>Ga0180440_101751_pt1 | contig 12755 bp, 6 predicted proteins | sample ChrtobMetaP5_4mM_FD_119745 | JGI IMG/M metagenome (GOLD analysis project Ga0180440, IMG submission 119745) | Chrysochromulina tobin associated microbial communities from unialgal haptophyte culture, Washington, USA - P5_4mM MetaG | ecosystem: Host-associated > Algae > Haptophytes > Unclassified ... | reverse complement strand
CCCACCCACCGCGATTCAGAGCCTGGTCTAGCTTTAGCAGGGACCGGGATGTCGCGCTCACCAGGCTGCCTTTGTGTAGTTTGATGAACCTGCAATCACCAACCTACGCGACCAAGTTTACAAACGATTTTACGCATGGGACACGATCTACATGTAGGTCCTGCTACCTAGCGTCCGTGCACCCGAGCTCGAGCCGTGTGGTCGTTTTGAGTCGATTCTAAAAAAAGAGCTTTTACATGTACTTTTGGAACACCGCCGCCGATCATCGGGACTCGCTTGAATCAAGGGACTGGCCCCCTCCCTTCCCCTTGCTTGAATTCCGATGGGCAACGCTGGCTCGTCCGCTGCGGACGAGTACCCACTCGAGCCTCGGCGCCTCGATGAGATATTTAATCGTGTGCAGCTGCCGAAGCAGCCGGCTCCAGCTCGCATGCCTCTTGGTGTCGTGAACGCCAACGCAAACCCCAACACCAGACTTCCGGGCGCCCTCGGAGCTTTTCGGAAGGCACCTTTGGCAAAGAAGGAACCGCTGAAGCCGGCACAGGCGTCCATCTGTTTGTTTTCGCCACCAAATGGCGAGTGCCACCTGGACGCGAGCGCCCACGGCAGCGTGATGTGCACGCCGAGCGCGACACGCTCGGCGATTAAGGATGAGGAAGCAAGGCTCAAAGCGCTCAACGTGCTCCGGAGCGAGGCCATACAGACGGCCGTCGCAGAGGTACTCGCGAAGCAGGCGGCGGAAGCAGCCAGCGCAGGATCGGCCGGTGATCTGAAAGTGCTCAAGATGCTGCAGCAGCAGGTGCAAGCCGTCGCGGCTAGTGCGGCGACGAAGCTCGAGCAAACGGCAGCAGAGCTCGACGCAGTGCACACGCGGCAGGTCGAGCGTGCGAGGCAGAAACGGCGCGTGACGATCGCCGATCCCCCACAAAGGGACGAGGCAACGACGGCCTCGGCCTCACCCCGCGGTTCCAAGGCTGACGAGGTCGACGTCGCAATCACAGCCGCCGCTGGTGTTACGCCCGCGACGCCCGCGATGGCCTCGGCCATCGGACACGCGATCGGGCACGCCATGGCGGCATTGTACCCGGCCATCGCGGCGCCGCAGCCGCTATCTCGCCCACGCTCGACCCCCGAGCCAGCCAGCTTTCGCGCGCACGCGGTGGCCGAGGAGGCGGCGGCCGCGTTGGCGGCGGCGGCCGCGCCGGAGCCCGCCACAGCGCCCGAGACGACGCTCTCGCTCGACAGCCCGCAGGCAGTGCTCGCCTATCTGGCGCTTCGGAAGGCACAACTCGCGCAGCAGCGACGCGAGGCGGCCCAGCTGCGCGAGCAGCTGCGGGCGCTCGAGACGACGCAAAAGGGGCTGCGTGCGGATGGCGCAGGCGCTCGAGGCGACGAGGGCGGAGCCGACGAGAGCGCAGGCACTCCGTGGAGCCAAGGCAGCATGAGCAGGTGCAGCGAGGCGTGCAGCGAGGCGTGCAGCGAGGCGTGCAGCGAGGCTTGCAGTGAGGCGTGCAGCGAAGCGGACGAAGACGCACCGACGCGCGGGCTCGTGCCAGCAGAGATCACCCCGACCATGGCGCCCACCATGGCGCCCACAGAGCTGGCGTCGTCGGATGAGATCGCAAACAGCTCCTTCCCGAGCTGGCCGAACCCCGAGCAGGTCGAGGGCGAAGCAGCCGCCGAGGTGGCCACTGCGGGGATGACGGTCGGGCCTCGGTCGAGGCCACCTGCGGCTGATGAGGGAGGCAATCAGCATGCAATCAGCATGCAATCGGGGATGACGGTCGGGCCTCGGTCGAGGCCACCTGCGGCTGATGAGGGAGGCAATCAGCATGCAATCAGCATGCAATCAGGGATGACGGTCGGGCCACGGTCGAGGCCACCGCTTCCGACCGAGCTGGCGGGCGCTGTCGCGGGCGCACAGTTGAGCGAGCGAGCGGCGCGCCCGCGACAGCGCCCTTCGATGGAGGAGGTGGCGCTGGTGCTCGCTTTACGCCGTAAAGTCGTCGAGCTCCAGGAGGAGCTCGACGCGGAGCGCCAATCCAAGGAACGGATGCTCAACGCCTCCGTAGTGTGCCCGCACTGCGAGGCCATCTTCTGAGGGTGAAGCTTCCCTATTAGGCCGTGGGGCCGTGGCAGAGGATGGGTGAGTGAGATGCACGAGGGAGATGGGCGATGCGCATGGGCAGGCAATCTGTACACCCATACATGTAGCGGAAGGAGGGGGGGCGGCGCCCAGAGAGACGAGTCACGAACGAGATGACTGATGCGGAGTTCTCCTGGCCGTGTGGCGGGGCAAGACTCGGTGAACCGAGACGCCGTCGCTGAGCCCTGACAAGAGAGAGGCAGAGACGCCCCCCTCCGGCCCCGCGGCGGGTGAAAGTTTACCATGTACAATGTAGAGTAGAGGTGAAGAGTCGCCATACACTGATAGGATACATAGCCGCGTGCGAGCCGCGTGCTGAAGGCTGAGCCTACAGGATGGTACAGCCTAAAAGTAAACTCAAAAAGTTAACGAGTAACAAAACGAGGCTCTTGTCCTACAAAACCGGTACAAGTACAGAGTCGACAGTTTGGAATCGTTGTGTTGTTCAAGTGTAAAGAGGGAAGCAGGAGATTCGCATATAAATCGCGACCGGCCGTGGTCTCTATAGCAGCGTGGAGGTCTACATGTCGTGCGAAAAAGTCTACGTGGACGTGCCCACAACGGCGCGTCGGCATGATGGAGAAGGGAGGCGAAAAGAAGGTCGGTGCATCGACGTCGGCGGGGAAGCAGTCGGCGGCATCGTCGTCTGCGGACCGTCGCCGCTTCCAGCGGGAGCTAAGATCGATGATGTTCGGCTTCGGCGACGATCGACATCCGCAGACAGAGACCGTGGAGCTTCTCGAGGATATGGTGATCGACTACGTGCGGCAGCTACTTCAGAAGGCGCAGGAGGTGAGCGAGCATCGTGAACTCGGGTCCAAAAAGGCGGGCAAGGCCAAGGTGCGCGATCGCGACCTCCTCTTCGTGCTGCGGAAGGACCGGCGGCGCTACGAACGCGCAGTGGAACTTCTTGAGGTTTGGAAGGAGGTGAAGGCCGCACGGAGCTCGGGCGATGCGACCTTGGACGCTAAGGCTCTGGACAAGTTGGATGGGTCCTTGGATGACAAGGATTTCCTGGACGATGACTAGCCAGCCATGATACACAGACAGGGGCAGAGCCGCGGCGTAAATGTAGGCAACCCGACCCTATTGCCTCGGCTCCCGCCCGCGTCGTCGGTCACAGCCAACGCGCCAAGTCGAGCCGGGAGAGGTCGCGCGGGGATTGTCCGGTCGGGGCGTGCGCGTGTCGTAAGTGCAGTAAGTTTGTATATTTAGGATTTCTCCACATATAGCCGCACCATAGCTGACATTCCTAGGTTGATTGAACTTCCGTTAACAATCCAGTTCTTGATTCTTGAATGATTTCGTGCCAGTCCACTGCAGGCCGTCGTCCAATGTGCCACCGAGCTTTCGAGGCAGGTTGGCGGGGTCAACCCATTTGTGCAGCTCGGGAGCGTAGTCGGCGCCCTTGATGACCGTCTTGTCGCGTGAGCGCTTTGGCACGAGCGCGGCCACGACGGGGCCAGCAAAGGACGCGGCGGGCGCGTTGATCAGAAAGTTTTTGAAGGTCGTCGTCGGATAACCATCTTTGACTTCTTTGCCCACTTGCTTCACGAGTGCCTCGCCCCGTTTCACTTCCGCCGATGCAAAGAGCGAGCCCGATAGGCTGAAGCCGTGCAGATCCAGCACCCGGAAGATGAGGCACATGCGCCCCTGTCGGCGGGAGAGCTCGTCTATCACGAGCTGGAGCAGCTCGTGCGCACGTAACTCGGCTTCGATGTACTCGGCTTGCATCTCGCACACGGCGGCCGCGTCGACGGCCGAGGGCACCTCAATGTAGACGAGGTTGCCACCCTTGTCCAGAAGCGGCTCGTAGCGCGTGACTGCGCTACCCTTCTCGCCGCCTGCTGCCTCCCAATGTCTCGCCTGATACCACGTGCGAGGCCGCGCCTCCATCATCAGCGTATCGACTGCATGCATGTGCAGCATCTCAAGCCCAGCCGCGCCGCCGCCGAAGAAGGCAGGGTTGGCCTCCACGAGCGCATCTCGCATCGCATCGATGCGCCGCTCCGCACGCCATGCCAGCGCTTCCACATACATCTTGGCCGCCTCCGCCGCGCGAAAAGATGTCGCGACCAGAAAGCGCCACAAGCGCAGGTCGCTTGCCATCTCGGCTGAGGGCGCGAGGCTCGCGTTCGTGCGTATGGCCGCGTCGCGCTGCTGCCGCATGTAAGCGAGCCCGCGCTCGTGCAGCTCGCCCCATTCGGCGAACGGCGTCGATGTACGCAGTGCGGCGACCTCCGCCTCAGTAAAGCTGGGCTCATCCATGATTGCTGCCGGTGCAGCTGCCGCCGATGCCGTCCGCCTCGGACTGTCGTCCGTCTCGAACTGACGCTCTAGCTGCTGCCGAGCCATGACGCCACGGCTACGCGCTTGTATGACCGTGGCGCACCGCTCCAGCTCCAAAGCTGGAGCCAGCGGCGGCCTCCCAGAGAGGGAAAGCCACTCAGGGTCGTAAGCGTCGGCGCTGGCCGGCGGCGCCTTCTCAAAAAGCAAAGCAACTGGCTTCCTAGCAGGGGGCTTCGGCTTGGCTAGGAGGCGCTGATACAGGCTCATGTCGGCACTTTTCGCAAGTCGAAAAAAGTAACCTTGGGGACTTCGTGGGGGTATCAGGGGTCAGTTTACTTCTCCGTCGGCAAGATGTAGCAGCACTATATCCCTATATCCCCACCCCCCTGACGGCCACCTACAAAACACATTAAATGGTTTGTAACGGACGCGAACACATGCCGTGATTTCCCATCTATTTGATGTGCTCACACCGGTAAAATGCCGGTGTGTGGGTACTTGAGCGGCTGTGTAGTCCTCCACACACCGCTCCCTGAAGGGCTCTCGCTGCGAGGCCGTGAAGCCCTCGACCTTCTGCAACAGGCCAACAGCGCTCGCGCATTTACTCTCAATCTCTCATTGCGCTTCACTTGTTCTGCGCGTGCTATCTGCGTGAGTGTGGGACATTATTCGTGCACAACTTGCACAAGCTCCACACAACGCAATTTACCGCGGAGACAGGAATATAAGGAGCACCGAGAGTAGGAAAAGGCCAAGAAAAGTCCCGATCGCAGATTCTAAATCGACCAATGCAGACACTCGAAGGTCGGAGGACGCTCGAGACGCTGCACTGGGACAACCAGACACTTCGTCGGCTTCCTGTACTCCCGGCGGAGCATGCTGGTCGCGTGGACGAGCCACGCACCAATGTGCCCGGCGTGTGCTTCTCTCCAGCAGCGCCCACGCCACTCAAGCATCCACGGCTGGTGGTGGTCTCCGAGAGTGCGCTGCACCTGCTCGGCCTCGACCCAGCCGAGGCCGAGCGGCGCGCCGAGGAGTACGCCGAATTCTTTGGCGGCAATCGGGTGCTACCGGGGGCCGAGCCGGCTGCACACTGTTACTGCGGACATCAGTTTGGTCACTTTGCGGGTCAGCTCGGCGATGGCGCGACCATGTACTTGGGCGAGGTGATCAACCCGCAGGGCGAGAGATGGGAGGTGCAATTCAAGGGTGCAGGCCGCACGCATTATTCGCGCTCCGCCGATGGACGCAAAGTGCTGCGTTCATCGTTGCGCGAGTTGCTCGCCTCCGAAGCTGCGCATGCGCTTGGCATCCCGACCACGCGCGCGGGCACGCTGGTCACTTCGGACACGCGCGTGGAGCGCGACATGCACTACAACGGGAATGTGGTGCGCGAGCGCGCGAGTGTTATCCTGCGCATCGCCCCCTCCTTCCTGCGCTTTGGCTCGTTCGAGGTCTGCAAGCCGCGCGATGCGATCACTGGGAGGGAGGGACCAAGCGTCGGTCAGCCGGCCGTTCTCGAGCAGCTGATGAGCCATGTGGCCGAGCTCGTCCTGGCGCCGCCGGTGGGTGATGCGCCGGCGGGTGGGCTGGACGCCGGGCTGCCATTCGACAGCTCGCTCGGCGGCCGCGCCGGTGGCAGCGCCGGTGGCAGCATCAGCACCGACTCGACGACGTTGGCTGCCGACGAGGCCATCGGAGAGGAGGCGGCTGGCGCGGACGGCAGCAGCGGCGGCCTCAGCGGCGGCAGCGACGCTGGTGCCAGTGCTCGGCAGCAGCGGTGGCAGGCAGCCTTCGAGGAGATGGTTCTGCGGACAGCACGGCTCGTGGCTTGCTGGCACTCAGTCGGATTCTGCCACGGTGTGCTCAACACGGACAACATGTCCGTCCTCGGCCTCACGCTTGATTACGGTCCCTTTGGGTACATGGGCAGCTTCGACCCCGACTATGCATGCAATGGCTCGGACTCGTCCGGCCGTTACACCTACGCCGAGCAGCCGGCCGTGTGCCGTTGGAATTGCGAGCGACTAGCCGATGCGCTCGCGCCGCTGCTCCCGCGCCGGTGCATGCAACCTGCGCTCGATGCTTACCAGAGCACCTTCGAGGCTGCCTTCCTCAATAGGATGCGGCGCAAGCTCGGGCTGCGCCTCGAGCGCCCCACCGACACGGCGCTTGTCGAGTCGCTCTTCGCGACGATGCGTCAGACAGGCGCCGACTTCACATGCACTTTTCGAGCACTTTGCGCCATCGACCCGCCTGCGGGCAATGCTGGCCTGCAGCCGCTCATTGAGGCCATCACCGCGCGCTGCCCCACGTCCGTTCAACTAGCCAGCGCCGCTGAGGCACGCGCGCGCGACCTGCGTGGCAGCCTACCGATGCCCTTACCTCATCTCATGCAGCTGCTTCAGATGGCACAGGCCAACCCGGCCGCGCTCTCGATGTTCGGCGACCCGGCGCAGGTGCAGGCCGAGCTGAGTGACGCGTTCGCCAAAGTCCAGAAGGCGTCACAGCTCGCTGAGCAGGCACAGAGCCTGCGCGCACAGCCGCCCGAGAAGCGGCGCCAGGTTTGCGCCGAGCATTGGATGCGATGGATGATCGAGTATCGTCAACGGCTCGACGAGGAGGACGGCGAGGCCGCCGCGCAGACTGGGGGCAGCGCGGTCGACTTGGCGGCGTCGCGGCGCGAGGCAATGCGCAGGATCAACCCACGCGTCGTGCTGCGCAATTGGGTTGCTCAGGAGGCGATCGACGCCGCCGAGCGCGGCGACTTTGCACACGTGCGCCAGATACTCGACGTCGTGACCCACCCGTACGAGGACCGTGCTGACGGCTACGGTGAGCCGCCGCCCGAGGCGCTCGCGTCGCTATGCGTCACCTGATCTTCGTAGACGGGAGGGGGGCAGGGGGCGTAGTGAGCTGCGCTGATGGCGCCACAGCAGAGCTCATTTGCTGCAGGCGACGCGCGGCTCGGCCCCTCCCACCCTCCCGATGTTCAGTATGTCGCACTGGGATACACGCTGCACTGCAACTATGACGGGCCCGCACCCAACCCTCGCTTGCGAGGCGGTGCGGCTTGCCCTGAGCCCTTTTCGCAGTGCCGTCCTGCAGCAGCACAAGCACGCCATCGTGCTCGTTGCTCCGCTTCAGGATGAATCCGCCCGTCTCCCGGGCGCCCGCTTTCTACAGAACTCGTGGACTCTACCAGCAGCACATCTCGTTAATGTCATGTGCGTGTTGTTTTTTGGTTCGAGAAGGAGATGTGCGGTGAGGTGCCGTAGCCCGTAGCTCACTTCTGGTCAGAACAGACACTCGCGTCTCGCCCGAATCTTGAAACAGCTAACATGTAAAAAGACACCGACTGAGCCGGGACACACGCACGGGACACACGGAGACACACGGGCACACGGATCACACGGACGACCCTCACAACCATCCCAACCCACCCATGCCCACCAACGCTCGTCCGAAAGCAAAGTTATTCCGTGCGCTCCAAATAGGACGTCGCCCAAAGTATCCCCCCGGCTCATGGCGGCGGGGCAAGGGGAGGCAGACCGCCTGCACACCTTGATGAGCCAGATGGCTCCTTCAACTGTTCCGCCCAGTCGACCTGCTGTCGTTCCCACCATCGGAGCATCGACTGCCAGAAGCGATTCGGCTGCCAGGGGACTCGTCAGCGCTGAGCGGGACGCTGCGATGCTCTCAGCGTCCAGGAGACTCGTGAACGACTCACTGGACGCCGCACTGGCGAAGGTCAAGATGACTCCTCGAGAGACGTCTCCCCTCACGAGCAGCAGACTACTGTCACCCACCCCCAGCAGCCGACTGCCGTCTGTCAACTTGAGTAGTAGAAAGCTGGCTCCAGCAGCTGCAGACCCGACAGCAGGCTCCGGCTGGCTTCTCGCACCGGATGCGGATGCCTACTGCTCGGGTCCGAGAGCGGCCAGCTCAGAACCTGTTTTCGATCCTGCTCAGCCTCCAGCGCCCGCACCTCCTCGAGTGGCAGCAGCTGCGTCGCCGGTGCCCGCAGCGGCGGACGCGGTAGCGGAGGGGAAGACAGAGACGGCAGCAGCGGCAGCAGCGGCAGCAGCGGCAGAGGCGGCAGAGGCGGCAGAGGTGGCAGACGAGAGGAGCAGATCGCCCTCGTCGCCCTCGCTGTCCTCGCCTTCGCTGCCCTCGCCTTCGCCAGTGGTGCTGCCACGTCCGCATCCATCGCTGGGCCTCGACGCAGTGGATGAAGCCTTCTTGCGCCATCGGCCGCTCGAAGGCGGCTCACTCATGGCGGTCACTGTCAGGTGAGATGGCCTCTGATGGCCTCTGACGACCTCTGATGGCCTCTGATGGCCTCTGATGGCCGCCTCTGATTGCGAGCTCACTCATGGCGATCACGCGCAGGCTCATCTTGACGTTGCTCGAGGACGAGCCCAGCCACGACGACGTGAGTATGTTACTTGCCTTCCAGATCTACGACCGCACATTCATGCTCCTCGCACGCCACCTAGATGAGGCAGCCGAGAGGGACGACGTGGACGCACCGATGCCGAATCTGCTCGTGAAGCTGCGCCCCCCAAGCCGCTGCTCAGACCAAGTCGTACGCCTCGAGCTCTTGCGCACACGCGACGTACGGTCGCCCGTGCGGCTGCTTCTGCGGGGTGTAGTGCACATGGAGCAGCGTGTGGACCTCATCCTGGACACGTCCGCGCTTGATGGTGAGGCGCTCGAGCAGCTGCGCGTCAGTCTGCGCGAGGAGCTCTCAGGATCCATCGTGGGGACTCAATTCGTGAATCTGCGCGAGGAGCAGGGGTCTGCTGAGGGCGCGGACGGCTCGCCTCGCTCGCTCGAGGTCGAACGGTGCGATGTCATCTACTCTGCGGCCGACGCGCTACGAGCTGTGGTGTCGCAAGCGTGGTCCTTCGGTCGGTTGGTCCACGGGCTCAACGAGGCCCGCCGGACAGTGCAGCGCGCTCTCGACGTACTCTCGCACAGGTCGGATGGTGCCGCGGGCAGCTTTGACTGGGCGCTCGTGCGCCAGCCGGCACACAATCCGCAGTATCTCGAGTGCATCATGGCACAGGAGGTGGAGTGGCAACAGTGCGTCGTCGAGCGCAGCGTTCAGGGTGCGTGGCACGCAGCGAGCAAGCGCATCCAAGCTGTCACATGCGAAGCCCGATGCGTCACCTGCTGCCGACGTGCCCTCGCGCGGGCGTACGTGAGCGTGGTGCTCACGATGGCGGTTCTCGCGGCGTGGTGGGCGCGTACTCAGCTTGGGATCGCACGAGCTCTTGGTGGACTCGATTGGCCGCTCTCGGCTCCCTCGCGAGCCGTTGGCGCCGTGCTGCGCCGTGCGGCGGCGGCGGGCTTGGCCGCAGCGAGCCGTCACGCGACGGCTGGTCCAGATGCACGCTCCCGAATTCTGGACCCCGAGTGGGGGCCCACGAATTTGGTGGCCGAAGTGGTGCTGCAGCTCGGGCTCCATCTGTTTCGGCTCTGCCTGGACCTGCTGCGGGCATCGTTGTATGTGCTCTGGCATGTGCCCACGCTCGTCCGCCTCTTCATGCAGCTTGCCTTACTGATCGCACTCTATGCGTTTGTATTGCGCCGACCTACCGAAGCGCTCCTTGCGGCGCTTGGGCCGCCCGTCTCGCCCCCGCCCCCGCCCGCGCCGGCCAGACCGCCAGGAAAGCCCGGACCACCCCCGCTCCCCGCACCGCCGCCGTTCCCGCCTCTGCTGCCTCACCAAGCGTGGGGCTACCAGATCAAATGGACAGTGCTCCTGGCGCAGCCATGGACAGGGGACGCGGAGGCGCGCCTCGCAGCCGTCGTCCGCCTGGCGTGCCCGCTGCCGCCGCCGCCGCCGTCGCCACCGTCGGCGCTCCTCTCGGCGCCTCTGGCGGAGATTATGAGTAGTGCCGAAACTGGCGGGCTCGGCACGAGCTGGCGCTGGCTGGTCGGACAGCACGATGCGCTCCTCCGCTTGTCAGAGACCTTCTTAGAGATCCTCTCGCCGCGGCTGGACACTTGCGAGGGCATGCGCCTTGACGTCCAGGTAGACGAAGCGCTCGACGGTACTACCAGCACCGTGCTCACGGTGAGCGCGGACCCCGGCTCCGAAGCTCTTGCGATGGTGGCGGCGCAGATCCTGGCGCGTCTCTCGCGCGATCCCCAAGGCGCGTCGCTCGCGCTGCACGAGCCCGTCCTCAATGCGACTATGCCCGACCTCCGCATGTTGCGGCAGGGGGCGCCCTCGCCGCCGCCTACGCCCCCTCCTGCGCCGCCGCCGCCGCCGCCGCCGCCCTCGCCGCCGCCGCCCTCGCCGCCGCCGCCCTCACCGCCACCCTCTCCGCCGCCCTCGCCGCCGCCCAAGCCGCCACCCTCTCCGCCGCCCTCTCCACCACCGCCCAAGCCGCCGCCCTCGTCGCCGCCCTCGCCGCCGCCGCCTGTGTCGCCGCCTTCGCCCCCGCCCCCGCCACCCCCATCGCCGCATCCGCCCACGCCCTCCCCGCCGCCGTCGCCGCCGTCGCCACCGGCGGCGCCGCCGTCGCCGGCGCTACCTCCGTCGCCACCGCCACCCCCGTTCCCCCCAATCCCCCCAGCGCCACCCGACTTATTCGCCTCCCTTGGCAGCTGGTGGCAGCGTCTGAGCAGAGGCGACGACGAGGAGAAAGTGACCACCTCGTCCTCCTCTGAGAAAGAGACACTCAAGGCCGCCCTCGATGGCGTGCTCGGCGGGAGTATAGAAGAGCCGACACCGCAGCCGCCCGCAACCGACGCCCTCACCTCTCTACTGCTTGGGGCCCTCGCGCCGGCCCTCGGCGCTCTCGCCTCGCTGCTGCGCACGGCACTCCTGCCGATTTTCGCCATTGGCACGTGGGCGCTACTCATCTGGGCCATCGTTCGCTGTTGCGTCGCGACGCCCGGCAAGGTGGCCATGTCGCTCGAGGACTTGCAGGCCGGCCTCAGCCTCAATTCGGCTCGGTCTGAGAGGGGCCTGCTGTACGACTCTACAGATGCCCCTGAAGACGACCCTGCATACGAAAAGCTCGAGGACGAGCCCCTCTCACACGACTCGAAGTACACGAATGCAAACTCAGCTGCCTACGCACAGCTCGAGGACGAGGACGAGGCTGAGGCCGAGGCCGCCGCCGCCGCCGCCGCCGCCGCCGCCGCCGACGCCGCCGCCGCCGCCGCCGCCGCCGCCGCCGACGCCGCCGACGACGCCGCCGCCGCCGCCGACGAGGACGACGACGACGAGGACGACGACGACGAGGAGGCGTGGGACGAGGATGCCGAGGGCGAAGCCGACACGCCCATGTCGCTCATTGCTGCGCCTCCCCCCCTCCTCATCCCCACCCCTTCCGACTCGCCACCAAAGGAGCACTCCAAAGTCCGCTCGCCTCCGCGCTTGCTTCTCGAGCCTCGGAAGCCCGTCCGCCGCAGTCTGCCCGAAATGCGTTCACGGTTGCGCCACGTCGGACGTACCACCCCGCGCGGCGGCATCACCCCGCGTGGCTTCAGTGGCGCCACGGCCGCCATCCCCGCCGCTCCTCTGGCTCTGGACGAGTCTGCGACGCCGCGCACCCTCTACCTCTCAAAGCTCTCGACGGCGAACACGCCTTCGGGCGTGTCGGATTTCCTTGAGGAGGCGCGTGCTAAGCTGCGCCGCAGTAAGAGCCGCAAGCCCCGGCTCACCTACGCCGACGTGGACAAAACGCCACTGCCGCATGAAGGCTACTTCCGGCGGGACCCACGCGTGCCTCCGCTGCCCATGGGCCTCATGAACTTCCCACAGAACAACCCAATGCTCCTCGTCGACGCTGCGCCCCTGCCCCCACCCGGAGGAATGGGATACGCGCCGAACATGGGGTACGCCCCACCGGAGGAAGATTACGACGCATGACAGCCCTGTAGACTGTACTTCCAGAACCCGGGGAGTGCCCCGATCCAAACCACCACACGCCGCCCAAAGCTCCTGAGTTCAGTGACTCATCAAGACGTTTCAGGACAACCTCATTCAAAAGCTCGATTCAAGCCGGGCCACATAGCTCCCAGCACCCAGGCCCCAGAATCCACCTCGTAACTAATCTCACGCTCGTCTCACGTCACGGACGGATCGTCGTCCGTGCTCGAAAGCGTCGAAACCGCGTGTGAGTTGATGCAGATTCGGCAGTCATGTGCAGTTGCGGAGTTGGACCGCGATACCGTGCGAGCGGTAGGGGGGTCATTCCCCCGGTGGGGGTCCGTTAACCTGCTTACGGAACCTTCCTAGAGACCGGTAAGTGAGCTCCGTCGAGATACCGGCGGATCCCTGGGAGATCCGAGAGAT
>Ga0180440_101750_pt1 | contig 12759 bp, 10 predicted proteins | sample ChrtobMetaP5_4mM_FD_119745 | JGI IMG/M metagenome (GOLD analysis project Ga0180440, IMG submission 119745) | Chrysochromulina tobin associated microbial communities from unialgal haptophyte culture, Washington, USA - P5_4mM MetaG | ecosystem: Host-associated > Algae > Haptophytes > Unclassified ... | reverse complement strand
ACTGACGGTGGCGGTGGTGAGAGCGGCAGCGGCAGCGGCGAGGACGTCAGCGGTGGCGGCGGCAGTGGCGAAGAAGAATGTTGCTTCTGAAGAGGCGAGGTCACCAACGGCGGCGAGGCCACTAAGGAGGGCGACGGCGAGGGCGACGGCGAGGGCGAGGGCGAGGGCGGTGGAAGAGTACGAAAAGGCTGGGCCTGCGGGGAGGGGGTCGGCGGTGGCAAGGGTCTCACTGACGGTGGCAGCGGCAACGAGGGCAGCGGTGACGGCAGCGGCGAGGGCGTCACTGAAGACGTCAGTGGCGACGACGATTGCTTCGGAGGAGGCGAGGTCACCAACGAGGGCGGCAGCGAGGGCGAGGGCAACGGCGGCGGCGGCGGAGGAGGAGGCTGGGTCTGCGAGGAGGGTGTCGGCGGTGGCGAGGGTCTCACTGACGGTGGCAGCGGCGATGGCGGCAGCGGCGATGGCGGCAGCAGCGAGGGTGGCGGTGGCAACGGCAGCGGAGTCGGAGGCAAGGGTCGCGCAGAGGGTTGTGGCGAGGGCGCGGGCGGTGGCGGCGGAGAAGGTGGGGGATGCAACGAAGGCTGCGGCAGTGGCAAGGACGAGGGGGGGCGTGGAAGTGGCGGGGGCGGGGGCGGGGGCGACGACGGGGGTGGGCGCAACGGCCTCGAGGGCGGAGGTGGAGGCGAAGAGGACCGCATGGAGGGCTGCAGTGATGGCGACGGCGCTGGCGTTGGCGGCGAGGGCGGAGGAGGAGGCGACAAGGACCGCATGGAGGGCTGCAGTGATGGCGACGGTGCTGGCGTTGGCGGCGAGGGCGGAGGAGGAGGCGACAAGGACCGCATGGAGGGCTGCAGTGATGGCGACGGCGCTGGCGTTGGCGGCGAGGGCCGAATGGTGCACTGAGGCGAGAGCGGCGGCGGCGGCGAGGGCGAGGGCGGCGGCGGCGACGAGCACGGCAGTGGCGTTGGTAGAGGAGGCGAGGGCCGCACGGATGGCTTAGGCGAGGGCAGCGGCGAGGGCAGCGGAGTGGACCGTAACGAGGGCTTCGGCAGTGGCGAGGGCGACGGCGGTGGCGGCAGCGGCGAGGGGCGCACGGAGGGCTGCGGCGGCGAGGGCCATTGTGGCGCTGGTAGAGGAGGCGGCGCTGGTAGAGGAGGTGGCGTTGGTAGTGGAGGCGGAGGAGGCGGAGGAGGCGGAGGAGGCGGAGGAGGCGAAGGAGGCGAAGGAGGCGGAGGTAGGGTCCTTCTCGAGGGCTGCGACAGTGGTGAGGGCGGCAACGGTGGTGGCAGCGGCGAGGGCGGTGGCGGCGGCGGTGACGGCGATGGTGGTGGCGGGGGGCGCAAGAAAGGCTGCTTCTGCGACAGGGGTGGCAACGGCGACGGGGGCGGCGGCGACGGGGGCGACGGGGGCGACAGAGGAGGAGTTGGGTATAGAGTTGGGGTCCTTGAGGGTGGCGCAGGTAGTGGCGAAGGCAGCAACGGCGGTGGAAGTGGCGAGGGCGGTGGCGGTGGCGGCGGAGGAGGCGGGGGGTGCTTGGAGGGCGGCGGCGGCGGCGAGGGCGAGGGCGGCGGCGAGGGCGATGGCGGCGGCGGCGAGGGCGATGGCGGCGGCGAGCAAGGCGATGGCGGCGGCGGCGGCGAGGGCGATGGCGGCGGCGAGGGCGATGGCGGCGGCGGCCAGGACGACGGCGGCAGCGGCGAGGGCGAGGGCGAGGGCGGCGGCTGAGGTGGGGTCGGGGGCGGAGGCGAGGGCGGTAACGGTGGTGGCAGCGGCAATGGTGGCGGTGGCGGAGGCGGCGGAGACGAGAGCACTGGTGCCTCGTCCAACCGCCAGAAAAGTTGGACTTGCGAGTCGTGATCAAGCAAGGAGAGCGGAAGCGGAGGTGAAGGCTGTGACTGCGAAAGAAGTGGCGCTGCTGGTGCCCCATCCAACTTCCAATACAATTGGAACTGCGAGTTGCGATCGATCTCGATTCGGCCTGTGTCGCCGCGGCTATCGTCGTTCAATGATAGCATGGACGCTGGCGCTCTTGTATCTCCTTGCCAAGAACAAATTCGAGGGTGCTGCCTTCTTCCGCGGCCTCGAGACAGCACTACAACAAAAAAGAACCAATCGAGCGTTGAGCAAAAGATTTGGGTCATATTACAGCATGCAATACGTACTTTTGATTAAGTTTCTTGCCACATGGGTCGGGTGATCGAGATCGTCCGGTCGTCCATGAAGTGAATCGTGTCTATCCAGTGGGCAGTGCTCCAGTTTGTTTTTATCAAAATCATAATGTTCTACAAGTGAATTCCTAGTTGTAGTTGTAAGTTGACAGCACTCTGTCAGCAGTGACCGAGCCATGGACCGAGCGGAGTGAGGACCGAACCGAAACATCGCAGACGATAAACGATTAGAGTATGATGCGTAAAAAAGCGTAAACGATAAACCGACGCCCTACGGAAGAGACTCACACGCTCAAATGCCGAGCACCTGCAGCAGCTCTGCCGCCTGGGCCGGCAACAGAACTGCTTCGGGTGGCGGCAGGCCGAGCTCCTTGTACGCTTCGAGGAGCACCGTTGCGACGGGCATCGAGCCCGGTAGGCCCAACGCCTCACGGATGCGCCCAACCTTGGCAGCGAGCGTCTCCGCCTTGGCACCTGCTGTCGACAGCGCCCGGGACAGCGCGGCACTGGACGTGCTGGGCGCGTAAGTTCGCGCCCGCTTGGTTTCTCTCGCATCCGGCGCCTCAGCCGCCCCTGGGGCCTCGGCCGCCGCCGCTGGCGCCTCGGCCGCCACCGTCTCCGCTTTGACCTTGACACTCGCTGCCTCCGCCGACGAGACGTGCGCCTCGTCCTCGTCAAGGGAGACAGCGTTCTTGCGTCCCTCGGCGTCACGCTCCTCGCGCGTGCGCACGCCGGTGAAGGTCACGCACTCCTCCTCCTCGTCTCGCGTCGTGGGCGGCTGCCACGATGGCCCCACTGCTGCAGTGCCACCAATGGCAGCGCCACCAATGGCATCGGCGTTGCCGGAGCCGGCGACATCCCGAAGCTCGCACGCAATCTCTTTCTCCGCCAGCTGCTGAACCACGGTCAGCTTTGGTGGTTGCGGCTGCGGAGACGGCTGCGGTGGCTGCGGCTGCGAAGACGGCTGCGGTGGCTGCAGCTGCGGCGATGACGGTCCTAGTGGAAGCCAGCGTGCGAAGCGAGCGAGCGCGAGCCCCGGCGGCACGTACCACTTACAGGTAGGATGTGGCTCCCAGCGGGCCCCAAGCTGCTTCGCTTGGTCCTTCTCTGCGAACGGCACGTTGAGGTACGTGCGATCGAGCGAGCCGGGCGGCGGCGAGAGCTGCGAGGCCGCCGAGCCGGCCGCCGAGCCGGCCGCCGAGCCGGCCGCCGACGTGGCGGCAGCGGCGGCGCCGGTCGGGCTCGGGGCCGGCGGCGGCGTGTACACCTTGCCGTGGGCCGCCTTATGGCGCTCGACGTCGGCCTGGTTGAGGACCGCGGCGCAGTTCTTGGACAGGATGTTGGGCTCAAGGCGAGGATACCCGGGAGCGCCGGTCGTCGAATTCCATCCGATGCAGCCCCAGTCGCCCGCGCTCTCTGCGAGAGTGTGATGGCCGTAGCGATCCATCGGCAAGATGTGCGTGATTTTGTGGCCCTCGCGCGCCTTGGCCGCAGCCATGCTCTGCTTATGCGGATTTTGGGCCATCAGCTTGGCGCGGCCCTTGGGCCGCGCGCTCTCTCGGCCGATGATACAGCGGCGCACGCCCTGCTCGTTGGACTCGATGGGCAGCAGATCGCCAGTCGATATCCGAACCTCGTGCACCGATGGCGTGTGCAGGGCTGCGTGGATGGCCATCGCGTCGTCGAGACGCAAGCCGCCGCGCTGCTGATAGTCGACGTTGTCCGCCATCGTCCGTGCGCAGGTCGTACTGCCTTGAGGCATGTGGGCAGGGATGTGGGCGGCCTTCTGGCGGCCTTTTTGTCGAAAGGGCGCGGCAGATTCCTAATTTGGGATTCCGTGTGATGAATGTGGACACGAGCGCCGCAGGCCCGCCCGAACGCCTCCTTCGAGAGGAGGACATCCCTGGCAAGAGTCGAGGACTGGTAGCCATATCAGACATCTCAGCGGGTGATGTCTTGATTTTGGAGCAGCCCGAATGCTTCATCATTGGCAACACCGACGCATGCGAACACTGCGGACAATGGACTTGGCGATCGTCGGATGCATTGCGCAGGGCTTTGGACGGGTGCGAGGACCTCATCGCTCAAGCCCTTTTCGAAGCTGGCATCACCGACCCTCATCCTTGTGCGGGCGCTCAGTGCGATCGTTGCAGCAGGAGATGGTGCTCTACGCGATGCCGACTCGCAGGCGCAGCCTCGCATGCCTTTCTGTGTGCGATTGGCGAAGACCTTTGCCCATTGTGGGCGGCTCCTGGGCACTTTCGTCTCTTTGCCGTGGCCATCGCCAAAGCCATTTCAGGCGCTCTCGAGGCCACCGATGCGAACGGGCACCGGAAGGAAACGGACCCAGCGAGCTGCTTTCTGGAGCGCTTCTGCTCGCCGCCATCAGTGAGAGCTACGCTCGATATCGAGCGTGGCTTCCTGCAGCAAGTGGCCCCCTCGGTCGCGGCGTTGCGTCGTGAGTTTGAGGAGCGACTCGCCACCTATCACGAGCCACTGAAGCGCACCGCCGCGGCGCCAATCGTCCAGCGATGGCTCACTGCTGAGGGCTACCAACGTTTCCACTGCGTGGCACGAGCCAACGGACAGGAGATACACGTGCCCTCGCCGGTGACTGGACTGTTGGCGCGGATGCTCCAGGCGGCGCCGGCTAGTGCAGCAGTGCAAGCGTGCGTGCGAGCGTGCCTGGAGCTCAACGGCACCAGGACGGCTGCTGGCGGTGATCTGCTCCGCAAGCTTGGTGGCAGCGGCCAAGCGCTCTACAAAATCCAAAGCAAGCTCAACCACAGCTGCACGCCCAACGCTCTAGTGATGCAGACGGGCGTGGACGCCGGGATGCTCGTACGCGCTGCAACACCCATCCTCGCGGGAGACGAGGTGTGCATCTGCTACCTCGACCTCGAGCCGGACGGAGCTCTCGATCTCGATCTCGCGAGATGCACACCTCGATCTCGCTCAGAGCCGGACGGAGCTCTCGAAAGCCCGTCATCGAAGGCAAAGGAGGCAGCCACCGTCGCCGCTCGACGGCAAGAGCTTCTCGTGAGATATGGGTTCTGGTGCTCGTGTGAACGATGCTTTGGCGACGATCTCCGCATATAAGCGATCGTCAAACGCGCAGTTTCGGCCTGAGCGCGTCTGACACCGGCGCCGCGTGTCGTCACTTGATGGCCCTGTAATCATACTGTAATCACGTAATCAGGAGTTCTTGTGTGCGAATGCCCAGAGACGCTACTGCGCGTACGCTAGCACATCGAAGCGACAGCTGACACGCGGCACCAAATTAAGGCCGTTTGCCGGCGCGTGACGACGTACGCGCAGCATGCCCGGCCGGCATGGGCGTGCGGGACCCCTGCCATGACCCCTGCGCCCCGCCGCGCGCCACCATGCGCGCCACGCGAAGCTCGAATCTAGGCTAGGCATCAAGACGATCAAGCATGCGTGTGCATGCCTTTTTCCGCCCAGGTACATTGGCCTCAGCTCCGTTCAAGTTTGTGAAAACGCCCGTCCAACGCCTGAACGAGTTACACCTGTGTACACATATCTACACTCCTGCGACAGATGTCCGGCGGCCGTGCCATGGGCACTAGAACGTCTTCGAGAAGATTTGCCAGCCTTGATAGAATATGACGAGTGCAAGCAGACCAAATGCAAACGGTGCAGCGCTTGCAAGGAGCGTATCGAATCCGCCGCTCTCGACTCCTTCCAGCTGATAGGCAAGCGCGTTTGTGGTCACGATGCTTTCCGCTGCGCTGCCGGGAAAGGCAAGGTACGATGCATCGACTCGAATGGGCTCCATCGCAAGCTGGCGCAAACATGGACGCAGCACCACAGATTGCGGCACAAATAAGCTGACGGTGAGGGACACGAGGATCCCGAACATAAGCCTTCGTCGGCGTTGTTGGCGAGCGCGCCCCGAGAGAAGCGAAAGTGTGTGCCCGAAAAGGAAGTCGGCTCGAACTTTGGGGTGCGCCCCCGTTTTTGATGCGGGATCCTGCATCATCCCTGCGTTAAAGGCCTTTAAACATTGCCAGCCGCGGCGAGCTCACAGAGCTCCCGTTCCGTTCACTCCCTCTTCCATCCCAAGTCGGAGATGCGGCGATCTCTTTCATGGCGATCGCCGAGGCAATCCTCCGTCGTGTGGGCGGCCGCACTGCTCGCCTCCGGCGCTGCGGGTGCAGCGCAGGCGCCCTCGTCGTTGCAGAGGGCACCCACGGCGCAAATGAAACTGCTAGATTTCATGGTGGCCGGCGTACCAGCCGGTGCGGCGGAGGCATATCGGCCGGTGCTTCCAGCGCAACCAAAGCCGACAAAGCAACCAGCGAGCACGTCGGCGCCTCGGCGGTGGAGCACCTCGGCGGTGTCAGGCGACTGGCTTATCGCCTCCGTCGCGCAGCAGCGGCTGCTGAACCCGGACGAGGAGAAGACCGTGACCAGGTCGGTGCGAGAGTACTCCAACTGGCGCAGGGTGCACGACAAGCTCGCTGCGCAGCTCGGCCGCAAGCCGACGGACGTCGAGTGGTCGGATGCTCTGCTATCGGGGGGGGAGGTGGCGTTGAATGCCTTCCTCCGTGTCTCGTCGCCTCAGGCCACTGAACGCGAGGTCAGTCAGCAGGAGTTCTTGCTTCGTCTCCGGGAGCAGGAGGACGCGTGGCGTGAGCTCATACACTGCAACATGCGCCTAGTCATGTCGGTGGCTCGCAAGCACAGAGGGCGTGGGCTGCCGCTGCACGATCTGGTGCAGGAGGGCGCCGTTGGCCTGATGACCGCCGCCGAGAAGTTCGAGCCCCATCGCGGCCTCAAGTTCTCGACGTACGCGACGTATTGGATTCGGCAGTCGATCAGCCGCGCTCTCCAAAACGGCGGGCGCACGATACGGCTGCCGACCTACATGCACACGCGCGTGACTGCAATCCAGCGGATGCGCACGCTGGCCGCGCAGAGCAACGGCGTCGTGCCAAGCGATGAGGATGTCGCGCAGGCCCTCGGCATGGACGTGGACGTGCTCAAGAGGGCGCTCGAGGCCGAGGCCCTGAGCCGAAGCACCAACTCACTCGATCAGGAGGTGCGCTGCTTCAGTAACGGCGAGGGGCTGCCGCTGCACGCGACACTCGCGGACGATGAGCGGCGGCGGCCCGAGTCGGCCATTCACGCGAGCGATGAGGCCGACGCGCTCGAAAAACTGCTGCACACGTACCTCACCGACGAGGAGCGGCTGGCCCTGCGGTTGCGCTTTGGGCTCGAGGGCGATGGGCCACAGTCCTTCCGCGACATCTCGCGCGCGCTGCGGATGTCTGATGCACGCCGAGCGCGGCGCGTGGTCGAGCGCGCCCTCAAAAAGTTGCGCCAGGCGACCGAGGACGACGATGCTGGCCTGGGCTTGATCTTGCAAATGACACACTACCTTGACAGTTGAGTGACACTGACTGTTCGTTCACTGGTGAGAGAGAGCAGAGCATAGGTGCATACCTCTGAGTTAGTCCGGTTTTAGCTTACAATCTAACGAATTACTCGGTCGTCGTCATTGTATATGAGAGTGGACGCGAAAGCCCGCGTGGGCCGGCGTCCGCGCGTCCCGGGAAGCCGTCCGTGTAGTTCGATCCGATCATCGCCATGCGATGCGGCCACGCCACGCCTCGCCTCGCACGCGCCAACCACCAGACCGATCACCAAGAATTCTCTCTGTCCCTCGTCCGTTGCGAGTCATCTCTCTTCGCATTGGCCCGCAGCTCGGCGGACGTAGGCCGCAGCGACGCGATCGCCCGCTCGGCCTTGGGCCGGTACGATCCGGTCGTGACACCGGGCTTGTAGCCGGTGGAGTCGACGAGATTCGCGCCGAGCCACTCGAGGAGGCGTTCGGGCGTCTCGTCGCCGCGCGCGAGCGACGCGTAGCGCTCGAGCAACGGTCCGACGAGCGCACCAGGCTGGTCGGTAAGCTCAACGCGCAGGTGGCGCACGCCCGCGTCGAGCAGCTGGCCCACGTAGGGTGCTGCGCTCTGCGGCTGCGCATTGAAGACGGTGTTGCGGCAGCCCGAGTCCGCGAGGACCGTGTGACGATGCTGCTGCTCATCCACCAAGTGGAGTGAGTGGCGAGTGCACGGGTGGCCGCAGTCCTTGTACGAGTTGCCATCGGAGAGGCGGCGCGCGAAGACGCAGTGCTCGGTGTGAAAGATCGGCACGTTGGTGTGCACGATGACCTCGAGACGATCTCGCTCATGCGGCGCGAGAGCCGCCGAGAGCTCCATGATCTGGATCGCATTCAAATCAAACGTGGGCGCCAGCCGCACGACGCCCAGCTTCAAAAAGGCGCGCGCCGCCTCCGAATTGGCGACATTGAGAGAGAAGTCCGCGTGGAGCTCGGGCAGGGCAGAGCGCCCCCCCCCGCGCTCGGCTGCTGCCTCGGCGGCCATCGCGCTCAGTCGCATCAGGAGCCCCGCCGAGCGCACCTGATGAGGGAGGCCATCAGAGGCCATCAGAGGCCATCAGAGGCCATCAGAGGCCATCAGAGGCCATCAGAGGCCATCGGAGGCCATCAGAGCTCGGATATCTCGAGGAGCCCCGCCGAGCGCACCAGGATAGCATCCGCCCCCTCGAGCTCGAGCAGCACCCTCCAAAGGGCCTCCTCGGCCGGCTTGATGATCCGAGGCGTCGCCACGACCGTCCGCTTGCAGCGCGCCGTCTTGAGCGCCTCCATCACGCCGTCGAGCTCCAGAAAGTCGATGACGATCTCGTCGGCCGCGGCGCACGCGGCGGCCGCTTCTACCTGCGCCATCGTGCGGCACAAGACCGACAAGTGTGCGCGCGCGCCGGCGGCGGGCGCCGCTCCCGCCGCCTCTCCCGCGACCACGGCTGCTGCGGACTCCGGCGTCGGCGGCGCGCGCGGCGTCGGCGGTTCGACGCGTTGGGTGGCGCGAAGGGCTAGCAGACGCTCGACGGCAAGTCGCCGCGCTTCCTTAAGTTGAGAGAGGGGCAGCCATGCGCCGCCCGCGACGGCGCTCACATCGATGTTGCGTGCCATCAGCGGGGTACCGCCAAGCTGCCCGACCGCCTTGCGTAGCTGGGACTCGCCGAGCGGCGCGCCGCTCGCGGGCTCAAGCGGCGCGTCGGTCTGCGCACTGGCGGAGCGACCGCGCCCGTCGATGACGGTGACGAGCAGCGGTGCACCCAGCTCGCCCGCCAGCACCACGTCGACGAGAGCTCGGCCGGCACTGTTGTCAGAGAGGGCGGCCTTGAGGTCTTTCTGGAGGGCCGAGTGCTGTGTGCGCCACACGAGGTCGCCCACTCGCACGCCCGCGAGTCGCCGCGCGTCCTCAAGCTCGAGCCGAACCTCACGAGCCACCTCGCCCGTCTCGGCGCCCGGCGCGTCGTCACGGGCGCCGTTCCACACCCCATCCAGCTCCTCGTACACACCCCATAGGGTACCGCCCGTCTCGGACGCCGCCGCGCCGAAGGTGACGCCATCGCCCGCGCTGAGCGGCGCGCGCAGCCGCACGCGCACCGTGTTCTCGTTCGGGCGCTCGACCACCTTGCCGGCGCACACGCCCCGATGAGACGGCGAGAGACCCCGCACATACTCCTGATGACGCGGCCCATCGAAGAAACCCGGCGAGTGCCCGTCATACTCCTCGTCCTGCGCGCGCGCAAACACCTGGCGGAGAGCGTCGGGCGCGAGCGGGGCGGGCGTGGCGCGCAGCTCCCGTGCCACGTCGTCAAGCACCGCGCCCGCCGGTGTCGGCGGCGCCACCGTCGCCGCCGTCGCCGCCGTCGCCGCCGCCGCCGCCGCCGCCGACGCCGCCGCCGCCGCCGCCGCCGACGCCGCCGCCGCCGCCGCCTCCCACGCCTCGTCGATGGCGCGCCGGTAGGCGAGCGTCGTGACGTACACGTACTCTGCCGATTTGAGCCGGCCCTCGATCTTGAACGTGCGGCAGCCGGCGGCGATGAGCCGAGAGACATGCTCGATGCCGCAGAGGTCTTGTGGGGAGAGCAAATAATTGGATGCGTCGGAGAGCTCCCGCAGCTCCCCATCGACCATCAGCCCGTAGGGCATGCGGCACTGCTGCGCGCACTGGCCCCGGTTTGCCGAGCGGCCGCCCCATGCCTCGGACGAGAAGCATTGCCCGTTGTACGAGACGCACATGTGGCCGTGCACGAAGATCTCGACGTTCGTCCCGGGCACCGCCGCGGTCACCGCCGCGATGTCGTCGATCGAGAGCTCGCGCGTGAGCACGACGGTACGCGCGCCGAGCGTCTGCGCCGCAAACCGCGCGCCGTCCGCGTCCGAGATCGACATCTGCGTAGACGCATGCAACGGTAGCGTCGGCGCTACTGCACGCAGTCGCGACGCGACACCCACGTCCTGCACGATGAGGCCATCGACGCCCGCCGCCTCCGCCGCCCGCGCCAGCCGCTCGGCCTCCGCCATCTCCGACTCGTACACGAGTACGTTGAGGCACATGTAGCCCTCGAGCCCGGCCGCGTGCAGCTTCTCCATGAGCCCGGGCAGCTCCTCCTCGCCGAAGTTGGTCGCCCGGGCGCGTGCATTGAAGCCGGTGGCGCAGCCAAAGTAGATGGCATCGGCGCCAGCCTTGATGGCAGCATCCACCTGCGGCCATCCGCCGGCCGGCGCGAGCAGCACTGGCTTGCTCACTGGTGCTGCCGTCACGCTCTCGCGCCCCTGCGCAAGGCGCTCGTAGAGGCCGGTAGACTTGCGATAGCGCCAATCGGCGATTTTGTTTTTGATATGGGCCACCGGCTGTGGCGCTCGTGCATGTGCTGACGGTCGTCCCGCCGCTATGGCCAGAGCAGCTGCCAGCAGGGGCTGCCATACATGCCACATCAAGTAGCCCAGAGCTTGATGAGGAGAGAGTCGAGAGACGCGCTCTCGCGGCCGGCGCGGAGAGTGCTGTGAAGTCCGATGTGAACCGAAAACACGCACGGGGTCTGGCCACCGCCGGTGTGTTGGTTTCAAAGACCCAGTCTGCCCGTAACCTCCTTATTGCGACGAGCGTTGGGCACATTTGACAGTAGTTCGCGGATTCCTCAAAACTCACAACCCTGCGTCCCTCGTGTGCACCAACCCCGACTCCACCATGACTACCCGCTTCGCTTCGGCCAGAACCTGGTCCACCCCCCACTGGCCAGCGTACCACTTGTCGGCATGCCGCCCCATCGAGTTCATGTGGCGCGAGCTGCGTGGCTCGGCCTCGTATCGGTTGAGATAGCCGGCGCGTAGGTAGCGCTTGAGCTGGAAGGGCAGCGACTCGTGCCCGCCAGTGTTGATGTACAGGAGCTCACGCGCCGCCTCACCCTCGCCAGCCAACTGCCATCCCTTGGCCGCGACGGCCGCCCATGCCTGCGCGCACGGCAAGGAACAGCGGGCATGAACGACGCTCAGAACGACGCTCAACGGCACGCACGTGCGTGCGCGCGCGATCGTGCGGGGCGGTGGGCCTGCACTCGGTCCAGGCGCGCTCACCACAGGCCCATATTGCAGGTCGAGCAGGCAGCCGCTATACACCGCATCTCTCCAAGTGCCCAGCATCTGCGCGCTCACTTTGCCAAACGGGAGAGTGTGCGAAGCGGGCGGGAGGAGCACCCGAGGAAAGACACCCACGCTCCCCGAGAGCTCATCAAGGTACTTCATCCGTTCCATCAGCGCTTCGCCGCCGCCGTTGCACGGTACTGCATAGATCCGAACATCAGGAGGCGCGTGTCGCGACAGGAACAGAGCCGTAGTCCCGCTGTCGGCCGGTAAGACGACATCGAGCCCTCTGCGCGGGACCTTGGCTCGTGGTACATCCAGGCCACCTCCAGGGCGCGTCCGCCACCACGCGCCGATCGAGTCGGCGAGTGCAGCCACGCCCGGCTCGGCGGCGGCCCACTGCCCATGCATCGGCACAACGTGAGGCCCGGCGGCCTCCTTGCGGTACGCGTTGAAGCTGGCCGTGTCGGCATGCTCGACGAGCTCGACGCAACCGGTCGCCAGCGCGGCCGCGAGTATACTGCGCTCTTCTTTATGTAGCCAATGTGGTATCGGCAAGGTGTGGAAGGTCAGCTTGCTGCCCCGCTCTGCACAAACGCGTGCGAGAGCCGGCAGAAGTCCAGCACCTCCACGTGCCATGTGGACACCCCAACTCTCCAAGCCACGATCTCGGGCGTCGGGCGTCCAGCTGGGGGCTCGTCGAGGCAACGCTCTGTTTGAAACCGCGCACAATGGTGACTCGCCGTGATAACCACAAAGTCGCGCAAGCTTGCGTGCGTTGACTCCGCTCACGCCAGGCATGATGCTCACCTCGTAGTCAAGCAGCTGGAAAACATGAGACTTGCCGCGCACTGCTATCACGCGTGGTAGCGGCAGCAACAAGGATGGGTCAGCCGCCACGACCATTCCGAGAGGTCGAGCTCCTGAAGCCCCACACCATTCTCCCAAGTGAGCTGCCGGACCGACGAAACTCGTGTGTCAGATGTGTCGCCTAGTCGATTCCCCCCCCCCCCCCCCCCCCCCCCACCCACACGCAAACAAAATAGATGTTTTTTTTTTTTTTGGTGGTTGTTTGCTTCGATTTTTTTTTTTTTTCTTTTTTTTTTTTTTTTT
>Ga0180440_101713_pt1 | contig 12945 bp, 8 predicted proteins | sample ChrtobMetaP5_4mM_FD_119745 | JGI IMG/M metagenome (GOLD analysis project Ga0180440, IMG submission 119745) | Chrysochromulina tobin associated microbial communities from unialgal haptophyte culture, Washington, USA - P5_4mM MetaG | ecosystem: Host-associated > Algae > Haptophytes > Unclassified ... | reverse complement strand
GTCCGCACGGTACCCCATATGCCCAATACCCCTTCCCCCTGGTTGGGCCCCTGTGGTAGCTCTGCCAACAGTCTCATCCCACGTTGAGTTCACGGCCGCTTAACTGTTGGGGTCAAGCGGCAGGGCAGCAATAAATGCAATATCATGAATGTCAATGTGCCATGCCCATGGAATGTGCATTCTTGGAAGGTTGGATCCAGCGTGGGTCAGCATAATCCGTACGTAATCCAATATCCTTTTCAGAGAAGTCGCAAGTCCCAGGATTATAACCACACATGAAATGATGACCGATGGACTTTTGGTGTCTGACGTGAGGGGTCTCGGTGTCGACTACAATAACGCTATGCATCTCCGCACGGACAGGCTGACCAGCTCCGAGCGCATCCATCGCGCAACGGTGGCGGCCGACTCAGAACATCACGTATGATGGAAGGGTGCTCTTCTTCTTCGGCCATGTGTGCGGCACGCTCGCGGTGAGTACGCCTGCCTCGTTGCTGCGCCTGTGGCGGTCGTCGGTTTGGAGGTGAGTAGTTGAGATTCAGCCGATGCAGGTCGCCAACGTGATCTGTATCGCCGCCCTGTTCTGGGAGCACATGCAGCCTCCATTGACCCCCGAGGCATAGCATGTGTCCCTGCAGCGTGAGCTCGGACGTACTGACGCGAAGCTCAAAGGAGGCGAGGCTCGGCCCATCTTGGCTTGCGCAATAGTCGAGCAGCTCGATGTTCAGCGCATCGCCGGTCCATGTGCCACGAATCTTGGAATATGGGCCGCGCTGGCATTTGGCGGCTGGGGTCGCCAGCGCCGCGAGGTTGACGGGTTGGTCGAGCAGAAAGTGAGAATACACACCGGAAAGTGTGCCATCCGAATGTAAGCGCATGCGGCCGCCGTGGCAGCCGATGGGAACGAGCGCCGTAGGCAGAGCGTCGAACGTGAAGAAGCCGGTTTCCACACTCAAACCGGGCCAGCGACGTGGGAGCACACCGCGCCCTGCACTGCAGAGTGAGCGGCTCACGCACTTGGCAGTCATGCACTCGATCGTCGAGAGATGATCAAGAATGTGGCTCAGGAGCTCGACAGGCAGTTGGCTCAGCCCGTTCACCTCGGACCAAGCGTTGTCAGCCCATGAAAATGTCAAGAGTGAACGCACAGGAAGAGGCAGTGGCAAAGGCATGCTTTGGACGCGGCGTGCACGTTTCAGAGCTAGCCTTCTAGGCCTACTTCACGACCTGTTAGAAGACCAACACTTTCTGCTCGTTGATGTTCGGACATGGGAAGCTTGATGGCGCGCAAGCTTGATATCGCCCACAGATGATCTCGGATGACCTCGGATAACCTCTGATGACAACAATGTACGGACACATTCATACCGCTTTTGACGAGGCTGACGAAACTCAATCAAAACGAACGCAGTCTGACTGTAACCAACAACGTTTTCGAAAGTTTGCATTCCTACGTATAAAGAGGCACACGCTCATGCAGCAAGCGGCCCCGTCACGACGTTGTTGATCCTGGCCACCATCCTCTCGACGACGCCGAGCAGCTGCAGCTTGCGGAGCACCATCATCCTGAAGGCGGAGAGCACCTTGTCCCAAATCTGGACAGCCTCTTCCTCCGAGATGGTGCCGCTGCCATCGACGTCGAGTTCCTTGCACACCTCGCGCCAGTGGCTCATCATGTATCGGAGCGAGGGGGCTTCATCCCAGAGCGCGCCCAAGTTGGAGAGCAGAGCCTCGACGAGAAGCTTTCCCTCCTTCGCCTCGTCGCCCGCGGACTCGGTATAGTCGATTTCGCCATTGGGGCCAAGCTTGCCGCCACACTCCTTCTTGACGTCTTCGATGGCCATCGTGACCACGCCCTGCTCATCGTACCCCGCGAGCTGGGTGCACTGGTCGAGAGCCTTCATGTACTTGACGACGTACACGTCCTTGTCCGCCTCGGTCGCCGGCCCAACGCTCGACACCTCGCGCACCTCGTCTGTGCCGTCGTCGAAGAAGATCGCGTGCGTCGTGTCCACGTACGTGGCGAGGTACAGGCGCTGGGGGTCGGAAACGGACGCCTCGCTCGGAATGCATCGGACCATGCAGAAGTCGCCCTTTTCAAGGAGTAGCGGCAGTGGATACACGCCTAGCTTATCCAGCTTGCTCGTCATGGCACGCATCGTTTCGAGAAGGATCCGGTCCCAGATGGCGACCGCCTCCTTGGGCGTGATGGTGCCCGAGCCGTCCTCGTCCGCCTGAGCGCATGCGACTTGCCAGTTGGCCGCCACCGCCGCCGCCGCGCGGCTGTGCGTCTTGAGCGCCCCTATGTTCTCCATGAGCGCTGCGCAGAGCAGCTGACCCTCGCGCGCCTCGTCCCCAGCCTCTTGGGTATAGCTGATGGCCGCGTCCTTGCCGAGGGTGCCGCCCATGGCCGCGCGCACCTTATCGATCGCCTCGCGAACCAGCTGCTTCGAAGGGCGGCGAGCGATCGCCTTCAACTGCGCGACCGCCATCGTGTAGCGCAAGATGGCCTTTTCCTTGGCCGCTGCAGACGCGGGCGCGATCCCAACGGCATTCTCGACTTTGCCGTCGCCGTCGAGGAACACTACCTGGGTACTGCTCATGTACGTCGCGAGGCTCGGTCCTGGGTCGCTGCCGAGGGAGCTGACCCAGACCCCAAGGTCGCCGCCGGCGCCGGCGGGAAGAGCTGATAGGGGCTGCTTCGTCTGCGACGCGAGGCACAGGTCACCACGGTAAAGGCGCGCTGGCGCGCCGAGTACGTCCAACTTGGCGGCGACGAATTCGCTGATTGTCATGGCCATCTGCGCCCAGATGGACGCCGCCTCCGCATCAGAGATGGTCCCCGAGCTGTCCATGTCATGCTCCGCACACACCTCCTGCCAGTGCGAGCGCATCCAGTCGATGGCCGGGCTCTGCTTCGCGATGGCGCCAAAGTTTTGTAGGAGCGCCTCGAGGAACAGTTGGCCCTCCATCATCTCCTCGCCGGCTGCCTGCGTGTACGAGATCATGCCATCATCTCCTAGTGTACCGCCCATCTGCGCCTTCACCTTCGCGATCGCCGCGGAAATGATCTCCTCCGGGTCGTTGGCCAGAAGCGTCTTGCACTCGGAGAGCGTGGAGCCGTACACGGCCTTGGCGGCTTCGCGATCGTCGCGGGTCGCCTCCGAGAGGGCAGCCACCTCCACCTCAGACTCGGAGCCGTCGTCAAAGAAGATGACCATCCGCTTCTTGAAGTCGACGACTGTGGCGAGGAAGTACTTTGAGCCCTCACCGACGCGGCGCTCATCTTCTACCGGCAGCGCCATACACAGTTCGCCCGGCTCGAGCGCATGTGTGGGATTTTTCCTGGGCTTACCGAACATGAGGCGCATCATCGTCGCTGTGAGAACTACTGCGCAGTGTTTGGTATCGCCGTCGTCCACGGTCAGCACGGTGAGCAAAGTTGCAGCTTTCTCGGGTTCACGAGGGCTCCGCCGAAAACGCTTTCGGGTCAAAAAGTACTTCAGACTTCGGAAGTCCCTGGAAACTCAGTTTCGTCAAGTTCACGCGCCCCTCCAACTCTTCTCACTAATGATGTCCACCGCCCGTGGGTGTGTCCTCTAGTTCCTGTTCTACGAGCGACACGTCGACATGCTCGTCGAGCATAACGGCCATGGTGGAGGCGTGAGCGTCGCTGTCCTTGGTGCTGCCGCTCGACGTGCAAGTGGGACGTCGTGCCGCCGGCGCACCTCGTCGAGGGAACTTGGGAGACCTGACGTTGCAGCACTGCGGCGAGAGGGGCGAGAGGGGCGAGAGTGGTGCTTGCTGCTGCTGCTGCTGCTGCTGCTGCTGCTGCTGCTGCTGCTGCTGCTGCTGCTGCTGCTGCGGCTGCTGCGTCTGCGGCTGAACCGGCAGAGGGGCAGCTGGCGACGGTCGCCCATCCGAGCGCCTGATCGGGCTGCAAGCCGGGCGCGCCCTGAGCGTGGGTAGGAGGAGCTCTTGAAACCATTCGTAGGCGCTGTAGAGCTCTTCGAGATTCGTGGGTTCGGGCGCAAGCCTGGCCACCGCGTCAGCGATTCCAGCCTGATCGGCGTCACAGTCGTCCTCCTGGCCGCGAGGGCCCAAGGAGGAGCGCAGCGCGTAAAGGCCTGTTGGCCCGCTCGTGGCAAGGCTGCCCGAAGGGTTGCGGCGGCATCTGGCATGGAGTGCCTCCTGGTCGCCACTCCCATCCTCGATGAGTGTGGGCAGGCTCGGCCGCCTGGAGGCGCGCGAGCGGCGCAGCGTGCTAGGGCTGCGCCGTTCGAAGGCAACCATCATGTCGCGAGCAGCCCGTAGCATCTCGTCGTTCCCGATCTCCAAGGCACGAGCCCGCAGTATAGGGGACCGTTTGCACCGTTGCATCGCTTCGGCGACAGGCCGCAGGGCAATGCGGCACTGGTGAAGGGCGACTGCGGCGATGATGACCATCATGACCGTCGTGCCTATCAATAAGTCTATAATCTCCTGCGACATAGCCGACGAGAAAGCCGCCGTCACGGTGGCGTCTTGAGCACCCGACATTTCCAAGTAATTTTTGCTGCAAATGAGATGATCTCCCGATCTTCCTGCGAGGTTTCGGAAATCGTCAAAATTAATGGTCGCGCGACGTACGCGTTCACGTTCACGTTAATATGCCATCTCAGCAAGACGCACAGCCACAGGTCCCGTGGAGACACAACGTGGGGGGCGCAGAGTTGGTCGTGCGTCCACCCGTAATCCGTGGAAATATGATCCCACTTGCAGTTGTGAGTGAGTGAGAGAATCGCTCACGTCTCACCACTCTTTTAATATGATAGTAGTTTTGTGTGTTCTTGTCTTGACTTGACTTGACTTGACTTGACTGTTCTTGGTTTCTCAATGCGATTTACTCGCCACGTGTGTTCCGTCGCTTCGCGATTGACACTGCTGGACGCGAGCGAAGCTAAGACGCTCGCGACGGGAACAGCTCGCCAGCTCACAGTGCGTGTGGCTAAGAACGACACACAAGTGCGGCTGCTTGACATATTTGTGTGTCGTGACCTCGAAGGCCGCCTGCGTGCCTTCGAAAACTATTGCCCACATGCCGGCGGCCCGCTCAACATGCTGCCCGACCGCTTCTTCACGCGTGATGGCACGGCACTATTATGCACGAGCCACGGCGCAAAGTTCTCGCCGACGAATGGCGAGTGCTTTCACGGGCCATGTGCTGGCAAGGCTTTGCACATGCTCGAGCTTGAGGAGGACGAGTCGGGTGCGATCGGTACATGCAATCGAGCGCTCGAATTGCTGTGCGAGAGCGGCGGTGGTGCTTTCATTTTGCGGGAGCGTCACGAGGCTGATGCTCAAGGGCCCCAAGTACAGCGACCCACATCGCCGCCACCAAGGCCAGCGCGGAGCCGGCGCCGAGCTAGCATACCGCACTCCGAGGGCACTCCGGAGCCTGCCAAGTGAGTTGAGGACAAAGCACTTATTCACAGATTGTGCGAGCTTGCGAGGCCGCGCCCGAGGACGGGGAACACATCACAGTGCTCGGTCTGGCTTGCGACGTGTGCGCGGGCCCGGGCCCTCGTCCACACGATGCTACGTCGGGTCGGCACGCTCTTCTATCGTATGAACTTGACGAGTTCAGCCTCTTCGTGCAGATGACGCCCACTTGTACGGTGCCATTCTGGCTCTCTCTGTGTGTACACCGAAGCAAAAAATCCAATCTGCAATCATATCGTATGTGCGCGCTTTTTCAACTCAACTGATACATCCGGGATGATCGATCAATGAATCATCCGGACCGCTTCAGACGTCGTCTCTACATGTACCACTCCACTTTCTCTTTCAAGTATCATGCGCGCGGCGTAGTACGTCATACTCATAGCCATTCGCCGTCCCCTGTGGCCACCTCGGCCTTTGCCAGCCGCTCGGTGAGCTCCCGCCGCGCTGTCTCGAGCTCGTCGGCCAAGTCATAGTCCTCATCAGCGCAGGCGGCATCTATGGCTTCATCGAGTGCGCCCACGCGCGCCCGCATCGCCTGCACCTCCGCCGCGCTCACGCCAGCTGCCGCCGCGCTTTCGTCAGCTGCCATCGCGCCCGCAGCCGCGTCCACTCCAGATTGGGACGGTTCCGCATTTGTTTCCTCAGGCTTCGTCACGGAAGATAGGGACGGTTCCGCATTTGGTTCCTCAGGCTTCGTCACTGAAGATTCGGACGGCTCCGCATTTGGTTCCTCTGGCTTTGTCTCTAGCTCCGCCACTGGCTCCAGATGAGCCTCGAGCGCGGGCACGGCGGCGCTGCGCTCTGGATTCGCTTCCTGCAGCGCTCGTGCAACGGCGGCGCCCACGAGTGCCGAAGCCGTGGCAGCATCGGCAGCATCGGCAGCATCGGCCACCGACGCATCGTCAGTCGACAGCAACGCCTGAGCCACCGCTGCCGCGACGACGCGCTCGGCTTCGGCGCTCGCCTCATCGGTGGACGTGGCCACCGTCGGCGCCTCGGCAGACAGCTCTACCTCCTCGTAGGCCTCGTCGTCGAGCGCCGTGTCGGGCGCTGGCTGCCATGCCTCAAGAGAGTCGTCCACTTCGGCCGCCGCGTCCCCGTCATCCCTATCGTCCCCGTCGGTTGCGTCAGTCGCATCGTCCCGTGGCTCTCTGGGCTCGTCGGCCTCCCCGTGCATGCAAGTGCTCACCACGGCTCGATGTGGCTCATGGGCCTCGCCTGCCTCCTCCTCCGCCACCACCACCTGGGCCTCCTGCTCGCCGTGCATGCAAGCGCTCACCACGGCGCCCGCCTCCTCCTCCACCACCTGGGCCTCCGGCTCGCCCACGCCCCCGTCCCCCGCCTTGGGCGCGCGCGCCGTCACGAGCGCCGCGCGCCACTCGGCGAGTGCGTCGAGGTGCGCTCGAAGCAGCGCTTGCTCGGCGCTCAGGACGGCGCCGGAGTCCGCCTCGCGACCGCCCTCGCCCTTGCCCTCGGCGAGTGCCTCGTCGAGCATCCGCCGGCCGATCCGTTGCTGCGCCGCCAGCAGCCTGCTCAGCCGCACGTCCGCCGCCGCGCGCTGCCGGCGTGCCTCTTCACGCGCCTCGGCCTCGGCCGCGCCAAGCACGAGAATGGACGTGTCATCCGCGAGCGTCTGTCGACGGAGAGCCTCTTGTCGTGCGGTCAGTGCTTCCTCCTCCGCCGCCATCGCCTTGAGCTCCACCGCCACCAGGCCCGCCAACTTGAACTCCCGAGCGGCCGCCGCGGCCCTCTTCCTCTCGACGAGCTCCGGCTGACGCTCCGCGAGGCTCTTGAGTGCCTCTCGGACTGCCTCGAGCTCGGCCTTATGCCCAAGAGCGGCCGTGCGAACCGCACCGAGCGCCTCGCTCACGGCGGCGGCCTCCTCCTCCGTGGGCGCCAACCGAGCGCGGCTGGCCGCCGTCGCCTGCTCGCTCGCTCGAGAGTGCTCGCAGACCAGCCGCAGCAGCCTCGCCGCCGCGCGCCGCGTCTCGCGCTCGGCACGAAGGGCGACGTACCTGATGAGGGACGCAATCAGAAGGCCATCGGAGGTCATGAGGAGGGTCATCAGAGGCCATCAGAAGGCCATCAGAGGTCATGAGGAGGGTCATCAGAGGCAATCAGAAGGCAATCAGAAGGCCATCAGAGGTCATGAGGAGGGTCATCAGAGGCAATCAGAAGGCCATCAGAGGTCATGAGGAGGGTCATCAGAGGCCATCCGCAGAGCTGCGACGCACCTCTCCCGCAGAGCACGAAGCTCGGCGGACTTGGCCGCCACCTCCCCACGCGCGGCATGCCACGACGCGACACGCTCGCGCCGCTGGCGCGCGAGCTCCGCGCCGGCGTGCTCGAGAGCGCCCAGTTTCGTCAAGAGGGCGTCGCGACGCAGCCCGAGCTTCGCAAGGGGCTTCTCGAACGACGCGCGCACGGCCGTGAGCTTCTCGTCATGCCGAGCTACCTGCCGAGCGCACTCGGCCTCCTCCACGAGCGCCGCCGCGAGCATTGCACGCAGCTCCTCGACCTTAGCTTGCGCGGCCGTGTGCTTCACGAGCCAGCTCGCGCGCGCCTCGTCCTCGGGGGCGGCTGCCTCTCGTATCTGCCCCTCGATCGCCTCGGTCTCCGACGCAAGCTCCGCCTCGTCCTCCCTCAGACGCGCCGTGTCGAGGGCGAGCCGCTCGGCTTCGCCCTGGCACCATTCCGAGGCCGCCGCGCTGGCCTCGCGCGCCGCCTCACGCATGGCCGCCACCTGCGCCAGCTGCTCGTCGCGCGAGCGCACGAGCTGCAGCGCAGTGCCTTGAAGCTCCTCGAGGGCTGCTCCCGAGGCCGCGAGCAGCTCCAACCGGTACTCATGGAGCGCGGCGGTGGCGGAGGCGAGCCGCGCGTGCGCCGCGCCCAGCTCGGCGCGCGCCGTCCTGAGCGGCTCCTCGAGCGCCTCGGCCACTTCGAACTCGTCTTTGGCGGTCGCCTCGAGCTGCGCCGCCTCCATGCTGGCGACGCTCGCCTCGAGCTGGACCACCACGGCGGCCGCCTCCGTGCGCTCGCTCAGCACGCTCGGCGCCGCGTTGCGGAGCGTCTCGAGTGCTTCCACTGCGCTGGCATCGAGCGCCGTCGACGCGTCTAAGGAGCTGGCCGACGCTGCTTCGCTTGCGGCGGCGGTAGGGGCGGAGGCGGTGTGAGCGGCGGCGGCGGTGTGAGCGGCGGCGGCGGTGGGAGCGGCGGCGGTGTCGGGCGGCCCTACTGCCACGCTGTCTGGCGCTACTGCCGCGCTCTTCCCACAGGGCGTCTGCGACGGCTCGACAGCGCTTGCGACAGCGCTCGCGGGAGCGGCGGCAGAGAAGCCATCCCGATTGGGGGTGGCCGTTGGCACAGGCTGTATCTCGTTCGTAGGTTTACTACCGGTAGACGAAACCTCGGATGGCCTCGGCGTGTCAACGGCCACCACCATGCTGCCGTCGGCTGGGCGCGCGGGCGGCTGCGACTCGAGGGTGGAGCCGGCCGACGTGTTGGCTGCGGGCGTGGCGGCGGCGGCGGCGGTGGCGGCGGGTGTGGTGGTGGCGGCGGCGGAAGGCGTGCTGGGGGTGGCGACGTTGCGCGACGCGGGTGTGCGCAGAGTGAGCCCCGATAGTAGCGAGCCCCCGGCCGGCGAGGCGCCCAAGACAGCGCGCCCACCGACTGCCGGCGAGGACGGCGGCAGGCTCGCACGCGCCGCGGTGGGCGCGGGGCTGGCGGAGGCGGCGGCGGCGGCGGCGGCGGCGGCGGCGGAGGCGGCGGCGGGGAGGGGGGCAGCGACGGGGACGGCGGCAGCGGCGGCGGCGGGAGCGGGAGCCGTACTACCGCCTCCGCCGCCACCGCCACCGCCGCCGGCGGCGGCTGGGGCAGTGACGCCGTCGCCGCCGCCGCCGCCGGCTGGGGCAGTGTCGGCCTCAGCAAGGGGTGGTGTTTTGAAGTAGTCCGGCAGAGGCAGTGGGCGGGAAGACGACACAGTGGCGGCGGAGGCGAACGACTTGAGCTCGGGTGCGACCGAGGCCGAGGGTGGGTAAGCTGCTGGCGCTGCTGGCGGCGGTCTGCGCACTGTCATCCCGCCAAACACGCTCGCTCCGCCTGCAGCGCCGTGTTGAGCTCCGCCCGGCGGAACGGCGGCCGCTCCGCTGTGAATGCCCATCACGGCGCTGTGGACGCCGACGGCTACGCCCATCGCGGGCGCTGCCGGCTGTGTGGGCGGCATCACGGCGGCGGGGGCGGCGGGCTGCGCCGTGATGGGCGCAGCCGCTGGCGCTTCGAGCGCAGCGGAGGCCCACCCTGGCTTCCTCGCCTTACTCGTCTTCTTCTTGGGACCCGCTGCGCTAGGCGCCTCCGCCGACGGCAAGGTCGACGTCGGGCCGAGCGCCGCGATCTCGAGCAAAGCGGGCGCCGCGGCCATGGCTGCTGGCGCGGCCATGGCTGGCAGCACTGCCGTCATCGGCACTGCCGGCATCGTTGGCGGCGCAGCTACAGCGACGCTGCCGACGACGCTGGCTCCCGATCCGACAGCCACGTCCGCGACGACAAAGCCCAAGCCGGCCGCTAGGCTTGAGAGCGCACTCGGTTGCGCGGCTGGCTGCGATGGCATCGCTGCGGCCGCCAGACGGGCTGCGGCCGCCAAACCGTCGATGGTCATCGGCGCTGACGGCACAGACGGTGCGATCGACAGGCCAGCGAAGGAGCAGCTGCAGCCGCTCGCGGGCAGCGGTACGGCGGTGCCAGCGTCGGAGGCGATGCACATGCCAGCAAAGCTCAGACCGCCGGAGCCGCCGGCCAGTACAGGCGTTGGCATGCTGCTAGAAGTGGACGTGATCTCAAGGCCAGCAAAGCTGCAGCAGCTGCTGGCGGCGGCGGCTGCTGCGCCAATCGCTGGCGCGTCCAGAGTCGGCGAGGCGCCCGCAAGGTTGAGAAAGGAAAACGCCGAGCTGCTCGCCGACGACTCTGGAGGAGGAGGTGCCGCTGGCGTGGTATCCGCCGCGCTCGGCACCGGCGCTGTATTCCCAGCGTTGAGGAACGAGAAGGCAGATGCATCAGGAGCCGCTGAGAGCGTAGGCTCGGAAGGTGCCGGCTTGCCGTCGGGTGTGGGTGCATCGAAGCCGCCAAACGTTTCCTCCGAGTCCGCCATCGGCGGTCTCCTCCGGGTCCACCGACGGGACCGGACCGAGAAGCTTTTTGCTCCAGCGCGTCGAGACGCATTTCCATTCACATGAACTCAAAACTTTCCCCTCACGGCCGTCTATCGGCGGCGATGCCGAGGACGACGCAGCCGAGGCGTACGGGACTTGACGATGAAATCGCACGTGGTCTGCAAAGTTGTTCCCATGATCCCATCTGTCGTGTGCATGTAGATGTACCGTACTACATGTATTCGTGAACACCGTTCCTGGTACCAGTCGGCTACTGGCTACGATCGTGCGGCGAAAATCTGGTTTGAGGACTGGTTGCGCGCCACGTCTTCTAGGGCATAATAGTATCTCGCATATTGGCCGCGCCGGACCGTCGTGTTGTAGTTCACGAGCTTGAGGAGCTCGAGCTCCTGCGCGGATGCCGCGTCCAGGCAGAACTCAGGCAGCATGTCGCGGTAGTCCGCGAGGTACACCTTCTCATCGTAGACGACCTTCGACGCGATGACGATGGCCATGAGCAAGGCGGGTCGCCATGTGCGCGCGCACAGCGTGAGACCCTCATCGCCCATGGCGCGTTCGAGGAGGATGAGAGAGGTGACGAGGCTTGCATCATCAAGCTCGAGAGAGAGCTGCACTGTGCGCACGAAGGCCTCGACCGTCTGCTGCTTGGGCATGAAGCGCCACTGCCGGCTCGCATCAAGCGGATTCGTATCCTCGTCGAACACGCTTTGAGAGAGTTGCCAACGGCTCTGAGCTGCAGATGCGTGGTCCTTTATGTACGCATGTATGACGGTGCCGATGGCGCAGATGATCGCCTCGACGTTGGCATTTTCCATCGTCGTAATGGAGCGCCCTACTGGGGATCCCGGCATGAGCTCCGAGCGGCGCAACGCCCCGCCTGCTGTCGGGTCTGAAACCTTGAGCGAAGCTGGTGCTAGCGCCGAGTGTCGGAGATGCTTTTGTGGCCTTGGCTTGAAGGTGAGCATCTCCTCATCGTCGGTGGCTAAGGCATCGAACAATGCTCCTGCGTGGGCCTCGCCTTTCACGAGTCTATTTGTCATCGATCCCTTCGGGATGTCCATGCTTACAGAGACCAAGGTCGGAGTGGCCGTCTCAGACTCGCGGCGTCGGGAGCAAATGGGCGAACATCAAACTTTCAAGAACAAGTTGCCCTCTTTGGAAACCCCTGCCAAGTGTTTGAGCCCCCGTCCTACGTTTTGGTGCTCGATTCTTTTCACGCGTTGGTGGTCGTGGCTACTATATGTACATAACAGTAGAAAGTACTTAAGTAGAAACTACAGCAGCGTTACGTTACCGTACGGTACGTTCCCGGGGTTCTTTAGAATCTTACCTGCACGTCATTTTCTTGAGAGTTCCGTTCCGACCCGTCCGCCTCGCCTTGTACACCCCTCCGCCACGTGTACGCTGCCTGTTGGCGGATTTTACTAACTTACTACTTTTTAAGTCCTGTGCTCACGCTGGCGGCCGCGCCGGGCGCATCGCGCTGTCGTTGATGATGATCGCGAGGTAGAGCGCGTATAAGATGAGCAGGTAGACGCCGAGCGCGCGCGTGAGGCGGAGCTGGTTGGCGAAGATGGCTAGCAGCGCGAGGGCGATCGCGCAAAAGCCGATGAGCGATGGGTACCACGTCCCGCGCGCGGGCGGGAAGATGTCGGCGTACGTGCCCAAGATGGCCCAGGGCAGGCCGAGCGCCGCGAACGCGTTGAAGGCGAAGGCGCCAAACGGGTTGGCGGCCGCCATGGTGAGCATACCGGGACGGCGCGCGATCACCATCGCGGTGATCAGGTCGGGGCAGCCAGCCGCGAGGGTGAGCACGCTCGCGCCGAGCGCATTCTTGCGCACTCCGAGCAGGCAGATGGCGCGCGTAGCGATCTGGACCATCACATACGAGAGCAGCAGAGTGTAGCTGATGGATAGGACGAGAGTCAAGCCCCACGGCCGCCGGCCGCCCAGCAGCGCCATAGGTGCGTGTGCATCCGGGATGATGCATCCGAAGAGCCAGCGTGGCGCCGTCGCGAGCGCATCGAAGATGCTCCAGCTATGCCGCCGTGGCGTGCTCTCGCGGCTAGCGATCGCCTCCCTGCGTCCCTTGACACCTTTGAGGCCGTCGAGCGGCGCGCGAGCGGCCGCTGCGGGGTACCACTCGGACGCGGCGGCAAGGCCCGTCCCAGCCGAGCCTCCCACCACCGCTGAGCCCACCACCGCTGAGCCCACCACTGCCACTTGTGTGCCGCGACATGGAGCGGCCGGGCGCAGGAGTGGCGTCGTCTCGCGAGGGGCGGCGGCAACGCCATCG
>Ga0180440_101706_pt1 | contig 12966 bp, 10 predicted proteins | sample ChrtobMetaP5_4mM_FD_119745 | JGI IMG/M metagenome (GOLD analysis project Ga0180440, IMG submission 119745) | Chrysochromulina tobin associated microbial communities from unialgal haptophyte culture, Washington, USA - P5_4mM MetaG | ecosystem: Host-associated > Algae > Haptophytes > Unclassified ... | reverse complement strand
GGAAGCCTATCGAATGTGCTCCGGAAGCCAGCAGGGGAGGACGGGAGTCGATGGAGATGGCGGAGGGGGATCCATCTAGAGGCGACACGTCATAAATGCTGACATACGTGCCCTCGGAGAACAGGTAGGTTGACTTGACTTGACTTGACTTGACTTGACTTGTACCCGGTACCGGGGATATCCACGCACACGGTTTTGAGACGCGGTTGGGCGACGTGATCATCATGGGCGGTGGAAGCGACCTGCAGTTGCTCTCCGGCGGCGAGAATGTGGTGCTCGGCGTCGTGACGGGTGTCCTGTCCAAGTCGGTCAACTACCCATTCCTCTCGTGGAAAACTACCGTGCAGCAGGGCCTGCCAATCTCGCTCAACCCGCGGATTGTGTACCGAGGGCTGCCGATGGCCTGCATCAACCTCGGTGGCACCAACGCTGTGCAGTTTGGCTCCACCGGCTTCTTCCAGAAGACGCTTGCCGGTTTAGGCGGTGGCGCCGACCAGGTGCAAGTCGGCGGCGCCTTCCTCGGAGGGCTCGCCTCTGGAGTGCCGTGCAGCATCTGGGAGCTGTGCATGATCCAGCAACAGCGCTTCGGCGGCAGCTTGCTCGGCACGCCCCAGAAGTTCGTATCGGAGTACGGCATCTCCTCGCTCTCGCGCGGCGTGACAATGACGTGCGGGCGTGAGTCCATGTTCACCATGTCCATGCTGGGCATCACTCCGCTCATCCAGCAGAGGCTGGTGAGCGCCTCAGGATGGGAGAAGAACACGGCGCTGGCGGCGGGCTCGCTGATCGGCGCGCTGATCGCGGGCGTGGTCACCCACCCGATGGACACGATCAAGACGTGCATGCAGGGCGATCTCGGACGTGTGAAATACGACGGCATCGTGCAGACTGGCCAGCTGCTCGCAAAAGAGTACGGCGTTGTGCAAGGTCTCTTCAAGGGCCTCTTCTTGCGCGTCTCGCTGATCTCGACCACCTTCTTCCTCGTGAACACGTTCAAACAGTGGATGGTGCCCGTGCTCTTCCCTCACACGGTCACGCCCGCGAAGAAGGCACTGTGAGCTGTGCTCGGCTCCCTCTTCATCCCTTGGACCTTGGACTTGTCGCTTGAGCGTGGTGTGGCATGGTCATGATGGACAACGGCGGGTGAGGTCAGAGGTGCGTGCGCAGAGCACAGGATGTCCCTCTGCTCCCCTGCTCCGTCGTCATCAACAGAGGGCGTCGCGAAGGAAGCGTTGTTGGATCGATGTAGAGTGAAGAGGTGATGCTGATGACGTCGCGCCGGTCCATACACCATAGTACTACTAGGCATGTCTCTCTCGAGAGTGTCGAGAGGCTCGACTCGACGTCGAGGAATGGTTACCCGGAGGACTTGTTTGTTAGCGGCCCCGGTCGCCGCCGCTGCCATCCACGTTGAATGGGAGAGGGTGTCTTTGTTCGGTTGCATGTTGAAAAGTATTCTAGTTTGTCGCTTTCTTGTCCGCCGGCTGCGTGTTCCGTCGAAGCTAGGCGGATGCATTCCGATCCGGGGCGGCATCTTGAACCCCCGCGCCGCCCGCCCTATTTCCTCCGCCCCTTCGGGCAGGGGGCGGAGGTTCATTGGTCCCCCCCAATGAGAAGCCCCGTGTTCGCGATTGCATGTACAAGAATGGTCAGCCGTGCATGCCCCGTGCAGCATGTCGTGTCCACATGTGCGTTCGTCGTCGTCGAGACTCTTCGTGGATAAATCATAAAAGTATATTATTATTAAGTGATGTAAAAGCCGGAGGAATTCACCGAGACCCCTGGGCTCGGTAGCTGTTGTGTGCAGCGGCCGTGCCGGCCACCGATCCGACCCGGTCGAGCATGCATGCATCAGTAAAGAACATAATTGAATTCCCAAAGCGGGACCCCAACATTTCTTCTTTGATTCCGTCGAAATTCCTTCTCCCCGGAAGGTCACGCTGCGGCATGGGGGACCCAGGAGTGAGACCTGAGGAATGGGAACGGCTCGGCATCGAGGGCATGCAAGGGGCCATCAACAGCGACAATGTGGCCAAGGTTAGGCGACTCTGCCATCAACACGCCGCACTGGCAGCAAGCCAATCTGTTCCTCAATTTCCTCTTGAGTTTGGTGGGGTTTTTCGGCTGGTCATGATGGCAGCGTGTCGCGCCGGTTCCGACAAAGTCATTACATGGGTTGTCGCGGCATGCGGAGCCGAGACCTACTGGACTACGTGGAACAGGCATGAGCAGGCCCCGATAATTCGCTGCCCGATACTCCTGCCACATAAAAGTCATCGAACGAAGGAATTTAAAACGATCAGTGTGCTGCACTCTGCGGCTTTGGAAGGGCATGTGCGCACTGTACGCGTGCTGCTTGACCTCGGTGCCGACACTGAGCAGACAAATTATAAGGGAGAGACCACGCTTGCGACTATGCTCCGCAAGTGTGACACGCAGTATATGGCAAGTAGAGTGGAACCTTCTGAGCCTCGCCTGCACTGTCGCGTACTCAGCGACTATCACCTAGCATGTCTCTGCCTCCTCTTGCACCGCGGGGCGCACATCTCGCCCGAGATGCTGGCAAGTATAGGAGAGCGAACCTCCACGCCTCCGGGCAGAAGAAGGAACCGCGGCCGTATTTCGCCTCCCGCAGGCGCGGGGTTCCGCTCTCCTACGGCAAGCGCTCCGGCACTCGCGCGCTACTTGGAAGCGCCGCCACGCGACTATCCTGGCATCTCACGCTGCTCATCGCTGCAAGCTATGCGCACGCGCCATGAGCTTCTCCTCGCTTGGCATCTCGCTCAGCGTCAGCCACGGACGGCAAGCGTCGGCTTCCGCATGCTTCCGTTCGAGATCCTCAAGACGATCGCAGAGCAGATTGGCCCCTTCCTACAAGAACCATCGCAGCAGACGATCCGGGAGGGGAACCAAATGATGATGCACAACTGGCATCGTCGTGTCCAAAAGGGGGATTCGTGGCATATTCCATACGAGAGCCTCGGCAACCCTTGGAACTTTGACAGGGGGCCCCCTCCGGAGAACCGGTGGCTCTGGACTCGTCGACTGCTAGGCAAGGGCAGGGCAGCAACTGCCACCGCGGTAGCAATAGCTGTGCCTGTGGCAGCTGCCATGGTATGGTACCTGTCCTGACTCATAGACTGGCAACACTATTCGGACTATTGATACCAATGACGCTGGAAGATGACCACGAGCCGCAGAAACGCGTCGCGCTGATTCTACGCTGATTCGGGAAGAGCTCGGCTGAGCACAGAATGAACGGCTGCAAGAGGAGCTCTCGGGGAGCTTGTAAAGGCTGCAAGAGGAGCTCGAGGAGCTCACGAGGAGCTTGTACAGAAGCGCGCAGGCATGAATGCAGATCTGGGGATCCATGCCACTTGATCATTCCATGCTGCCCTCGCAAGGGGCGCCGTCTTGGGAGACACCGCACCGGCAGCTCGCTGTCTGCTGGCTGTCTGTCCAGGCATGCTGTCACTGGAGGTGGGTTCTAAGTGTGCACACTAGAGGGTGGGACCGTGGAGACTGGAGTAAAGTACTGTATGTAAACCGAACAGGGGCGCAACGGGGTTGGCACGCCTCTCTCGTCTGCTCTCTCTCGGATGTTTTGTGGACTTGCGACTTCGGACTTGCACTTGGAGTACAATACGCACTCTCTCGAGCGACTCGTCTCCGTTTGTCGGCTATGCTGCCATGTACCGGTACTGCACTGAGTCGCTTCTACGAAGGGGCGTTGACCGAGGGGTGCGGACAATTGGGTGCGGAGCCGTCCCGCGTTGAGACGGCGAATGCCACACACCGACCCAAGGCGGCGCACGAGTGAGCGAGTGCACTTACATCCTCCCGCTCATTTCAGGTTTCGTCCAGACGTTGAGGTGAGCTAGGGCCGCGACGAAACTGAACTGCGTCGTCTCGGGCGCATGTGCGACGTGACGGCCTTCATGCTCGTCCTCATCTGAGCAGACATGACCTAGACTCAGACTGGCGATCGCCTGCTGGGCACGCTGCCCGCGATTCTTCAGACAGTCGTCGGAAATTCCGGCGGGCTTGGTTCCTGTTAAAGGCCATGATTTCAACAAGGGTGTCGATCTTAATGAAGGATAATGAACCCTCCGTACGGTAATCCCGTTCCCGAAAACGATGCCGCCATATGGTAGTCGATGTGCGTAATTGGTATCGGGATGATGTTCGTGATGGGATTTCAAAGTTGCCCCCCTTCGTCTAAATCCTCCGGCACCGCTCTTTCCGGCGACATGCGACACCCTCTCGCAGAAAAGTTGCCCCCCTTTCTAAATCCTCCGGCACCGCTCTTTCCGGCGACATGCGACACCCTCTCGCAGTCTGCGCTACTATACAGAAATAGCTTCACAAATCACATGTTCTGACAAGCAGCGTCCGGTAGATCGGTCGCCACATGACCTCACAAACCTTGTCCCGCTCGGTCGGCAAGCCAAACGGGCGTACCCGCAGCCAGCCCCCCTCGACCGCCGCCGCCGCCGCCGCCTCGCCCTCGGCCGCCGCCGCCGCCTCCTGAGCCACCGCCGCCGCCGCCTCCCCCTCGCCCTCCACCTCACCGTCGCCGCCGCCTTCTCCCGCCCCCGGCCCCTTGCCCGCCCGAGCACCTTCGCCCCTCTTAGCGGCGATGCGGCGGTGGCGCACGTAGCCGCGCGCGGCCTTCCCCTCCCCCTCGCCTCCCTCGCCCTCTGGATGAAATCCAGCCCCCTCCCCCCCAGCCCCCTCCCCCCCAGCCCCCTCCCCCCCTCGCTTTACGGGGCTCTGCCCCCAGCCCTGCCCCCAGCCCTCAGGCTCCGCTGCCGTCCTGTGGAGCTCATGCAGCGCGAATCGCCCGGTGCCCAGCAGCAGCGCTCGCATCTCAAGCGCAAGGGGCAGCACGTCCGTGGCCACGAAAACCTCCCCACCTGGAAGCAGCGAGTCCGCGATCGCTTCACAGAGCTCAGGTGTGACCATGCGCCGCGCCGCGTCGTGGCCTGAGCCGAGCCACGGGTCCGGGAATTGGATCGCCACGCGGCGCAAGTTGGGCACCCGCAGCGCCACCAATGACTCAGGAGTCGCGTTCGCCGAGATGAAGTGGAGATTGCGGCGACCCGTTGTGTCGCGCCATGCGTTCGCAGCCGTGACGAGAGGCGCGAAGATCTCGACGCCCACAAAGTTGTGCGCGCCGTAGCGTGCCGCGAAGGCCGCGTCGCCGCTCAGCGCGCAGAGGAAGCGCCCCTTGGCGCACCCAAGGTCGAGTAGCGTGGGCAATGAAGGGTCAGCAAAGACGTTGGCCCAGTCCGGCGCCTCTGCAGTCTCGCGATAGCTCTGCGGGTTGGCGAGGCGGCGCAGCCGGTTCTTCAGGTTGCGCTTGAGGCTGCCCGCGTGCACCGTCTCATCCACGAGGTGTGGTAGGAGGACCGCCGGCGCCGATGGCCGTAACACATGCAAGAGGACGGCCGGCGCCGCTGCCTCGGCCGCCGCTGCGGCCTCCGCCACGTCCGCGCCCGCCGCCGCCGCCGCCGCCGCCGCCGCCGCCGCCGCTGCTTTTGCGGCGTGCTCACTGCAGAGTCCGCCAAGCCCGTCGGCCGCGGCGTTGCTGCAGAAACGCCGCCGCCGTGCGATCCAGAACGAGCAGCCGCCTTCGCGGCACGGCGCTGCCGCCTCGCGCTCGAGAGCTTTGCGCCGCTCGTACAGCGCGTGCCACGCCTCGTCGGCCTCGATGTCGGCGGCCGAGAGCTTACGGCCGGGGAACTCGGCAGCAAAGGCGGCTGAGCGCGCGGCGAGCTCGGCCTCGGCGGCGGCGAGGGCAGCACCGTGGTCGAGGGGCCTCTCCATGGGGTTCAAAGTGTGAAGTAGGAAGGTCTCACCCACAGAGTGGTCAGCACGCCGAGAGTGGTCGCTAGCAAGCACCCCCCTATTTGCTACCTAGCATGCTTGATAGCTAACATGCTAGCAGGAATCTTTTTCGACTTGCTAGCATGTTAGCTATCAAGCATGCTAGGTAGCAAATAGGGGGGGTGCTTGGACCTGCTAGGTAGCGACCACTCTTGGACCTAGCGACCACTCTGTGGGAACACCCTTCCTATGTACGGGTACCCGGTACAGTACGCCGGTCCGGTGTCTTGGGTGTCGAATTCCAAACAGAGACACCGCTGTGCAGTACAGTACCGGTACAATAGTAAATCGACCTGCGGGCCAAATGTGCCAAGGATGGGACACCTCCACAACGAGTCGCGTCGTCTGAGTGTTGCCAACGCACCTGGTCAGAAGCGACAAACCAAAAGACCCTGGGGGGTGCCGGGACACACCGGTTCCGGTACTTTATGCACATGCACGTGAACAAGCGCATCCTCTGCAAGAATAGCGGTCCGAGCGGCAGAGCTCGGCGGAAGCATCCTTCCAACTCCCCCACCGTACTGATGGTGCTCGCCTCTCGGCGTGTGCTCTGTGCAGCCTCAGCGGATCCACCATCGCGGAGGCTGCTCCAGTTCAACCTCATGGCTGGGAGCTGCGGCATTCGCGAAGCGCAGGCGGTAGGCATGCAGCCCTATTGGTTCACAAGGCAGCCGCACCACTGGCGACAGCAGCGGCGACGAATCTGAGATACAATCTGTCGAAGAATCTGAGATACAATCTGAGATACAATTTGTCGCAGGCTTCCGAGCATTCTCGGCGGCGGCAGGCACGTGCGGCGGCGGGTTGGTGAGCCCGTCGAGAGGCGGCGCGCCGTAAAGAACGTCCCCAACGATCGGATACCCTTCGAACGCGAGCTGTGCACGTAGCTGGTGGGTGCGACCCGTGTGGAGCCGTAGCTGGAGCTCGTACAACCACACGCCGTCCAATACTGCCGTTCGACCGTATCTGCCAGAACGAGCATGGCCACAGCCGCCGCTGCAAGCGACACCAGCAACGCCGCTGCCAGCGACACGAGCGACGCCGCACATGCCCCTGTCGCTCTCAACTCCATGCTCCAGCACCGCTGGCAAGGCGCATACCGCACGTGCGTGAAGCAGCTCGCACTCACAGCGCTGCCAGCCCGGCAGCGGCTCGGCTCTCATCTGTTTCGGCTCTCGGCTCTTGCCGTCCATCCAGTGCACCAGTGCTCGCTGCAGCTGTGGCTGCTTCGGGAGAAGCTGCTGTGGCAGCGGAGGCGATCGCGATGATGACGAGGCGCTGCCCGTGACGGCGCTGCCCGTGACGATGTCGGCGGCGCGTGGGTGCACGAGCGCGACGTAGTCTTTGACGACCTTGCGCTCGCGCAGCAGCTCGTTGAAATGGGCTTGCCACGCCCTTGTTTTCGCAAGCACGAGAAGGCCTGAGGTCGGCACATCGAGACGCGATGTGACCAGCAGCTCGATGCCCAACTGCCTTGCCATCCCACTGAGCACGTTCTGGTGGAGGTTGTCGATGGTGCCGTGGATGGGTACGCCCGCTGGCTTGTTGCACACGACGTACTCGTCAGTCTCACGCACAACCTCAAAAGTAGACGGCATGGCCACCTCCTTGGGTTCGAGGTGCACGCGCAGGTAGGCGTCGGGCAGGACGACCTCATCTGCGCGCATTGCGCGGTGGCCATCGAGGTAGACGGCTCCGAAGTCGACGGCCGCACGGGCTCGAGCCTTGTCGAGTGAGAGCAGGTGCTGGAGTGTCGCATCGAGTTGCCGTGGCTCCCAGGCTGGACCCGTGTTGATATGCCGTGTGTCACCCTTTTGGCCGTGATGCTGCAACGTCACGCTGCAGCCGTGTAGCGGTACCAGGAGACGAGCCTCGATCCGGCCGTCCTCGCGGACCATGAGGTGCGTCCGCACGCCCGGGTCGTCGGCAGTGGCAGCGAAGCAAAGCATCGCGGTTTCGTCAGCGGTCCGCGGGCAGTTTCGTCAGGGCGCGCTAAATTTGTTCATGGGCCCGCAGATCTCGCGAAAAGGTATTTCACAGCCAGGTGGCGTGAAGCGTCGCCATTTTAGGCCCCTGGGTCGATGGCCTGGTTCGTGCTGGCGCTCACACCGTCGCGGAAGGAAGGATAAGAAGAATGACCGACGTTGAGTTGACGTCATGGGCGCACCGAGCTCGTGAGCTTGCTGCACGCCTCCGCGAGCACCTTCACCTTTTGCGGCATCCCCAGGACCTGCTCGCATGCGATGTATGGCAGAGCGTGCCTGGAGACTGGCAGAGCTACCTTGAGAAACTGAGCTTCGCCGAGCTCGGACGGCTCCACATGGACCGATTGCCAACTCGCTGTGGCGATCCACCACTGTCCTTGGCGCACTTTCTCGCGCTGCATGAACACCTTGCACTGCACCGCCAACCAGCCGACGACGATGAAGAGGAGGCCTCTGACTCTGCCTTAATCGGAGTCGTGAGGTCGTCCTCCAAGTCGGCCAAGCTGCACAAGAAGACGCACGAGGTCGAAAAGCTCTCGGCACTGATTGCGGCCGTGGCGGCAACAAGCCATTGCTCGCGTGCGATCGATATTGGCTGTGGCAAGGGCAGCCTCTCTGCTCACCTGAGCGTTAGCAGCGGGCTAGATGTTGTGGGTCTGGACGCCCAGGAGGTCTTGACGTCCGCCGCGGCCGCCTTGTCATCCCGCCCGCCCTCTGCCGGTGGTGGCCGCGTGCGCATCTGGCAGCGCACCGTTCACTCTGATGAGCACGCGCCGGCGGCCGTTGATGGGATTTGCGAGGAAGCTTGGCCTGCGGCAGGTAGTGCCGCCGCCAGCTCGGGCGTGGTGCTCTGCGCGTTGCATGCATGTGGCGACCTGAGCCCAACCATCACGCGCTGCTTTGCACTGGCGCCCAGCGTCGCGGCCCTCGTGCTGGTGCCGTGCTGCTACAATCTGCTGACTGTGGACTCGGATCCGTGCGGCGCGGAGCACTCTCCGATGAAGGTGGGGAAGTGCCATCCATGCCATCCGTGCGGCGCGGAGGAGTCTGACCCGCCGTCGACGAGGCCGTCCGCCTCGCCGTCGACGAGGCCGTCTGCCCCGCCGTCGACGAAGCAGGCACGGGTGCCGTCCGTGGCGAAGGCCGCTGCGGCGACGGCCGGCTTCCCGCTCTCCGAAGTCGTGCGAAGGACAGGCCTCATCCTATCGCGCGACGTGCGCTGGATCGCCACACAACGCGAGGCAGCCGCATTGCCGCCTTCGTGGCTGGATGAGGCCTCGAAGGCGGACGGCGCTGCGCCGCCGGCCGCCTTGCTAGCGCAGCTGTGGAGAGCTCTCTTCGCGGCTCTGATGCGCGACCACTATGCCGATTGCGTGCCTGAGGGCACCCGTGTGTCCACTGGAGGGCATGCGAGGCATCGCCAGCAGGTGGCAGAGGCGGAAGGCCAAGGCAAGGCAAGGCAAGGCAAGGCGGAAGGCCAAGGCGACGACAAGGTGGCCAGCACAGCGGGCTTCGAGTTCGTCGCATTCGCCGAAGCGGCCCTCGCCCGAGCTGGGCTGCCAGCGAACCGGCTGGACCGCTCAGAATTGGCACGCTACGCAGCGGCGAGATGCGCCGATGGGGTTGTGAACGCTGCGCGCCGCGTGGCAGCCATGACAGCGCTGCAGGCGGCGCTGGCGCCACTGGTGGAGTCGTTACTTCTGACCGACCACGTCCTCTTCCTGCACGAGAGCGGTGTGTGCGAGGACATACGTGCGGTGCCCGTGTTCAGGCCGGCGCGCTCGCCGCGCAACGTCGCCATCGTCGCCCGCAAGAGGATGACCGATGGGCCTACCGGTACAGGAGCGGCGCTCCTGCTCCCTACCAGCCAGCCCGAGGACGCTGAGCTCGCGGCCTGCAGCGAGCAGGTCGCGAGTTTCAGGTTGGCAGAGTCGTGATTCAGGACGTACTATAGGTTGTCTCGTGCACAAGATATGCTAGGGTCGGACCACCGTCGCTCCGAGGCTCGTGCGGCTGTGTCCCTTGTCTGGTGAACCGAGGTGCTCTGTTCTGCGCCTCGGCGGGCGTGGCCATTGCCTCATTTGAGGACGGAGTCGACGTATTTTCGCTTTTTCGGGGACCCCGGTCCCCGCCCACCTTCCCACCTAAAATGAAAGTTGAAACCGAACCAGAGTGACCGAATACATAGACCTCCTTACGTTACAAAACTTCTCGTCTAGACCACGCCAGATGAACGGGAGCTACGGGCCGCGCGCCACTCGCGGGACAACTCGCGGGCCCAGTTGCAAGCCGCCGCGCGTTCAACGTGGTCAGCCAAAGACATCAAATCCATCACTGATGTGCTGCTGGCCCAAGGTTTGGTAGAGCGCTGCAGATTCCCGCGGTGCTGTCGGCCCGATCGCTGTCGATGCTGCGGCCGCACTGGCGGCCGCCCGCCTCACGAGCACCTCATACACCTTGAGCCGACTACGCACAGCCGCTCGCATCGCCACAAGCTGCGGGCACAGACTCTCGGCATGGCTGTCGGCGGAGCTCCGTGGCTCCGGCGCTTTGTAGAGCTCGGGTTCGTCAATTGAGCTCTGTGGCGTATTCGCAACCCTCGGCGCTACTAGACTTGTGGATACCGGCACTGCTGCTACAGGCGCCGTATCGAGCGCTGCTTTGGGCGCCTCGTCGTCGCTCGAGGCGAGCCTTGCAAGACTGACGGCGACAGCTCGCTCCACCTCGTCGTGCTGCCGCGGCGCTTCCAAGGTCTTGGCGGGCACAGGCGGCAAGCCGGCCGCCGCGCTCGCCATGGCGCTCGCCAGCATGCGTGCATGCCACGCCGAGGGCGGCACAGCGGACTCCTCCGCCGCAATGACGCGGCTGAGTGGTTCACCTCGGGCGCCAGCGCTCATCACAGCGCTCAGCAGTGCCTCGTGCAGAGGGTCGTTGCTCGCCAGGCTGCAGGCTGCCGCGGAGGCCACCGCGCGATCGACCGACCACAACGGCAGAGGCGCCAGCGCACAAGCTTGCTCAGCGGAGAGCGGCGGCGGTAGCTCGACGGCCGCCGCCGCATTCCGCGTGAACCACATTGCGAGCGCGAGCCGGCAGCCGTGGTGCACGCGGCCTACAGAGTGAGGATTCTCTGCTCCAGACGAAACACGGCGAGGAGATAAATTGAGATTGTGATGACGAAACACGGCGAGGAGAAGCCATCAGTGGTCATCAGAGGTCATCAGCGGTCATCAGAGGTCATCAGCGGTCATCAGCGGCACAGACGAAACACGGCGAGGAGAAGCCATCAGCGGTCATCAGAGGTCATCAGTGGTCATCAGCAGCAATCAGCAGCAATCAGCGGCAATCAATGGAGCTCCAGGGCCATCAGCGGTCATCAGCGGTCATCAGCGGTCATCAGCGGTCATCAGCAGCAATCAGCAGCAATCAGCGGCAATCAATGGAGCTCCAGGGCCATCAGCGGTCATCAGCGGTCATCAGCGGTCATCAGCGGTCATCAGCGGTCATCAGCGGAACTCAACGGCCATCCTCGGTCACCTGCTCCGGACGAAAACGTGAGGAGATCGCCTGCGGTCGGCTCGATGACCGTGTCGCGCTCCGCGTCGTGAAATGCAAAGGAGCCGCCTTCAAAGTGCTCACCCTGGCTCGTCAGGTACAGCACGGCCGACACGTCGTAGTCGGCCGCGTTGTGCTGGTCCACATGCGGCTCCCAGTAATCCTGGAGCGCGCGCAACGCCCAGGTAGCTGGGGCCACCGCCTCCGCCATCTCCGGGGCGTGGAGGCGCACCAGCAAGGCGCCGCGATGGTAGAGCGCCGAGGTGGGCACCGGTGTGGGCGCCGGTGTAGCGGCCGTCGGCCCCTGCGTGGGCGCGTCGCGCCTGCTCGAGCTCGTCGCCGGATGCTCCGAAGCGTCGCGCTTCGTGCCGCGGCGCGTGCCGCAGATCGGGCAAGTCTCGGCGCCCAAGTCGCGCGCAGCCGCGTCGTCCTCGGCGCACGCGCGCCGCACCCGCTCGAGCAGATGGAACAGTGTGGTGTAGCTTGCCGCGGAGCCTGTAGCAGCAAGCCGCTCGGGCAACCCTTCGACGACCGCGAGACTCGTCTGACCGCCTCGGCGGAAGGCGGAGACCATAGCGGCCAGCGCTGCAGCCCGGAGCTCGGTGCACTCTGACTCGGATGCGAAGCCGTTACGCAGACGGCGAAAGCCGCTGCCACCCGGCGCAGCCTGCACGCCAGCTGATCTGTCGAAGGGTGCAGCGTCGTTCCCATCAACCTCTTCAACATGCGGAAGCAGTGTCGGTAGCGGTCTTTCACAGCCACTTGATGTTCCCACCGCGCCGCTCAGACCACCGATGGCGTCTTGCAAGCAGAGCAAAATGAGCTGTAGCGCGTGCGACTCGCGTGCGCCCTCGTTAGCCACCGTACGCGCTCCTAGGCTTCGGAACCAGAGCGTGTGCGCCGCGCGAAGCCAGTGCTCTTCCATTTCGGACATCTCACACGTCATTCCGTGAACAAAAGCGCAGGCCTTTCCGTTTCCCCACAGAGCGGGGGGCCAGCCGCGCTGCCCAGGCGCGCCTGAGAGGCGCCCCTGATGAGGGATGTAATTGCGCCTGACCAAAGCGCCATATCGGTCATGCATAGTGCCTTTAACAATTGGCACGCTGACAGACCAAGAACGTGCACCTGAAATTTTGCATAACCCTTTATTGGTCGGTTCTGATAACTGAGACCCAGAACAGATCTATTTCCTCGTTCTTGCGGCCGCGGCCCCCACGCCCCGAGCACGAGTCGGAACCGTGTACGGTACGTGTCCCGTGTCCCCCGGTGCCTTCTGACCGGCACTGTACAACCTCTGTGAACACAAACCTCGTGTGACAAGACGTTCGCGGGAATCAAGGAGTCGAGCGTCTCTCGCTCTGGGAATTGGGAGTCGGGAGGGGTGCCTGTTTAATGTCGCCGGGGTAGCTCGCACCTACACGAGCTCCGTCTGCACGGGATGGTTCCCGTTAGGCTCGGGTGCTCAACGCGGGTGGAGTGCGCGCTTTTCAGCTGCCGAACCCCTTCAATCGAGCTTCTTCAAGCTTCTTCAAGAGCACCT
>Ga0180440_101704_pt1 | contig 12984 bp, 10 predicted proteins | sample ChrtobMetaP5_4mM_FD_119745 | JGI IMG/M metagenome (GOLD analysis project Ga0180440, IMG submission 119745) | Chrysochromulina tobin associated microbial communities from unialgal haptophyte culture, Washington, USA - P5_4mM MetaG | ecosystem: Host-associated > Algae > Haptophytes > Unclassified ... | reverse complement strand
TCGCCCTCACTACCGCCCTCGCCGTCCTCGCCGCCGCCGTCATCGCCATCACCACCGCCACCGCCCCCGCCGCCGTGACGGCCCCCGCCTAGACCTCCTCGGCCATCGCCGCCTTAGACGTCACCCCCACCGCCATCGCCTCCGCCACCTTCACCTTCACCGCCGCCGCCGTCATCCCCGCCGCCCTCGCCCCCGCCACCGCCGCCGCCCTCGCCGCCGCCGCCCCCGCCCCCGCCGCCCTCGCCACCTTCGCCGCCGCCACCGCCCTCGCCACCGCCGCCGCCTTCGCCGCCGCCGCCTTCGCCGCCGCCGCCGCTGCCGTCCGTTGCCAACCTGTCGCCGTCCTCGGGTTGGGTACGTAGCAGGACGAGTTTGGCAACCTCATTGAAGGCTGGCCGTAACAGAAGAAGGGCTAGCTTCCAACGGTCAGACCCTGAATACGACGAGCTCATGGTAAGGGAGGGTTTCGGAATCTTGGGTCCCCGGGCATCCGCTTAGTCCTTGCATCTGTAGTGCATGCCTGTGCGCCTTTTACAGCCGTACTTGCCAGGTGGGGTGGTGCCGTGATGTTTGAAATACAGCTACTACACATCACGACGAGCGCGCAGCCTCCGCATCACGCGCACCATGCCCGGCTTTCCCTCCCGTGTCTAAGCCACCCCTGCGTGCATGCCCTGCGTGGTGCCCCGCCCACCATCGGCGATGGTGTGCGGTGTGAAAGTGAATGTGTCTGTGTCTGTGTGATTTCTTACACACAAGAACGAGGCGGCGCTCGCGACCTCGCGTTTCGCACCTCGCGTCTCGCGCACGCACGCTCGGGCAGTCGGCACAGGCGAACGCCACGAGCCCACGACTTCATGCGTAGACTGCCCCTCTTGACGGTTCCGTTAATCAGAATGCGTGTGTTTGACTTCGAGCACGGCGCTGTCGGGCCCGATGCAACACAGCGCGAGCGAGCTGAGCGCTCCGGTCGCGCCTTGTCAAGGCACGTCTCAGCCTTCGCCTCAACTCTGCTGTCGCGCTCCGCTTCTGCACCCGAGATTAGCAAGCCGACGTGCGGCGACTCCTTGTGGAGGAGCACGACTGGCTCGCGCGTTGCCATCAAGAAATCTGACGAAAGCCAAGCTCCTGATGGGTGCGCGGCTCAAAGTTCTGCAGCTCGGCAAAGGCGGTGAGCAGCTGCCACCAGTAGCACGCGACCGCAGTGACGTGCAGGTGCTCGCGCGCAAACTGCTTGCCCGCGTTGGCGATGGCCTCGGCCTGCTGCGGGTGCGCCTTGGCCCACGCGAGCTTCTCGGGCACGTCGTGCAGCGAGGCGGCCACCGGTACGTAGTGCACGTACGGCCGGAGCAGTGGGTAAAAGTACTCGTTTGAAAAGGAGTCCTGTCCGAGGGTCGAGCCCACACTCAGAGGCCATCGGAGACCATCCGCGGCAATCAGGATCGATCAGTAGTGTCCGTGGGTATCTGGAGCACCAAGCAGCTACCTGCTTGAAGATGGTGGAGCCCACATGCAATTCCGATGCGAGGCGCGAAGAGGCCGCGTTGCCGTCGATGTGCAGCAGGTGCTTGTGCGCGCAGTTGGCCGCAAACTTGTCGATGGGCTTCTTGGGCGCTCGAGCGCTCATCTCTCGCTCCATGGCCGCGTCCCAGCCCCATTCAATCTTGGAAAGCTTTGGCGAGTCGCAGTGGTCATACACGCCCGCGTCGATCTGGCCCGTGTGGGCGGCCGAGAGCTGATTCGCGCGCTTGCGAGGATAGAACTTCCACAGCGGCCCTGATGAGGGAAGCAATCACATGCAATCAGAGGCGCTCGGTAGCGATCACACGCAATCACATGCAATGACTCACCTCGCCATCCTCGTGTGGGGCCGTTGCAACCACCACGGAAGTAGAGGACGCTGTCGCGCTGGCTCCAGGGCGTGGCGCAGCCGGCGCGAACCTTGACCCACGGCTGCGGGAAAGCGTGCTGCGTCTCGTCCCAAGACCACGGCGCCGGGATGGGCACATCTCGGTGTGCCACGTCAGAGTAATGGACGAACACCGGCAGTGGCGTCTGTCGATCCACCTTCGCATGATCGTACAGGCACGCGACGAATTCCGCGTTCGGCAGGCGCACGAGGCCGCTCACAGTCTTCATCATGTCAAGGAAGAGCTCAAGACGGTAGTCATTCTGTGAGCGCACAAACAAGTACCCGTCCTTGACTGCCGCGTGCACGCCCGGCAGGGCGTGCGCGCGAGTCGTGCCGTACATTTGAGGCCAGTACGCCATGTCGAGCACTGTGCGCCGAGATGGTCCCTCGGGGTCAGATGGCACTCCGATGGCACTCCGATGGCACTCTGATGGCACTCTGATGGCACTCTGATGGCACTCTGATGGCACTCAGATGGCACTCTGATGGCACTATGATGGCACTCTGATGGCACGCACCAGTAGCGGAGAGATTGCCTGCAGCCCACGGCGCAAGGTACATGTCTATCAGCGGCGCCCACAGTGTCGGATCGTATCGCCAGCCCGATGGTGCGTCGCTCATAGGGTCGCCTTTCAACGGGCAGCGCTGCCCCTGCGCCGCCATCTCGACAGCCGACCGAGGCCGTGCGCCCACTACGGCGCGCTTGGGCTGGGCACGTGGCTCATGGATACCCATCCACGAGGGCTCCTCGGGCATCTCCGAGTGGTGGAGACGTACCTGATGAGGGACGCAATCAGTGGCCATCAGAGCTCATCAGAGGCAATCAGGGAGAGCCACGTACCTGATGAGGGACGCAATCAGTGGTCATCAGATGCAATCAGAGGTCATCAGGGCGAGGTTGCATGCCCATGAGCCAACCCCACGTACCTGATGAGGGACGCACTCACTGGCCATCAGGGGGCTATCCACCGCAATCCACCTGCCATCAAAGGACCAGCTTTCCCGGTGCGTGCCGAGTGCGATCGACAGCCATCAACAGCAATCAAGGGCTATACACGTACCAGCTTCCCCGTGCGTGCCGAGCGCAGCGACACCCAGCCGCCTGCGCGGCCGACGAGCACGGCCATGCCGCTGTCACCCTCGCCGCCGCCGCCGCTGCCGCCCACACCGCCACCGCTGCCGCTGCTGCCGCCGCTGTCGCCACTGCCACCGTTGCCACCGCTGCCACCGCTGCCACCGCTGCCACCGCTGCTGCTGCTGCTGCTACTGCTGCCTCCGCCAGTGCCGCCCCTGCTGATGCTACTGGTGCCAGCTGCTGCTGGCTGCTCACGAGGCCAGAGGTCAAAATCACACGCGCTCGCCTTGGCGTTGCACTCGTTGACGTGCATCAGACCAAGGTGCCCATTGCCGCGCACTGCCAGGTACGCGCCGTGTTCTCCTTGTTGAGTGAAGCGGAAGCGAACACGCATCGGCTGGCGGCAGTCGGACGGCCCGGCAGGGCGATCGCTGAGCTCCTCCCATTGCAGCTCGGTGGTCGCGCTTGGCGGAGCGGCCTTGTCGCGCGGGCTCGAATCCCGATGACCACGCACCGCGCCACCCAGATGGTTGACACAGCCGCCCGAGAGACGATTGATGAGATGGACGCGTCGAGCGCGGAATGGAGTGCTCGCTTCGACAGGCCCGGGCGCAAGCAAGAATTGCGCAGCCCAGCTGTTGACTGACGCTCCGTCAGCTGCAAAGGTCCAGTCCGGATACTGCGGACGGAGCCTCGGCGAGGCCTCGGCCAACGGCGCACACCAAGGCAGATGACCCTGAACCGCCGCACCGGGCGATGCTGTTGGCGCGTAGGAAGCGGGTGAGGGCGGAGGCAGCTCGAGATGGGCGTGTGCTGTCCGAGGAATGGCAACACTGTCTGACGTCACGCTCGCTTCTATGATGACGGGAAGCCGCAGCTGCGCGATGCCGATGGTTGCACGTGGGAGGAGCACGCCGATGGATAAGATTCCGAGAAAGATCAGGAGGCAGTGGATGTCAAAAAGACGCTCGGGCGAGAGGCCGAACATTGCCAGGCGTGCATCTCCACGGCTTTCACAGTCGCGCCTCCTCGGGCGCTCTTCGCCTCCCCTACGCCTTCCCCAGCAAGTCTCGACTCGAAATGGCCTGGACGTGTAAAGTATTTGGTGGGCCACATGACCTCTCGACGGACCGGGGAGTCTCCCCGCGGCCGCGCCGCACCTCGCGTCCCACCACACTCCGTGAGACCGGCAGGCGGGCAGGCCCGAAGCGCGAAGGCCCACACATACCCGGTCGCACATCATCCGGTGGGACACGCGGGCGCAAACACAGACATAGAGCGGACAACCGACACGCGTAACACCAATCACGTGAGGGGGGGCACATAGAGGGGAGGCGACCGCGGACCCAGACCCTCCCCCGTTCCCTAACGCGCCTCCTAAACACGGAACGAAGCCCGAACGCAGTAGTGGCCCGAGGGTGTTTCCCCAACACAAGCGATCTCCCTCATCCCTGTGAATCTCTCGTGATGCGTGGTGGGCGGGCGGGCATCACGTAGGAGGCGAGCCGGCCGACAGTCTCACGACGGTCACCGACGCCCTCGAAGCGCCGAAAGGATGATTAGGTGCGACGTTGAAAAACGCCGTCGGATCTGCCCTCGAGCTCCGATCTCTCCTGCATGCATTCCTAACCGCCGGCGTTCCACGAGATCGAAGGAAAGAAGGGTGTTAGGAATCCTACCGCGGTCTGAAATACTTTCTCTAAGCGATCGGGTGGCAGTACCCCGATCATGGCTTGCGCTTGCCCAACATCATCCATCGCCTCGGCACTGGCGGCCTCGATTGCCCTGTGCCTGCGGCCACCAACGCAAAAATGCTTCGCAGGCCCAGCAAGTGCGAGTGCTAGCCAAATCGTCATGCTTCATTGCATGAACGCCACGAGCCCCGCCACCACCATTCGTGGCTTCTTTGTCATTGCACACGGAGGACCTGAAGGAGAGGCTGCACCAGTGTGCGACGGCGGCGACGCATTCCACCTGCACGTTACCGAGCGTCATGACCGTCTGATTCACTTCTCAGCACTCTCGCAGCCTATCAGTGCGGCTCGTCCCGTACACTTCTTCGACACCTCGAGCCTGGGAATGCTCCCAGGCACTCACGAGTTCGCTCTCACGCTGACGTTGGTCGAGACTAGCCCATGGCGCAGACATGAGATCACTACCCACAACGAAGCTGCGCTAATACGGCCCACGCTGCTCGAGTGGCTCACAACACGTCGGTGCGTGGGGCAGCGCGTGCCACTGTCATCTTCGCGCGTCGTGAGCTTGAAGTTTGATGCTGCAAGCACCATACCTGAGCCAGAGTGCACGAGCTTGCCGACAGCGCCCGGACAATATGCTTACGTCAAGAGCGAGAGCAGCGAGGCAGGAGCAGGCACGGGCGGCGTCAGGTCCAGCAGTATGTGGTGCATCGGCAACGCGACGCGTCGGCTGCACGACACGGCCAACGCCGTGCGCCGGATGGCGCGCTCGCGGCAGGGCTTCCGTCACGTTCTCAAGCCCATGGGCTGTCGGTTACGTCTGTACGGCGAGCAGCGACTCGCACGCTGCCTGCGCGGCCGAAGCATGCTGTTGATGGGCTCCACCTTTTCCGTCGACCTACGCAAAGGGCTCGCGCGTCTCAATTCAACGCTGGGTGCGTGGACAAGGCACCCGCCGGGGCCTGGGCATCCGAACGTGGCCGACTTTTGGCGTGCGTTCGAGAAGCCGAGCGGCTCGTACTGTTACCGCGGTGGGCGCGATCGGCCGTGCGCCCTCGCCTTCGGGCGTAGCGTCGTGAGCACTCAGCTCTTTCACTACCCCTCATACCGCGGCCTCTCGAACCTAAAGGGGGCTCACTACGACGCGATGTGCAAGCATGACATTGTACTCGTCGAGAGCGCTGCTGAGGACTTCGCGCTGCCGCCATCGAGCCTGCTGCCGCTCAGGGCATCCTCGCGTCTCCTACGCGCATGCAACAGAGACGCCGTCCACAGGGGTAGCGGGGCGCGCGTAGCATGCGAGGCTGCAGCAGTGGCGGCCACACAGAACAAGTCGTGGCGGCTGGATCCGTGGGCACAGTATTCGACTCGCCTAGCGGAACTGCTTGCCCGCTGGAGAGCATGCCGTAATCGACGGCCTCCCGGCTCATGGCACCCTATCTTTCAGCTCTCCTCCGCGCCTCGCGCTGTGCGTCAAGCCGCCGATTGTGAGATGGGCCTCGTGCGTGGCATGGGCTCGCTCACGCATCAGCGAGCGTCCATCAACGCGCTGGCGCGACGCATGGTGGAGTCGAGCGGCTTTGACGTCTTCGACCCATTTGCCATTACGCTGCACGCACCCGTCAGCTGGTGGGACTACGAGCGCACACCGCTCGAATATGCAGCGCAGGAGGCAGAGGCGGTCTCGGATATGCTCACGCAGTTTCTGCTCAACCACTTGTGCAAAGTGGATGTGGGAGGCAGTGTGGCGACGACGAGCGAATGAACGAGGCAGGGAGGAGGGCGCCGCGTTCGCAGGAAGACACTCATTTGGAGCAACTCCACCTTCGGGCGGGCCAGTGAGAGCGCAGATGGGTCCGTCGTCCGCAGCTTAAGAGTTTTTCGTCGTCACTAATAAGCTCAGCAGGTACGGTTTGCTGAGCTATCTGAGACCCTACTACTACACAGTGCATTGCGCGTAGTGCTCTACCGGAACATAAAGCCCCCTGGGCACACTCCGCCTCCCTGCCGAACAAATAATGCGGCTCTCGATACTAACGGGCCCGGCCGGGCCACGGGATGGTAACGGATGGGGCCCGTCCATCGCATGCATGCCCCTACGGTACTACAATGGTAACACTCTTGAATGCAAATGCGGCCCGTGCAAGTGCCTACATCCCGATTCCCGTCATGTATTACTCTGAAGGTTTTTTCCTGCGCGCCGCGACGAGCGCATCGTTGGCCTCCTTGTCTGACAATCTCTTGGCTATAGCGGCTGCCTTCCGGGCCGCGCGCTCTTCCGCTTCGGCCGCCCTGGCCTCCTCGGCAGCCTTGGCCGCTTCAGCTGCCGCCTTCTGAGCTTCCTGCGCCTCCTTCTCCTCCTTGGCGTTTCGGTTGTCGAGGTCCTTCTGGAGCTTGAGCGCCGCCTTGCGCAGCGAGAGGCTCAAGTTGGACAGCTCTTTCTCCTCACTTCGCATGGCCAGCCCAGCATTCGTGAGCCTCTTGAGCATGACCGAGATCTCCCCCGCGTCAAGAACGCCATTGCCGTTGCCGTCGATCTTGGTGAAGTGCTCGTCCAGCTCGGCGGCCGTCGCATCCACGCCCATCTCGAGGACCGCCTCGCGGAACTCGGCCTTGTCGAGCTTGCCGCCTCCGTCCTTGTCCCACTTCTTCATCACGTCGCCAATCTTCATGTTCTTAGAGACGATCTTCTCGCCAATCTTGGCTTCGACTGTCTTGCCGAGACCTTTGCTTCGCGCCTCGGCCAGCCGCAACTCCGCCTGCTCGTACGCTCGCATTGCCTCGGCCACCTGCTTGACGAAGGCCGCCTTTTCTCGCAGTTGCTGCGCCTTGGCGCGCAGCGCAGCGGCCTCGCCGACGGCGCTGATCGACAAGTGAAGCAACTTGACGAGTGCGAGCTTCATCTCGTCGAGATCGAGTGAGCCGCTTCCGTCGCTGTCCATCGTCATGAAGAAGGCATCGATTTCGTTGTTTTCCGCCTTAATATTCAGCTCGCTCCGCATCAAAGTGCGCATTTCCATCTTGCTGATGTCACCATCGCCATTCTTGTCCCACGTGCGCACGAGGTCCGCCATCCTATCCAGCTTCTTGTTCTTCTTCTCTTCGAGGACCGACTCTTGGACGGCATTATAAGTCAGGTCGGGATACAGCTTCTCGACGAGCGCGGCGCCAAGCTTCCTGCCAAATGTGCTCGTGTGAATGCGGGTTGCCTGCCCGTCGATAGCTGCGGCTTTCCTTAGGACCGCCTGTTCCAGATCATCAACCTCCGACGCGCTCATCAAATCTTCGACCGTGCGAACTTTCCGCTTTGACGCAAGCTTGGTGCCACTCTTGCCACCTGGCTGCGCGCGAGGCGTCTTTGCCGAGGCATCTTGACCAAGGCGCCTCGCGCGCAGCCAGGTGGCGAGAGCTTCCTGACCGCCTTTGCCTCGAGCGGTGTTGGCGGGAGAGCCGGAGCGGTGTTGGCGCGCCGTGACGGGGGGAGACCTGGGGGGCGAGACGGGCTTCGCCGACGGGATCCATCGCGCAGCGTCCTGTGGAACCCAATCGGGCTCCGCAGGGCGTCGCTTGGACGTGGTGGACCGGCGCGAAGACAGGGGCGCTGCGCGTGGCGAGGTGGCTGCGGGCGGAGCGGCCGTGGCCGGAGGCGGCGCGTCGGCGGTGGGGGCCGAGGCCGACGGTGGTACCGTCGGGGCGGCGGCGGTGGCGGCGGAAGGCGCAGCGGCCTGCGCGGGCTGCTGCACCAGCGGAGTCGACGTTACGGCGCCCGTGAGGCTGCGCCGCGAGCCGCCAGCGCTCTTCTCACGTGTGAAAAGCTCCTGGTTGGGCAACGTGGGCGGCGGCGCGCCGTCGTGGCTGAGGTGCGCCGTGCGAGCGCCGTCTTGGCTGCACGCACGTGAGCGCCGTTTGGAGCCGGTCGGCGGTGCGAGGTCAGGCCGGATGTGATTGGGGCGCACGATGCCCCCAAAGTCCGGTGCGCACCTGATGAGGGAGGCAATCAATAGGTCATCAGAGGTCATCAGAGGTCATCAGAGGTCATCAGAGGTCATCAGAGGTCATCAGGGGCCCCAAAGCCCGGTGCGCACTCGAAGCAGCGCCGGCCCTTGACGGAGCCATCATTCTTGCCCACGGGCATGTCGTACTCGACACCCACCCAGTAACCGTTGGCTAGCTCCGGGATCTTCCCCACGAACATGACCTCGGCATGGCGCTCGGCTTGGTCGCTCATCTCGACGACGAGCACGCGATCTCCGACCTTGATCTTGCATGCAATCTCGGCCATGTGCTCGTCCGTGATGAAGGCCGGCCCGAGGGTGTCCTCAGTCACCATCCAAATCGCTGGGTTGGAGGCGAGCTCCGCCTGGTAGCGCGCAAAGCGTGGCGAGAGTGGCTGGTGCGAGCCCATGCCTTCGCATGGATCAGGGTAGCCCAGCAGCCGGAGTACCTGCGGGGAAACGGCGCTGTGGTGAGCACTTGCATGCAAGGCGGGTCATCAGTGGCACTCGGAGTACCTCGACGGCCTGCCCACGCAGCCAGCCATGCCCCCCGAGCGCCAGGCTCATGAGAGGACCGCCCCCCCCCACCGACCGGATCGCCTCCTGCCCATCTGCATCCTGCGCGATCCCCACAAGCGTCGCGGCCGCAAAGCCCTGAGTCTCCCCCTCGTGCCCCTTGAGCAGCTCGACGAGGCGTGCGACCGCCCCCTCGGTCTTCGCGAGCTCGGTACGGTAGCGCGCCCCCTCGGTCTTCTCCTGGGTCAGACCCCAGAGCGCACACGTCGCGTGCTTCTGGGCGCCCGCGGTGCCCTCACACATGGTGACCACGAGAGGCGGGATCGCGCCCGCGTCCGCAATGAGTGGCAGGTTGCTCTTGTTCGATCTGGTGAGCTCGGAGATCACGGCGGCCGCGGACTCGCGCGCCTCAGGCAGCTCCGTCTCTCCGAGGAGGAGCACGAGCTGCCCGATGCCGTTCGCCTGCACGATCGCGCACTTGACTTCCGCCGAGGTGGCGAGATTCCACAACGCCCCCGCGGCGTGCGTGCGCGCCTTGGGCGTGCCGCGGGCGAGCAAAGCGACAAAGAGAGGGATGGCGTCGAGCGCGGTGATCGAGCCTTTATTCTCTGCGCTTGCGGACAGATGGCACAGCGCCACCGCCGCGTGCGTCTGCGACTCGGCGGACGAGCTGCTGAGCATCGTCACGAACGCGCAGATCCCATTCGACTGCGCGATGCGCACCTTGGCCTCTGAGAGCCGCGCGAGGTCCGCGAGCACCGCCGCGGCGCGCTCGGGCGGCGTGTTGGTCTCGCAGGACTGGCCGTTGCCCAGGAGCCGCACGAGCGGTTCGACCGCCCCCGAGATCACAATGACGTGCCGGTTCGAGGCGGAGCGCGCGGAGAGCGCAGAGAGGGCCTCGGACGCCTTGAGCTGCGCCGCCGTGTCGCGCCCCTCGAGCACCGCCACCAGCCGCTGCACCACCGTGTCGCGCGACTCGGGATGCGACGCGAGGCAGAGCAGTGCCGTCACCGCCGAGGCTTGGGTCTCGAGAGACTCCGAGCCCAGGAGTCCCACGAGGGGCGCCGACGCTCGCTCATTGGCCAGGGCGATCTGATTCTCTACGCAGTCGCGTGCGAGCCACTCGAGGGCCTTGGCCGCGTACTGCTGCGCCGACGCGTCGCCTGTTGAGAGGAGGGCCACGAGCGGCGGGATGCCTCCCGCGCGCGCAATTTGCATCTTGTTGGCCTCGTCCCCAGCGAGCATCGCGAGGGCGTGCGCCGCGTTCTTGTGCGCACCCACCTTGCCGGACCGGAGCAGCTCGACGAGAGGCGGGATCCCACCAGCGTGCGCGATGGCCACCATGTTGGAGGGGCATCCCTCAGCGAGGATGGCGAGCGCACCGCCGGCCGCGCGCTGATGCTCGACACCAGCCTGCAGGTGCAGCATCGCGACAAGGGGCCCGATCGCACCGGCCTCCAGCAGCCGTGCCTGCATGGCCGCATTTGCGTCGTTGCATAGGTCGGCCAGTGTGGAAGCCGCCGTCTCGGGAGGGCCGAGTGACCCATCCCCGAGCCATGCGACGAGCGGCGGCACGGCGCCCGCGTGAAAGATTCTCTCCTGCGTGCTCGGCGTGCTGAGCGCAAGTCGTGCGAGCCCAATGGCCGCGTTCTTCTTGGCGCCGAGCGTCTGCTTCGCGTCCTTGATGAGGCCGACCAGCGGCGCGATCGCGCCACACGCGAGGATCTCGTCGTGGTTGCAACGGTCGATGGCCAGGCATGAGAGCACCATTGCCGCGTGCTGCTGGGCCACCTCCGAGAGCTGGCCGCTCGAGAGCGACTGCACGAGCGGCGTGATCACGCCAGCCTCGACCATCGCCTGACGGCGGGACGCGTCCGTGGTCAGCGAGAGGCTCCAGAGGGAGTACTCCTGCGCCTCGACGCGATGGTCATTCAAGCCGTCCTTGAGCAGCTCGACGAGCGGCGCCACGCCACCTGCCATCGCCGCCTCACGCTGCACCTTCGCATCGTCCATCGCTGATCCGCCCGCGGCGTCACTCTTCGTGTTCATTTCACGTAGCGCGGTGCCGGCGCGCTGACGCACATTCGGGTCGGTGGCAGAGAGCTGACCGACGAGATGCTGGACTACCTGAATGCGCAGCTCGGGCGACATGCGCGCGATCTGTGTGAGCGCGCTCGCGGCCATCACCTGGGCCGTCGGACTCCCTCCCTTGAGCTGACGAATGAGTTGGTAGATCGCCCCCGAGCTCGAGAGGGCCTCGCGATGATCACGGTCGAGCGAGAGCACATTGATCACACGTGTCGCATGCTCCTGCGCCTCCACCCTGGCGATCGTCACCGGTGAGCCGTCCGCGCATGCCTCGGCCGCGTTGTCCGGCCCCTTCGCGATGAGTGCCACGAGCTTGTTGCAGATCGAGAACTGGTTCGAGAGGTTCTCCTTGCCGAGCTCCAGCAGCGCACCCTCGACCTCCGACTTGGCCTCCGCGGAGGCGCCTTCGAAGAGAGGAATGAGCAGCTCGATACCGCCCGCCTCCGCAATGGCCGCTCGGTTCTCGAAGCGTGCGGCGAGCGAGTGCAGCGCGCCCGCAGCCGTCTCCTGCGCTGGGCTCCGTGCGCCCAGCTTGCCGGGCTTGAGCAGCTCGACAAGCTGCGGGATGCCATTCGCCTCCGCGATCAGCCTCCTATTGTTTGCGTCCGCCGCAAGGCTCCAGAGCGCGCCGGCGGCGTCACGATGGATGTCGGGATGGCTATCGAGCAACGCGATGAGCAGCGGGATACCCCCCGCCTCGGCCACGGCCCCCTGGTTGCTCGCGTTGCCGAACGTGAGGCTCCATAGGCTGGCGCAGAGCTCCTTTTGGGTGGCGTGGCGCGCGTTGAGTGCGAGCACCTTGGCAGCCTTTTCCAGCTCATCGGCCTCCCTTTCGGCCGCAGCCTCCTCCTCCGTGGCCTTATCGGACGTCGCCCCCTTTAGCAAGGTCGCAGGTGACTTGGGCAAGCGTGCTGCTGTGGAGGGCTGTGCTTTCTTCTGGAACGAGCCCATCATCTTGGACGGGTTCCACTTCTTGGGTTGCAGCAGTGACGTGGCGAGCTCGACGGCGCCGGAGCGTGCGAGGGCGTCCTGGTTGGATGGGTGCGCGCGTGAGAGGCGCGAGATGGCGCGTGCCGCCTTCTCGCGTGTCGCCATCTGCGCCGGAGTCGGTTCTGGTTCTGAGGAGCGGCGCGGCGCCGACGCAGTGTGGTGCGAAACCGCCGCAGACGCGCCGGGCGCTCGTGTGTGCGGAGTGCGCTCCGCCGCCGCTCGCGGCGGCGAGGCAGTGCCTGCCGTATTTGGCAAGTCAGCGATCTCTTTGGAGATGCGAAGGAGATACCGTGGGCGACCGTCGGCATCAGCCACTGGCCCGATGTGTGCCCGATACGAGTCCGCATCGTCGTCGGGGCCGGAGCACGCCGGCGACTCGGGTCTGGAAGCCCCCGAGACTTCCGCCGAGGGCCTCTCGTCAGGACCAGAAGCTTCCTCACTCTCGCCACCATACATGGAAGCCCTCGTCGCTCTCGCCTTCTTAGGCTGGGGCAGCCACTTCGGATTCCCAGCCGCCTTTGTGCTGCGCAGGAGCTCCACCAAGAGCTCCGCGATTCGCTCTTGGTTGGCCTCGTTGGTGAGCGCGAGCGCGGCGAGCGCCTTCGCCACTTGCAGCTGCCCCTTGTCCGATGCTTGGCCTACGTAGTCGACAAGGGCCTCGATGCCACCTGCCGCCGCGATGGCTGCCTGGTTCTCGGGGTGGTCGACTGC
>Ga0180440_101696_pt1 | contig 13051 bp, 8 predicted proteins | sample ChrtobMetaP5_4mM_FD_119745 | JGI IMG/M metagenome (GOLD analysis project Ga0180440, IMG submission 119745) | Chrysochromulina tobin associated microbial communities from unialgal haptophyte culture, Washington, USA - P5_4mM MetaG | ecosystem: Host-associated > Algae > Haptophytes > Unclassified ... | reverse complement strand
CAAGGACGTGGCTTCGAGCAGCACCTTCGACAGCAGCCGCACCTTCGACGGCAACAGCCCCACCTTCCACTTGTGATGGGCAGTGCCGCTCACAGGAAGAGTGAGTACGTCATCTTCCAGCAGCCCTAGAACCACGCGTCGAAGGCTAGTGTGCAAGTATGCCAGTGTGTGCCAGTGTGTGCCAGTGTGTGCCACAGTGTGTGCGACTCTCGAGCTATGGTTCGGGCCATGGTCTTGCGGGACGGAGCCCGTTTCATTAGTGCTGTTGTGCGCTTGTGCCACTGCCACGTGCCAGCCGCAAGGGCTTACTCGTTACTGCCCGAGCGAACTACCAACTACTCCTAACGTTTGGTAGTGTGCCCGTGTGTGCCATTGTGTGGTGCCGGTTTGGTGCCGGTGTGTGACAATGTGTGCCAGTGGGCCAGTCGCTAAACTTTAGGCTACGTCGTGTCGTGTATTTGCGAGAATCACATCAGAACGGCCCTGGGAAGATGAATTCGCCGCCCGCGGCGTTTGTCCGAAATCCCTTCACGCCGGAGGGGGCGTGCATGCTGTCTTCTGGCTCATGCCCATACGGAATCTCTCGCGGCAGCGCCTGCTCGGGCCGAGCGTGCGCGGCGTGCCAGGTTCGCATCGCCGCCAGCCCTAGCTTTGCCATCGCGGCGGGCGGCCATTCGAGCGGGTTGCCCTCAAGTGTGAGCTCTTCGAGCTGGCGCATGCCGCTGAGCAGAGCGGCCGGTAGCTCCTCCAGCGCGTTGCCATCGAGGTCGAGCTCCTTGAGCCGGCCGAGTGTGCACACGCTCGTCGGCAGCGAGGTGAGCGCGTTCCGGGCGAGCCAGAGCACCGAGAGCGAAGGTAATCGCGCGATGGGTGCGATTGGATCCTCTGTCCCACCAAGCGCATTGCCTGAAAGTCGGAGCTCGCGCAACGATCGTAAATGGCCGAAGGACCCGGGCAGGCTCGTCAGCCGATTGTCGTTGGCATATAGCGACTGCAGCGATGACAGGAAGCAGAGCGAGGCGGGCAGCGCACTCAGACGGCACCCATCCACGTCGAGCAGCCGCAGCGATTGCAGCGCTGCAATAGCCGGCGGCAACGACGTCACTTGATCGTTGCCGGCAAGCACCATAATCTCGACGCGCGCGCCCAGCACGCCGATGGCCGCTGGGACGAGCTTTAGATCGGTGTGCTCAAGGTCGAGCACTGTGGAAGTACCGTCGCTCACAGCGATAAGGCGCTCACGCACCTCAGTTTGATGCTCGGCCGCCACCAAATTAACAATGTCCGCAGGCTCGCCAACGCGCGACATGTTTTGCGGCTTGACCATAAGGGGATGCTTCATTATGTTGGGCGGCAGGCTGACAGCAATTCGTTTGCTGGCAATATCTATCGGAGCGGCGACGGTGCCGAGGAGCCCATTCAGATCAGCGCGCGCGCTCAGCGAGTGTAGGATCACATTGGTGCCGACCCGCGGATGGGTGTCGCTCGCCGAAGACTGGACACCGCGGCGATAACCTCGCATGCAGTCGGCCGCACGCTCAGCAGCGACGGCTACGAATGTGGCCGTCATCGAGAACAGTAAACCAAGTCAAGTCAAGTCAAGTCAAGTCAGGTCCAGTTAGTGTGAATGGGCTGTGAATACATGTACCGCCAACTCGGAACTAGGAGGGCACGCAGGTTAGGTGTTGAGGAGCGGCGTGGGCCTCCAGTGGGATAGATTTGGGGTTCGTTGAGGTTGTCGTCGTCGGAAAGTGTGAGTTTTGAGGTTTTGATGTTCTGACTCGTCGGAAGATGAAATCTATTGAGAGCCATACAGGCACACTCAGCGTGTGAAAAGGGCGAGTGTCGATTGTGAATTGCCCGCAATTGCGTTGAGCCGGTCAACTCCGCCCCCTTAATTGATCGCACACGCAAACGCTTACACCGCACACAAACGACCGGCGACGACCAGCACAGCTAACTGTCAAGCACAAGAGCAGCAAAGGAACCCATTGATCCAGCACCTGTAAACTCTCTCGTGTTCAAGCATTTAAGCAACCATCTGGTGCGAGGCCGAGACGGCCTGGATCAAATTCTCCAGCTCCGAGAAGCCTCCCAGCGATTGCGAACGGCCGCCGCCATCCCACTGCAGAGCAAACTGCTCTTGCCCCACCCTCCTCGCCGGTACCTCGTCTCCTTGCGCCGCTCCGGCGTCGGCGCATCTCTCCATCAGTCTCGGCACATCACCCGGATCGAGAGCATTGCCTTGTGCGCCGCCACTGGAGATGTTCACAGGTGCGCCGCCTGAGGAGATGTTCATGGCGGCTACATCCTGAGCAGCGCGCATTGCAGCAGCGTCCTCCGCAGCCAGTGCGTCAATTACAGCAGCCTCGGCGGAGTCCTCGGAGGGTCCTGGCACGAGGGCGCCGCTCGCAGGCCAACCCAGCGTCCAACAGAGAGGCGCGCTCTCTGCCCCTAGGAAGATAACGAGCGTGCAGCCGCCCCCGTTGAGGGCCCCGGCGGCGGTGGTGGTGGCAGCGCTGTGGATGGCGCCGATGGACTGGCGCCGGCTGCTCCCTGCGCATTGCGAGTTGGCCATGAGAATCGACACAGCAGGCAGGACGGCGACGAAGGGAGGCGGCGTGGACTTAAGAGGCGAGGCGAGCGATGGCGGCGGCGGCGGCCTTAGCGTCACGAGATGGTGTGCCAGCCGAGCCGACCACACGTGCACGCAGCCGCTCACACTGACAGCCGCCATTACCGCACCGTCAGTAGCCAAGCACACGAGGGGTGCACTCTCGTCCTCCACTGGCGCGCGCAGCGTTGTGTCACCAGTCCATCCGGCTGCAGCTCCTCCGAGCACGCCGTCGCCGCCTGTATAGTAGGCATCCACCGGAATGGATGCCGTGCTGGTGAGCACGAAGCGGCGTGCAAGCGGCGGCGGCGCGCGGGTGGCGGCAGTGCCACGCGGCAGTTCCACGTGGGCGGCAGTGCCGGCGGTGGCCGCGTGCTGATCGGTCTCGTGCAGCCAGCCAAGGGCGGTGGCGACAATGACGCTGCCAGAGGACAGGTGACCGCCCCACTGCACGTATCCCACCTCATTCGCCGGGCAGGGCAGCTGATACCGTCGAGGTATGTTTTCGATCTCGTCGCGGTATGGCTTCAGCGGCCGCGGAGGCAGGGCCACGATGAGCGCCGCGACGCACGCAACTTGCGACGTGGCAGCGGCGGTGGCAGTGGCAGCGGCGGCGGCGGCAGAGCCATCCCCAATGAGGATTTCCTCTCCTGCGCTTTCGTCTCGCACGTCCCCGTGGACTCTGCCCTCATCGACAGAGCCTGGCCGCAGCCGCAGCCGCTCAGCAAGCACCAGCGGTGCACTGATTACGTACGAGGGAATCGGCAGCAGCGGCTCCTGGCGCACGAAAAAGTTGATCAAGCCGCCGCAGTTGTAGCCGTTGATCGCGCTCGTTTGCCAGAGCGCCGCGCCCGAGGCGTACCCGCCTAGCAGGAGCCCGAACTCGGCGCTCAGTGGGCGCAGCGTGAGCACGGCGCCGTAGTCACGGATCCCCGCATCGTACTCGTCATCCGGTCGCTCGGCAGGGGTCTGCAGCGGGCGCCATTCTTCAGACGCAGGGTGGCTCAGCCGCCACAGGTGCACGCGGCTGTCGGCTCCACCGAGCGCCAAGGTGGTGCTGGGGGCTTCCCCCGGCAAGAGGGGGCCTGGCGGCTCGAGCAGTAGCGCAGCGCTCGTGGACGGGCCAGGCGACTGCAGCAGGGCGCGCGGTGCTAGCGTGGGCAGCGCAGCGGCTGCGGCGGCAGGGCAAGGGTCGGCAGCCGCAGCCGCGCCGGCATTGGCGGGGGCGCCCCACCCGTGCATAGAGCTCAACGCGTCGAGTCGGAACACCGCTGCACCTTCGTAGGTGGCGGCCTTGCTGCTACTGGCCGCGCCGCCACGGCCACCGCCGCGGCCGCCGCCAAGGCCACCTAAGCTGGGACGCCGTGCAGGTGCGCCGACCACGACGCCCACGCTGCCAGCGATCGTACCGCATGCAGCGACGTAAATGGGCTCCGGCTGTGAGGGCGGTGGCGTGGATGCGGCCATCGCTTTGTCGGCCACCGCGAGCGTGTGCAGCTGGCTTCCGCGCGGAACGGTGAGCGCGAGAGCCGGCCGCCAGCAGGGTGTGCACGGGTCAGAGGTGTGACACTCCCATAGCAGTATGCGATCCGGCTCGAGTAACGCCACCCGCCCGTCGGGCAGGCACGTGCATGCGAGCACGGGGGCGCGTGCCGTCTCAGCGGGGCGCGCGTTGCGCGCAGCGAGCGGCGCATGAGGCAAGCGCGCCGGCGGCGCTTGCCTGGTTTGCTCGTGTTTGAGTAGCGTGACCAATGCATGCAGCCGCTCGCTTGAGTGCGAGGCCGCGAGTGGCACCGTGTTGGACACATCCGCCGCCGCGTGCGGGGCCGGGGCGGCGGGTAGCACGCACGGGATCGGTGCCGACACTTGCTGGCGCAGCGGCGGTGGCGGCGGTGGTGGCTGCGGTGGCTGCGGTGGCTGCGGTGGCTGGTGCTGTGGTGGCTGGAGTGGCTGAAGCGGTGGCAACGGCGGTGGTGGTGCAATCCGTGCCAAGTGTGGCTGCGGTAGTGGAGGCGGAGGCAGAGGTGGCTGGGCCGACGTTAGCAGATGCGAGGGCGGCTGCGGCAGCGGAGGCGGTGGCAGATGCGAGGGTGGCTGCGGCAGCGGAGGCGGTGGCAGATGCGAGGGTGGCTGCGGCAGAGGCGGTGGCACTTGCAGCAGCGGAGGTGGCCTTGACTGCAGCTGCGAAGGCGGCTGCGGCTGAGGTACGCGTTGCTGTGGTTGCAATGGCTGAAGCGGAGGCAGCGGTGGCGGTGGCACGGCCAGCGGCCCTTGGGCGGCAAGGGCCGTCGTGGCCACATCCTCCGCAAACCCATGTGCACTGCCAGTGCCCATCACGTTACCGTCAGTTGGGGCGGCGGCAGGTCCCGCGCCGTCGCCTGACGACTCAAGGCGCGCATAGGCGTCACCAGAGTGCGTGCTGATGCCACCGGGTGTGCCGCAGACGCCCACCTTGAGCGGAGTCTCAGCCATTGTCTCATCGTCGAATCGAAGCGGCACAGCCTCGGCTGGCTCAGCTGACAGCGCAGCATCAGGTTCGGTCTGACCCGAGGCTAGTGGCACAGCATCGGACTGGGCGAGAGATGGTGTGGGAGACCTCAGTAACGATGCGGGCTCTTCGGGAGCTGCGGGCAAAGCTCCGATGGACGGGGCCTGCTGAGGCTCACTGTCTCCGCAGCGCCTCTTGCGACCCGAGAGTTGTGCCTGCGCGGTTTCTGAGGAGGTGTCCGCCCCTGGGAAATAGGCGTCGATTGCCGCGAGACGCGCATGCAGCGACGCGTACTCGAGCGCGAGGTCAAGAGGCATCCTCGCGCTTGCGGTGATTCGCTCGCTCGCTCGCTCGCTCTTCGCTCGCTCGCTCGCTCGCGCCGCAGAAGCTGTGTGAAAGCTCGCCGCGGCGCGCAAGCGCAAGTGTGAACGTAAACGCGGCAGACGCGACAACCCGCTCAGAATACACACACCTTACACGACCCCATATGAGACACCGAGCATGCGTTGTGGATGGTTTGGGCGCGCGTCGAGGAAGTCTGGATGTGGCGTTGGCCGGCGGCCCGTGCCCCGTGGAGATGTTCATGGAGATGTTGGCAACGCAAGTGCGGAAAACTTGGAAGTGTTCATCATGGCCCTCCTGCCCTCCTACCACCCTTAGAGACACTTACGACTTACAGTAAAGTCAACTCTGTCGTGCCAAAGCACTCGATGAGCAGCGGTGCGTCCACGGCGATTCCCCCATCATCGCCGCTACCACGCGCACGATGTGCGTAGCGGCCGTCTCCGGGCAGCCGCCCGCCCGCCTCGAATACGGCAGCGAACAGGCGTTCGGCGCTCTCACGAGCGGCGCCGTGATGCGCATCCACATCCAGCCCAATAAAGAAGAGGCCACGGCGCATGCCACCCGCCTCGCTCGATGCACCCCCTTCGACGCCAAGTTCGGTCCCGATGAGAGAGGCGGAGAGGAGTTCAACGAGGAGCGCGAGCGCGCTGCCCTTGTGCCCACCAAAGGCAAGCTGCGTGCCAGCGAGCCCCGCACTCGCATCGGTCGTTGGCCTACCAGATGGGTCGAGCGCGCTGCCAGTAGGCAGCGGCTTTCGCTGCCTGGCCAAGTGCTGCATGTCGCCCCGCGAGATGGTGGAGCACGCGAAATCGGCGACCAGGGGCGGCTTCCCGTGACGTGGCCACGCGAACGCGATCGGGTTTGTGCCAAAGACGCGAGCTGTCCCGCCTGTCGGGCAGACGAAGGCCGGGCTGTTGCAGCAGGCAACTACCGCTATGCCATGCTCGGACGCCATCCTTTCTAGTGGCACCCACAGTGCGCCGACGATGCCGCGTGCGTCGACCACGCTCAGAGCTGCGATCCCATGCTGGCGCACAGCGATGGCCAGCTCGGGCAGCGCCTGCGAGATGGCCGGCATGGCGAGCCCATTCTGGGCATCGACCTGGAGCAGTGCAGGCCTTATCCGCGTGATGCGTGGCAGAGCACTGCCTGCCACCTCGCCATTCTGCAGCGAGCGCACGATTGCCGGAAGCCTTGCCATCCCATGCGCGCCCCGCCCGTCGCGCTGTGCGGCCACCAGTGCGCGCGCCACCACGTCGGCTGCTTTGGTAGCAAGGCCTGCCTTCTCCAATGTCGAGACCGTCCAAGACAGTAGAAGAGGCGTGGGCACGATGACGAGCTGTTCAGGCTGTCTTCGCCCGAAAAGGCGGAGCGGATGCCAGACGGTCTTCAGGCTGAGTAGCGCCGCGATGATGAATGCCACCCGCTCGGTGGCGCGCATGGCGAACTCTTTACGAGACAAAACACATACTGCGTGAGAGGAAGAATGCGGACGTCCCTTGGCTGTGAATGTAGATTGTGAACGTTCACGTCAAATTGCCATCTCGGATGAAACACGACCACAGGTCCCGTGGAGACACAACGTGGAGGGGACAGACAGGGATTGTGAACGTGCCCGTGCCCGTTCCTGGCCCTTGAAACTGACTTGAAACGCCAAAAACACCCTGCAACGCCAATACCTGCTGTCGTTGGTCGATTTCCACTGCCTCGCTGCCGCCCCCCCGCGCTCGCTGCCTGTGAGCTGATGAAGTGTGAGCCAGTGAAGTATGCGTCATCATGCTGTGCGTGTCTGGCGCTGCTTTTCGTGAGTTCAGCATCCGCGGCCCGATGCCGATCCTGATCTCCGCTGTCGTCTTTGCACTTTGGAGGCAAGGCACGTTCAAAACGACAAAATGACGCGGCGTCGTCTCGGAGGGTTCAGTGCACACAGAGAATATCAACGGCGCCATTCCCTTCCATGATGTACGGGCTCTCGGCGCTCGCGCGTGGAGAACCGACGAGCATGCAGCTCTGGTTGAGCGCAGCGACCGAGGCCCCGAGCCGTCCGCGCGCACGCGTGCCCTTGTGAGCCCATGTGGCATTGTTGGTCGAGGCTGAGCTTGTCAGCCAGTGCCGCGACCAACAAAGCAGCTCGGCGCGGTCGAAGACATACACAGACCCGAGCTCGCGCTGGTCAAACGGGATGTGCAGGCCGCTCTTGCCATTCTCATGCGGTGCACTCGTGATCAAGTCAGGCTGCCCATCCGCCGTCACGTCCGCAAAGATGAGCGTCGATCCCAGCCGTCCCTGCTCGACGTCGCCGAGGAGCATGCGCGCTGTCGTGGGCTCGAGGCTCGCGAGGCTCACGTCTCCGCGAAGCGACGGGAGCGATGCGGCGTTGATGAGTGCAATCTTGCCCATGCGCGTCGCGCCAGCGCCCGGAACACCCAACGCCACCAACTCGCCGCCGGCCACGCCGCCACTGGCACCGGCCATGGTGGTGGCCACAGACGCCCCCATCCGACCGAGGGGATCCTCACCGAATATCGAGAAGATGGCGGCCGAGGTGTTGAACGGCTTGGGAAGCGCAGCGTCTTGGCTGGCGAGCGCAAAGCCGAAGACCCGCCCAACAATCTCGCACTCCTGGCTGCACCGCAGGTTGTGGCGAGAGTACGGAGCTCCAACGAGAAGCAGGGGCGGGGCCGAGGGCGCGTCGCCAGCCGAGACGGCCACCGACGCACCGAACCATCCAGCGCCGAACTCGGCAGCGCTCGCCTTTCCTGAGAGATCGAGATCGGCCACACCGGGGGCGTCAACATCGAGCACCGCACCCGCGACGCGCGCCGTCGTGGCAGCGAGGGCAAGCACGCGCCCGTCCCAGTCATTCGCCTGCGGGCAACCGAGGAGCAGATCTGAATGGCCGTCGCTGGTGACATCGGCCGCTGCGAGGGCCCATCCGAGGCCGGTGAAGACGTTCGAGGTGGTCAGCACAATCGGTGCAGCAACCTGCAACCCCGAACCTTTGGAGCCTAGATACACGAAGACGCGCCCGTAGTTGCGGTAGGTGGGGTCGCCGTTGAGTGGGAATGGAGAGGCGGCCGCGTCAGAGGTATTCCAGCCACTCCACCCGGGCGCTCCAACAGCGAGGTCGTCGATGCCGTCGAGGTTCCAGTCGAGCACCACCAGCGTGCTCCCAAAGCGAGCCATAGGAGAGGCACCACCATCGAGCACGACGCGAGACGCCGAAGAGGAGGCCGAAGCACCCGACTGGTCCACAAACACCACCCCGGAGCGGGGGACCCCGCCTTGTGAGCCAACGCCCATCGCGCCCACGGCGGCCTCGGGCTGCCCGTCGCCGTCAAAGTCGCCCGAGGCGACCGCGCTACCGTGGTATGCAAGCGCGGCGACGCCAGTGCTGCCGGAGGCGGCCGATCGAATCGACCATGCAACTGGGTCGGCGTGTGTGGCGGAGGCCACCGAAGTGGCGGGCAAGGCGGACAGTGCAGACGCTCCCGGTGTAGCCGGTGGTGACGGCGGCACGCGATAGAATTCGATCGGAGTGGCGCCGGCGTCGGTAGCGGTCGCCTGTCTGCTGGCAGACAAGAAATGATCTGCGAGGGCCTGCACGATTCCCCACAGAGGCTCCTCAAGATCCACAGGACCGTCGTAACTCAGCCCCACACGCTGCTTCTCTTCCGCCACGACGCGAAAGTACTCGCGCACAGCGTGTTGCGGCAGCCCTCGCAGCGCCGAGGTGTGCGTGACAAATGGCACCAGCCGCTGGGAGAGCTCATACCAGCTGCGGTCGTCCGCGTCGCCCGCCGCCGCCGCGGCCCACTTGTCAAGGTCGGACCTTTGTGGCGGCACGAGTGGAGGGCCGTCAGGGCTTGCGAGCCAGCGGGCGAGGCGGCCCCATGCAAACGTAACGACCGCACCCATGTCGTCGAGCCCAACCAATGGCGCCTCAAGCAGGTTCTCCTGGATGTAGGGCAGCTTGTGCTGCGCCATCGGCCCATCATTGTAGAAAGGGTACAGGAGCGTTCCAAACGTCTGGAGTGCCCAAAGCCCGATATCGAACAGACCCTTGCACTCGACAAGGGAGGCGAGCGTCACGTCCGTGAAGTTGGTCGAGTTGTGGGCGAAGACGCCGTTCTTCGGGGTCATGTGGTAGATCTCGACCAGCTCCTCGAGCGGGAACTTGCGCGTCCACGCGCTAATGTTGCCCTCGTCCAAGGTCCACGAGGCGTACAAGTCGCCGCCCCAATTGGACACACCTTCGGCAACGTTGCCGTGCCCCACGTTGCCGAGTTGGAAGACGTCGATCATCTCTGTGAAGCCGCGGCGCTCGCCGAGCGGCGAGGCGAGGCCCTCCCACAGCTCGTCGGCCACGTAATGCACTGAGACGCCGAAGATGAAGGCGATGAGCTCCTTGGCGTCATCGTCCCAGAGCGCTGGGTCTGGCCAGCGCTCTCGCACGTAGCGGATGCCGGCGGCCTGGAAGGGCGGCCAATGAGCGGCTTCGCCAGCATCGTGGTGATCCGCGTACGTGCCGCACGCGTACAGAAAATCTGGAAAGTCAGCGCCACCCGAAATCGCGTCCGTGTTGTTGCGGATCACGGCCTGCAATGCAGCGGCCATTGTCGGCGAAATGCCTTCGCCGGCTGTTACGCCCGCGAAGTAGGCAGTGGCCCGCTCGCCGACGAGCGTGTGCACGTTCATGCTGGCCGCTGATGCCGTGTCCAGGCAGAGAAAGGCGGCAAAAAAGATGGGTCGCATTGTGCTGCGAAGACACACGATCACCGTCGGCGCCCACAGGAGAGGGGTGGGTTTGAGCCTTCATCGGCGACGCCGCGAAATTTCGTGAAATTCGTCAAACGAAACCGCATTCGCCGAAGTAACCCCAAAACAACATTAAGCGGTCTTTTGTTCACTCGTGGGCGACACCATGATGAGCGTGTTGACGTGCACGTAGCGTGAGAAGAGCACGTTGAGCCGTCGGTGCCAAACGTATTGGCTCGCATGCCGCTGCATGGCAGCATGGCAACGCCAGGGCTTCAAACTCACACAGCAGATCATGCGGCGCGCGCGCCGCCTGCAGCACAGGCGTTGCAGTAGCACCGCCAATACTGTTATTGGCACGTCGCACCAGCCCAGATAGTGACGCAGCACTCCGACGCTGTGCAGACTGTACACACGTGGTCGTTGACTGCCAGCCGACCCGAGCAGGTGTAACACCCCACGTTCGACTCCTTTATGGTTCGCGTGGCCAGTGACGCCCTGCGCGTCAAAGGTCAACACACGCAGCAGCCCGCGGCTCACGAGGTGTGCGTTGACAATGGACGCGACGCGCTGTGCAGACCAGTGCACCTTTGGCCCATCCTGCATTTCGGCGTCGTCGACGATTTCGACGCGCTCAGCCGAAACGCCTAGAACTGCGCACGCTCGAAGTAGCTCTGCTGAACGTACCGCACCCAATCCATCGTAGTTGCCTGTCGAAAGACACAGCACGTGCAGCTCCAGCATATCGCAGAGCGCTAGCAGCGCCGGTGAAAAGAAGAGTGTCTCGTCGTCCGGGTGCGCCGTCACGAGCAGAGCACCGATTCCGCCGCCGTCATTAAGCAAGTCATGGGCGCCGAATACGACCACCATCGCAACCCACAGGGACCAGGGGTGTGTTTCGAATCTTTTGTGAATGAAATACAACAAGTCTGTGAATGACCGGAACAATGCCTCCGAACCGACTCACCTTGGCCCCCTGCTTTGCTCACCGCGGACCCGGTCACCGACCCTGGGTCACCGACGCGCGCTCTCCGGCCCCGCGCGCTCCGCCTCCGCGGCCTGTGTCCGCGCTTTTCCCCCGCCGATAGCGCCCCACACATGTCACACGTGACAAATTCTCTGTGTGGGGGGGAGTTTTTAAGAGTTTCGCGGGGGACGGGGCCCCAGCCCCCAGGGCGCTGCAGGGTCCCGATCCGATCCGCACAGTCCAGGAGTCCACACAGCAGGGTGCGCGACGGGCACGGGGCCTATCGCCTGTGCTGTGGCCTCGCCTGCGGCGATGACGCGCGAGCTCCGCGCCACCGCGCCTCCGGGCCGCGCCGACCCCTCCCCGCTCGCGCGCGTCCGCCGCCGCGCGCCGGCATCTTCCGCGCCATTGCGCTTTTTGCGGCATTGCCATTGGGACCCGGAGTCTCGTTGTACGTTGAGTCTCGCGCGACCCGAACCGAACGCCGACAAAGGCGACCGGCCAAAACGCCGACGCGCACGGCGGGCCGGCTCAAAACCCTCAAAACTCGCGACACCGAGCGGAGACAAAGCGAAGCACAAGAGCGAAGAGGCCTCCGCGGGTTCCGCTTGCACCTTGTGCCGCGAGCTCGAAGCCTGTCCGCCACGTCCCAGTCAGACTCAGTGACACCCCACTCCTACACAATGACCCGTATGAAACTGCACAGGCGAACGGTTACCAACCATGGCCGCCGCAGTTACATAGCAAGGCCGGAGCTCGTGCGGTGTACGAGCTCTTCTCGTCCTCTCTCTACATTTAAGTGCAGCGCTCCTCATATGATTCACACGCTTCACACGATGTTGAGCGAGTCGATGAGCCACTGGCCATTGTACAGGGACAGCTTCCAGTAGACCACGCTGTACGTGTCGTCGGCCGCACGCTTCACGGGCACCTCGATATCGGCAGTGTTCCACAGTGGCTCGTCATTCTCAGGCTCCACATCGAGCTCAGCCTCGTCCCACTCGACGAGGATTTGATACCAGGGGTCTTCGAGGTAGCGCGCGAAGACCTGCGGGCTGAGCTGGGAGGCACGGTTCTGCGGCGAGCAATAGCGCGTCGCCACCGCGGCGCCGTGCAGTGGATAGGGCGCGTCCATCTTGCGTAGCGCGCGCATCACTTTGGCCACCACCTGCCGCGGGCTCTCGACTGGCACCCACAGCCCGTTCCAATTGAGGGACGCTTCGCCGTCGTCCTCATCCACCGCGCTGGGAGCAGCGCCCGATGCAATCTCGAGATCGTCGGGCTCGTTGGCGAACACGGCTTCGACCAGCCACTGCTGCTGCGTCGTTTCGCCGTAGTCGCAGTCCACTTTCACAAGCTTCCATCGCGCGGAGAGCCACTCGGCATCGGGCGAACTGCGCAGGCTGGTCTGCTGGTATGCCTCCTCGCGGATGATGCCCGGAACGTCCGTCTGCAGCGTGATCAGATCACCCTCGAATCGGTACTCGTTCCATTCAATCTCGTACCGCTTGTGCGGTTGCCGAAGGTATCGGTAGAAGCCGGCAGGCTTGGCTTTCTTCAGAACTGCTTGATGTGTGGGTGCGAGGAAGCGCAGCGCCACTTCAAAGCCATAATACGGCGTCGGCTTGTCCCAATTGCTGCGGTGCAGCGCCGCCATCACCGAGCTGATCACCTCTCGCGGCTGCAGCATGGGCGACGGCCGGAGATTTTGCAGAGGAACCTGCTTTCCCTCCTCAGCGATGACCGTAGCAGAGGCACTGAGTTGCACGCGCGCCGCCGCGCGCGGCATGCGGTGCGGGTGTGCTACGTGATGCACGCCCGGCGCAAGCGCGAGGACGCATTGAAGGACGCATTGAAGATAGCTCGCGAGCATTACAAT
>Ga0180440_101632_pt1 | contig 13450 bp, 9 predicted proteins | sample ChrtobMetaP5_4mM_FD_119745 | JGI IMG/M metagenome (GOLD analysis project Ga0180440, IMG submission 119745) | Chrysochromulina tobin associated microbial communities from unialgal haptophyte culture, Washington, USA - P5_4mM MetaG | ecosystem: Host-associated > Algae > Haptophytes > Unclassified ... | reverse complement strand
GGCGGGGGGGGGGGGGGGGGGGGGGGGAGGGGGGGGGAGATGGAGGGGGTGGGGGGGGGGGGGGCGGGGGGCGGGGGAGGGGGGGGGGGGGGGGGGCGGGGGGCGGGGAGGTGGGGGGGTGGGAGGGGGGGGGGTGGGGGGGGGAAGGCGAAGGAGGCGGAGGTGAAGGCGGCGGTGGAGAGGGCGGCGGTGGAGAGGGCGGAGGAGGCGAGGGCGGAGGAGGCGAGGGCGGAGGAGGCGATGGAGGGGGTGGGAGCGGTGGAGGGGGTGATGGCGGAGGTGGTGACGGTGGTGGTGGTGATGGTGGCGGAGGGGACGGCGGTGGAGGAGACGGAGGTGGCGGAGACGGAGGCGGAGGAGATGGAGGTGGTGGGGAAGGCGGTGGAGGAGATGGCGGTGGCGGTAACGGAGGAGGAGGCACAGGAGGGGGGGGTGATGGAGGAGGCGGCGATGGAGGAGGCGGTGAGGGCGGCGGCGGAGATGGAGGTGGCGGCGAAGGTGGCGGAGGGCTTGGAGGCGGAGGTGATGGTGGAGGCGGCGATGGAGGAGGCGGCAACGGCCTCGGAGGGTGTAGGTCTGGTGGATACGGTGGTGGAGGGCCCGGCGGAGGCGGTGAGGGCGGTGGAGGGGACGGCGGAGGTGGCGATGGCGGGGGTGGCGATGGCGGTGGTGGCGTCGGAGGCGGTGGTGACGGCGGTGGTGGCGACGGCGGCGGAGGGGAGGGCGGTGGCGGAGACGGTGGAGGTGGAGAAGGTGGCGGCGGAGATGGCGGCGGTGGAGATGGTGGTGGAGGAGATGGCGGAGGTGGAGAAGGGGGTGGTGGAGATGGTGGAGGTGGTGATGGTGGCGGGGGCGATGGTGGCGGCAAAAGTGGTGGTGGCAAACAGGGAGGTGGTGGCGATGGCGGCGGTGGTGATGGTGGAGGTGGTGATGGTGGCGGTGGAGATGGCGGTGGAGGAGATGGCGGAGGCGGTGATGGTGGAGGTGGTGACGGCGGTGGCGGAGAAGGAGGGGGCGACGGAGGGGGCGGTGACGGAGGCGGTGGTGACGGAGCGGGCGGCGACGGCGGCGGGGGAGAAGGCGGAGGTGGTGATGGTGGTGGCGGTGAGGGCGGTGGTGATGGTGGTGGTGGTGAGGGCGGTGGCGACGGCGGTGGCGGTGATGGTGGCGGGGAAGGCGGTGGGGGAGAAGGCGGAGGTGAGGGTGGTGGCGGTGAGGGCGGTGGTGATGGTGGTGGAGGAGAAGGAGGGGGCGATGGTGGTGGCGGTGATGGTGGCGGGGAAGGCGGTGGGGGAGAAGGCGGAGGTGAGGGTGGTGGCGGTGAGGGCGGTGGTGATGGTGGTGGTGGTGAGGGCGGTGGCGAAGGAGGTGGGGGCGATGGTTGCGGTGATGGTGGTGGTGGTGACGGAGGCGGCGATGGGGGAGGCGGTGATGGTGGCGGCGAGGGTGGTGGCGGGAAGGGTGGTGGCGAGGGAGGCGGTGGTGACGGGGGTGGCGACGGCGGAGGCGGCGAGGGCGGTGGCGAAGGCGGCGGCGGCGAAGGAGGAGGAGGCGATGGCGGAGGGGGTGAGGGCGGAGGCGACGGCGGAGGCGGGGATGGTGGCGGCGAAGGTGGAGGAGGAGAAGGCGGTGGCGATGGTGGTGGCGGTGAGGGCGGTGGTGATGGTGGTTGAGGAGAAGGAGGTGGCGACGGAGGTGGCGGTGATGGTGGCGGCGAAGGTGGAGGAGGTGATGGCGGTGGAGGAGAAGGAGGGGGGCTGGGTGGAGGTGGCGACGGAGGTGGAGGCGATGGCGGCGGTGTCGGCGGCGGCGATGGCGGTGGCGGCGAAGGAGCATTGTACGTTTGCGCAGACAAGGAGGGCTCTGTAACGGATGTGACGGTTGCTGGAAAGCCTGCGTCTGCCAAGCCAGCCTGAATGTCCGCCGCCGAACCGCTCATTGTGCCAATGCCTGCTGCAGCAGCGGTCGAATTCGAGAAGATCACTGAATAATCGACCGCTATCTGAGCATCCTGAAGACGCCGAAGCCGCCCTGTGGGCATCACGACTGTGACTGACCGAACTCGTACCTTGTCGGGGGTCACCCGAACCATGCTGCCGATCGCCGACTTGAATCCAATGTGGTTGAAGGTCTGTGGGGTTCCTTGCAGGTTCATTTGCGACCGGAGCTCCAAAACGTACGATGCACCCGGACTTACAGGCGGCGGTGATGGTGGCGGCGGCGACGGTGGCGGGGGCGACGGTGGCGGTGAGGGTGGTGGTGTCGAAGGCGGTGGGGGGGATGGTGGTGGTGGAAAGGGCGGTGGCGGTGAGGGTGGTGGTGGCGACGGTGGTGGCGAGGGTGGTGGTGGCCCCGGTGGTGGGGGCGACGGCGGTGGTGAGGGCGGTGGTGAAGGAGGGATGGATGGTGGAGGCGGAGACGGCGGGGGAGGACGTGGAGGTGGGCTGGGTGGAGGTGGTGATGGCGGAGGAGGTCTTGGAGGAGGAGAGGGTGGAGGCGGAGAGGGCGGTGGCGGAGACGGTGGCGGAGATGGCGGAGGCGAGGGAGGAGGCAACGGCGGTGGCGACGGAGGCGGCGAAGGTGGTGGTGACGGAGGCGGTGACGGAGGAGGCGAGGGCAGAGGTGACGGTGGAGGCAAGGGTGGCGGTGGTGAGGGTGGCGGCGGAGATGGCGGTGGAGGCGATGGCAGTGGCGGCGACGGTGGCGGCGGTGAGGGTGGTGGCGGTGATGGAGGTGGGCTGGGTGGAGGCGGTGATGGCGGTGGAGGAGAAGGAGGGGGGCTGGGTGGAGGTGGCGACGGTGGTGGAGGCGATGGCGGCGGTGAGGGCGGTGGTGGCGACGGCGGCGGAGGCCTCGGTGGAGGAGAGGGTGGAGGCGGCGACGGCGGTGGCGGTGAGGGTGGTGGCGGCGACGGCGGTGGCGGCGACGGCGGTGGGCTGGGTGGAGGCGGCGATGGGGGAGGAGGTTGCGGAGGAGGGCTGGGCGGAGGCGGTGATGGGGGAGGAGGCGACGGAGGAAGCGAAGGTGGAGGTGTCGATGGTGGAGGAGGACTCGGAGGAGGGCTGGGTGGGGGTGGTGATGGCGGAGGAGGTCTTGGAGGAGGCGAGGGGGGAAGGGAGGGAGGCGGTGGAGAGGGCGGTGGCGGAGACGGTGGCGGTGAGGGCGGTGGAGGTGACGGTGGAGGTGGTGAGGGTGGAGGCGAGGGTGGAGGCGGAGACGGTGGCGGCGGGGAAGGCGGCGGTGAGGGTGGCAGCGATGGCGGAGGCGACGGCGGTGGAGATGGAGGCGGCGACGGTGGCTGCGACGGTGGAGGTGACGGTGGAGGCGAGGGCGGCGGTAACGGGGGCGGCGAGGGCGGTGGCGAGGGCGGCGGCGAGGGCGGCGGCGACGGCGGTGGAGGTGGCGGAGGTGAGGGAGGAGGCGACGGTGGCGGAAAGGGCGGAGGGGAAAGAGGTGGCGAGGGTGGCGGCAACGGCGGCGGCGACGGGTGTGGTGAGGGTGGAGGCGAGGGTGGAGGTGGAGACGGTGGCGGCGGTGAAGGCGGTGGTGAGGGTGGAGGCGGTGAAGGAGGTGGAGGAGACGGCGGCGGTGAGGGTGGCGGCGACGGTGGAGGCGAGGGCGGCGGCGAGGGCGGCGGTAACGGGGGCGGCGAGGGCGGTGGCGAGGGCGGTGGCGAGGGCGGCGGCGACGGCGGTGGAGATGGCGGAGGTGAGGGAGGAGGCGACGGTGGCGGCGAGGGCGGAGGCGACGGTGGAAGCGATGGTGGCGGCAACGGCGGCGGCGACGGGGGTGGTGAGGGTGGAGGTGAGGGTGGAGGTGGAGACGGTGGCGGCGGTGAAGGCGGTGGTGAGGGTGGAGGAGGCGAATGAGGTGGAGGAGACGGCGGCGGTGAAGGTGGCGGCGGCGATGGTGGAGGGGGAGACGGCGGTGGGCTAGGTGGAGGTGGAGACGGTGGCGATGGTGAGGGCGGTGGTGAGGGTGGAGGCGGCGAAGGAGGTGGAGGTGACGGCGGCGGCGAGGGTGGCGGCGGCGACGGTGGAGGAGGCCTTGGTGGAGGCGAGGGTGGCGGCGGCGAAGGAGGTGGCGGTGAGGGTTGTGGCGGCGACGGTGGAGGTGGCGAGGGTGGAGGCGAGGGTGGAGGTGGAGGCGGTGGCGGCGGTGGCGGCGGCGGTGAGGGTGGAGGCGGCGAAGGAGGTGGAGGAGGCGGCGGCGGCGGATAATGCGTGTGAGGGGTATGCGTGTGGGGAGTATGCGTGTGGGGCGCATGGGGGTGATGCGGGTGATGGGGGTGATGCCTATGGGGATTATGCGTATGGAAGAAAAGTATCCGGCGCTTTCGTGGGACGTGCTTGTGAGCAGCCCGCTCAATGAGTGCAGGGGCGGCATCCTGGCTGATGGTTGGGTCGCTTATGATACCGCTCTTGGCCAAGGCGAACGGCGGCGAAGGAGGTGGAGGAGACGGCGGCGGCGAGGGTGGTGGCGGCGAAGGAGGTGGAGGAGATGGCAGCGGCGAGGGTGGCGGCGGTGACGGTGGAGGCGGCGAGGGTGGAGGAGGCGAGGGTGGCGGCGGCGTAGGAGGAGGCGGTGAGGGTTGTGGCGGCGACGGTGGAGGTGGCAATGGCGGTGGCGAAGGTGGCGGTGAGGGTGGAGGAGAGGGTGGAGGTGGGGACGGTGGCTGCGGCGAGGGTGGCGGTGAGGGTGGTGGCGGAGAAGGTGGCGGCGGCAATGGCGGTGGCGAAGGTGGCGGCGGCGACGGCGGAGGTGGTGATGGAGGTGGCGAGGGTAGCGGTGAGGGTGGAGGCGACGTTGGAGGCGAGGGCGGCGGCAACGGCGGCGGTGACGGTGGCGGCGAGGGTGGAGGCGAGGGTGGAGGTGGAGACGGTGGCGGCGACGGTGGCGGCGGTGAAGGTGGCGGCGGTCTCGGCGGTTGGCTTGGAGGTGGTTGAGAGGGCGGTGGCGATGGCGGAGGCGGTCGTGGCGGTGGACATGGCGGAGGAGGCGATGGCGGAGGGCTTGGCGGCAGCTGCGAGGGCGGCGGCGAAGGCGGGGGCGGTCTCGGCGGTGGGCTCGGAGGTGGCGACGAAGGAGGCGGCGAGGGTGGAGGTGGCGAGGGAGGTGGTGAGGTCGGTGGGGGCGACGTAGGTGGGCTCGGAGGTGACGGCGAGGGCGGCGGTGAAGGTGGAGGCGGCGTCGGCGGCGGGCTTGGCGGTGGTGGCGAGGGCGATGGTAAGGGAGGCGGCGGGCGGGGTGGAGGCGACGGCGGAGGCGGTGAAGGAGGAGGTGATGGTGAAGGAGGTGATGGCGGCGGCGATGGTGGCGGCGGTGAGGGCGGTGGCGAGGGCGGTGGGGGCGACGGTGGAGGGCTTGGCGGCGGCAGTGAGGGCGGTGGCGAGGGCGGTGGGGGCGACGGTGGTGTGCTTGGCGGCGGAGGGGAAGGGGGAGGCGACGGCGGTGGCGGTGACGGGGGCGGCGATGGCGGAGGTGGTGAGGGAGGTGGAGAGGGTGGGGGTGGCGTGGGAGGCGGTGAGGGAGGCGGCGGGCTGGGTGGAGGCGACGGCGGAGGCGGTGAAGGAGGAGGTGAGGGCGGCGGTGGGCTCGGTGGAGGGCTTGGCGGTGGTGGTGACGGAGGTGGTGACGGAGGCGGCGGGCGGGGTGGAAGCAACGGCGGAGGCGGTAGGGGTAATGGCGGCGAAGGAGCGGTCTCTGCAGTCAAGGATCGTGTACTTTTCGGAGGAGATCGCGGTGACGGCAAAAGCGGCGGCTTCGGAGGCGGACCCGGTGGAGAATTTGTATGGGGCTCCGCTTTAGTGGGCGTTAGGCACGTAGCATGCATCCATCTGGCTTGTTGAGAGGTGGAAAAGTCGGTGGATCGCTCCTCATCATACAAGATGCCTTGAATCTGAGCGATGGCCGCATAGCTGCAACGGTGGCACAACGTCGTGATCGTGGCTCCTAAAAACTGCCGCAGCGCTGCATACCCCCCGTTTTCCATCATGGCAGTTTCTTGGGATGCCACCAGTATGACCTGATCCTTGCCAGACCTTATCAGAGCTGAGAACCAATTTGTCATCGAGGTAACGGCACCTGCGGCATATTGTACATCGAACGACGCCGATGTTGTGAGCAACATTGTGCTCGGGTCGATAGCCACAAAATTGAGACCACGCTTGTTTGGCGCGTTGGTGATTTCGATGTTGTTCACATAGAACCTGGCCTGTGCCCCTGCGGCGGCAGACTCCACTCGATATCCGCATGGAGTGGATGGAGGCGGTCGTGGTGGGGGAGGAGACGGCGGCGATGGAGAAGGGGTTGGTGGCGAGGGAGAAGGCGGTGGTGGCGAGGGAGAAGGCGGTGGTGGCGAGGGAGAAGGCGGGGATGGTGGCGGCGGTGGCGCGCGTGGTGGAGTTGCTCCGTCCAGTCTGTAGGTGGTAAAGCCGGCGTGGACGACGGTAGGAGGTATAGCCGGCAGAAACGGAGACGACCGTGGAGAAGGTGGCGGCCGTTGATATTTCTCACTACTACGTGTAGTACCAAGCAGTAAGCGGTTTGCGAGCGGTGGAGAAGGCGGTGGCCGTTGATAAATCTGTCTGCGAAAACGGTGGCGACCCGCGCGCGTGGACTGGGACTGGAATCGCTGACCAGCATTATCCTTGCTGTCCTCGCCAGTTGTGACGAGCACTGCCGAATGCGAAACCTCAACCCCAAGTACGTTCGTTGCTGCGGTGGCGCTCCGTGCGAGAGACTCCAAGGCTATCTTGATCGCAAGGGCATTGCTGGGAGTCTTAGAGGAAACGATCGCCGTCGCACTCAAGGTGACTCCATCAAATGTGACAGAGATGCGTGCTTGAGTGACGCCCAGGTATAATGCGAGCGCGAACCGGTACTTTACTGGACTGAAATGAGCAGCCCCGCTGGAGAGCGCCACCTGATACGTGATGTCCTGGTTGATGAAGCCACCATACGTATCAACACCCGAAGGCCGTGCCGCCGGTATAAGTGGTGTCGGCGGTGGTGCATCTGGCGGTGGAGCTGCTGGTGGCGGTGGTGCGTCTGGTGGCAGAGGAGCAGCTGGCATGCACGCGGGCCGGTCGATCAGCCCGGGCTCCTCGGGCCCGGGTCGCAGTAACGTCTCCAGTGGGATTGGGCAAGTAAACAGGTTTCTTCGGCCAGCGAGCAGAATGCTCGCCATGGTCGTGAGCTGCGCAATTTGCGTCGGCACCGTGCCGCTCAGGTGCGCCTCTGAGAGGAAGAGGACTCGAAGATTGCTGAGCCGCCCTAATTGTGAGGGGATGGTGCCGGAGATCGGGTTCTTGCCGAGCGCGAGCGTCTGAAGGCTAGTGAACAGCCCGAGCTCCGTGGGCAGCGTGCCGCTGATGGCCGCATTCATGAGCTGCAACTTGACCAGCTTGGATCGCCACCGATTGGGCTTCACTGCAGCTCTGGAAGCCGTAACAGCAGCGTGGATCAGCGCATCGAGGTGCCCGCGAATCAGGTTTCCCTCAAGGCTGAGCGTGGACAGAAGCTTGAGCTCTGCGAGCTGCGTTGGCAGGCCGCTGCGAAACGGCGGCCACGGTGTGGATGACGGCCGCGAGCTGGACGGTCTCACGGCGAAGACGGCGTCTTGGTGACAGTTGAGCTTGAAGCTCTGGAGCTCGAGCTTTACGAGGGCACCTCGCTTCCTGGCGTGCTTTGTACCGGTGATACCGCTCCAGCCAGCTGTGCTGTCGCCCCGGGCGTCGCGCACGGGCTGCCCACGTGGGTACGGCCCCGATTCGAGCCAACGCTTCGTGAATTGCTCTCGCCACTCGGCACCGCTGCAAGACTGGTACAGACTGACCAGAATGTCTCTCTCACGCGCGGGATCGGTTCTCTTCCACGACGTGTAGTACTCCTTGTCCAGGTGTACGCAAGCTAGTCCAGCTGGCAGGCACGAGTAGCCGTGTTCGTGTGTGCATGTGCTCGAGCAACCATCGTTACTCATGAGGTTTCCATCGTCGCATGTCTCGCCATGCATAGCTTGCAGAACGCCGTCGCCACACACAGCATGGGGGGCGTTCACACCGAGGTCGCTTGGCGAAGGCGTTATGGGGCGCATGTTGTCGGCGATGACGCATCGCAGATAGGACAGGGAGAGCAACGTCGCACGTGCTAGTGCCATTGTCCGCCCACGACGTCGCGCCAGTGACAAACGTGCGTAGTTTACGTCAATCCGGGTTTCGTCATTCTCATTTGGAATTTGCATGCGCCGAGAGTTCTAAATTAGGAAGGAAGTAGGTTGCCCCCTTTCACAGCTGGGGGGCAGAAGGGGCGTGTAGGGCCTCCCGTGATTTCGCATGCCTGACGCGACGATTCCGGAGCTCGACACAACCACGCGCCTGCAGCTGGCCGTCTCCGACCTGTGTGGCTTATACTCTAACGCGCTCGGCCGTTTGCTCAACGCCGTTGAGGAGCGGGCAGGGCCGAGCGAACCCGCCATTGAGCTCCTCGCCGCAGACTTGGGATTGCAAGTTGCAAAGGCGCATCGCGGCATCGATGATTTAACCGATGAGCTACGCCGTAAGCTTCGCAGTGAGGCGACGCAGTTGCAGCGACTGCGCGTCCTTGAGTTGGAGCACTCTGCGGTGACGCGCGAACTCCGTATAGAGGTTGAGGCTGCAGGTGTGCTACGCCGCGTGCTGCATGCGTAACCTCGCGTGCGCACCTGTATCTTGTTCCAGTGACCGTCTGCGCTGTGTGCTGCTCGACAGAACCCGTTCTAGCGGCGCTGCGCAAAGATCTGGACGCGTTGCTCGATGGAGTCCAAGAGCTCAGCCAGCAGCGTTTCCTGTTGACCTGAACATCCGCATGACGCGCATAACGGTCATAAATGCCCGTTGAGAGCGCGAACACACGTGCGACAACCCATCGACCCGCGGGCGGTGTGCCCACGGTGTTTGCTACGTAGAACCTAGTACTCTGATTAGTGGGAACTTGACACACCATTTTCATAGTCATAGCTCCCGCCAAGCTCCCGCCTCCACGCTCCAGAGTCTCCAGACCCGCGCGCCGGGGACCGGACCCGACCCGACCCTACCCGACCCCACGACGCGGACTCGACACTCCGCTCACAGCGCCGTCACTCGCTCCGACACCGATCACGGTCACACCCACCCATGCGCCGCCGCGGGGACCACCTCCGCTCTCAGCACTGGTCTGGCTTTGCGTGAACAGAATACCCATCTCCCATGAATACCGCACTCGGTGATTGGGGAATGATCCGATCCAGTGATGGTTGTGGGCGTATCACGTGCGGCGGCCGCCACTACCCTCGGCCATCTCAATGAGGAGGATGTGACTGCCTGCACCGCCGGCTGTCAGGATGAGCTCACCATCTCCGCGGCACTCCGCCGCGTCATGCCGGTCCAGAGCCAGAGGAAGCGTCTCAGCACCCTCCACCTTGATCGAGCCCTCCGCACATAGAAGGTATGCCTGCCGCCCGGGCTGCAGGCAGAAGGAAACGCTCTTTCCTGGGTCGAGCTCTGAGCAATGAAAGTTGCAATCCTGGTGGATGCCGACCGGTGCTGCTGTGCCCCCACGCGTATCGCCCACGATGTGCGCCAGGTTGTTTCTGCGCGCAACGACTGCATCCGGATCGGAGCCATCGAAGCCGCCATACCTGGGCTGGAGTCCCCGCATGGCCGGTAGCACCCATACCTGCACAAATCGTAGAGGCCTTTCTTCGAAATTGTGCTCGCTGTGGCGAACGCCGGTGCCAGCCGTCATGAACTGCACGCTGCCACGTCCAATCTTCTGGGCCATTCCGCGGTTCATCGAATCCTGATGCGTCAGGTGGCCTTCAAGGATATACGTCACGATTTCCATATCCCGGTGAGGATGCATGCCGAAGCCACGCAGTGGCTGCACCAAATCGTCATTCATCACCCGCATCACGCCAAAGTGGTCATTTGAAGGGTCGTGGTACTCGGCGAAGCTGAAGTGGAAGCGCGATTTGAGCCAGTTCGGATTCGTCCACGTTGGAGAGTCTTCGTTTTCGTCGTTACCAAACATACTCGGCGGTGGCTCTGAGTGGTAGAGCGATGCATCGGGAATGTGCAGGAGGCGTACCACCATTATGCCTCCTGCGGCTGGGACGCGAGCAGCCTCGGGACCACATTTCTCTTCAAGGGCTTTGCGGAATGAGAGTGAATCTCGTTCAGACCGGGAATCCCGGGATTCCTCGTGTGTTCTCGACGGCGCGGCTGTGCTCCGCACGATTTTTTGTTCTCCACTGCACGCGTCGTGACGGCGCGGGAAATGGCGAGCGCCTCGTCGAGCGACGCCGCCCCCGGCCCGTAAGGCACGCGTTCGGCATGGAACTATCCACGCACGGGCCGCAAGACGCCTCGGTTGGCATCCTCATCAAGCGGCTGGTGAGCAGCTCGAGGGTGACCGAGGAGCGCGCCGTCGCCAAGGAGCTGCTTCAGCTGCTCGACACGCCGGCGTTCCGCGCCGCGCTGAGTGACTTCCGCAGTGAGGAAGGCCAAGGTGGCAGCAACGGATGGACGGAGACCCTCAAGGCCGTGGTCATCAAGGTCAACAGCGCGCATGCTACTGCCGAGGCCGACTTCGTGCAGGCGCTCTCGCGCCTCGTCGAAGAGGCTGACCGGTGTGGGGCACTCTTTGATGGCGAGAACGTGGACAAGGTCGTGAAGAGCATACTACAAAACGAGCGCATCGCGCACGCGCCGACGCCGCAGATAAAAAAGCTGTACTGGTCCATCCTGAGTTCGCTCGCCTCGGAGGCCGCCTACTTCCGCGCCGTCGGCCGCGAGACGGCACAGGAGCGTTGCGGCCAGCTTGCGAGCTTCGCGTGGGAGGCGCTGCTGCCCGGGGCGGCCGACGACAGCGGTACGAGCGGCGAGCCGTCCGCAACGGTCGCCGCGCGCCGCGGGTCGTACCGCGCCTCAGCCGCGCGGCTGCTCACGCGACTGCTCCTGCACTTTCCGTACGCACTGCCCGAGGACCAGCTGCAGGAGCTGCTCAAGAAGCTCCTCTCGCTCGCCAAAGCGTGCACGCCCGCGGCCGCGGCGCCGGCGTCGGCGGCCGCCCCGGTAGCCGCGGACGACGAGCCGGCGCGGCTCGCGGCCAACGAACTGCGGCCGCGGCTGCACGAGCTGTGGACGGCGGCGAACGCTGTGCTGCGCCGTCAGGCAGCCGACTGCGCCGAGCTGCTGTGGAGGCCAAAGACGGGCTTTGTGACCGAGTGCGTGCTACACGAGTGGATGGAGCACACGCTGCGGCACGCTGAGCAGCTCGAGCTGCTCCTGCAGCTCGTGCAGTTCTGCCGGCTCCTTCATCGCCTCGCTGCACTTGTGAACGCGTCGCTGCCGCCGCGCATCGACGCCGCCATCTCGGCGTACGTGTGGCGTGAGTTGTCGTGGGGGCCGGTGCTACTACGGGCCGGCTGCTTGCCACCGCTGCTCCGCCGGCCCGTCGAGGCCGCCGCGGCCGTCACGCTCAGTGCTAACTACCCGCCGCTCGCCTGGCTCGACCTCGCCGCCACGCAGTTGCTACGCTCCGAGCCGCCCGCGCTGCAAGCGTCGGCGGCCGCGGCCGGTACGGTCAGCCAAGCCGGTGGCCACTCCAAGCGGCAGCGCTTCGATGAGACGAGCGGTGCCGAGGAGGAGATGCCGCAGTGGCTTGGGCGCTTGCTCGCTCTCGACGCGCACGGAATCATGAGTACGCCGGCCGCGGCTGCCTCGACCGCGCCACCTCCACCTCCGCCGGCCATGGCGAGCGCCGGCGCCGCCGGCCCGCTGCCGCCGTCGCCCATTGGGTCTTCGTCGCCCGTGCCGCCGCTCTCCGACGGCGCCGCGTGGACGCGCCGCCTGCTGCTGCTCGCCGCGACGATCCGCCATTCGCCCACGCCGCTGTCGCACAAGGCGACTGAGAAGGCGGTCGGGGCGCTCCTGCCGCTCGCGACACGCGCCGCCGAGGAGGAGCCCGAGGTGCAGTTGGCGGCGCTCACGGCTCTGCTTGCCCTCGCGCCGCGTGCACCGTACAAGCAGTCGCTCGCGCTTGAGGACGCGTCCGCCGCGAGTGCGGCTGGCACGTGGGCCGGCGTGTGGAACAGGGTGTGGGCAGGCGAGCGCGCGCAGTGGACGGTCGATGCGCCGCCGCTCGCCGCGCCACACGCGGCGCTTCTCAGCGAGCTCAAGCAACGGCTGCTCTCGCAGCTGCTCCTCGCGGGGGCCGTGCCGCGCGCCGTGGCCGCCGCCGCCGCCGCCGAGGCCACCGCCGGCTGCCGTGCAGCCGGCGCGAGTGCCGCTGTGCCACGCCACACGCTGGCGGCGTGCCTGATCGCTGTCGGCTCTGGCCGCGCCGGCGCTGCCGCTGCCGCCGCCGCGGCCAACTTGGAAGAAGTGGCTGCGGATGTGCTCATGGCGGACAAGGGGCCGCCGCCGTTACGCGCGTGCGACGTGCTGTGCGCGGGGGGTAGCGCTGCTCTCCCTAGTGGAGGAAGCGACTACGACGACGCACCGTGCGCGATTTGCGAGGCGGCGCTGCTCTTGCACCCGGCCGCGTACGTGTGCACGGTCGCTCCCGCCTCGAGTGCCCTTGCGAGCGCGCACCGCTGGACGGCCACGCGGCGGCAGCTTGCGCTCGTTGCGGCAGGTGTTGCGCCCAGTGCGATCGCCGGCCCACCACCCGCGCTCGCCGTCGTCTCTCCGCTTGCTGCCGCCGCGGGCGCGACCGCGGCGATGCCGTGCGCCTCCGCCAGTCGGTGGCGCGCGGCCGGGTGGGCATGTGCCGCACAGGGCGATGCGACGATCCTGGGTGGCCGCGGCGGCTGGCACGCACCCCTCTCGCTCGTGGCCGAGTGGAGCCGGGGCGGCCTGACGGACGCTGCTGCAGCGGAGGTGATCCAGTGCGAGACGGAGCTGCTGCAGCTCGATGCGATTTGCGACGAGGCGATGCGCATGCCGCCGCACCATCCACACGGTGCGCACGCTGCTGCCGCCGTCGCCCTCGACGACGGCTATCGAGAGGAGGAGGAGGACGACGACTGTGGCATCATTGCCGCTGGGGGCGGCGGTGGCGGCGGCGGTGCCCCCATCAGCGGCGCGGGCAGTGTGGGGAAAGGCGCCTCTGCGGCGGGTGGTTCGAGCCTCTCCGTGCCGAGCGCACTGCCCCCAGCCGCAGCACTAGCGCTGGATGAGGCGGCAGGCACTCTCGCCGAGCGCCTGCGCGGCGTCCAGTCGCTCGTGGTGCCGCGGCAGTCGACCTCGACACTCGCCCAGATGCAACGGCTCCTGTGCGCGGCCATCATGCTCAGTCTTCCGTACACGAGCCCAGAGGTGGGGGTGGGCCTGGATGCCCTCATCCGGCAGCTGAGGCCGAGCGTGCGCTCCGCGTGCGAGATGCTCTGCCGGCTGAGCGAGCCACGCGCTCTCGGGCTGCTGCCCGCGCT
>Ga0180440_101628_pt1 | contig 13461 bp, 8 predicted proteins | sample ChrtobMetaP5_4mM_FD_119745 | JGI IMG/M metagenome (GOLD analysis project Ga0180440, IMG submission 119745) | Chrysochromulina tobin associated microbial communities from unialgal haptophyte culture, Washington, USA - P5_4mM MetaG | ecosystem: Host-associated > Algae > Haptophytes > Unclassified ... | reverse complement strand
CTTGCGCCCGTCGGCCATCTGCTGCTCGTAGCAAACGAGATGCTGCCCTGGGACCTCCGGGCTGCGTACGATCAGCTTCACGACGCCCAGGTTGCGATAGATCTTGCCATCGACGAGCTGCAGCGATGCTTCCCCTTGCTGCAGCTCCTCGAGCAGGTCCTCAACGTGCTTGGCACCGCGCGTGCCCCATGCGATGGAATCCACGCCGTGCGCAAGAAGATACTCGCGAAGGGAGACTTTGTCTGCGAACTTGTGGCCGACCATTGTGCAGCGACGCGTTTTGCGGACGCCGAACGTGCGATTCGGAACTTAACGCTTTTGGGAGTCCGAGGCAACTCATAAATTGTAGTCCGAAGAGGTTGTCAGTTGGCGAGTGCAAATCAGCCTCGTGACAGCTTTGAAGTTCCCATCCGCCCTTCGCCCTCAGCGAAACGCTCGCGCGCGCGGCGTCTTACCGGTACACCGATTGTCTACCTTGTGTCCCCGCTCCCCCCGGTGTTTTTGAACCGGGGGCTGGATCGTTGATCTTGGGATGTCGCGCTCACCAGGCTGCCTTTGTGAAGTTTGATGAATTAACCTACGCGACCAAGTTCACAGTAAAGGAGCGTCTGTTCACGAGTGAGAGTGAGTGAGTTATTGAGACATAGTCGCTCACTCTCTGACTCACCTCTCACTCACTCTGTTCCCTCCTGCAGCTTCGCCACGAGCAACCGAACTCAAAACTCTGTTGACAGCATGGAGAACGGAATACCGATCAGGAAAAAGCAAAACAGGATGTCGACCGCGCTTTTAAAGCGCGCTCCGCCCCAACACGGCGCACACTGCGATGCTCTTATCATCACTCCACACGCTCGTGCGTGTCGTCCTCTTCGGCGCAGCATCAGCTGCTAAGGTCACATCCCTGCCAGGTCTCGCCACCTCGCCGTGCTTCAACCACAGCAGCGGCTACTTGTCGACTGGCACCAGCCGCGACACCCACTTGTTTTACTGGTACCACGAGGCAGTGGCTGATCCCAAGTCCAAGCCACTCCTCTTGTGGCTCAACGGCGGGCCCGGCTGCAGCTCACTGGGAGGCATGTTCACCGAGCTCGGACCGTTCGTCGTCCAGAAGACACTCAACGTGACGTTCAATCCCTACTCGTTCAACAAAGTGGCCAACGTTCTCTTCCTTGAGCAGCCAGCCGGTGTCGGCTTCTCGTATCCAAATTTGCCGGCCAATGACACGGTCACCGCCTATGAGACTTACAAGGCTCTACTCGCCTTCTTCAATTTGCACCCGGATCTGCGCGGCCGCCCGTTCTGTACGACTGGCAGACTCCCTCGAACGCAGCCTTGATGATAGGAAGCTGCCCGCAGCCTCGTGCGCTCACCTGACGCATGCATTCCGACGTTCACCTGCCGCATGCATTCCGACTCTCACCCGCCGCAGACGTGATGGGCGAGAGTTATGGAGGTCACTACGTGCCAGAGACCGTCGCCGCCATCCAGGCGGGCAACGCCGCGCTAGCGCCGAGCGCGCCTGAGCGCATCAACATCAAAGGTTTTGCCGTGGGCAACGGGTACACGGATTGGTTCCTGGATTTCAACGCTAACGTGCCGAACACGCGCTACCATGCCCTGACGAGCCAGAGCCTCCTCGACTCAGCAGACGTCGCCTGTAATGGCTCCTATGCCCGTTGCTTCTGGCAGCGACCGGACGTCGAGTGCCCGGCGGCGTGCGGCGAGGCCGTCGATCGCGCGACGGCGCTCGCTCGGGACGGCTCGATCGACATTTACGACATCTACGTGGACGTGTGCCTCGAGGGCCAGCAACGGCTGAAGACGCAGGCCTTCATGCTCCTCGAGGAGCAGCAGCGCGCAAAGCAGCAACGGCACAACGCACAGCGGGCGCCGACGGCGGTTGAGGAGGAGGCGACAGTAGACCACTCTGGCAGCGCCCTCGACGGGCGTGGTCGGCGCACGCAGACGACCATCTCGCCCATCTACCCCACGTGCGCGGACGCGTACTCTGCCGCGTACCTCAACCTACCCGCCGTGCAGCAGGCCATCGGGGTGCGCCCGGGCACAATCCCAGGTGGCAAGTGGTCCGACTGCGGCAACGTGCAGTACGACTTCAACTACCTGTCGGAGCTGCCGCGGTACAAGCAGTGGGTGGCCGAGGGCGAGCTACAGATCCTTATCTACAATGGCGACGCAGATTACATCCTCTCACACATGGGCAACTCGGCGTGGATCAACCAGGGGCTGGCGCTCAACAAGACACGCGAGTGGACCAAGTGGCGCGGCTCCGATGGGCAGGTGGCGGGCTATTTTGAAGAGTATGCCACCGCGGGTGTGCCCCTCACATTCCTCACCGTCAAGGGGGCGGGCCATATGGTACCGCGCGACCGGCCTAAGCACGCACTCGATATGCTGACCCGGTTCCTCGCTGGTGGTGACTTTGACAAGGTGCCGCTGGCGCCGGACACGCCGCTCTGCCCGCCGTGAGCGAGCACGTGGAGGACTGCAGATAGGTGTTTACCCTGTCTCTCGTCTGTGACAGCGCTGACCGACGTATCGGTGCTGGCATTCCGACCTGGGCGCGGCGATGTCGCAGTTGCGGCTTTTCGAGCGTTCTATGCTTATGGCAATTCGACTTCACTCGGAGGCCTATAGACGCCCGGCCTATCCAGCGCCCATCTGGTGCAGGAGCCAGAGGAAACCGTGTCGTTTTGTGCGTTGTGGATGTGCTAGTAGAACTCCACTGCGAAGTCGGACAGGACGGGAAGCTGAACCGCAACGACAGCCGGATGGTGATTGAGAAGATACTTAGTGTCAAAGGCGGTGAAAAACGCTCCAATGAAACACTCTCGACATTTGGATTTTGGGTGAGTCAATAAGAGTCAATTTTTAACTTGCAAAGGAGAAGGGTTCAGCCTCAGCGCATCCGCGCTCACAAGAGGCTCGACGTTCGCTGGTTTCAGCAGGGCTGGGGTCGCCGGCGGTCCCATCACTTCACATGCTTTAGCTGTTAGCTCACACATGGTCGTCGGGGTTTTGTGCCGCTGCCGGTGGATGCGAGATCCCATCCAGTTCAGGTCTCGCCAGAGTGATTGCGGTGCACGCCGCAAAAAGGCCCCAACGGTCCCTCCGCTGCATCACCGATCGGCGCGAGCAGCTGCTGGAGGAGTCTGGTTGAGGAGTCAACAATTGCAGGAGGCCACGCCGTATCCCTGTAGTCCGAAGCTTTGCGGATGAGCGACCATGTGAATTGGTGGGTGAGGCGGAGCGCCCCAGAGACAGATTTGGACCATTGCCCAAGGGACGTGGTGTCCCCCTGTCCAGCGGAGGGGACATGAATCACGAGGCTGTGGGATAACGGAATCATCGAGTGCCAGAAGCCCTGCGGCGGCCAGGTCGTGTTGCGGAACCCCAGGCTCACGCCTTGCACTTCAAGCACCGATGCATGCACGAGCGCCATGGCGAGCTCTTGCGGGTACTTGCCGCTCAGGTGGCTCGTCCTCGTGCCGGCAGTGGACACCCCCTTTTGGAACGTGCCGTTCCCTGTCTTGGGCCACTCCCCACTGTGACACGCAGTCTTGCGGCAAAAGATAGCGTTTGTCGAGTTGTGAGACGATTCGCCGTGCCGAGCACCGCAGCACTGCAAGTAGGCAACCGGTGGGAAGCGGCACATGGAGACGTTGCTGTAGGCGAGGAGGGCGGCGAGCATGCGTTCCGAGGACTGGGCGCATGGCTTCGTGCTCCCAGCGTCCGGGTGGAGGCACGGGATGATCTGCACGAGCTTTCCGTCGCGAATCACGTTCCACCGGCCGAGGTAGAGTGGGGCGAGCGCTCGGGGGATCAGGGCGTGCCGGTCGTTGAGCCCGCCGTAGTCTTCTCCGAGTGGCACCCACAGGCAGCCTGCGCCGCCATTGATGGAGGCGCGGCCGATGCCGAGATGCTCGGGGGAAGGGTGGGGCCGCAGCCACACGTACTCGAGCCTCGACCACACCACGTACTCGTACGCCTTACCGCCTCGCTCCGGGCCGTTCTCGTGTGCCGCGATCATCTGCAATCCACGCGCTTGCATGTGGAACTCACGCAGCACGTTCAACTTGCTGTTCCCGATCACGGGCGCGACAAATGTGTTGCCGCCTTCAGAGAGGCGGCTTGAGCATCTGTAAGGAGACGAGCCGTCGTTGGCGAAGCAGCTGGGGCAAGTGCTGCTGCTGTTGTGTCGCACGCAGCCGGAGACTTGTTGGTACATCTTGAAGAGGGTCCACCAGCCAGGCGATGATTCGAGCTGCTCCGTTAGCTCACGAGTTGTGAGCTGCCGTTCCATCTCGAACCGGGTGATCGGCTTGAGGCATTGGAAGCGCGCGCGAACGCCGCACGAACCGATGCTGTTGCACCGGTCGTTCCGCTCGCTGTCGGCGCGGTAGGTGAGGAAGACGAACGTGTTCGCCTTGAGAGGATCGATGAGCTTGGCGCGGAGGTTGGCCGGCTCGAAGCTCACCTTGAAGTACGCGCCGAATAGGACAGCGACCGTCGAGTCGCGCATTGCGATGCTGATCCCGGATCGAGGTGGGCCAGCAGTCCCGGTGCGCGAAGCGAGACTCACTCCACGCCGGGTCGCACCAAGTCGCACACACAAGTGTGAATGAGTGTGTGTGAATGTGAATGTGTGTCCACAAGGGACCACAGGTATTGTCCAAAGGGATTCTTCAGAAAAGAAAGTACACGTTCGTGCCATTTGTCACCATTCACACTTCCGCTTTTCTCTTTGTAACTCGTGCGATGAACATGGAGCACCTCGTCATCTGTGGCACGTACGGCGAGAAGCTCGGCCACGTGAACGGCAAAGGCAAGGGCCTCTATGTCCTAAAATTTGACCGCTCGTCTCTCGCCTTCACCGAGGACTTTGGCAAGGCGCAGCTTGGCGACGTCTTCAAGAACCCGTCCTACGTCACCGTGTTCCGTGACTCCGTGGCAGACCGGCTGGACGTCTACGTGGTCGAGGAGTCGCACAGCGATGCCGGCTTCGTCGCGGCGCTCACCCTGAATGAGAGCACGGGCGAGCTGGCTTGCAACGGCGAGCCCATTCGACGGGACCTGGCGGACGCCGCCGCGTGCTGCCACGTGACTGTAGCACCGGGCGGGTCGCACGTGCTCGCGGCCAACTACCTCACAGGCTCGGTGGTCGCGATCGCACGGCTGCCTGACGGCAAGCTCGACGGCACCAACGTGCAATACGTGGACTTGCCACCGGCCACGCACCCGATCACCTACCCGCTGCCAAACGCGGCGCGACAGGAGAGAGCGCACGCACACATGGTGCACGTCTCGGCGGGCACGAAATCGTCGACGGTCCTCGTGCCCGACCTCGGCTCGGACGTCGTGTGGTCGATCCCCTTCGACGCAGCAAGCCTGTCCGCTCCGCTCGGCGAGCCGGTGCCATCGGGGAGCCATCAAGCGCTCGCGGGCGGTGGGCCGCGCCATCTTGCGCTGCATCCAACGGAAGCGGTGTGCTACGTGTGCTACGAGCTTACGAGTCTGGTGGCCGCATTCAAGATCGATCGCAAGAGCGGCGCGATCAGCGACGAGCCGCCCGTTGGGCTCCTGTGTGCACTCGATGGCGTCGGCAGCCACTTTCTGCACGGCGAGCTGCCGGGTGCGGGCGCGCGGCTGCCTTCAGGCTGCACTGTCGATGCCTCGAAGGAGTTCACGCGCTTCGTCGCACCCAACTGGGCGCTTGAGGGCACGGACGCGAGTGGCCTCAAGCCAGGCCACGGCAGGCGCGTGTGCTCTGACAAAGTGACGAGCCTCGCCGCCATCGCCGTGACGCCGGACGGATCTCAGCTGGTCGTGTCGTCGCGCATTGAGGGTGAACCCGGCGCCCTCTCGGCCATCCCGCTCACACCATCGGGCCTCTTCGTCGATGCCCACGATCGTCCCATCCGCGTCACGCGCACCCTCGGCGAAACTCCGCGCGATTTCGCGATGCTACCGGGGCTTCCAAGCGCAAGCCCTACGAAGAGGCAGCGGCGCGGCAGCGACAACGGCGGCGGCGCGGCCGCGAGCGCCGAGCCGCAGGCAGGCATGCTCGCGCTCGTCGCCAACCAGAACGACGACAAGATCGTTGTCCTTTGCGAGGGCGGGCCGCCAACGGAGCTGACCACGAAGGTGCCCACGCCGGTCTGTGTGTGCATTGTGCCGTCGAAGGCGTGAGGTCCTCTGCGTGAGGGCCTCGAGCGCGGGGTCGCGCGCGAGCGGGGTCGTCTCCACCGCACGGTGTCACTTTAATTTTCTTTTTTCCCCCCCAAGCTAGAAGCTTTTCTTTTGATTCCCCGCGATCTAAGCTTTCAGAAGATCAGTAACGAGTCACCGGGCTCAACGATTTGTAAACGCCGACGCAAGTTGCCAAAAGGCATCGCGCGCGTGCGTAGCGCGTGCGTGTTCATCAGTGCGTGCAACAATCCCATTGTTATCCCATTGTAACAATGAGTAAACGCCCAGATGTGAGGCGCTCGTAATCAGAACGTGTTGACCGGGGGCAGCGGAGCTCTCCTTTGCGACGGAGTGTGGTGAGCGCGGGTGTGTCCGCGAAACCTGACTGACTGACCGATCGGCATGCGTGCGTGTCGGTTTCTTTTTACCGGCACTAAGTGTGAATATATGTGTGAACAGCACCGCGGCTCTTGGGGTTGCAGGGCCTGCCGTCGGCCTTGAGGCTCTCGGCGTTGGAGCTCAATGCCGTCGAGCCAGCCGGACGTGTATGCGCGCACCACCTGGGAGGGCCGCAACCTGACGCAACTCACCGAGCTGTGGGAGCAATACGTTGCGAGCAGCGCGCTGGCGAGAGTATGCCCAAAGGTTGGCGTCGGCTTCTTCTACTACGAGTCGCTTGGCGCGACGATCCGCGGCGCGAAGGCGATCGCGCCGATCAACAAGGGCGAACGTCTTTGCAATGTGCCGGTGCGCGAGCTGCTCTCCGGGTACACGGTCGGCAACTCGTCGCTGCTGCCGGTCATGCAGTGGACCTTGAGCCCAGCCTTCAGCCTTGTTGAAAGGCCGAATGGCTCGGCACGGCGGCGGCGGGAATCCGTGGACGACCGCACGCGCATCGTCCTCTACGCCATGCGCGAGCTCGCGCGCGAGCGATCGCCTCAAATGCCATACCTGCAGCTCATCCGGTCGCACGACGTGAGCGGGGTGCCCATGCTGTGGCCCGAGAGCTCAGAGCGGTACCGGAAGCTGACGCCCATGGCGCGCGAGCTCGCGAGCCGCTCGCGCAACTACGCACGTGCCCAGTACGACGCGCTCATCCTCGGCGCCATCGAGCACTTCCCAGCGCCGCTCTCCGAGGGCCTGGGATGTGCGGCGCCCGTTTGCCCACCCGAGCACCTCGAGAGGATCTACCGGTGGGAACGCTTCCTCCATCTCTTTGCGATCATCTCGGCGCGCGACTGGGTGCTCCCCGTCGACGGCGAGCACCGCGCCTTCCTTGCGCCCGTGCTCGACATGCTCAATTTTGGGCAGGTGGGCATCCGACTTGACTTGACTTGACTTGACTTGACTTGACTTGACTTGACTTGACGTGCTCGATATGCTCAATTTTGGGCAGGTGGGCATCCGTGCGGAGTTCAACGTGGCCTCGCAGGGTTTCGTCGCGACCGCGACGGCGCCGATTGCCCAGGGGAGCGAGCTCCTGTTCTACTACGGCACCATGTGCCAAGAGGCGTGGATCAACCTGTACGGATTCGCGCCGGCCGAAGCGAGGCCGTGTCGCAGTCAGAACCGGGCGACGGGTGGCTCGTCGATGAATAGGTCGATGAACCAGCGCGCGAGAGCCAAGAAGAGCTCCTAATCGAGTCGGAAAGAATTGTGGAGCGTAGAATTTTCGAATCTCCTCCCTATAATTTCAGGCGCAATTACATCCCTCATCAAGGGGCGCCTCCCAGGCAGCGCGGCAGGCCCCCCGCTCTGTGGGGAAATGCAAAAGGCCTGCTATAATTTCACACCTGTCTGGAGCGCCTTTTGTCGAAAGACAATGCAACCGACCAACCAGGGCCACCACAGCCCGCCTGCGTCTCCAATGCGAGCGTCCACGCCCTTTCCGCCAGGGATGCCGCCTGGGTTGGCAGAGGCATCGGGAAATGCCCAAGTGGACTCTGCTAAGCCACAGCCCAGATCCGTCACAGAGGAGACGACAGCACAGACGCCTCTGTGGCTCAGGGAGGCCGATGACTTCTTGAAGCGCTCCGATTCGAGATCATCAGCCTCCCTTGAGCCCAAGGAAGCGACCCCAACACAGGCGATTGCGGACGAGGTGCATGCGGACGCCGAGGCGCGAGTGGCGAGGGCCGCGGTACGTGCAAGTACACGCACTCAGGCTCCCATTGAGCCACCAGAGCCAGCTAACCAGGCGCCCGCTCCGACACCCGCGACTCCGTCGCCAGCCGCCCCGCCCCCCATCTCATTTCCCGCGCCGCCTCCGCGCGTGCGCATCGGAGCCGTGAAGGGCGTCGCTTCCTCGCGACCTGTCGCCTCAACGGTCGCCTCCGCCGTCTACGTCGCCGCGCCACCACCGCTGCCGAGACCCCGCTCGAAGCTCGTGGAGGCAGGGATGCAGGCATGGTACCAAGAGGTCTGGCCGCGCTGCAAACGCTTGGGTGAGGCGGCGGCGATGTGCTGCTGCTCGTCGACCACTGCCACGTGCCCGACGGCGGCCACGGCGACCGCAGAGGCGGCGGTGACCAACGCCCCGCTCGTGTTGCGATACGTGCCGCGCTTGGTGGCATACCTCCCGCTCGCAGGAGCGGTGGGCTTCGTGGGCGCGATCGCCTCCGAGTGCGGCAGCGCGCACAGCGCCGGCATCGAGAACTTTTCATTGGATGGGGTGCTAAGACTGAGGGGCTCTGCAGCCGCGCTCGTGATTGCCGTGAGTGCGCCGCTGCTCCTCGATGGTACCGCCGCGCGCGTCTTTGCCGCAGCTCTGCCCGTCCTGTACGCGGCCTCGCTGCCGTTACTCGGCGCTGCGTGGGCCGTCGACACCGACGTGCGACGTGACCTCGCTTGCGAGTTCGCAGCCGCGCCGGAGCATGCCGCGGCGCAGATTCTCGTCGCGTATGCCTCCAACGGCCACGCGATGGGAGGACTCTGCCTCTGCCTTTGCCCCGCGATCCTCTTCATGTTAGCGAGCGCCGGCAACGATGAGGCGGGCGGGAACAGCGTCAGCAAGGGCAGCGGCACGGCCGGCAGCGGTGCCAGCAGGGGCGGCGGAGGCCCCGGCCACGGCGCCGACAGCCACCTCGGCGCCGGCAGCAGCAGCAGCAGCAGCAGCAGTCACAAAGGCATCTCGAGCCGTTTCGTAGACGAGGGTGACTCGGACAGCGGCGATGCCCACGCACTCGGGAGCTCCAGCATTCACACGAGGGCAGCATTCACAGCACTCGGGAGCTCCAGCATTCACACGAGGGCAGCATTCACAGCACTCGGGAGCTCCAGCGGGCCACTCGAGCTCAACACGGCGCTTGAGCTCCGGTGGGTGCACGGGACTTGCGCGCTGCTCTGGCTCTGGCTGATTAGCTCTTCCTACGCATGGGCCACGGAGGGATGGCACTTGATGGCGCCCGCCGTCGACGTGGGCGCCTCGCTCGCCTTTTTTGCCGTGGCGACGCGTTGTCTTGGGCGGCGGCTGCCTCCAGTCGGCGGCCTCAAGTCGGTCTCGCTCTCACACTCCCATTCACATGCACACTTCCCTACCCCATGGACGTCGCCGCTGGCGTGGTCTGGTGTGTCCACACTGTGGGCCGCGCTGCTCACGTGGTGTACACAGTCAGCGGCCACCCACGGATGGGCCTTGCTGCTCGCGTGGTGCGTGCTCACATTGTCCACAGCTGGGCTCGTCCTTCATCTGGTACTCCACGTGCTTGGCATGGTACAGGCCACGAGCGCCGCCTACGCCAGCCTGCAGACGGTCGCCGTCGCCGCCGTCGCCGTGCTCGCCGCCAACCCGGCCGCCCCATGCCGGCCGCCCATTTCGCCTCACGTTGTTGCCCGAGGATCGAGCGCCGTGTCGAGCGCCGTGTGGAGTAACGGCCGCGCCAGATCGGCGCGAGGCTCGAGCATGGAGGTCGCTCTGCAGCATCTGCGCGAGGACGCGTGGCTGCAGGCGATGCCGCTCGCACTGCTCAGCGTGCTGCCGTGGCTTGCGTCATTGGAGATTGCGCCCTGGCCGCCGGAGCACGAAATGGGTCGAGTGGTCAGTTACGAATTGTCCGTGCTCAACGCCGTCTCCACCGCACCGCTGACCGCCGTGCTGAGCGCTGCGCTCGTACACGGCGCCCTGTGCCCAAGCTGGCTGCTGCTGAGCGCACGCTCTCACCCGGCTGAAGACTCCCACAGGAGCCCTCTCCCGCCCAGCCTCACCACGGCGACTGGCCCAACGAGCCGTTTCGCGCTGCGCGTCGCCTGGCCGTCGCTGCGCCTCTTCTGGGTACTCTTCGGGGTGGTGCTCATGGTGCCTGAGGCGCTGTCGGACCTCGTCTTCGATGTCGCGCGTGCGGCCTGGGCGGCCGCTGCCCTTGTCCACCTGGTGAGTCTCTCTTGTCTTGCTCCTCGGAGAGAGCAAGTGGCCGCGGGTGAGGTGGCGAGGCTGGCCCAACGGCTGCATCTCGCCATCGCCGTCGGGTTGGGCGCCGCCGTCCTCGCGCTCCTCAGCGCCAGCCCTCTCCTCTCGCGCGCGACCGGTGACTCGCGAGCGTGGGCGGCACTTCCATGGCCGGGATCGCCCTCGCACGACAACCTGCCATGGGTCTGCCAGAGCGTGATGCTCGGCGCGCTCATCGTTGCGCCGCCCTTAACGCTCACCGTCTGCGAGCTCGAGGCGAGTCGGCCCCGTCCCGGGCTCGACGTCTTTGTCCTCTTTTGAGTGTTGAGCTCCCACGATCTTCGTCGTCGAGAGGTGTCGAGTCCGGGACTCGACAGTATTAGGTAGACGTGTCAGCGACAGTCGATTCCACTGCTGTGGATCTATGTCGAATACTGCGCAGAGCCCTACGAGAATTTTGCTATAAATTTCTCTTCTGTATCTCTTTCCGCGCACTGTGTTCGACTTCGAGAGTTCGGTCGGGCCGCAAACGAAGTACGAACGTCGCATCGAAGTTGAGCCCGCGCGGCCCCGGACCGGGTCGAACGCAAGGAGCCGCGTGTCGTCTAGCGAGCAATGGCGCGCATGCTAGAAGGCACCTCGCGCAATGCAAGATGCTCAAAATGCACCAGACGGACGACACACGATACACACAGTCGGTCGGGACGGATACTTACCAGGTCTATGTATTCATCACAGCTTTCAGCCGCTCCCAGGCCTCGATCCACTTGCACACTCTTCCGAACTCGATTGCTCCGCATGCCCCCATCTGCGCCCCATGCTACTGCCTGCGCGCGCGCGCCACGCGATCTCATCACCGCTGCTGCCTCGGCAGCATTCACCTCCTCGTTGTCAAGTTGGTGCGGAAGAGCCTTTACTTTGCGCAACTAGCCGCACGCGATTATGATGCGCTCTCGGGGTTTGAGTCTACGTCATCAGAAGAATAGGCCACTTTTCTTGTCCTTTTCTTGTCCTTTTCCTGTCCTATTCTTGTCCTTCTTGTCTTGGCCTTCTGCGGTGCCACTTTTCTTGCCCTTCTCGTCCTTCATTTTTGAATGCCATGCATCGACTACTTCTTTTAGTTTGATCAGAATGCCCTTCTTGTCCTTCATATTCATATTCATATACTCCGCGATCACTTTTTTGAGGCGAACAGCGTTCTCATCTTTGTTGTCTTCTTCAGTTGGTTTCGCCAGGAGTGCCAGGAGATCCTGGCGCTCCTTGTCGCTCCTGGCGTGCATAGTGCGAATCTTTTGAAGGAATCCCTTGGCTTTATCCATTTCCCATATGAGCCACGCAGCAAGCACACATATGCCAACGAATGTGATAATGGCTATCGTCGACAAGAAGACAACTAAGCTCCAGGATCGGACTGCGAGCAAAAGAGCAAAAAAGCAACGTGTGCGCATGTCAGATGCCATCAGGCTTACCTGCAAGGACGAGCTGCACGCTTACTCTTGATCTGAGTGAGCTGGAGGATACCCGTGCCCGATAGCGCGACAGAAAAGAGAAAGAGGAAGTTGAGGGTGGCAAACTCTCCGCTAAAGCGTGCGACAACAGCTTGTACCTCTTCTGGCCTAGTGGGTCCGCACCAGGGATGCCAAATGCGATGTAGAGCCAACTGGAGAACAAGAGCGTCAAAATAAGGAAGAGGGACGCCCCAAAGTTGGCCATGATGAACCATTTCTCGGACTCGGCAGAAAGAGCCGTTATGCACTCTTCGACGGTTTCGCCAGGTCGTCCAGACGACCAGCGGAAGAGAGATGTGCCGTTGCAGCGCTCCATGGCAACGCCTGACTCAAATGCGCCCCACTCCTCGATCTCTATCGCGCCGAAGCTACCGACGTTCATGGTAAGCAAGAGAGCCGAAAGGATGCCGTACGTCGCACACGTACTTTCCATGGATTCGATCGAATACGTGAAGTAAAACGTATTCGCCCATGGCTTCTTATTGCCTTCATCGAGTTTCTTGAAAAAATTGAGCATTTCCGGCGACTCAAGTGCGTTTTCGAAACGCAGGGCCACTTTTGCTGGGAAGTACTCGCCCAGCCAACAGCGGCGCGAGAGATTGCGCAGGTCATCGAGGTCCTGCAGAGCATTGATTTGGCAGATCTCGATGCATTCGGCCTTGCACCCAGGTTGTTTGTCTCCTCCTATTGCGTATAACTCGATGAAGTCCTTCAAATGTTTTTCCATAGGCGCTGATGTGTAGCCCATTTCATTGTAATCTTCCATGGAACGGCTGCCTGCACGACCTTTAGGCTGCGGATCCATCATTTCGTGCAAGAATCTGTCGCCCGACACGGCACCGTCGCGCAAAACAAGACGTCGCCACGAGAAAAAATCGCCACGAAAGCGAAAAACAAGTCTCGGTGGGGCCGAACTTGGGAAGAGGCGCCGAAACGGCAGATTCCAGATTTCGAAGAGAGCCTTTCTCCTAGAAAATCTACTTAAACGTCCTTGCTTAGTGGGAAATAAAAATAATTATTCCAAGCGTGCAAGCGGAGGAGGTACTTTTTTTTACCGTACAGAACGTACCGGTACCACAGAATTAGAGTCCTTCTGTGTTGTGTGTTCTGATTCATGCTAACCACAGTAGCGAGTGTCTAGCGATGCGAACCGGACGCCTCGCGGCAATTTCACACGAAATATGTTTCGCATGTTTGCGGGGGCGGCGGCAGCCTGGGCGGGGGCGGTGCCCACCCCACCGTCGAACCCCGTGGCGTGGCTGGGCTAGCCATCGTCGAACCCCGTGGCGTGGCTGGGCTAGCCATCGTCGAACCCCGTGGCGTGGCTGGGCTAGCCATCGTCGAACCCCGTGGCGTGGCTGG
>Ga0180440_101620_pt1 | contig 13538 bp, 19 predicted proteins | sample ChrtobMetaP5_4mM_FD_119745 | JGI IMG/M metagenome (GOLD analysis project Ga0180440, IMG submission 119745) | Chrysochromulina tobin associated microbial communities from unialgal haptophyte culture, Washington, USA - P5_4mM MetaG | ecosystem: Host-associated > Algae > Haptophytes > Unclassified ... | reverse complement strand
GGCATGCCTCGAGGTCACTTCATTTGAATCTCCGGCATGCCTCGAGGTCACTTCATTTGAATCTCCGGCATGCCTCGAGGTCACTTCATTTGAATCTCCGGCATGCCTCGAGGTCACTTCATTCGACTGGATGGTCCTTGATGCCGTCCTCTGCCCTCTCGTCAGGTACATCGAGGGGGATTACCACGACTCCATCGCGCTGTGTCTCAAGATCCTGCGCCAGAAGCCCTGGCACTTTGGAGCTGGCAGGTGATGGCCTCTGATGGCCTCTGATGGCATCGGATTGGCCGCTGACTGGCCTCTGATTGGCCGCTGATGGCCGCTGATTGGCCCTGATGGCCTCTGATGGCCTCGGATTGGCCGCTGATGGCCTCTCTGATGGCCTCAGATTTCCACTGAGCCGTGGACACGTTGGGGCGGGCAGCGGGATCGTCATGTGCTACGCCAAGGTGGGCGAGATGCAGAAGGCCAAGGAGTGGGCCGCGGCGGCGATGCCAAAGCCGGGGCCGGAGCGCACGGAATGGGTGGAGCGCATGGTGGCGGCCATCGACGCCAAACTTGGGGAGCTCGATGAGATCGATGAGATCAGTGGGAGATGATCTGATCATCTCATGATAATCTCGCCGACGGCCGACGGAGACACGTGACGCAGACTTCTAGCGGCGGAGACCCGTTGCAGCAGTGTAGTGCGCTGAGTAGATTCCACGGTGTTCAGTTCGCACAAACAAAAATCAAAGCGGTCGCGCCCGCCCCTAAGTTTTAAGCGCCAAGCGGGCTCTCGTACACAGGGTACCCCACAACTACTCCTCGCTGATGTGTTGCTCGCGCGCGAGGAGGAGGAACTGCGCCGAGGTCGCGGACCGACGCACGAGGTGCTGTGACCAGGCCTCCTGCTCGGCCTTGATCGCCGCGCGCTCGGCCGCCGAGTAGAGCTCAGCGCCTCGCGCGTCGACGCCTCCGCTGATGTGCGTGCCCAGCGCGTTGACGAACTCGAGCGAGTGGAAGCGTCGTGTTGGGCGCTCGGCCGCCTCCGCGCGCCGCTCGGGGCGACGCGTCGGCGTGGGCGCTTGCATGCCGCTCGCGCCCGGCGCGGCGGCGGCGTCTCCCGCGCCCGAAACGGCGCGCCCCGTGGTGCCCGGGACTGCGCGCTCAGTGGTGCCCGGGACGGCGCGCCCCGTGGCGCCCGGGAGCGCCACCGGCGCCAACGGCTGCGACAGCCGAAACATGGTGTCCGGCCGTTGCTTTGGGTGGGTGGCGGCGAGGATGGCGGCGGCGGCGGCGGGCTCATAAGGGCGCACCGCCACCACCACGGCGCCCGCGCGCGCGCCGTCCTGGGCGCCTCGCTGCCTCGAGGCCGTTGGCAATCGCGACGGCTGCGCCGAGGACGTGGCGCTCACGACGGCGCGCTCGGCTCGATTAGGCAGGCTCGACGAGTTGCCATTTTGGGAAAGGCTCGTCCGACTGAGCGCCGTCGCGAGCGCCGCCGCCGCCGCCGCGTCCTCGCCGTCCAGAGCGAGCCGAGGCGCGGGCGCCGTCGTGGGCGTCGGCGCTCGACGCCAGCTCGTCGGCGGCGAGGGCGGGCCGTCGGCGCCCACGACGGCGCCCTCGAGGTGGTGGTGGTGGAGGGCGATGGCGCCGCGACGACGCGGCGGCGGCAGCAGGAGCGACGACGGGCCGCCATACGGGACGCCGCCGCCCAAATTAGGGACGCCGCTCGGGACGACGCTTGCATGCGGCAGCTGCACCGAGTACTCCGCCGCGTGCCTGTGGGGAAAAGGGGGAGGGTCGGCGCGCCGTGGTGAGCACTTGCATGCAAGGCGGGGGGTCCTCTGTGGGGTGAGGGTTTGGGATAGGGCATGGGTGAGGGTGAGGGTGAGGGTGAGGGTGAGGGTGAGGGATAGGGTGAGGGTGAGGGTGAAGGATAGGGTGAGGGATAGGAGTAGGCTGAGGGTGCGGGTGGGGGTCCACGAACGGATCGCCATCGACGGAGGGCGGCGGTGCGAGGCTGGTGGCTCCGAGGCGAGGCCGCAATGGTCGGCCGGCTGTAACGGCTGTAACGGCTGTGACGGTCGGCGAGCGAGATTGAGCGAGATTGTCATCGGTAGGCGAGCGTGGCTCTGCCGTGGAGGCATCCTGCTGCTGATGATGATGATGCTGATGATGATGATGCTGATGATGATGATGCTGATGCTGGTGCTGGTGCTGGTGGTGCTGGTGCTGCTCGTTGATAAGCTCCACCTCGATCCTCCGACGGCGCGGCGTCATCGACTCGATCGCCGCCCGCTCCCTGTCGCCGATGCGCGCGTTATGGTGAGCACTTGCATGCCAGGGGGGTCATCAGAGGCCCTCAGCGTCATCAGAGGCCCTCAGCGTCATCAGAGGCCCTCAGCGTCATGTGAGAGGCCCTCAGCGTCATGAGAGAGGCCCTCAGCGTACCTGTCGCCGAGGCGCGCGCATAGGGCTCGCTCTCGTAAGGAAGCCTCCCAGCGCAGCGCCAGCCCTTGACGAATCTGATCGATCTGGAGCGTCGAGCGAGAGCCCATCCAGCGCCGTGGTGAGCAGTTGCAATCAAGGGAGATCAAGGGAGATCAAGGGAGATAGCCCTTGACGAATCTGGTCGATCTGGAGCGTCGAGCGAGAGCCCATCCAGCGCCGTGGTGAGCACTTGCAATCAAGGGAGATCAAGGGAGATCAAGGGAGATCAAGGGAGATCAATGGAGATCGTACCTGGAGCGTCGAGCGAGAGCGCATCCAGCGCCGAAGGGGGGCGCTCGAGGCGAGGGCGCGTCCCATCGTGCTGAGGAGCGCTGCGTGGGCGCCTGATGAGGGAGCTCATCAGTGGTGTGATCAGCATGCAATCAAGGTGGGCGCCTGATGAGGGAGCTCATCAGTGGTGTGATCAGCATGCAATCAAGGTGGGCGCCTGATGAGGGAGCTCATCAGTGGTGTGATGATCAGCATGCAATCAAGGTGGGCACTCAAGAGCGGCGCTGGGGTGGCGCGCCGTGTTGAGCACCTTCATGGAGGGTGGTCCACAGCTGACGGGTGGCCGCACTCGATCGAGCGCCGTCCCGAGCGCCGTCGGCGCCAGCGCCACTGACGGTTTCAACGCTCGGGACGGCGCTGCTCACGCTAGTCGCGGCGGCGGTGGTTGTGGTGGCCGTGGCGGCGGTGGTCGTGGCGATGGCGGTGGATGCGGTGGCACCGCCCACGACGGCGCCGCCCACGACGGCGCCGGAGCTCGAGATCTGAATCGCACCCGTCGGTACGAGGACGGCCACCTTGGCCGCCCTCGCCGCCCTCGCCACCGCCGCCGCCGCCGCCGCCGCCGCCGCCTCCTCGCCGTCCGCGAGATCGAGCACAGATCCAATCTCCGGCACGAGCTCGCGCGCGCGGGCGCGCAGCGCGTTCCGCTGCTCACGAGCGCGCCGGCGCGCCTCGGCCGGATCCAGATCGTCATCTCGCACCTGTGGGGAAGGGAGGGGCGCCGCGCCGTGGTGAGCACTTGCATGCAAGGCGGGCCGGATTCAGGTCGTCTTCTCGCACGTCGGGGCAGCCTGACGAACGCACGCGTGCCACCGCCGAGTGCCGCCCCGCCATACCCCCCCCCGCCCCCGCCCCCTCGCCCCCCCCTCGCCCCAATGACACGAGCGATGGGCCGCTCGACGACGCGCCGTACTGGGCACTAAGCCGCACGCCGTGCTGGGCGCCCGCGCGCCGGATGCGCGCCGGCACGTTGGGTTCTTCGACCGCCGCCGACGTCACCACGCTCTCGTCCGACAGCGTCACCACCAACGCCGTGCTGGGCGAGCGCGCCGTGCTGGGCGAGCGCGCCGTGTTGGGCGAGCGCGCCGATCCCTGCGGCGAGTGCAACGGCAGCGGCGACATCTCCGGCTGAGCTCCCGCGATCTCCGGCTGAGCTCCCGCGATCTCCGGCTGAGCTCCCGCGATCTCCCGCTGAGCTCCCGCGATCTTGTGCTTGCCCGTCATGACGAGGGCTGCATGCGGGTGCGCTCGGGAGCCCGTCAGCACGAACGACTTGACTGGGATCGCCGGAAGCGAACTGCTCGTCTTGAGGCCAGCGGCGGAACTACCCGTCGTGCCCCAGCCACCCTTGCCCCCCTCGCCAGTGCCGCGCTTCACGTAGCCGCGCGGGCCTGAGCGGCAACCGCCGCTGTCCCCACAGGCGCCCACTGACGCGCAGCCGTTGAGCGCGCCCCCGCCGGTGCGCGCGCCGTGTTGGGCGGGCAAGCCGAGCTTCCCGGAAACTTCATCGAAGACGAACCCCTCGCCGCCCAACACGGCGCCGTCCAGCCCGTCGCCCTCGCCCAGCCCGTCGCCCTCGAGAGGACCGCTGAGGAGCGACCCTGCCACCAGAGAGAGAGAGAGTGGGAGATGCAATCAGAGGCCACCAGAGAGAGAGAGTGGGAGATGCAATCAGAGGCAGGCCATCACAGGCCATCCGAGGCCATCACAGGCCATCGGAGGCCATCGGAGGCCATCAGTGGTCATCAGAGGTCATCAGAGGTCATCACAGGTCATCAGTGGTCATCAGAGGCCATCAGAGGCCATCAGAGGTCATCACAGGCCATCAGAGGTCATCAGGGGTCATCAGAGGCAATCACGTACCTGATCGCGGCCGCGCCTCGCGACGGTTAGCTGTCGGAGGTCGCGAGCCCGGTCGGCTGCGTACCTGTGGGGAAGGGAGGGGAGCGCGCCGTGGTGAGCACTTAGCTGTCGGAGGTCGTGAGCCCGGTCGGCTGCGTACCTGTGGGGAAGGGAGGGGACCGCGCCGTGGTGAGCACTTGCATGCAAGGCGAGGTCCTCGGTGGCGAGCTCGGTCGAGATCGTACTGACGAAGCCGACGAGATGGGTCGGAGCCATCCGAGGCAATCAAGGGAGATCAAGGGAGATCAAGGGAGATCAAGGGAGATCAAGGGAGATCACGTACTGACGAAGCCGACGAGGAGGGTCGCGAGCCATACGCCGCGTCCATCTCGATGGCGCTCACGTCCGGATTCACATTCACACCGCGCCCGCCGCTGCTGGGCGGCCGCTTATTGTTTGGCGCCGCCGCCGCCGCCGCCGCCTTGGCCGCCGCCCCCCCGAGATATCCTCCGAGATATCCCTCGAGATATCCCCCGAGATATCCTCCGAGATATCGCGCCTCGCGATCGACGAACGCCGTGAGGGTCAGCGGTGGCACCTGAGGCAATGAGGGAGGCAATTAGGGAGGCACGAGGGAGGCAATGAGTGAGGCAATTAGAGAGGCATCATCAGGCGTCATCAGAGACAGCGCGCACCCGCTGCGCCGCCCGTAGCATCGGTGACGAGCGTCCTTGCACCCGCTGCGGCATCGGGTCCCCCGTACTACTCATGAGCAGACCTTCCTTGATGAAGGCGCGCCGTTCGTCAATTGAGAGCTCGGTCCACGAGGCGAGCTCGAACGAGCTCCAGCCGGCGAGGGTCGCGAGCTCGCGACACCTGATGAGGGGCGCAATCAGACGCAATCAGATGCAATCCAGACGCAATCAAGATGCACTCAAGACGTACTCAAGAGGTAATCAAGACGCCATCGGATGCGATCACGACGTATTCAAACGAGGGATGCCCACACCAGCCATCAGATTTCATCAGAGGTCATCAGCGCGCACCAGCCAACAGAGGTCATCAGCGGTCATCAGCGGTCATCAGCGGTCATCAGAGTTCATCAGAGTTCATCAGAGCTCATCAGCGCGCACCAGCCAACAGAGGTCATCAGCGGTCATCAGAGGTCATCAGAGTTCATCAGAGCTCATCAGCGCGCACCAGCCAACAGAGGTCATCAGCGGTCATCAGAGGTCATCAGAGTTCATCAGAGGTCATCAGCGCGCACCAGCCAACAGAGCTTCGAAGCACAGCGCCACACGACGCACGCAAAGTCACCTGTGGGTGGGGAGCACACCGCGCCGTGGTGAGCACTTGCATGCGGCGCGCCACGGGACGCATGCAGATGGCTCACACCTCCTGCAGAAAGCCGAGCGCCTGCGACAGCGACGCAGCGGCGGCGGTGGTGGCGCCGGCGCCACTGGTGGTGGCGGGGGTGGTGGCGGGGGCGGTGGGGGTGGCGGCGAGCAGGGCGGCGCTAGTCGAGGTAGGCTGAGACCATCCGAGCACCGGATGGATCGCGTCGTGCTGAGCGATCGCGTCGTGCTGAGCGATCGCATCGGCGCGGGGAGGCGGCGGCGGCGGCAGCGGCGAGCTGCCGCCAGCGCCGCCAGCGCCGCCAGTGCCGCCAGTGCCGCCATGGGCGACCCCAAAGTCCTCGTTGAGCAGCTCCTGCCGTAGTCTCACCTGCGCAAATCATATGTCATCATATGTCATCAGAGGTCATCAGAGGTCATCAGAGGTCATCAGAGGTCATCAGCGGCTCACCTCGATCATCAGCTGCCATTCCTCCGAGAGGGCCTCGCACGCAGCTTCCCAGTCGAGAGCACCGCGTCGCTCGTCCGCTTCGATGACCTCGCCGCTGATCTTCGCGCGCTGCTCCGCCACCTTGGCCGCCGCCGCCGCGTACGCCGCCTCCTCCTCCTCCGCCTGCGACACGCTGCCGTAGCCGCCTCCTGGCGGCGGCGGCGGCGGCGGCGGCGGCGCATCGGTCGCCTCGAGGACGGCGGCGAGCGCGGCCGGCGCCGGCCGGAGCAGCGCCTGGCGGCGGCACTCGTCCAGCGAGATCATCGCCGAGTGCGCGTCCGCGTCCAGAGCACCGCGCAGCCGCTCGTAGCACAGCACGTCGAGCCGCTCGTGCAGAGTCGAGCGGCGCAGGATCGCGCGGGCGCTCGGCGCCATGGTGCTCTCGAGCCGGTGGAGCGCGGCGAGCAGCTGGCGCCGCTCGACTGGCAGCTGCGACGCGTGCACGCGCTCCTCGGGGCCGAGCGAGCTCAGCCACCGCTGCTCGCGCGCCCGCTCCAGACGCTGGAGCCACTTGTGCCCGCGCCGCACGGTGCCATCGGCCTCGCGCTCAAAGGAAGCGACCTCGGCGATCCAGCGCGGGATCGTTGGCTGCGGCTGCTGATCGTCGATCAGCACCATCGCGCGCTTCCGGTGGCGCGCCGAGCGTGCGCGCGCTCGGCGGTGCTCAAGATCAACCGCGAGTGGGCGAACGAACCGGACGAGCGCGGTGTGAAAACTGTGTGAAAACTCCGATGCGACAATTCCTCGTTCCTATGGACAGACTAGGGAATCCCTCATCGTTGTCCGCTCGGAGCTGACTCGGAGCTCATTCATGCACTGCCACATCCATCGCACTTCGCCCATGTCACGACAGCATGCATGCGGAATCGCGTGCTGCGCGCCTCGCCCAGCAGTGCCGTGAGCGCGTGCTCGAGGTCCTCTGTCCTGCGCTGCAAGTGCCTACGCCACACTTTGCGTCACACTGTGCGATGGCGCTCGAGATGGCGCCTATTCCGTCCCGTCGACGCCGACGCGTGATAGGTTCCGACCACGCAGGCACCTCGCGACGTTGCACAGGAGAGCGCAGACTCCGCCTCGCACAGACGCCCAGGACGACGCCCAGGGCTTTCGTACCCTGACAAATCGTCAGACCACTCTTCACGTGATCGGCGGTGGCCTGCTCCATGGCCATGTGCATCGACCACTCGAGCTCGGCAAGCAGCTGCTTGACCTTCTCGGCTCAGCGGCCGTGCATGCCACTCATCATCTCCCGGACGTGCTCGTCGGTCTTGCCGACGATCGGCAGCATCGTCTCCTTGTCCTTCTTGTTGGTCACCGCCACGTCGGGCGACGCGAGGAACTTCGACATCTCCGCCGGCGTCTTGGTTGACATCTCCAGCAGGGCCTCTCGGTCCTTCTCCGTTGCGTTGTGGATGCACGAGACTGTGACTCGTGCCTCGCCCTCCTTTGCCGGACGAACGCCCTCCGACGTCACCTGCTGCATGGCGCACCAGCCCTCCATTGTCGTCCAGAACCGTGTGCGGTACATGGTGTCAAGCAGGATGAGCACATTGGCCGTCAGGTAGAGGTCGGCGATCGCTTTGAGCATGAGGTTGAACTCGGCCTTGTCCGCGGGGGTGCGGTCGTCCTTGTCCTGCGGGCAGCCGCTCGAGCGTTGCGGCATGCACGAGTAGTCGAACCAGATGTACTGGATCTCTAGGTGGGCCATCAGGTGCGCCTTGAGTGCCGCCAGCTGCGCGCCGGTCTCGTCGGGTGTCGCGGCGTCTTCCCACCTGTGGCTGATGAAGAGGACGTTCTGGATCAGCCCCTTGCCCTGGAAGGCTTCGTTCAGGTTGATTTCAAGCTTCACAAGCTGCTGCGAGTCGCGCAGCTCCTGCATACGCCTCAGCTGCTTGGCGGCGGCGTCCAGCACGGCGGTGCGGGACAAAAAGTAGAAGGTGGGCTTGTGCGGGTTCCACGCCAACGCGGCGGGCGCAGCGGCCATCGTCTCAACTTCCTTGAGCGCTGCCGCTTCGGTGTACGCCCGCTGGGCTCGCTTGTTGAGCACCTGATGAGGGAGGCACTCAGTGGTCATCAGGTGACTCAGAAAATACCAAGGGCATTCAGAGGCGCTTAGCGAGATTGCACGGCAATCAGAGTCAACCAAAGTCAACAAAATAGAGAATAGTCAATCAGGAGCAATCAGAGGCCATCAACGGTAATCTGAGGCGCTCGTTGAGCACCTTGAGCTTGGCGAGCTGGATGACCTTGTCGCTCTGGTTGGTGACAATCACATCCTGCCCCGCGAGGATCGCGTGTGCCTCATCGGGCGTCTTGTTCGACCACTCCTCCATAAGCACCGTACCCTGGCTCGCGGGAAGACCGCGGAGCGTCTCGATGGTCACACGTGCCATTGGATCCTGAGCGTTCGTCAGACCCTGGCTCGAGATCGCCCGCATGCTCAGGTACGCCTCGAACTGCGTCCAGAATCGGTTCATGTAGCTGCGATCCATAAGAATGAGCACGGAGCACGTGAGGTAGAGCAGGTTGATGTTGGGGAGCATCTCTTTGAACTCGGCTTTCTCGCTCTGAGTCTTATTCTTCCCTTGGGGCATCGAGCTGAAGTCGAACCACACGGAGTCAATCTCCGGATGCGCTTTCAAGTAGGCCTGCACCACTAGAGCTTGCTCGCCGGTAGGGTCTGGATCTGTCGGCGTCTCCCATCGATGGCTCACGACGAGAATGTTTGTATAGGCACCTTTGATGCCCTCGATGAAGCTGATTGTAATCTGGACGAGCCGGTGCGGTTCCTGTGTGCGCAGTGTCTGCATCATCGGAAGGTTTGGCTTCGCAGCGCGCCGCAGGCTGTCCGCTTCGACGAACCAGAAACTGCACTCCATGCCCTCAGATTCTGCGTCCTGGACCGGTAGGATTTGGGTTTCCTTGCGGCGCATATCGCGGCGACGACGGTGCAGGATGACCAGGGCGATGGCGATGATGACGCCGACGATGACGCCGATGATGACGCCAATGATGACGCCCGTTGGGTCGCTACGCGATGGCGGCGGCGGCGGTGCGCCCGCGGCTGTGCCAACTGGGGCCTTCGGCGGCGGTGGTGCGCCTGCAACTGTATACGCAACTGTGCGAACTGGGGAGGGCGATGGCGGCGGCGGCGAGGGCGGCAATGGCGCTCCCCCAGGAGGGTATGGTGGCAAGGACGGCAAAGAAGGTGGCAAGGACGGCAAAGAAGGCGGCGGCTCCGGGCAAGTTGGGACTGAGCCATAGACGCCGGTGAGGGTCGTTGCCCAGGAGCAGACGGTGCCTCCAGTGACATAGACATTGGGCCCGACACAGTTTGGGCAATGATATCCCTTCCCTCCAGCTTGGTTGGAATACACCTGGCAGTTGATGAGTGAGACTGTGCCTTGAGCGACACGAACGCCGCCGCCATAGTTGTCCGCTGAGTTGGCATACACGTGGCAGTTGATGAGTGAGACTGTGCCTCCATCGACACGAACACCGCCGCCGCTCGTAGCTGTGTTCCCGTAGATCGAGGAAGACGTCATTGTGACTGTGCCAGAATCGACATAGACACCGCCACCAAAGTCAGCTGTGTTCCCACTGATGTTGCACGATGAGATGGCCACTGTGCCACTCTGGACTAAGACACCGCCGCCACCAAAGTCAGCTGTGTTCCCACTGATCGTGCACGATGAGATGGCTACTGTTCCTCCCGAGATGAAAGCACCGCCACCCCCATCAGCTGTGTTGGAGTAGATCTCGGAGCTCACTATTGACACTGTGCCTCCCGGGACGTGGACACCACCGCCTCCATAAAGCGTGGCAGCTGCATTCCTGTAGATTGAGGAAGACGTAATCGTGACGGTGCCCCCAGCGACAGAGAAACCGCCGCCATTATAGGAATTAGCTGTGTTCCCGTATATCGAGGAAGACATAATCGTGACGGTGCCTCCAACCACACGGAAACCGCCGCCCTGAGAAGCTCTGTTCCCACTGATCGTGCACGATGAGATGGCTACTGTTCCTCCCCAGATGAAAACACTGCCACCCCCATCAGCTGTGTTGGAGTAGATCTCGGAGCTCACTATTGACACTGTGCCTCCCGAGACGTGGACACCACCGCCTCCATAAAGCGTGGCGTCAGCTGCATTCCTGTAGATTGAGGAAGACGTAATCGTGACGGTGCCCCCACCGACAGAGACACCGCCGCCATTATAGTAATTAGCTGTGTTCCCGTATATCGAGGAAGACATAATCGTGACGGTGCCTTCAAGGACACGGACACCGCCACCTGACCCTTCAGAGGCGATGAAGCCTCCCGTGATGCTGAGCCCGATCACTTGCACGACGCCCGACGGACCCGTATAGATGTTAAGCACACGGCGCGGACTCGAGGAGCTCGCTTGTGCATTCAGCACGACCGAGCCTGGCACCGCCGCCTCAAGGACGACGCTCCTGGTGATGCTGAGCTGGGCGCTGAGGTAGTAGGTGCCGGAGGCAAGGACAATGTGGCCGACGGCGGTGTTGGTGAGTGCACTGATCAGGCCGGTGACGGTGCTGACCACCGAGGTGCCTGGTGCATACGGCGGCCGCGGCGGCGGCGACGGTGGCGGCGGCGGCGACGGCGGCGACGGCGGCGACGGTGGCGAGGGCGGCGGCGGCGGAGACCGCGGCGGCGGCGGCGGCGGTGGCGGCCACAACGGCGGTGCCGGCGGCGGCGGCGGTGCCGGCGGCGGCGGCGGCCGCCGCGGCGGCGGCGGCGGCGACCGCGGCGGCGGCGGCGGTGACGGCGATGGCGGTGGCGGCCACAACGGCGGTGCCGGCGGCAGCGGCGGTGGCGGCGGCGACCGCGGTGGCGGCGGTAACAACGGCCACAACGGCGGTAACAACCCGGGTGCCGCCAGCGGCGGCGATGGCGGTGGCGGCCACAACGGCGGTGCTAGCGGCGGCGGCGGTGGCGGCGGTGACCGCGGTGGCGGCGGTAACAACGGCCACAACGGCGGTAACAACGGCATCGTTGGTGGCAGCGGCAACGAGCACACTCGCCAGCCGGTGTAGGTGATGCTGCCGTCTGAAGACCATTGGATCGTCCCCGGGCCCAAGATAAAATTGGAAGGCCCGCTCGATCCTGAGAAGCTCGTCAACGTGCCCGACGGGTAGCTAGGTATGCGGAGAATGTCATAATCATCCTCCGTTCTAAAGTAGGTCGCTGTCAGGGGCCTTCCAATGGCGAGTGCGGTCGGTATGATGGAGCACGCCTGGCTGTCGCCGTAATTCGACGGTAAGTTGGGCGAGCGAATGCAGTTCGTGGCGGCGGGATCGACGGTGCAAGGGCCGGAGGTGACGGTAAAGTAGGCGCTCTGTGCATCGGCAACCTGCAGGACGACGAGCGCGAGCAACGCCCATTCGAACCACATGTTACGGTGGGAGCGATGGTGCCTCACCCAAATCGCGAAGCGCCCCTTGTTACGGTAGGTGCGATTGTGCCTCGCCCACATTGCAAAGCACTTGTTTGGTCCGGACCGTTCCTGCTCCGAGCAAACTGTAAAGATGAGCAACCCGAGCCTGAACAGCACGAGTGCGCCGTCCAAGCACTCCAGCCACCGCAAAGGCACCCCGCCCTTTTCGCCGCTTCCGGGGCCCTCCTTCAAGTTCGTCTGGAAGTACGGGAACGAGTACTTGATGTCGGCGTCCCCGATCGTGCCCGCATCGAAGAGCTCCTCGATTGACGGGGGAGGCGGTGAGGGGGGAGGCGAAGAGGGGGGAGGTGGTGAGGGGGGCGGCGGAATCGGAGGCGGTGAAGGCGGAGGTGGTGAAGGTGGTGAAGGTGGTGGAGGCGACGGTGGTGGAGATGGGGGCGGTGGGGAGGGGGGCGGCGGCGAGGGAGGGGTTGAAGGTGGTGTAGACGGTGATGAAGAAGGCGGTGGCGATGGCGTTGGCGACGGTGGCGGAGGCGAGGGCGGCGGGGATGATGGCGGGGGTGATGGAGGCGGCGAAGGAGGGGGTGACGGCGGCGGAGGCGACGGTGGCAGAGGCGACGGCGGCGGTGGCGGCGGCGGTGGTGGTGACGGTGATGGCGGCGGTGGTGACGGCGGTGGAGGAGGCCGTGGAGAAGGCGCTGGTGGTGACGGCGGGTAGGCACACATTGCGAACTCTGAGCTAGGGCCGCCGCCGTCGTCGCTGCACGAACTGCCAGCGGCAATGAGGCAGATATTCATGCGGACCATGGCAGGGGAATGTGGCGGCGGGGGCGGCGACGCTGTGCGCACGACGCGGTTGACGCAGTCGGTGCCGTACGCGTAGCTGGGACTGCCGTCGCTGTTCTCGTTGCTATCGTTGTCTGAGGTGAACACGCTCGTGTCCAAACAGAAGAAAGACCCTGACGAGGGCGAAGTTGCGCCAAGGAAAGGCTGACGGCTTCCACACAGGGGCATCTTATCCCTGTCAAAGGGTGTCCAGGTCGCGCTCTCGGCGCACATGCCCAGAGAGACAGCGACGAGCGGAAAGAGAAGCGGGAAGCCCCCGATCGCTGTAGGCATCGCAGCAGTCCGACTGGTCGTAGAGGGACATGGCCACGTACGTACTCGCTGTGGGTTGAACACGGGCGACGGAGAGTTCCAAAAAAGGTCTGGGGATGCTGTCCATGAGGTTACTTGTACTTGCGATGGCTGCGAGCAGGCACGAGGAACGTGTCTTAGCTGGGGCACGGGCGTTGGAGCTGGAGCGGGCTGCGAGTGTGGCAGGCGGTGACGTGTGTGTGGTGTGTGGTGTGTAGATTAAGGTGTACCAGAGCCCAAGCCACGATGAAGCAGTGGGTGAGGAGTGAGCGGGCAGAGAATACACCCAGGGGGGAGGCGCGGCGAGAAGTGCAGGAGGAGGGATCATGCCTTGACGATGCCACAGTGGTGCTTGTTGCGGCGGTCATGGCATGGATGATCAGGCCGAAGCCGACGGCGCTGCACTCGATGGTGAGCGGGACGAGCAGTTCGCCGACGGGGCCGCAGCCTCGAGGACGACCGCGCCCGGCTCACAGGCACAGGCTTCACAGGCACAAGCTTCGCGCCGCCTGGGCCATGCGGGAGAGC
>Ga0180440_101618_pt1 | contig 13555 bp, 10 predicted proteins | sample ChrtobMetaP5_4mM_FD_119745 | JGI IMG/M metagenome (GOLD analysis project Ga0180440, IMG submission 119745) | Chrysochromulina tobin associated microbial communities from unialgal haptophyte culture, Washington, USA - P5_4mM MetaG | ecosystem: Host-associated > Algae > Haptophytes > Unclassified ... | reverse complement strand
TTCTCGGCTCGAGGGTCCTCATTCTTTGCGACCGGACCTACACCACCCGCTTCTGGACGCTCTTCGAAGCGTGGATCTCGATGCAGATGGCGACCGTCGACGGCCTCGTGCCCGCTCCGCGCGAGAAGCGGCGCTGTGACATCGTGCCCATCCACCTCGCGAGCTCAGTCACGGCCTCGGAGCTCGAGACCCTGGTGGCGGGCAAGAGCTTGGATCAGATCTACGCGATGCTTGGCAGCCCGGACATTCAGGTGACCAATCAGAAGGACAAGGGCATGCAGCTCGCCAAGCTCTTGGCGCTCGACCATCAGGTTGTGCGCAAGATGGCGCCTCCTGACGCGTTCAGCACAGCTTCTGATCAGATGCGCGACCAGTTGACGAGTCAGGCAATGGCGGAGATCGAGAAGGAACGGAGAGCACTTGAGCAGCTGCGCCAGGAACAGGCGGCGGCGGAGGCCAAGGGTAAGGCGGAGGACGCGGAGGTTTCACGCAAAATCGCGGCCCTGCAGGAGCAGCTCAAGCGTCACGAAGAAAGGCTCGCCCGAGCGCGGCCCTCGATCTACAAATCCGTTGTGGACGGAATCACTTATCTTCCGCGTGTTCTGCTCAAGCAATTCGCCGGCGGAGCCCCGAGGCCATCGGGTGGTGGTTCGGGCGCGGGCACGAGCGCAGATGCGCCGGCGCCCTCGAAGGACGAGCGGCTGCAGCGGCTGGTCGAGCAGGTGCGCAGCGGCAGCGCGGATGCGGCCGGAGCGCTGGCTGACATGGGGGGCGACGAGTCGCGGGTGGCGATTGCAAGGGCGGGCGGAATCGTGCCGCTCGTGGCGCTGCTCACGGCCCAAGACCCAGCGGCCGGGGCGGAGGCGGCGCGTGCACTGCGGAACCTCGCGTGGAACGCCGAGAACAAGGTCTTGATCGCGCAGGCTGGCGCCATCGCGCCGCTCGTGACACTTGTGCAGAGCGGCACGGATCGCCAAAAGGAGAGCGCGGCGGGTGCGCTGTGGAACCTCGCGTACAACGCCGAGAACAAGGTCTTGATCGCGCAGGTTGGCGCGATCGCGCCGCTCGTGACGCTGGTGCAGAGCGGCACGGCTGGCCAAAAGGAGCAGGCGGTGGGTGCGCTGGCGAGCCTCGCGGTCAACGCCGAGAACCAGGTCTTGATCGCGCAGGCGGGCGCCATCGCGCCGCTCGTGACGCTGGTGCAGAGCGGCACGGATCGCCAAAAGCAGCAGGCGGCGTTTGCGCTGCGGAACCTCGCGGCCAACGCCGAGAACCAGGTCTTGATCGCGCAGGCTGGCGCCATCCCGCCGCTCGTGACGCTGGTGCAGAGCGGCACGGCTGGCCAAAAGGAGCACGCGGCGGGTGCACTGGGGACCCTCGCGGCCAACGCCGAGTACAAGGTCTTGATCGCGCAGGCGGGTGGCTAACCCCCAAGCCACCTTGCAATGGGCGACCGCTGGTCGGTCGTGCCGCCGCCGCCGCGCACGTCCGTCAGTCTTGAGTCGGGTGTCTGTGACTGGTCTGTGACGGAGCATCTGGCAGGGGGGCGTCATCGAGGGGCGTCAGTACGGGCCATGCGGCGGCCCACGCGCGCGCACGGCACGCAGCAGCGCTCCCGGTCGGGTTCGTCTCGAGCGTGCGTGGCCGCGTCGCGCGTGCCGCTTTTGATGCCGAGGGGCCAAAGGCGCAAACATGCTGATCGAGGAGCCGGGGCCAAGTAAACTTCGTTTTCCTGGTTTTTGGGTAATTGGATTTCACGTGGAGACTTGGGGCGAGTTACGTTCGCAGAGTTCGCACAGGCCACCCAAGCCCCTGACGTGGCCACTGAGCACTGTCACAGTCGGACTGTCAGAACCACAACGCGCGCCGTACTGAGCACTGTCAGAACCACATCCCGCGCCGCGGAATAACAACGTCCTCGCACCGGAGGTGCTAGATCACTCATCAAAGACAAAGAGTAAGTGTCCTTGCCCGCCGGCAACCCTCGACAAGCCAAGTCAAGTCAAGTCAAGTCAACCCTCGCCAAGCGATCACCTCGCATGCAAGTGCTCACCACGGCGCCGGCAACCCTCGCCAAGCGATCACCTCGGTCGCCTCTGCAGCAGCACGGCGTTCTGCACCCTGTACCCCTCCCCTCGCGAGAGCAGCCACGCGCCGTCCTCGAGCCTCGCCTTGATCCACCAACGGCCGCCCAACACGGCGCCGCCCTCCACCTCACACCCCACGTGCGCCGAGCCATCCGCGCTCAACCCGGCGCGCGGTTCCGCTGGAGCAGAGGCGTCAGCCGCATCCGCATCCGCATCCGCCGCCGCCGCCGCCGCCGCTGTGGCTGCCTCGGCCTCGGTGCCGACAAGGACGTTGCCGAGGGCATCTGCGGCGTGTGGGGGGGCGCCGACCACGCAATCTGCGGCGTGTGGGGGGGCGCTGACCACGCAATCTGCGGCGTCTGGGGGGGCGCTGACCACGCAATCGAGTCGACGGCCGTCCGAGAGGATGCCGTGCACGCGCACAAAGGGCATTCCTGTGGGGAGTGGCGGCGCCGTGGTGAGCACTTGCATGCGAGAGGACCATTCTGGGAGAACACACGCGGCGCCGTGGTGAGCACTTGCATGCGAGAGGACCATTCTGGGAGAACACACGCATGCGCTTGGCGCGGCGCTCGCAGTGCTCGCGGTGGTGGTGGTGGTGGTGGTGGCGGCGGCACCTTGGGCGCCGTCCTGGGCGCCATGCTGTGCGCCGTGCTGGGCGCCGTCCTGGGCGCCGTCCTGGGCGACGTTGCCATCCAAGGCAACCCGAAGCAGCACCTCAACCACCGCCATGCCTCGGGGGTCGTCGGAGGGGGGGGGGGATGGGCCGCGAGGCGGACCTGTGAAGAGAGCGAGCGTCGTGATGAGCACATGCATGCCTCGGGGGTCGTCGGAGGGGGGCGGGGATGGGCCGCGAGGCGGACCTGTGAAGAGAGCGAGCGTCGTGATGAGCACATGCATGCCTCGGGGGTCGTCGGAAGGGGGGGGGGTGTGATGGGCCGCGAGGCGGACCGAACCCGAGCGCCGTCTTGGGCGTCGCTGTGGACGTCGGCGGTGGCGCCGCATTGGGCACGACGGTGGGCGGCGAGGGCGGCGGCGAGGGCGGCGAGGGCGGCGGCAGCGAGGGCGAGGGCGGCTCCCATTCCACAGAGGAGCTGAATGACGAGTCCGCAGTGATCACGAGGAATGCGTCCTCTGCGGACTCCTCTGCGGACTCCTCTGCGGACTTCCCTGCGGACTTCCCTGCGGACTCCTCAGGTTGGCCGGCGGGCTGCGCCTTCCTAATCGGGCATCGGATCACAACGGGCGCATCGCCGTGCGGCTGGTGGCCCGCCACGACCGCACGCACCCCTGCCGCTGCCAGCCGCTCCACCGCCTGCGCCGCCGGACGGTGCGGGTGCCCATTCACCTGATGAGGGAGGCAATCAGAGGTTTCGTCACTCAGGACGGTGCGGGTGTCCATTCACCTGATGAGGCACGCGCAATCGGATAGCCATCGGAGGTCGTCAGGTGCAATCAGGTGCAATCCGATGCAATCGGTTGCAATCGGGTGCAATCGGGTGCAATCGGGTGCAATCAGGTGCAATCAGGTGCAATCAGGTCGCCGGGCGGTGCGGGTGCTCGTTCACCAGGTACGAGGAGTACACGACCGTTGGCGATTTCGTCAAGTCGGGTTGCGTAGCCATGCCATAGGCGAGCAGCCTCCCACCTGTGGGGAAGGAGAGTGGGCGTCGTCATGAGCACCTGCATGCGCAGCCATGCGGTAGGCGTCATCAGTGGCCACCAATGTGGTCATCAGTGGCCATCAGTGGCCACCAATGTGGTCATCAGTGGTCATCAGTGGCCACCAACGTGGTCATCAGTGGCCATCAGTGGCCACCAATGTGGTCATCAGTGGCCATCAGCGCCCACCTGGTCGATCAAAGAACCCAAAGCCATCAGAGGCCATCAGAGGCCATCAGAGGTCATCAGTGGCCATCAGCGCCACCTGGTCGATCAAAGAACCCAAAGCCATCAGAGGCCATCAGAGGCCATCAGAGGTCATCAGAGGTCATCAGTGGCCATCAGCGCCCACCTGGTCGATCAAAGAACCCAAAGCCCGTGCGGTCGTGACGCCCCGCCCACTCGGCCCCCTTACCAGTCCTCGCGACCGCATCCACGTCCGCACTCCATGCCTCAACTTCCTCGCGAGCGAAGGCATTCAGAGCAGCGAGCCATTCGTCGATGTCGGCCACCGGCGCACCTGTGGGGAGAGCGCGCGTCGTGGTGAGCACTTGCATGCTGGGCAGAGCAGCTCCCTCGGTCTGCGGCGCCCCTTGACCGGGAGCGACGCCGATGGCCTCTGGATGAATGGGGCCATCAATTGCAATCAAGGGCAATCACGGGCAATCAAGGGAGATCGCACCTCGCCCGGGCACGACGCCGATGGCCTCTGGATGAATGCCGCCGTGTACGAAGACCACCGAACCTAATTAGGGAGAGAAGTGCGCCGTGGTGAGCGCTTGCATGCAAGGGCAGGTCATGAGTCTTCATGTACGAAGAGCACCGAACCTAATCGCACCGCAAGCACCGCATGCTCGAGGTACTGCCGCATCAGACCTGATGAGGCGCGCCATCGAAGGTCGTCAGGGGCACTCCGGTGCACTCAGGTGCGATCGGGTGCAATCAGACGCAATCAGACGCAATCAGACGCAATCAGACGCAATCAGACGCAATCATACGCAATCAGACGCAATCAGGCGCAATCAGGCGCAATCAGACCGTCGGGCTTGTGGAGCGAGTCGATCAGGCGCAATCAGGCGCAATCAGGCGCAATCAGGCGCAATCAGACCGTCGGGCTTGTGGAGCGAGTCGAGGTATGACTGGAGCACGGCCTCGTCGCTCACTCAATCAGGCGCAATCAGGCGCAATCAGGCGCAATCAGACCGTCGGGCTTGTGGAGCGAGTCGAGGTATGACTGGAGCACGGCCTCGTCGCTCACTACGGCGCCCGACCCCACTCCCCTGTCGCCCACTGCCGACGCCGCCGCCGCCGCCGCCGCCGCCGCCGCGCCACCGCCCACCGTCGCCTCCGTCGGCCCGGCGTTCACACTCAGCGCGGCGTTCACACCGAGCGCGGCGTTCACACCGAGCGCGGCGTTCACACCGAGCGCGGCGAGCTCCTGCCTACGAAATTCAAATGCGCGCGGCGAGCCCATATTGTCGGCGAGCATGTACCGAAGGCGATTCGCGACCGTATCCCGTGCGCGCGCGCCCGTGTGGGCTGCCAGGTACGTGGCTGGCGTGGATGGTCCGCCGTCGGGTCCGCCGCCCGCGCGCCAGTAGACGCCCGGGTGCTCGGAGGCGGCGAGCCAGTTGTCGCGGCTCTCATCGAGCTCGGCCAGCAGCCGCATCTTGTTGATGTCGCGGTTGCCCAGCACGAGGTGCACGCGGTCCGGGTGGCGCCGGCGCAGCGCGAGCAGCGAGCGCAGGAAGCGCAGGTCACCGCTGCTCTTGTCGACCGAGTCGCCGCCGAAGACAAAGTGGCAGCCCGGGCGCAGTCGCAGCTCGTCGAGGCCGCCGCTGTCGTCGATCACCTCGGAGATGGCGCAGTAGCGCCGCCAGAAGCCGAGGTTGCCCTCGACATCGGTACAGTAGCCGATGGTAGCGGGGCTCGGCGCGGCCGCTGCCGCGCCGATGGCACCCGATCGGCTCGAGGCCGCGGCGTACGCTCGAGCGCGCACGGGCAGCAAGCGCGCTGTCATGATGAGGGCGATCGGATGCCGGAGGCCGCGCATGATGCTCCGGCGACTCGCGACTCAAGATGGGTTTCGTGACGCCATAGTCGGCCCAGGGACGGGGAACTGTGTACTGAACCAATAGACCCGTGAATAATATGCTTCGTCAAACTGTCGGATGCGGTACCGTGCAAAGAGGGAGGTGTTCCCGGTACATGTAGACTGTTGTACTGCGAAATGCACCAAAGGCGAGCGCCGCTCGTCCGTACGTTCGAAGCACGTCTGCCCCACGAACCCTCTTCGTCTAGCCCGAAGTGAGGCAAACATGTTCGGGGCTCCTGGAGGTGCAGGAGGTGCTGGAGGAGGAGGAGGAGCTGGCGGCAATGACCTGGCCCCTTTTAGCCCTCCAGGAAAGCGCCCAAGACCGGGAGAGGACGATAACATGGATGGCGGCACGTCAATGGGATGGTGGCACAAGAATGCAGATTTAGGGAAATTAGATGGGCTGTCGCTGTTGCCGAAGACCAAAGAGATGCTCGGACAGACGTTCATGATTATCGACAACGACGGCAACGGCGTCCTTGATTCCGAAGACTTTTCGAATTTGCCCGCGGCGATGGACAAGTGGGACGATCTCAAGCTGGAGTTGTTCTCAAACGAGTCCACTGTTGACCCGAGGAAGTTTGTGATCGGAATCACGAACAAGGCGTGGAAGAATCCGGCTGACCAGGCAAAACAGCTTTTCCAGGCGGCCGAGACCGGGAAAAGCTACAGAAATTTGACCTCGATTCTGAACAAGGCGCTCAACGACTCGATCGAGAAAACGCTGATCGACCTGCTCTGTGACCTGCTCTTGTACACTCCCGAGGTATGATTGCCTCTCTGATGGCCCCTCTGATGGCCCCTCTGATGGCCCCTCTGATTGGCCCCTCTGATTGATTTGCATGCAGGCGAGGGAGAAGATGCAGGAGGCATGGGCTGCGCTCGACTTCGACAAGGACGACAAGATCACGGTAAAGGACTTCGAAACGCGGCCGGGCGCTACCACTCAAGCGACCGAGTACTTCAAGATGCTTGCAGAAAAGATGGACGAAGATCACGACGGTACGATCACGCAGGCGGAGTTTGAGATCGGACTCAAGCGGCACGCTGTCAAGACTCTTGACCCCTCCGTCTTCCCCCCGTTCCATTACGGCGACGCACAATCCTCGGGCGTGTCTTCAGGGCGCCTCCAGAAGTTCCAGATAGCCTCCAACGAATGCATCGTTGCGGCGTGCAAAGGGATCATCGGCGCGATGCGTTAGCCCGATTGGCAGAGCGTTCGCCCAATTGGCAGTCGGCCCAATTAGCTAATCATTAGCCTAATTGGCTGATCATTAGCCCATTTGGCGGCGGATCATTAGCCCAATTGGCCGAGCGCCTGATCAGGATCCTCTCTGCACTGCATGAGGGTGGGGGATATGTGCACCGCGTGTTTCTTCCCTGGCACAGTGTGTGTGAGCCGGGGGGGTGTTGCGCTGACGCGCGCACATGCGGCATGGGCGTAGGGCGGGGCGCCCACGGGCCGCCGCCCCGGGCGTTCCCACGTGTCCGGGGAAGTGCCGCCCCGGGCGTTGCGCCGGGTAGCGATCCCTCTCCGTGCGCCAGACGTACAGCCTTTGAGTATGCGATCGCCGCACCTGTGACCAGTGACGTGAGCACCAGAGGGGCTGCGGCACTGGGGGGGCATGTAGAGAGTAGACTAACTTGTGGTTGTGAAATGCACCAAAAAGGCGATCGCTCGCTCATCTTCTTTGTATCGAGAGTGTATCGAGGAAAATGCTGTGCTCCCATCAGGCAAGTTTCGCATTTGGCAACGCGGTGACCGTCATCCAGCTCTTATCCAGCTCACCGCAGGGCGCAGGCTGGCGCAGGTGTGGTTGTGTTCAGTAGGTGTGAATGAGGGCTCCCCGCAGGCTCCGCCCTACCGGTCCGGCCGTGCATGCAGCATGCATATACCGCCCATATTACCATATCGGGCATCGTATTAAACTTGCAAAGGAATTCGGACAGGAACGTGACATACTCGAGGAGCTTCGAGATCGGCTCGTGCCTTCTTGTCGTGTTGTTGTGGAATTCACCATACACCATCTCATACCATTCTGCGCATTCGATGAATTGCAAAGAAGGTCTCCTTCCTCTACTCACGTGTGATGTGCCAGTCCATATCACTCGACTGTGCGTGGCTTGCAATCGCATACGTTCCGCAACCTGCCAACAGGTAAACGACGTGCACTTCCTCGAGTCGATCATTCATTCGGTGGGTCTCGTGCACGACCATCGCGCGCGAGACATATATGGCTCCGCCGCGCAGTACATGCTTCCAAACTCACCAAGTAGCAAGTACGCGGCCACCGGACTGTGGCAGAACCCTGGGCAACTCGCCCCTGCCATGCACTTTCTTGGTGCCATGAACTCCAGTAGCAGACCCATCAGCTACTTGGAGTTGGGCATCTTTTCCGGTTGGACGGCCACGCTGATGGCCTCGTGGCTGACTCGCCTCGCCGGTAGCCAGGCGAAATTCTTTCATGGCACCGCGGTCGACATAAACGCGGAGTCTTCGCGCCCGGTACGGTCACTGATGCAGCAAGCGAATGTGCACTTTACGCTGAGGAAGGAGCTGTTGCTTTCCCCACGCGACCGCTATGACCTTTGTTTCATAGATGGCGACCACAGCTTCAAAGGCGTACGCGCGGACTACGAGTACTTCGCCCCGCACTGCGGCATGATGATGTTCCACGATACAGTCGACTCCTCGAGCTGGCTCGGGAAAAATGGGCTTCGATCAAAGACGACTACACCGGGGAGTGTACCACTGCTCTGGGCGCAACTTCGGCGCAGCGTACAGCCCGAGCGCATCGTCGAATTTGTCGAGCAGAATGGCAACCGTCTGCCTGCCTTCGGGCTTGGCATCCTCTTGGCCAACCAAAACGGCACCTGTGAGCCTTCCCGTCCTCTCGAACCATGGACTGATCAGAACATGAGCACTGACCTCGCAGGCCGTGCCGGTGGGAGAATCTTTCGTAAGGCCTTGTGGGGGCAGCTTTGTGGCCCAGAGCTGCCATCTCTCAGGAGCACAGTGCTCATATGGCGCAAAACGCGACCTGGTTCGAATCAGAATAGACATCTCGAAACATGTGAAACAGCAGACCTGTGCGCGTTTGCATGTACATTAACTTACTTGACCTAAAAGCCCTGGTCTTATTGTGTGAATTCACACAAACTCGCCGCGGTTGCGCGTTTTCCTGGAGTCTACACACGACTGTGTCACAGGTGTCGGATCCTTGGCCTCCGCTCCCCGGCGATCCGGCATCAGCTCTCAGCCTGCACGAAGCTGCACTGGGGCCGGGACCGACGCCGGCGCTCGAGAGGCCATGGCGCCGCGTTTCAACGTCGTGGCACGTCTCATTGGTGAGCTGACGGCGGGGCTGCTGGACACTGCGGCGGACCATGCGCGCATCGTGGCCGCACGTGAAGAGGTTCTGCATGCCATTACGATGGGTAAGTCGCTGATTAACGTTGAGGATGGCAGGCAAGCTGCATATTGGCAGCAGGGCGACGAGAGGCTGAGCACCGCCGAAGCTTTCCACGCTCGCTTCTCGCTCCGTCGCGACCCGCTTGTGCGGGCGAGCTTGCACGCCATTTGGGAGGCCACCCTACGCTCCATCCAATCGAGCGATCGTTCAGGCACAACGCTCAACTTCGACGGCTACAAGCTTCTCTTTACGCGCGTGTATCGCGTGGTACTGGACGGTGACGACCTGAGCGACATTGATGCGAGCATCAAAGAGGATTGGGAGACTGATCGAAAAGGCCACGACAGCTTGACGCGCGAGCAGCTGTGTGATAGTCTCTTTGAGCTATGCGATCACTGGACGACCTCGATCGACCGAACAGAATACTCACAGTGGCTCGACAGCCTACTGGCTCGTTGCTCGACCCTGATGCCAGGTACGATCTCCATGGATCTCCCTTGATCTCCCTTGATCTCCCTTGATTGCAAGTGCTCACCACGTCGCTCGATGGGCTCTCGCTCGACCCTGATGCCAGTGGTGGGTACGGACGGCATCGAGCGGCAACTCCCATTCTTGTGGAAGGAGGAGGACATGCAGGGTGCATGCTTTGACAGCGCGGGGGCTGGGGAGGCCGGCGAGCAGGCCAGATGGGCGGGCAGCAGGCACAGCGGAGGGTCCAGCGGTGGGCACGCGGTCCGCACGCGACGAAGTGGGATCCTCACCCTCATATTCGCTGCGAGGCTGATCCAGCAATGCACTCGGCGACTCCAGGGGATCGGAAGGGGCACGGACGGGGTGGGCACGGACGGAGCAAAGGGACGTGCAATGGGGCGTGCCAAGGGACGAGGAAGTAGTGAAGCATGTGCTCCTGGAATCGGTTCAGGAGCAAGATCCAGCACGTCTGCCACCAAACGGCGGGAACATGTTGGATTCGTCGGCGGCTGCGAGCACAGCACGGGCATGGACGTGGACGACGACGACGCTACGCTCCTGTCTGTGGGGAATGGCAAGCCTGTGGGGAGGAGCGGCGCTGTGGTGAGCACTTGCATGCGAGAGGACGACGCAACGCTCCTAGCTGAGATCGACGCGGCTCGGGCACGTGTGGCGGAGCTGCAGCGACGGCGGGCGGCGGGCGAGCTGACGGCCGAGGAGACCGCGCAGCTGCAGGCGCTTGAGCGGCACCTTGCCCTCTTCGACGCGGACAACGACCCGGTCGCCGTGGCGGCGGAGCTTCAGTCGGTGCGGGCGAGAATGGCGGAGCTTGAGCGGCGCCGGGCAGCTGGCGAGCTGACGCCCGAGGAGTTGGCGGAGCTGACAGCACTGGAAGGGCGCGTGGCGGCGCTCGAGGCGGCGCTCGAGGCGCCGGCTGATGCCTCCTCGGGCGGTCGCGCGGGAAGGCTGCAGCATTGGGCACTACGAGGAGGGGACGAGTTTGTGAAGCCTGAGCACACCAACATCCAGCCGGCGCTCAACGATCCAGCGACGCGCATCGCCGCGTTGCAGAGCCGGCTCACGTCGGAAGGTCTCACGCCTGCGGAGCTGGCAGAATTGCAAGCCTTACTGCAAGCCCAGCACCCGAGGCTGGCCGACAGCCACGAGGGGGTGGGCGGGGGGGCAGGCGGGCCGAGGCATGGGCGGCGAGGCGGACTACGGAGCGGCGTCGACAGCAGCGCGCCGGATACGGATGAGGTAGCGGATGAGCGACGGAGGCACGAGCAGCACGAGAAGCACGAGAATGGCCGGCCACGAGCAGAGCCAGGAGCAGCAGGGAAGGCGACACCACGCGATGCCGAGCTGATTCCATTGGAGCAGTTGGAGACGAGCGTAACAGAGTACTCTGGCGCTGAGATCACGTCAAGCGGCCACGCCGGGGGCGCCGTACTGGGCACGAGGGGCAAGCTTCAACCGTGGGCTCTCCGACAGCCTGAGGTCGGGAAGCTCATCGCGGAGGAACCGCTATGGAAGCGGAGGGAGCTCGCAGGGAGATCCGCGAGATCAGGGAGCTCCGGCGCTGCCGACACGTGGCCGCCTCGGCGCAAGCTCACGCGCGTGGTGCGTCGGACACCCAAGCCTCGATCGCCACCCGTCGCGCCCTCTTGCCTGACCTCTAGCCATTCGGCGGCGTCTCTCCCGCCCCTCTCTGCATCGCATTCGGGCGATGCCTTATTAGGCAAGACCTCTACTTTGAAGCACGCGGCGCAGAACAAGCCGTCGGGAATCCTCGCGAGCGTCGGGCTGCGGTCATCAAAGATGGTCCCAGGCTCGCACGCATGCGCGGATGGGGACTTCATTCTTCGACCGCTGAGCCGCGAGCAGGCATCGCTTGCCCTTCAGCGCGCCTTCCGGGGCGAACCCTGCCCATTCAATCTGTCGGCGTTTCGTCAAGTGCCTTCCACAGATGGACTACCCTCCGGGCTTCGAGAGCCCAAGCAAGGTCATCTGCCGAGCGAGCTCAGCCCCGCGTCTCTTAAGTCCATGGTTGAGAGCCTGCAGCAGAACAGCCTCAACCATAGCTGGGTGCCGCTGGCTGATCCACTCAGCACGTCACCGATCACGAGCCCCTCATTGCAGATCGTGCGAGATTGGCGTGCTAGGGAGGCCCGGAGCGTGCTATGGTATGGTCAGTCACTGACGGCTACGGAGCTCGTGCCGGCGCGTGCTGCCTTGGCGCCGCTGCCCAAGGCGAGCTGCTCCAGCTTGCCTCCCTTGACTGCTGAAATGCTGCCCTCCGAGGGAGGCCGGACTTCCTTATTAGGGATGCTCCCCTCCGTCGCGCACTGCGGCCTCAAGAGCGTGGAGAGTGCTCCCGGGAAGCTGAAGAGCACAAGACCGCAGCAGATACCAGCCGCAGACATGCGAATGACACAGAGGCGGCTGGTCACCGGCACACGAGAGCATACCTCCCGAAGGCTGCACACGCCTATCACGTCGATGTGGTGGGGCATATCCGAATCCGTACTACCAACTACCAGTGCCATACAGTAAGCGTGTACCTGCACATTGCCGCTCCGCTCTTCAGGCTATCGCGTATCGGTATTGACTTTTCGCGCGCGATCCGGCTCGCGATCTCCGCCCGACTGCTCGGCTGTTCGGGTTTGCGCACGTGTTCGACGTGTACACAAGCTACTGCGCGCGCGCCGCCGCCAAGATCAAATTCGAGGTATGCTCGTGCATTCTCGAGGTAGTAACTAAGTACAATCCTGAGGTCATGCCTGAGGTAGGTAGGAGTCGTTCAGGCCGTGCGGCCTAAGAGTAATGCATGGAGAAATGATTCGAGCTTACGTTACCTTGTACTACAAGTACTTTATACTCCGGACCCGGCCCCGGCCGAGCCGATTTTTGCCATTGATAAAGCTTGTTGCCGACTTGTTTTTGGAGGTGCCGTCCTTGCGAACTTTCCGATGATACCGACACCTAACTCACGCGCGAATCCGTGTGAGCTCCGTGTCCGCGTCGGGGGGTCCCTCCCGATCACAGACGCCGCCGGCGCCATGAAGGCCGCTGGGAGTGCGATTCTGGTGATGTTTGCGGGCTACGCGCAATGCTTCGCGCCCCCCTCAATGACCTGCTTCAATACGTGCAAGTTCGGGTCCGACAGCTACTGCGACGACGGCGGCTCCGGCGCAGAGTATTCGGCGTGTGGAATCTGCACCGATTGCGTGGACTGCGGCCCGCGTCAGAGCTCCCTATGCGTCAATCTGCCGCCATCCAAATTGCCGCCTTCCCCGGCGCCGCTGCCGCCTCCGCCGTCAAAGTCGCCGCCGCCACCATCGTCGTTGCCTCCTCCACCGTCGCCTCCGCCGCCACCTCCGCCGTCGCCTCCGCCGCCATCTCCTCTCGTCGCCTCCTCCGACCCCCCCACCGTCGCCTCCGCGGTCGTCACGTCGTCGCCGCCGCCGACATCCAATCCGTCGCCGCCATCGCCGCCGCCGCCGCGGCCCTCCCGCCCCTCGCCTCCGCCACCCAAGCCTCCGCCATCGCCGCCGCCGCCGCCACCACCGCCGCCGCCGCCTTCGCCACCGCCTCCGTCGCCACCGCCACCCCCTCCTCCCTCGCCGCCGTCGCCGTCACCGCCGCCGCCGCCGCCCAGCCCACCGCCCGGCCCACCGCCACCCTCGCCACCGCCGCCCTCGCCGCCACCGCCACCCTCGCCGCCTCCGCCGCCCCGGCCGCCGCCGCCCTCGCCGCCCCCCTCGCCGCCCCCGCCCCCACCTCCCCCGCCTCCCCGACCACCCCCCCCCCCCCCCCCCCCACCCCCC
>Ga0180440_101599_pt1 | contig 13701 bp, 9 predicted proteins | sample ChrtobMetaP5_4mM_FD_119745 | JGI IMG/M metagenome (GOLD analysis project Ga0180440, IMG submission 119745) | Chrysochromulina tobin associated microbial communities from unialgal haptophyte culture, Washington, USA - P5_4mM MetaG | ecosystem: Host-associated > Algae > Haptophytes > Unclassified ... | reverse complement strand
CTTGTGATTGACGTTGCCGCCGCGGCTGACCCACCTGTCGACCAGCTGCAGATCGCCCCTCTCGAGGGCGTTGACGAGATCCTCGAGCGCTGGTAGCCTGAGCGGCTCGAGCAGCTCGATGCAGTGGTCGTTGCCCTGCATCTCAGCAAAGTCGAGCGCCGTGGACCCATTCGCGTGGTTCAGGACCAGGCTTGGGTTGGCGCGCCGCTGCAGCAGCAGCGCGATCACATCGGGCTTGCCGTGGTATGCGGCGTGCATGAGCGGGGTGAGCGTGCTCGGGTAAACGCCCGGCTCATAAGGGCCGCCATCAACGTCGGCGTGCCTGTCCAGGAGCAGCTCGACGATGGTGACGAAGCCCCTGAGAGAGGCGGCGCACACCAGCGACTGCGCCTGGTCGTCTTGGCCGGTGAACGTGCCGCCATGCTGCTGGTACGCGCCCATCGCGTGCTTCCATCCGTGATCGAGTTGCGCGCCGTGATCGAGCAGCATCTTGACGATGCCTTGGAACCCACTCTGCACGGCGTGCCGGAGGGGCCACGTCTCTCCTGCGCGTGGAGTGCCACGCATTGGCTCCACGTTCATGTACGCCTTGGCGTACGCGTCCGGATCCGCACGGGCCTCGAGCAGGATCTGGACCATCTCGTCGCGCCCGTTGTGCACAGCGCGGTTGAGTAGCGCAGGCGTCCCGTTGATCTGTGCTTGCGCGCGCTCAGGGCCTATCGTCGAGATCCACTGCTTGACGAGGAAAGTGTCATTGGTGTTGACCGCACTCATTATCGTAGCGGTATCGACGACCATCTTCCTCGAGAGTTTGGCAGCCCCTGAAGCGGCCAGCTGCCCTTCGACCGACTCGACCGCCGCCGCCCCTGCCGCCTTTGTGGCGGCTGCTCGTCCACCAGCGACCGCCTCCTCCGTCTCCGTCGCCCTCTCGGCAGCGAGGCGGGCCGCGAGGCTCCCGGCGCCGCCCCCCGCCTGTGCGGTGTACGACTGGACGCTCCCAACCAGCGGCCGATAGCCTGGCGCTGCACCGATGGCGCTGTTGCCCTCCCGCATGCTGGCGCCGGTGCTCGAGATGGCACCGTTGGCGGAGGTGACGCTCGCATTGAGAAGAGGCTCTCTCTCCTGCGCGCTCGCATTGAGAAGAGGCTCTCTCTCCTGCGCGCTCGCATTGAGAAGAGGCTCTCTCTCCTGCGCGCTCGCGTTGTCGTCCCCGGGGCTCTCGAAGCCGAAGCTGAACGTCTCTTTCCGGGTATTATTCTCCTTGATCCTTTGACGGCGGCCCTCGGGGCCGACGACGCCCCTCGCGCCGCGGGCCGCGTCTGCGCCGCTGGGTCCCATCGCCGGGCGGACGTCGCGGCCGCGGGTCGTGCTGGCGCTGCTGCTGCTACCGCTCACTAACCGCCGCGCAGTTTCCAATCCCTTTTCTTGGAGGGCTGCCTCGAAAAGCACCGTGAGAACTTCGTTGTTGGCCCCTCTAGGGGCGTTTACGAGTGGGTGGGCTTTTGCCAAGTCGAGCGCCGACTGGCCGGTACGCGCGTCACTCTTCGTTGGCGAGGCGCCAGCGGCCAGCAGCTCGCGTACCTTGCGTGCATCGCCCGCGCGTGTCGCCATGAGGAGAAGGTCGTTGAGCGAGTGCTCCGTCGAGGCGACGGACGCGCCGTGCGCGACATCGTCGTCGTCGTCGTCTCCAGTGGAATGGAGTAACGACTCCTGGAGCTCGGCGGTAATCTCGTCGATGCCGCCCTCGTCAAAGCCACGTGGCTCGCGTGAGTCCCGTCGTACGTGGTAAGCCTCTGCCATCTGTTCCAGCCCGAGACCGTGGATGGGTGAGATGCGGCCAGTGCCACGCCCGCGCCCGATGCCGCCGCGCCCGATGCCGCTGCGCCCGCCGCTGCTGACGTAGCTGACCATGCGATCTCCAGCGTCGAGATCGATGAAGTCGCTTCCCGGGACCATTCGAGCGCGGCGCGCCACGTCGGCGGTGGCCTCGTCATCCGCCGGCCACCTTGTGAAATCGTCGGCGCCGAGGCCGTCATCCTCATCGTCCACGTCATACATACGAAGAGAGTCACGCTCGATGGCCTCGGAGTGATGATCGTAAGGGAACGAGGGAGGGCTCGCGACGCTCGACACGGCGCTTGATCCCCTGCGCGAGGCCGACGCGCGCGTCGGCGGCGCCTCCCTCTGCTGCTGCTGCTGCTGCTGCTGTTGCTGCCCCCCCCTCTGCTGCTCTCTCTGCTGACTTTCCATGCGAAGCCGTTGTGAACCCGTGAGCAAAGGAGGATCGGCGCTCTCGCCGCGCTGCCCCCCCCCCCCCCCCCCCCCCCCCCCCCCCGCCGGGGGCCCCCCCCCCCCCCCCGCGGGGGCCCCCCCCCCCCCGGTGGCCGCCCCCCCCCGCCCCCCCCCCCCCGCCCCCCCCCCCCCCCCCCCCCGCCGCCGCTGCGGTTGGCCCCGCCGCCGCCGCTGCGGTTGCCGCCGCCGCTGCGGTTGCCGCCGCCGCCGCCGCCGCCGCCGCCGACGCCGCCGCCACTGCTGCTGCTGCTGCTGCTGCTGGGCTCGACCCACGCGACCGGCAGAGCGCTATTGCGGTAGAGCGCCCCGCCGCCCCACTCTCGCGTCGCGATGCGATGGACATGTCGCGCCGTGGGGTCGTGAGGCTCCGGAGGGCCCGCATTCCCAGCGAGAACAGCTTCAATTCGACGAAGAGTCACCGGGTTGACGTTGGGCTCGGGCGCCATCTCGGGCGCCATCTCGGCCTCGTCGAGCTCGGCCTCCTCTTCCTCGCCCTCGTCGTTCAGTTCCTCCGCATAATCCACCGTGCTCCCGAAGCTCGTCGGAGGGGCAGGGGCAGCCATCGACAGGGCGAGCCGCAGCTCATATGGGGATAGGACGCAAGGCGAGCCGTCGGGGAGGGTGCCGGGCGGCGAGCCGGCGGCGGGTACGAACGTGCTGGCCGACGTACCCAGATGTCGCGTGGCCGACTCGTCCAGCTGCTTCTTGCGCGCCGCGTCACAGAGCAGATTCAAGAGCTTCGAGCGAAGCGCGTTGCTCTCAGGCAATTGTGAGACTACGTAGATTGCGTTCTTCGTGTTCGCATCGCCCACAGCCAGGTTGGGCTCGGCGTGGTTCTTGAGCAGCAGGTCGACGAGGTCAAGACTTCCACAGGAGGCCGCCGCTATTAGCGGTGACGTTAGGCCTAACGACTCGATCCGGCCGATGGCATTGACATCTGGCCGCGACTCGAGCCGGAGCAGCAGCGTTGCGGCCGCGACGTTGCCGTCTTTGCACACCTTGAGCAGACGCTCGTTCAGGTCGAGGGCCGCGCCGTGCGTGGATGCTTCTTTGAGTACGTCCAGCGCGCGCCTCCGGCCGGCCTCTGCGTCGCGGAGCATAAGTTGCAGGGCGGCATCGAGTTGGTTGTGGATTGCAACGATGCCACTTCCACGATAGCTCGAGGGCCCACCGGCCGATGGGCTGGACGGCGCTAATAGTGGGTCCACACTGATAGTCATAGTGAGTGCGGTCTCACCAACCTGCACCGAGGACCGTGGTGCTCGCCAAGAGTCTGCCGTCACGCGAGAACTACAGCGCGGAGGTCTCGATTACGTCACGCCGCCGGGCACGGACGCGTTGTCTTGGCATATCTGATGTTGCACAACTGCGCGCGCACACATACGTAACCATGCGCGCCATATCTTCTCGGCACACTCTGATAGAACTGCACATCTGATACTTGAAATCTGAGACGGGCGATGACAAACTACTTTGGATGATGATCACGTCACACGTGTGCGGGATGGCCCTGAAACCGTGCCGCGGCATGCATGTCGAATTTCGCCCGTTCCCGTGCAGCGGTGTTGCCCCTCGTGCGCACCATAGCTAGGCAGGCAAGTCGTCACAGACACCCATGTCGGCTGTGTCAGCCATGCAGAGACCGCGCGCACCTCCGCCGCGCCTCAGCGGCCCATGCTCGGCACGACGCCTCGATTCGAGGGGCGAGCGCGCCGTGGCGAGCGCGCCGTGGCGAGCGCACGTCAGCCCGTTGGGTGCCGCCGCTCATGGTACACGGGGGCGCATGGCATTACGCCCCCCGCGTTGGGGAAAGCCAGCGCAAGAACGTGCGCGGTTGGCTCCCGGCAGGCTTTTGCCCTTTGTCGTTGTCGGCCTTTGTGGAGGCTGTGGAGACGGCTTTCGAGGAGGACGAGCCCGACGGTCTCGGGCCCTCCGAGGTCGAATCTCCGTCCGTCATCGCCATCATCGAGGCTACCATGGGAGAGACACACGTCGTGGACGAGGTGTCGCCGGCTGATAAGCCAGCATAGGTGGCCCCCATCGAGCTGAAGTCGAAGAGCTCGGCGCGCGGCGTCACGATGGGCATCACCTCTGAGGATTCCACTGACAGATCGATATGCTGGCATGGAGGCAGCACACCAATGAGTGTGTAGCCGTCACTCTTGCGAAGTGCTATGGCGGCCTGGGTCGGGCTCTCCATGGGCACGCCGGAGACGGTGGCAATGCGGTCGCCGCGCGACGCAAGACCATCCATGGGTCCCCCCGGCGCCACCATCGCCACGATCGCCGCCTTGTCATCCGTCATGCCGCGCCTGCGCGCTTCCTCCTGCGCAAAGAAGCGGATGCCTACGAGTTGTGACTGTTTTTCCTTGTACAGCGTAACGAGGCGCTCAGGGCCCTCGCCGCAGTCGCACGGAAGCACCTCTGACTCGGCCGCGATGGCCGGCGGTTTCGCCGCCATCACCTCCTCAGAGCCAGTAGGCCGCGTTGGTGTCGACGGCGGTGTCGACAACTCGCTCAGATCCGGTGTCGCATCGGTGGCGGCCGCCGGGACTGACCGTACGTCCCTCGCTATACTAACTGCGATCTGATCTGTCTGGCCTCGCTCCGCTGCAGCCCTCCGGCGCATCTCCATGACGACCGCAAGCTCCTCGGCCGTGAGGCCAATTGGCGCGTCGCCTGATACTTTGATTGGGGCGTCGCTAGTCACGTTGATGGGCATCGGGCTCGGAGGCACTTTAGGGGAGCGAGGCACCACGGGACCCGGCGCCGGGCTCTGCAAGTTCCTGCCAGTCTTTGCTTGTTGCGGAGTACGCTTCATGAAAACCAGAAAGCATCAACGAGAGAATCTTGAGGCGTTCCAAATGGTCCCGTAACGACTTCGGAGTTCCCCCACACTTTCTCACTTGGTTCCTTTACTCCTCGCCGTTCCGAAACATAAAGCCTCTCCGAGATCGCATCGAGCTCTTCGGTGTCGGACGTCCCGCGCCTGGGTGCTGGTCGTCCTGCGAAATGTCGCGGAGTCCGAGGCCTGACGGAGAGGATGCCGTTGAGCTGCTGAAGCAGAAGGCGGAGGCGGATCGGCGCGAGAAGCTGCACAGGAAGAAAGAACTCCGCGCAATGTCGGAAATGACGATGAGGGATTGGACTCGTTTCTCTGAGTACGATGTGGCTGGCGACCGGCAACTGGACTGGGAAGCGTTCCTGGCGATGGTTCCGGAGCGGGTACGCAAAGTGCACTCCATCGAACAGCTTCGGGCAGTGTTCTCCGCCGCAGACGTCGACCAGGATGGAATCCTCAGCCTCGCCGAGTACTTCCGGTGGACCATGGCAAAGGCGTTGATTACTGTAAGGAGACTGTACTGAACACCTTCATTTACTACGACAAGAACGACCGTGGAAGGCTCGACATAAAGCAGTGGGATTCGTTAGCAATCGAGATGGGCTTCGGCGCAGTATCGCGAGAAGTCTTTCGAGCGCTGGATGCAAATGGCACCGGCTTCATCAACTTCCGAGAGATCCCTGATTCATCGGCACTCGACGTGCATGTGCCGGGCGATGAGGCGAGTGACTCGCTCCTCGCTTCGCTGGTTCGCACTTGGAACGACAGCATAGATTTAGAACGAGCGGACATTCTGAATGCGACGGGATGGGTCATTCGCGGCCGCGACTTTGAGACCATACGCGCCGAGCTGAGGGCTTTGCTTACGGCGAGTGGTGGCCATGTGGTCGATCTCATCAAGGTGTCTGGCTGTGTGCTATGTGATCGTCATGCGGTCATCCGACCTGCTCGTCACTGATCCGCGACCGCTAATGTCCCTGCGCGCGCAGATATTTGATCATGATGCTGGAAATGAGATGGTGATCGACGACGTCGAATTCGCCTCTGCCATGCGGGACAAGTTCGGCTACAAAGGGCCATCGCACGCTCTCAGTCAGCTCTTCGCCTTTCTCGATACTGACCATGGAGGAGCGATAGGCTTTGATGAGCTGGTAAGCGACCAGCGGTTATCTACTGCTCGGAATCCTCTGCATCTCTGCGGTCGTGCACACGTCTGCTCACGCGCGTCGCCTTGCTCCGATGCTATTTCTCACGGTCGCTCGTCCTCAGTTTGAATTCATCCGCGGCCGCCGGTGTTCTCTGGATGCGCGGAACAAACGCATTGCCTTGAGGCTGGAGCCGCCTCCTGATGCCGTATACACGCTGAGAGACATCCTTTGGAACGTGGACAGCCTACGGTTTCTCCTTCAGCAAAGTCTCAAACGAGGTAATGTGAAGGTTACCGATCTGATGAAGGCATGGGACAGCAGTCAAGATGGACAGCTGAGCCGCCGAGAGTTTCTCCTCAAGATTCAAAACTTCTTCAAAGAGGACGACGCGCAATTGTGGGAGACGGATGTGAAAAGCGTTGCTCTTGATGCGTTCAATGAGATGGACGACGGCGGCGATGTTCAGGACAGAGGCTCCGTGGATATTCAGGAGATGGAAAGGTGGTTACGTGTTCCCACCGGCCCAAAGGTGATCAGGCTCAAGAGGCGCAAAAGGCACTCGACATCGCCGCAGGGCCAGTCAGGCAACGACGTGGGTGCTCCAAGGCGCAGTCCATTAATCCGCGAGACGGTCCAAGGCTCGATTGCCGCGGCGGTCGAGCGAGCAGCTCAAGCGCGGCTCGCCGAGCAGGAGCGTGCACAGCGTTGGAGGGTTCCTCGCGACACTCCTGTGAACGGCCTTCCGCCACTCCAGCGCTGGGAGGTGTCAGCAGCCTCCGAGTTGCCGCCGCTGATGACCGGCGGGGGTGGTAAGCGTGAACGACCGGACATCGAAGTTTCCCCGCGTTTTGGTCCAGTGGTGCCTCGAAGCTCACCTGAACGTCCTCCGACACATCGGATGCCGCTGCTACGGGCTGGTGGCCTGGAGCCAAGCGTTCGGCATGCACTCAACACGGCGCGGGGCCCTGTTCCCTTCCGAGGTCCACTCACGTTCCGGTCGCCGGCGCCGCGGCCTCGGCCAGGCTTTTGACGGCATGCTGTGAATGTGGGTCTCACATCAGTGTAGAGAGCGCGATCCACGGTACTAGTAGTAGTGTAATGTGAGGTATTGGGTCGCACGCCGCGCGCACGAGGCACGTGCTCTCCCCGCTCGCCCGCGGCTCGATCCCACCTTCTCGACCCGCTGCCTCATCCCTCAACCCGTCAAGCCCCGCTCGCCGCCCGCACGCGGTCGCCTCCCACCGGCGGCGGCGCTCGCCCGCGCGCGCCCGCGGGTACCCCCGCCCGCGCGCGCGCGCACGGAAATAAAGCTGTAAGCCCCTAAGCAGTCTATAAACTCTAATCATCGACACGCGCGTGGCCGCATGCCATCCTCACTGTCGTACGCGTACTATAACGAAGAACGAACCACGGTCCAGGGCGGTTACCACCTAGCACGGGGCCCTATTTTTCACACTTCGACTTGACGAAACGCGACACATTCGAAAATTTTCGCGATTTCGCACGCGCCCGCGTGCAGCGCCCGACTGTGGACAGTGGGGCCGCGCCCGCCATGGGCAACTCCACGGACCCCGATGAGTTCAATGCAACGACACTTTTGTGCAGCACGATCGGTGCAATGATCGCTGGCGTGCTGGTTACATTACTATTGCAGCACCTCATCTGTGGCCCAAGGGCTCGTATCACCAACTCGAGTCGTACCCGAGCGGGCTCAATTGAGCCACTGCTGCTCAACGGTCAACTGCACGTTGAGGACACGTCGACATCCCGCTCCACTGCCGCGCTCACCGCCGTTCCCCTGTCCAAGGACCTCCTGATGCCGGTGCGGCCTGCGTGGGGCAACCTCATCTTGTGCCTCATCTTCGCCACCATCCTCTTTGGCTCGATGGGCTTCTTCTGCTGGGTGATGGTGAACTATGTCTCTGAAATCTGGGCGTCGGGCTTTGTGGCGGCGCTGTTGATTGGCGGCATTGCCGTGGCGCTCCGGTTCATCGCCGTCTGGATCTTCCGCAACATCCTCGTGCGTCGCTTTTGCACGACGATGCAGCTCTCGCGAGAAAACAAAGAGAGCACGCCGGTACTCGAGTGGTTCAAAGTGTGGTTGCCCAAGTACATGAAGGGCCGCTGCTTGCAGTTCAACAACGTGACGCCGCTCTTCCGCAAGAAGGACGGCACTAATTTCTTCACCATGTTCCAGGACACGCGCCGTTCCGATCAGTTCGCCCTCTCGCTATGGGCGATGCAGGTGCATGCTGATTGCGACTGAGTGCATGCTGATTGCGACTGAGTGCATGCTGATTGCGACTGATTGCCTCCGCCGCCCTCTCGCTATGGGCGATGCAGGGCTCGCACCGGTTCGTGTACCATGCGTCTGATGGCAGCTCGAGCCTCGTGACGATGGTGTACTACACCAAGGGCGAGATGAAGAAGACGGGCTGGAACAACGAGCTTGTGGCACAGGAGTACATCGATCTGTACATATTCGACCCTCTGCACACACGATTGCCCCTCATGGTTGAGATGCTCGAGCGCGCGCAGGAGGCATTCGGCCAGAAGGAGGAGGGCGTCCTGCGCTTCCAGAGGTGGAACAGCTGGAAGGAGATGTGGGAGAGCCGCGGCGCTGACGAACCAATCACCACCAACTTCTCGAGCTTGGTCTTCTATGAAGAACGGCTGATCTCGCGCGTCTACGAGGAAGTCGAGGCCTTCTTGGCCACTCCGCCGTCCGAGTTGCTCACCTCCGGCTTGCCCCTCAAGCTTGGCTTCCTCTTCCATGGCCCGCCGGGCACGGGCAAGACGCATCTGGTGCGCCACCTGGCCGCACGGTACGGTTTGGACATTGACATCATCGACATGAACAGCGGCAACATGAGCAACGAGAGTCTGCTCCAATGCTTCAACATGGCGGCTGGGATCATCTTACTAGAGGACATTGACAACGTGGATGCCGCCATCGGGGTCCGCGGGCCCGACGACAGGAAGGAGTCGCGCCGCGTGACGCTGGATGGGCTGCTCAATGCACTCGACGGCGTACAGCGAGGCGCGTCCAAGCGCATCATCATCGCGACGACCAACTACCCCGAGAAGCTGATGCCATCGATCCGGCGGCGCGGACGGCTCGGTCTCTCGTTCGAGATCACGTACCCTAGCGACCCGACGCTCAAAAGGCTCCTCGAGCACCACCTGCCCGCTGGGGCCAACATCCCCGAGACCATCGAGCAGCTGCGCGCCATCGAGACGCGGCTTGGCCTACCGGCGCCTACCGCGGCCCTGACCGACATTTTTGGGAAGGCTGGACTGAGATCACGCCTGCCAGGGGCGAAGGCGCTTGACGGGAAGGCAACGACGGCGAAGGCCCTGCAAGAGGTGGACGAGGTGCTGAGCGAGGTCGTGTCGACTAACAAGAAAGTCTTCAAGACGATCGACGAGGTGCTCGCATTCTTGGAGCTGAGCGACGCGTGGACGGCCGGGGATCGGGGCGCCTCGGGCCTCGTGTGGCGACGCATCGGGACCTCGCCACCGAGCGGGTCCATCTACGGGAAGGCGCCGCGAGAGCTCTGCCATTCACAGCTATCAAGCGCTCTCGCGAAGCAGCTGGACCGCGCCAATGGCAAGGAGGTGGACACGGCGAAGCCAGCAGTGGAGAAGGAGAAGGAGAAGGAGAAGGACAAGGACAAGGACAAGGACAAGGACAAGGACAAGGACAAGGACAAGGACAAGGAGGAGGCAGCGACGGAGGAACCTCTCGATCCAGCACGGCTGACATTGAAGGACGAGTTGTGGAAGAAGCTCGACCTAAAGGTGACCGTTGAGCGATACGTTCGCGTCGAGGTCGACGAAGGCGTCTGGTACTTTGCGCCAGAGGACGCCGACGACAAGCTCGAGGCACGGCCAAAGACGTACTCACGCTCGTTCGCTGAGGCTGGGTGCGCGAGTGCACTTCTTTGCAAGAAGCTGGACGACCGACAGCTAGAGCACACGCTCAAGATCGAGAATCTCGGAGATCGCATGCGGCTGCTCGAGCAATTCCGCTTCTTGTGAGCGGCCTGGGGTTCACTGCCATGACGGAGATGCCATCTGGCTTCTCGGGTGAACGTCGCGTGGATTGCCGGGAATTACCATGATGACACTGTGGCGTGGCGTGCGACCCTTCCCGCCCAGAAGGGCAGAAGGGGAGGCACAGACAACAGAGCCAGACGCGTGTCAAGCGGCTAGGGCCTGGACGCCGGGTGCAACCCGCGATATACACTCGGACTGTGAGCGGCTTACACTGAGCACGTGGTAACGGCGCGCGGCGGCGCAATTTCCTTTTTGACTCGTACATAGCGGGGGGGGGGGGCGACTCGTGTGCAGTACCGTACCAAAGCATTTGAGAGCGATTCTCTGTCGAACGTACACCTTCTCCTTACCTTCTCCCAAACCCATGCCCAAACCGTCACCGCCGCACCATACCCCATGACCTTGGTCCATCTCCCGGCCAAAACGGACGACACCGTTTGACGCACATAACGGCACTCCCTTGAACACAGCACATGTGCACTCATTCCCACGCTAACCGTTCCCGAGTTGCGGCGCCCCCGGCGAGGGTGGGCTCGCACGCCGCCGCCCCGTGGGAGAGGGAGGGAGAGCGATCGACGAGTGGGCCCAAAGTATCCTACCCGCGTCCAGGAACGGGCGCAGCTCAGCACGAGCCGCAGCTCGATCCGGAGGCGGGGCGCTGCTCGGCCACGTCGATCGTGTCGGGAAGGTAGATGTCCTCCTCGGACTCCTGCTTGAGCGCGTTGCGCGCGATCACCTGGAAAGCCTGCTCAACGTTGATCGCCTCCTTGGCAGAGGTCTCAAAGTACGGGATGTTGCCCTTGGCCTGGCACCAGGCAAGAGCACGTTTCTGCGGCACCGCGCGCCCGTCGAGGTCCACCTTGTTTCCCAACACGACGAACGGGAAGTTATCGGGGTCGCGCGGGCCCGCCTGGATCAGGAACTCGTCCCTCCATGAGTCGAGGTTGTCAAAGGTCTTTGGCTGGATCACATCGAAGCAGAGGACGCACGAGTCGGCGCCGCGGTAGAAGGCGACACCCAGCGATTGGAACCGCTCCTGGCCCGCCGTGTCCCAGATCTGCATGGTCACCAGGCGGTCGTCGACCGTCACCTCCTTGGTGAGGAAGTCAGCGCCAATGGTGGCCTTGTACTGCGCGTTAAACTTCTTGTTCACGTACTGGTTCATGAGGGACGTCTTGCCCACACCGCTATCGCCAAGGATGATGACTTTGAGCAGCACCTTTTTACGTGTCGACATTGTCGATTTCCGGCGTCGCCTTTTCCGGCCCGCGGGACGGGCGTGTGCAGCTGTGAAACACCGACAGTTTGATTCCCCCGCGCTGTCCGTAAAGCAAGCAAGCAAGCAAGCAAAGCACGAGGGCCGCTATCTCAACCGATAATTTAAATGAACGATGAGTGCCGAAGGGTCCCCGTGTGAATCTCATCTTGAGATGGCAGGTGTGCGCGCCGCGCGTCGGCCTTGCGCGTCGGCCGACGCGAGCCGCGCGAGACCCACGGCGGACGGCGCCTTCGGATGGTTCTCAAGAAATATCTGTGTGAGTGAGCCACACGGGTGTGCATGGACCGATACAATGTAAGTCAGGTGAGGGTCTTGTGGTTCGTTGTTCGTGGTGCGTCATTCACGGCGCTTCACGGCGCGTGGCCCCCACGGTGCCACGGACCGGCAAGACGTCTGGCGGCGCCGTGCCGGGTGCGGTGCATCGCTAGGATCTAGCATTCAACTTCAATGCAGTGAATAGGCCCGGGGGCCGCCCGGCGCGGAGTAGGCGCGGAAGGCCCTCTATTTAACCTCTATTCTTAACTCTATTCCTCTATTCTCAAGGCTTGACGAGGGGCGTCGTTTCCATCACCCTCTTGTCAGTATCCTCTTTGTCCGGGGCCGGCGGCTTCCGGTTCTCCAGGGTGAGATACGTGTACACACAAAGCGAGATGATGACGGTGCCTATACCGCACCAGCTGACCGGGTCGGCCACGCCCGCCTGCACGGCCGAGACCAGGATGAGCAGCACCTTAACCCCGGAGCCGCCGACGGCGGCTGTGAGGGCAGTCGTGAGCGTGATGAAGTAAAAATTGGATAAATTGAACGCGAAGGCCATGGTGCTGCCTATGGCGATAATGATGATCCCGATGGCTCGCGTGTCCGGTTCCGACAGGTACGCGATGCTCTCCTGGCGCTCGTCAAGGCACAACCAGGTGATCAGCATTAATGTGAAGGCGATGCCACTGTCGTACACGAGCACAACGATCGGCTCGAGTTTGGTTATGTCGCCCTGTAGCCCGCTGGTCAGCATCATCACGAGGACCGGCTTGATCGAGGCCGCCAACATTCCAACGACACACATGACCACGCCCGCGATCTCGCTCCCGCCCTGGTTGTGTGCGAACTTGTACGACACCGAGAGCACGGAGCCCAAGCAGAGGAAGAAGACGACGAACATCAGAAACGCCGAGTACGTCTTCTTGGCGAACAGAAAGGAGAAGAGCATGATCGGCATCGGCAAGGTCGCCTTAATCGCCTGATTGAGGAAGAGCGTCATGAGCGAGAGGCTTTCGTTGTTGAGCCCATTCGTGAGGAACGTGCAGATGCCCATCGGAATGAGAAGCTGCTTGTAATCCCACAGCTGTTGGAATGTAGGGCCGCCCAACTTGGGTTTGATTACCAACCACTGCAGAAGAAAAGAGGCTGAGACTGACACAATCATGTGAAACATAGTGTAGAAGTATGGGAAGTGAAACCCCGGCCACCGGTCCTTCGTGAGCGCCCACGAATTGAACTCGTTGAGCGCAATGTTGAAGATGATGAAGAAACTGACCGCGAGAATCTGCTTCCAGAGGGGCTTTTCATCACCGGAGTCGTCACCACCACCGCCCGCCATCGTGCGTGTGGAGACCAAGTGGACAGCGCGGGGCTCACAATCCGCCCTCACCTCGCCTCTTCGACCTCCGCGGCTGCGCCGGCGGTGCGAAGCCCTGTGGGCGGCCGAGGGTTTTCCTGTGATGCGCCACAGCGCGGAAGCGACAACTAAAAGATCCCAATTGGGAACAGTACCGGTAGACCGTAAGTGACGTCTACGGTCCGAGCAACAATCCCGTTCGGTAAAAAAGCATTAATGTTTAGAGTGCTATCGCCGGCTTCCCCACCCCCGTTTGTCGTTTCTCGTTTCTTACTTTAGACACCGCACTTTAGACACTTAAGTTCTCTAGACTCAGACATGACACATGTACAGGACATGATGGACCATACTATCACAAATCCACATGTGACGATGGTCCACGTGCCGTCGGCCCGGGGCCGGTCGGAACTCTGAGCCGGGGCCGCAGTCGTCGCAGTCGTCGGAAGCCCAGTTGCACGTCTCGGCG
>Ga0180440_101593_pt1 | contig 13773 bp, 8 predicted proteins | sample ChrtobMetaP5_4mM_FD_119745 | JGI IMG/M metagenome (GOLD analysis project Ga0180440, IMG submission 119745) | Chrysochromulina tobin associated microbial communities from unialgal haptophyte culture, Washington, USA - P5_4mM MetaG | ecosystem: Host-associated > Algae > Haptophytes > Unclassified ... | reverse complement strand
CGTGAGCGCCTGGCGAGGCGCTGTTGATCGTGTACTCATGCATCACCTTCTCCTTCCACGTGATCTGAAGGAGCTTGTCACCGACGATCGTGATGCCCTCGGCAAATTCGGTTGTAGGTAGCGGCACACTCTTGAGGGTCGAGGTCGTGCCGTCGGCATTCACTTGGACGGAGCGGACGCTCGACTGATGGTACAGCCCATCGCTCTCGTACAGTGTGCCAGCGGCGCTGAAGGCGAGGCCTTGCGTGAAGGCATTCGGGTCATGGTCAAAGGTGGCCACGATCTCGTATGTGCTGACGTACGAGTCCGTCAACTGGCTCGAGTCCACGCCGAGATGGCGCACATGCGATTCGTCCTCGTTGGCCATCAGGGTCGAGTGGCGTGACGACGAATTTCCGGCAGCCATCAAAACGAGCGTCACCAATGTCGATGCGCGCATCATCGAACAGCTGGAGCTGCTGACACTACTGCTGCCAGCGGCCCGTTTCTACGACGTCGCTGCGCCCGCCCAGGGGAAAAAAGGTCCGAGCATTATTTTTTCCTTTTTTTAGGAAGTCGCCTTGGATTGACCTCAAAACTTCAATCCGGGGACGCCAATGGCATGACAAGCGCGCTCATGATTTCGGTAAACTTTCAAGATCCGCGAGCCCGCTGAGTACGTGGCAAATCGGACGATCCATGAAGATGGCGTCGGCAGTCACGTTATGGGTGGCGCTCGCCGCCGCGGCGCGGCCGACCCACCACGCCAACGTCTTCGCCGCGGGCGACAAGCTCGAGCTGCGTGTCTTCCTCTCGCCCTCGCGCGCACCTTTCACGGACTTCAACAACACCGACGCGTTGCTGTGGAGTGACAAGAGCCTCGTGTACTCGGAGGCTGGGAGCTCGCTCGAGAAGACGGTACACGTGCCGCTGACGGAGCGGCTGCTATCCAATGGCACGATGTTCGCGCACATGTTCATCACAAAGGCCGGCGCCTCGCCCGACCCTCAGCACGGGAGCTACGACCGCCTGGCGACGACGTCCAATTCCTTCGACCTCGTAGGCTTCTCAAAGCGGCTGCAGCCGCGCGGGCTGTACAATCTGCTCACGGGCGAGCCGGCGCCATGGGAGACGGAGCTGCGCCGTGGCCTTGCCGAGGCCGAGGCCGCCGGGCGGTCCGGCGAGTTCGTCTCGTTTTGGAAGCCGAAGCTCCACCTGCAGCTGCTCGTGGACACGGAGTCGTACGAGCTGGACAAGATGCCGCCGCTGCTGCACAGCTACCTTCACCACCATCGGCTGATGAGCGGGCATCGCTTCCGGCCGCTCATCTATGTCAACGAGCTCACCACGATGAAGAGCCACTGGGTCGCAATCAATGCGTCGAAGCCGCTGCCGGGCGGCGGGCTGCCGCTCACCATCTCGTACAGCCCGCTTCCAACACGGCGCTTCCAGTGGATGGTGAACCTGCAGCATTCGTTCAAGATGAACGAGGAGACGCTCGGCATCTCTGAAAAGGAGAGCGAGGACCTGCGCGGCATGTTCGTGCACACCAACCCGCTCCTCCTCTATACGACCGTCGCCGTCTCAGCGGTCCACCTGCTCTTCGACGTGCTCGCTTTTAAGAACGACGTGTCGTTCTGGTCGTCGGTGGACTCGATGGAGGGGCTCTCGAGCCGCACGCTGCTGCTCAACCAGGGCATGGAGTTCATCATCCTGCTCTACCTCTTCGAAGAGGTGACGGCCTCGGACTGCCTCGGACCGCCTAGGACTGCCTCGAACTGCCTCGGACTGCCTAGAACTGCCTCGGACTGCCTCGGACTGCCTCGGACAGCCTCGGACTGCCTCGGACTGTCCATTGATCACCTTGGGCGGCACATCGGAGTGCCCTTGGACTGTCTAATAAGGAATACCACCGAGTTGCCTAATATGGAGGGGCCTCGAGTTGCTCCTCCTGCCTCTGCTTGAATGGCCTCTGAGTGGCCCTTGAACTGTGCCTCACGCCTGCAGGACGCTTCATGGCTCGTCAAGATCACCTCGCTCTTCACGCTCGTGCTCGGCTTCTTTAAGATCTTCAAATCCTTCTCCGTGCGATCACGAGGCGTGGCACGCAAGGACTCGAAGCAGGCTGAGACGGACGAGATTGACAGGCTCGCGTTCAAGTACCTCTCGCCGCCGCTGCTGCTGCTGATCGCTGGATACTCGGGCCACTCGCTCGCCACAGGCTACCACCGTGGCTGGTACGCGTGGCTGATCGAATCGCTCGTCGCACTCGTCTACGGAGGCGGGTTCATCGTGATGACGCCGCAGCTCTTCATCAACTATCGTCTCAAGAGCGTGGCGCACCTCAACTGGAAATTCTTTATGTACAAGGCGCTCAACACCTTCATCGACGACCTGTTCGCCTTCATCATCAAGATGCCCACACTGCACCGCATGTCATGCTTCCGGGATGACATCGTCTTCGGCGTGTTCCTTTACCAGCGCTACGTGTACCGCGTTGACATGAGCCGCCGGAATGAGTTTGGACACACGGGTGAGGGGGGTGCGCCGTCCGGGGATGCGCCGTCCGGGGATGCGCCGGCCGGGGATGCGCCGGCCGAGGACAAGGGGGGCGACCAGAAGACCAAGAAGAAGACGGAAGATAAGAAGGAGCGATAGAGAAGGTAGGAGCGATGGCCAAGGAAGAAGGACCGTGTGTGTCGCCGCGGCGCGTTCGCGTGGCGCAAAAGGGCCACGGCAGAGCCACGGGCCCGGCCGCGAGTTCGCTTCGACCGGACGTATGTTTCGTACGCTCCTGTCCGGCGGGCGGCACTCGCGCGCGGGGGTGTCTGGAGCGCGGTAGACCCCGAGCGCGTTGCCGTTGGTACTATAGCGCGTCGCGACTATTGTCTATTTGAACTATTTCGATTATTCGAACGTTCCGGTGCTGTCTCGATTACGGATTAGCATTAGGGATTCGAAGGGCGAAACCGGCACCACGAACGCGGGTGTGTGTGGATCAACAGGACCAACAAAAAGGGATATCCCCATGCTTGATTTGCACAAAGCATCTGGTGTAGTTGATGCCATCAGGCGTGCGGCGGCTGGGTCGCCTGGCTGCGCGCGCCAAACTTTTGTGCAAACGCGCTCCTGGTGCTCTCGCTGCCTGGGATGGGGCTCGAGGGCGGCGGCAGCACACCCATGGAGGTGTGCACGGCGGCCAGGCGCGCGGCGGCGACGGCACGCGGCGACGGGAGCGCGATCTCAGCCGGCAGCCGAGCCGTGCATGAGCTCCTCGCGGGGCTTGAGGCACTTGAATCCGCGTCGAGTCCCGCCACGTGGCCGACGCTGGCGCTGCCGGCGGCGCCCCCTAGCGACCGCTCGGGCGGCTGGATGATCAGCCCGGGCTGGACGGGCACCTGCAGCGCCGTGACATGAAGCTTGACTGCCGTGCGCTCTGTGCTCGCCGAGCTCGGGCGGGAGAGGGGCGAGCGTGGGTTGGCCTCTCCGGGATACCGGCTCGCGGACGATGGGCGTGATTGTAGACGGCTCGGCGATCGGCTCGGCGAGCGAGAGCTAGCAGGCGAGCCGGCGGGCAGCATCGCGCCCGCGTACAGACTCTCCATGCTCGGCGCCCGGCCGCACGTGCCCGCGCCGCCGTACGTGCCAGTAGGCGAAGGGAACGCCGGGTCGGGCACAGCGCCTTCGTAACGGTCCTCCGGCTCCTCCTCGGATTCCCCACAGATGGCAAAGCTCCGGAAGGTGAGGCCGGGCACGACTGGCTGCGGGTTGGTGATGAGCTTGGAGGCGAGATGACCCGCCGGCGGCGCCGGCGGCATCCGTCGCGTCGAATCTGTAAGCGTGCCGGTACGCCCACCCGCCGGCAGCGTAGGCGGCGCACGCATGCGCAGCTTGCCGCCGCTGCTCGAGCCTGTAACCGTCGCATAGAGCGCGAAGGCGGGGCTCTGCAGCCGCTCCTGTCGCAGCTGTGAGAGCCGTGCCTCGAGGGCGCGCTTGTTGGCGGCGAGGCTGCCCGGCGCCACTGTGCGAAAGGCCTCTTCGACGGCGGCGGCCACGTCCAGCGCAGAGATGCGCAACAGCTCCGACTGAGAGCCACTGCTCCCGAGCTGCACGTTCGTGCCGACCGGCTCGCCGCCCGCGTGCTGCGGCCTGAGCTGCCCCAGCCCCTGCTGCTGCTGCTGCTGCATCGGTGGCTTCTGCCCCTGCAGCTGCTGCATCTGCAGCATCTGCATCTGCTGCTGCTGGATGGCCCGTTCCAGCTTCGCCTCGAAGGCGGCCTCGAGGCGTTGACGCTCTTGCTGCTCGTGCTGCTCGCGCTCTGCGTGGAGGAGCTGCTGTCGCTGCCGCTGCTGCTGCATCGCCTGCCACTGCTGCTGCTCGTGCAGGTGCTGCCGGCGCACCGTCGCGCGCACGGGATGCGGTTGCACCGGCTCCCCTGGCGGCTTGACTGGCCGTGGCTGTATGTGGATGCCCTCCATGTGCAACAAGGTGATGCGTGCGCCGCGCGACGTCGTCGGCGCGGACTGGCTGCCGCTGCCGCCACCACCAACTCTCCTTGGAGGCGGCCGCGCCGACGAAGGGCGCGCCGACGCAGGTGGCGGCGGCGGACCCGCCGCCAAACCTGCTGCGCGCAACTCGCGCACGGCGGCTCGCCGCTCCTGCAGCGCCTCCGTCTGCTTGGATCGGATCTCCGACTGCCGCGCCGCCTGCTTGAACCGGCGCGCCGATACTTGCAGGTCGGGCGGAGCACTGGCCTTCAGCCCCGCGACCAGCGAGGTGTGGTCAGCGCCAAAGTGCCAGCTCGGCGCACTCGCCAGCCTGCTGCTGCCGTGGCGGATCGGCGCCGAGGCCGGACGCGACGGGCGGGCGGTCGTGCTGGTTGGCACAGGCGCCGCTCCAACAAGCAATGAGCTCTTGGCGTTCACCACGCCGGCGTTCGAAACGCCGGTCCGTGTCACGGTCGGCTCAAGGTCACGGACCGCAATCACCTTCGTCGCGCTGGCAGCTCCTCGGCCAAAGAGTGAGGCGGACTGCGGCCGCTTCCGCACGGCAGCGGCGGCGTCCGCGAGGGCGGTCACGTCAGAGGAGCGCAGCACGCCCGCAGACCCAGGGCGTTTGTTTGGACGCTTGAGCAGCTGGCCCTTCATTGTCGGTGCGCCAACGCCTGGCCCCGACTCCCGAGAGGCGACGCGAACTGTGAATTAAATCCGTTGTCTGTGAATTGTGTTGGTGTGTTGTGAATGAATTGTGTTCCTCTTCCCTTACTATTGTACAAGTCTAGGTCAAAAGGAACACAGCTTGGACACAAGAGTCACCAGTTAGAAGCTTAGAACTCACTGTGACCAGCTCCCTCTCCACGACGTCTGCTGGATAGTGGGAAGCGTCATAGTGGATAGAGTGTGCGCTGCAAGTGTGCGCGTCCCTACTGCACCTGCTCCGCCAGGCTCGCCAGCGCACATGCATAGCGGTCGAAGCCGTGATCTCGGAACATGCTTGGGTGCAGTCGGAGGAGGCCAAGGCCGCGCCGGCACGGACGCAGCAGTAGAAGCTCGCGGCCGCAACCGCCCCGCCTCCGTGCATGCACCGGCTCCAGTTGTCGCAGCCGTCCCGGCGGATAGCGCGTGCTATGCCTCGGGGGGGCAGCCCATCGCCCGTGCGTCTCCGCGTCGGCACTTGAGCCTGCCCGGCTGCCGTCGTCATGACGCCGCGTAACCGCTTCAACGGCCTCGCATAGCCCGTGGACTGAGCCGACGCTGAGGCGGGGCACCACGTCGGCCGCGTAGACGTACGCGTCCACGAGCGCGTCATGCCGGCCGCTCTCACGAAGTGGTAGCGAGCATGGCGGCGCGAACGCGTAGGCGTGAACGACAGTGCGGTGCGGCATGGCTCGTTGCAGCAGCACGGCAGCAAACGTGGCGATCCCCGCCCCAAGCGAGTGGCCTGCGAGGTCAAGGCGGTAGCCAGGGTGCCGGCGCAGCGTGTCCCGCAGCAGCCGCTCGTGCCGCGCGACGAGCGTCCGCGCAGCCGCCGCCATGCCCCCGTGGCATCCTCGCCCAAGCAGGCGCTCGTCATGACGCGTGGGCGCCACCTCCACAATGGTGACCACGTCTTCCAGGTCAAGTGAGCCACGGATGACAAGGATGACGGCACGTTCGCGGTGGTCCAAGACGATGAAGTGCGCCGGCACGTACGCTGCCAAAGTGGACGTGCTCGGCGAGACATCCTTTGACCCCGCGTCGCCTTGCCGAGCCATCAGCCGCGGGCGCCACTGCGCGTGAAGCACGTCGCTGGCGCGCAGGCCAAGGCCGCGGGTGTGGATCTCGAAGGCGGTCATGCGCGGCCGGTGCAGCCCGCAGAGCATCCACCACATGGCGCGGAGCATCTGCAGCGGTGAGCGAGCCCATTCGACCAACAACACGCCAAACGTGCTGTACGCGGCAGAGGCGAGGACGCTCGCACGTGCAGCCCGCCGCAGGCTCTCTCGTTCGTGTCGATCGGTGAGCGATACGTTGAAAAGCGGCTGCGCTGGCCACTCGACTGCTGCCAGTATGCTCACTCCTTGCATCAGACGCCGTGTAGAGAGTCGGTGCACGCCTGGGATGCTGCGCACGTGCTCATCCAGGAGGCGCACGAGGCGCCTCGCCGCCCGAAACGACGGAGGTGGAGAGTCTAACGGCTGAGGTGGGTGCACGCACAAGAGAATTGTAGTGAGAAACATGGTCATGCTCCCCAGCGCAGGGAAGGCCACCCCAGGATGGCCGCCTCGACCTCACATCGTCATCGCACAAAAAGTAAGTACCGGTATACAGGTAGGCCCGAAATGGTCATTTTCGTATTAATTCATATCCAGGATCCGCTCCCAGGCGCGCAGGGTTAACATATCAGTCCCCCGCGTGTACCGGGTTAACCGACTGCTGCGCGGTGCCCACGTATCGCGGTTATTATAATAATCGACTCTTTAACGAAACTTGCATTCACGCGGCGGACCCAAATTGGGCGGACCACGGGTACCCCCACCGGCACGAATTCGCAATTGCCACGCACCTGGAATCCGATCCGATCGACATGCTTCACCGGAAAATGCGCATGAGACCCCCCCTGACCCCCTCCCCCCCCGCGCGCGCACTGGTGCCGACATGCTTCGCTCGCGCTAACGGTCAACCACACGAGTCTCCTGTGAGTGACCGATTGTCACTGTTCTATCGCACTCGAGACTCAGCGCGGAGGCGCATGAGGTATTCCGAATCTCTCTATCTTAGTCCATCGTCTGCCCTCTGCACAGAGTGGCAAAAGCCTCTCCATGCCCGCAATGCGTATCCTTCCCACAAGATGCACCGCCCTCGATCGCCCTCCCTCAGCACTCAGGCCGTCAATACTTCGACCCCCAGGCGCCCCCGGCCTTATCCCACCAGTTCGCATTCGCCTGCTGCGCCTTAGCAGCCTTGGAGAGCTCCGTGAGCGAGACGCCCCGTTGATTGGTCGTCGCAGCCACCACCGCCTCCTTAACCGCCTCCTTGACCGCCGTCGTGCTCGCCTGCGAAGGCACCGGTGCCTGCGCAGGCGCCACGGCCGCCACGGCCGCTACGGCCGCCTTGGCCTGCGCAGGTGCCTTGGCCGGCGCGTCCGCGCGCACGGGTCGTCGGAAGAGCACAAGCATCACAAATTGCTGCAGGGTCACCTCCTTCGCTCCCTCAGCCAGCGCGAGGAGTGCAGCGAGCTCCTCGGCCGTTGAGCCCGGACTCACGTGCTGCAGAGCCATCGGCAGCTGGTCCGTCGCGATGGTGCCTTTGAACTTATCCGCCATCGAGCTGAAGACGGACGCGAGCTCCGAGCCGGTCGCTCCAAGGACCTCGAGCTTTGGCGCGGGCGGCGGCTCGGGCGCAGGCGCAACCACCCTAGCCGGCGCCGTCAGCCCGGCGACGCCCGTCTTCTTCGCTGTACCGGAGATGGAGGTGTACGGGCCCCAGCTCGACACGACGCGGCCCTCCATCTTCTCCTTGTCAAGTTTCAACGTGCGGATCGCAAACTCCTCCGCCGCCTGTAAGCGACGCTTCTCCTGCATGCGCACCATCTTATTGCGGACGATCTTGCGCCAATAGGAGCCGTCCTCATTGGGCTGGACGACGGTGATGGTGCCTGTGGCGTCGTCCACGAGTAGGATGGCCTGCTCCTCCGCCTCCTCCTCGGCGCAGTCGCCTTCCACACCCCCATCGGCACTCTCCGCAGCTGGCAAGCGGCAGTTTTCGGGTGCCTCGCTCGGCACGACGACCACGCGCTTCCCTGCAAGCTCGTCCTGACCCACCACCAGACCCAGCGGCGCGAGAGTCGAAGGCTCGTACTCGATCAGCCTGCCATCATACAAGCCGAGAACCTGGCCGGTCGTCATGTGCCACCACGCGACGGTCTTGTCGTCGACCGTGCACCCCTTGGTCGGGTCGATGCTCACGTCGTCCTCCTCGTAGCCCACGTAGCATTCGTCCCCCTGGGAGGGCGAGTACACCTTGATGAACGCATTCGAGTCCTTGAGCTCCGCATGCTCGTGAGCGTAGACGCCCACCTCGTGGTTCGTGTCGGTGTAGGAGATCGTCGCATCGAGGCGCACGGTGCCACCCTTTTGGTGGTCGACGGTGCAGATCTCGAACCCGTCCTTGTTGCCGCGGATCAGCCGGCTCTGCTGCCGCCCGTCGCGCGAGGAGCCCGCGCGCATGACCGACGTCTGCGCGAAGACACAGGAGCCACGATTGGGGTACGGGCCGAGCTCACGAGGGATCGTGGGGAAGGTGATCGAGTCCTCATAGTCCTGCCCGAGGTGGAAGTGGCCGGAGAACCACGCCTTGATGCACCGATGCTTGCGCACGAGTTCGATGAACTTGGTCGTCGCCGCTGGGTCGCTCTTCGCGCCACCCGAGTGGTTGATCCAGCAGCAGCCGTTGACCACGTGATTCTCCTGCAGGACGCGCAGGCCGGAGCCAATGGGCGGCGCGTGCGTGAACACGAAGATCTTCCAGCCGTCCGTCGAGGGGTGCGACGACACCACGTCTTCGAACCACGCCATCTGCTCGTCGTCGATGATCACCTCGTGCGACGTGTAGCGCGCCTTGCGGAATACGGTCGAGCCTAAGCCCACCAGGAGCGTCTTGTCGGCGATCTGGCGCAGGAACTGCATCTGCGGCTTCTTGTGGATGCGGCAGAAGGCGGCCAGGTTCGCCTCGTCCGTTGTGAACTCGTCGATGCCCTCGAGGTCGTGGTTGCCCCCGATGACCTCGTATGGCACCCCGAACGAGGAGAGGAACTCGGCCGCGAGCTCGTGGCACTCGGTGGTGCCGGCGAAGAGCTCCTGCGTCTCCTCGGGGCGAACCGACTTGGACTCGCCCAGATCGCCCAGGCTCACGAGCGCCGTCGCCACGCCGCGCGACTTGGCGTCCTCAAAGATTGGCAGGAAATGCTCCCGGCCCTTGTAGTAGTCCTCCATCTTGCGCGGGTCCAGGTGCAAGTCGCCGAGGATCGCGACCGTGAACTCGTCGGGTTCGGGAATCGCGCACTCGTCCTCCTCGCAGAGCTTGTCCTTGTAGTAATCTGTGCCCATGTCGCCATCCAGCCCGCCGACCGTGCCCAGGTTGGCGGTTGGTATCGCCGCGCGGACGGCCTTTGCCACGTCAGATGGCTTCAAGTTCAGGTGAATGGCAGAAGAGCGGCTCGGCGCCCAGCGAGCCGGAGAAAGCGTCAGGAAGCCTTGTGCCGACTGCAACGCGACCAGCGCCAACAACGTCATGGAGCTGCTAACTCTCATTCCGGGCACAGTTTCGTCGCGACACGTCGAAGGCGCGTTGATTCACAGTCTGGATCGGAAAGGCGTTCTGTGAGGCACAATGTGACCTCGGGGGGGTTCCCCCTTGTGGCCGAGCCCCGCACCCCGCACTCTGACGGGACTTTCGGCCGCCCGAGCAGCCGGGATGATCCAGCCCTTGTTCTCATCGACGGACACGTCGGGCAAGGGCGAGGCGCTGCCCTTCGAGAAGATGTGCCAATGCTTCGAGGCGCTCACCATGGCGAACGTTAACCGGTTCCAAAAGGAGGGGATGATGATGAAGTTGTGGACGCAGTACGGCAAGGGCGTGCATGACATCTTCCCGCTCATGCGGCTGACGCTGCCGCACCTCGACACTGAGAGGCCCAACTACAAGCTGAAGCACAAGAATCTCGCGCGCAAGTACGTGGATCTGCTCTCTCTGCCCGATTCGTCCGATGACGCACAGAAGATGCTCAACTGGAAGAAGCCATCGGCAGGCTTCACGCGCAATGAGCAGGGCAACTTCCCCGAGGTCGTGTACTCGGTCATCAAGGGCCGGTGCACCGTCACAAAGGGTCACATCACCGTAGGCGAGGTCAACGCGCTCCTCGACGAGCTCGCACAGGCCCAAAACCTCGAGGCCAAGGAACGCGTGCTCATGAAGATGCACACGACCACGACGGCGCAGGAGCAGCGCTGGCTGCTGCGCATCATCCTCAAGGACATGCACATCGGCATGAAGGAGGACTCGATCTTAACGATGCTCCATGCCGATGCCAAGGAGCTCTACAACTCGGTCTGCGACCTGCACCAGACGTGCATCAAGTGCGCCGACCCGAGCTACCGGCTCGACCAGATCTCCGTGGTGCGCGGCTGCTTGCTGCCTTAGAGTGCCTCGGAGTGCGCCTGAGTGCCTCTGCTCGCTGCTGGCCTGCCTTGACCAGGAGTTGTTCAAGCCGTTCAAGCCGCGGCTCGCGCACAAGGCCGACTACCGGACCGTACACAAGGAGATGTACAAGAAGGGGGACTACGTCGCCGAGTACAAGCTCGATGGCGAGCGTGTCGTGCTCCACTTTCGGCGCGGCGACGGCGCGGGCGGCTCCGCGCGCGCCGAATGGTGGACGCGCAACTGCCACAACTTCACCCACCAGTACGGCGAGGCGCTCGCTCCGGTGCTCGCCGAGTGTCTCTCGCCTGAGCTGCGCGAGTGCATCCTGGACGGCGAGATGATGGTGTGGAATCAGGCGACGGGCGACTACGCGCCCTTTGGCGAGAACCGGAGCCTCGCGGGCGACTACAAGCGCGACCTGCAACGGGACGGCTACCAGCCGTGCTACATCGTCTTCGACGTCGTCTGGCTCAACGGGAAGGGCCTCGCGTCTCTCCCGATGCGCGAGCGGCGCGAGCTCCTTCGACCTTATGTGCGGTGGAAGGCTCACTCGATGCAGCTGTCCGAGCAGGTTGTGGTGGAGCCCCACCCGCAGGGCAAGCCACCCTCCGAGGACCACACGATCGAGATCATGAACTGGCTCGATCGCGCCATGGCCAAGGGATATGAGGGCGTGATGCTCAAGTCGCTCAACGCGCCGTACGTCCCGGGCTCGCGGGACACCGATTGGCAGAAGCTCAAGCCCGATTACGTGCACGACATGGGCGACGACCTCGAGCTCCTCATCCTGGCCGGCTACTATGGCGAGGGCGTGACACGCAACGACGGCATCTCGACTTTTCTGTGCGGCGTGCGCGCCCCCAGCTCCGAGAGAGCCAAACTTGGCGTCCCGCCCGACATGCCGCTCTTCTACCCTTTCGCCAAGGTGGGCTCCGGCTACACGCACGAGGCCTTGGTAGACCTGCGCTCGCAGCTGAAGAGCGCCGAGCGGCCGTGGCACAAGAGTGCGCGGCCGCTCCACCTATGCGGCTGGATCCCGAACAAGACGGACGACGAGCCACACGTTTGGTACGAGCCGACCCTCTCCAAGGTGATGCAGGTCGCCGCGTACGAGATCGTAAAGGGGGACGCCTTCATGCCGGCGGGCCTGACACTGCGCTTCCCGCGCCTCGCGCGCCTCCGAGATGACAAGGGCTGGGCCGACGTCGAACGTTTCGAGGAGCTGCAGCGGCGTGTGGCCGAGGGCAAGTCCAAGGTGGCTGCGTCCAAGCGCTCGGCGGCCGAGGTGGCACGCGCCGACGCGGCCGACCTCGAGTACGGCGGGCAGGCGGGAAAGCGAAGCAAGCCTTCGGCCAGCAAACTGCAGCGCAGCAAGGTGGGCGTGGTTTCGCATGCCGCGCACGACCTGCAGGCGCTCTCCCGCGTGGCGCGTGAGTTCGAGGTGCTTCGGTCGCACGTGGCCGTCGTCAAGGGCGTTGGCGGCAGCGTCGCTTCCATCGAGGAGCTTCTCGCCAAGCGACGCGAGTGGCAGGCGGCGCCTGAGGGTCGCCCAACGCCCACCCTGAGCGCGGACGCTCTCAAGCGATTGCTCAAACAGCTCGGCGCGGAGCGGGTGGATGCAAACGTTAACAAAGAGACGACCCTGGTGGTGGACGCGGATCCGATCAACTCCATGTCCATGCAGACCAAGAACCTGGTCGCCGACTGCGAGAAGGAGCAGCGGACGCAGTTCAACGTGGTGGCGGCCGAGTGGCTGGTCCAGTGCTTCCTGGAGAAGCAGGCGGGGCAGGAAGCTCCGCCCCTAGAGCCTCTGTACGTGCGGTATGCGACGCCCGACACGCGTGATGCGATGGGTCGCATCATGGATGAATGGGGCGACCGGTACCAGCAGCTAGCGACTGCGGACAGCCTCAAGGACGCATCCTCCCTTGTCAAGCGAAGGACGCTCCTCGGGGCACTCGGGGCACGCCCCTCGGTGGCCAGCGCGGCGCGCTCGGGTGGCGGCACGATGGTCCCATGCCATGGTGGTGCCACCACCAGCGGCGTCGGCGGTCCTCCTGTCGCGTGCGGCGGCAGTACGGCCATGACTGCGGCCGCAGGCGCCTCCTCGACGCGTAGCGTGGCCGAAGTGGAGGCGATGGTGCTCGGCTATCTCGATCGACTCGAGGACGATCGAGATCTCGCCGAGCTGCGCCGCGGCCCCACGCGCATGCTCCTCAGCCGCGTCGTCGCCTACGCGCCGAGCGCGGCGGTGCGGCTGCGGCTGCGGCTCGCGGGGGCCGCTGTCGTGAGCGACCCTGAGGCTCCGGGCGCGACGGTGACGCATGCGGTGCTGGCGCCGAGCGCCATCGCGGATGGCTCGTGCGCACGGGTGCGCGCGGCGCTCACGCGCGCGCGCCTCGGCGCCACCCAGGCCAACGGAATGCAGGTCGCCTACGCGTACATCTTGTCCGAGGCCTGGCTGGACGCGTGCGAGAGGGCCGAGCAGAAGGTGGGCGAGGCGCAGTACCTGCTGCGGGAGGCCGCGTGAGTGGCAGGGCTGAGGCAGCGACGTGACGTGTGGGGTGAGCACGTGTTTCTCCTACCTGGAGGCGCGAGGGAGCGGGCCCTGTGCCACTGTGTTGAAAACGACCATACAGGGTTAACCACCTGAGTGAGCGTTTGAAACCCTGCTCCCCCAAGGTCAAAATCTTGCGCCGTGTGCGGGGTGCGGGCGTGCGGCTCGCGCGGCCGCGCCCCGGCGCCCGGGTATAACATTTTTCCACTCACGGGCCCGTCTAGGGTCTTGCGGTCTTCACACTTCAGACTTCACGCGCACCCGACGCGGACACGCACGTCGAGTTAATTTGACCCTTTAAGAGTGCCGACCCGGTGGCGTGGCGCCCCACCGCCCCTTGCGCCTTGTCCGTAATTTTTTGCGTTAAACTTTTTATCGCCTTCGCTTCTTCATCGCCTTCGCGGCTATCTGCGCATCAGCGCAAATCATCGCGCGGGGGGGGGGGGGGGGGGGGGGGGGGGGGGGGGGGGGGGGCGGGGGGGGGGGGGGGGGGGGGGGGGGGGGGGGGGGAGGGGGAGGAGGTGGGGGAGGGGGGGATGGTGGGGGTGGCGACGGCGG
>Ga0180440_101590_pt1 | contig 13783 bp, 12 predicted proteins | sample ChrtobMetaP5_4mM_FD_119745 | JGI IMG/M metagenome (GOLD analysis project Ga0180440, IMG submission 119745) | Chrysochromulina tobin associated microbial communities from unialgal haptophyte culture, Washington, USA - P5_4mM MetaG | ecosystem: Host-associated > Algae > Haptophytes > Unclassified ... | reverse complement strand
TTGCCTGTGCGGGCTCAGGAGTCATTTGCGGCATTCCGGTGCAGCAACTGCGCGAGGACAGCGTCACGGAGCTCAACTTGTCCGATAGGGGGCTCCATGTGCCTGCGGCCATGCTTGTCGCCTATCTCATTCCAGCTACGTCGGGGCTCAAGAACTGCAACTTGCTCAAGAACAGGTTCGACGTTGAGTTGGCCAAGAAGCTCGCCAAGATGGGCATGGAGAAGGGCATCATGCTCTCGGGCATGACATGCGACCAGACGGAGGCCGACTTCTCGCATCAGAGCCTAAAACCCGCCGACTCCATCCTGATCGCGTCTGACCTGCAGTTCATGGCGGCCCTGACCGAGCTCACGCTCTGGAGCAACAACATCGGCGACGACGGTGCCAAGGCGATCGCGGAGGCGCTGAAGGTCAACGTGGTCCTGACCGAGCTGAGACTCGGGGGCAACACGATCGGCAACGAGGGTGCCAAGGCAATCGCGGAGGCGCTGAAGGTCAACACGGTGGTGACCGAGTTGAACCTCGGTTTGAACTTCATCGGCGACATCGGTGCTAAGGCGATCGCGGAGGCGCTAAAGGTCAACGCGGTCTTGACCACCCTGGGACTGTTCAACAACTCCATCGGCAACGACGGTGCCAACGCGATCGCGGAGGCGCTGAAGGTCAACGCAGTCCTGACCATTCTCGATCTTCAGATCAACAAGATCGGGGACTTGGGTGCCAAGGCAATCTCGGAGTCGCTGAAGGTCAACGCGGTCCTGACCAAGCTGTGGCTCAACAACAACAAGATCGGCGACAAAGGGAAACAAGCAGTGTGGGTCGTGGTGAAGGACCGGAGTGGATTTAAGTTGCATTTTTAATATGGGTCGCGGTGACGAGGGCCGGAGTGGATCTAAGTTGCATCTGTGATTGTGCGAAAACAGGGTGCTGATAGTGAATTCACTGCCTAGTTCCGCGTGAGGCCTGGACGGCAGGCGCTGAGCACCCTGCACGCGAGTTCATTCGCACATGGTTCTCCGCTCGGATTTCGGGGTTTCCTTAGCATTCTCAGCTTTTCAATCTCAAAGCGAATGTCTTACCTACCGCGCTCCACACCAGGCTGCCGTTTGTGTAGTTTGATGAGCCGCCAAACGCGACCAAGCCTGTGATCTTGGTATTTATCACTTCGTTTTGTCGGTGCACTTCATTCACAGCCAATGTGGTCATTTCACGACGAAAAATGGAGCTTCGCTCCGCGTCGGTGTCGGTGCAGTCGTGGCTGACACCACGGCTCCCGCCACACAGAAGCAGCGCGCGCCTCGGCAGCAGGGCTGCCGGGCGACGCGCTGTCGCAGGATGATGCGCCGTCGCAACGTCCTGCTTGCGGCGCTCTGCTCCCTCATCGGCGCTCTCGCATGGAACAAAAAGCAGCCCAGCTCACAAGGCTCCGTGTCAGCGGTGCGCCCGGCCTCGCTGCCAGAGGAATCGGGTCTCGGACTCTATTCGGTCGTGCCGTGGACGGATGATTGCCGAGGCGATGCTTGCCGGCAATCATCGCTCGGCAACCATCGCATCAGCCTCAAAGTGCGGGGACGGCTCGGTGAGGGCACCTTCGCTTGGGCGCACGTCGTGTGGCGCTTGCCTGGGTTAGGATTTTCCGCAAACTTGTGGAGCCAGCTGCTACGCATGCGCTCACCGAGCGGCGATACCATCAAGCTGCACGTGCTGAGCGTGAACGATGAGACGATATCCTTTCTTTTCGAGCCGCTTTCTTGCGACGACTCCCAACCTGACGAAGTGGTGGTCGGACAGCCGGCCTCGGAGCGGGCCGAAGAAACGTGCTCGTACTTCCTGTACTACCTCCCCTACATACCCACGTGCGAGACCGGCCCTTCGCGGGCATGCCCTACCCCGTACAAGCGGAACACCATCGACAAGCGCTGCGCGGGCCACTACGGACAACAGCTGGGGGAGAGGGCGTGCTGTGGACAGCCGGGCACGCTAGACTCGCCCGGGTACACGTGCCCGGCCCATGCGCCCACGTGCACTGGCTACATCGAGGCGTCGGCGTGGGGTCAGTGCGTGGACGAACGGCCAGAGGCGCAAGCTCCGCAATCGGCGTGGGGTCGGAAGGCTCTGGAGCACACACGCACAAGTGGCTGGCAGGAGAGGACACCGACGGCCCGAGTGGTGGGGATGCATGCGCGCACGGAACGTGACGCGTTCCACCCGATGGAGGTCGCGGCGACGGCAGCGGAGGTGGCGGAGGTTAGAGCGTGGGGACGACCGTTACTAGTGTGGCCTGAGGAGCGCACACGCCCTATTCGCCTCATGCATGCACTGCCTCTCGTCTGGTACGCTGCTTGCCACCTGAATGCGCTCTGATGACCGCCTGAGTGCGCTCTGATGACCGCCTTTCTGAGTGCCTCCCTGATTGCCTCACAATCTAGGTACATTGCCGGGGCGACGCCGGCCAACGGCTCCATCTTCCGCGGCGAGGCCATGCGCGGCGAGTACTTTACATTCCAGTTGGGTGCGTACGCCGCGCGGCGGCCGCTGCTGCTCACAGCGACGTGGACCGATCTCGTTGGGAGATCGCACCGGCAGATCCTGAGCTCCAGCCGGCTGCGCTGCACCAACCTCCCAAAAGGCTCGATCGCCGAGCGCGAGGGGCTTCTCGTCGGCGCAGGCGAGGTGCTAGCCTTCTGGTTTGGGCTGGACGTGCCCAAATCAGGCATCTTCGCCGACACGTACGTCGCACGCGTCGTGCTAAGCGAGAAGACGCCTCGGGCGGCGGCGGGCGAGGTGTCGGCGGGCGAGGTGGTGGCCGAGGGCATCCGAGTTGAGATTACGATCTCGGACGCCCTGGCCACCCAATCTGGCGATAACGAGCTCTGGCGCCACTCGAGATTGCGATGGCTCGACTCCACAGCGGGCGATTCCACAGCGGGCGATTCCACAGCGGGCGATTCCACAGCGGACGATTCCACAGTGGGCGATTCCACAGCGGGCGATGAGCCAGCGGCTAACGGCAGCAGTGTGAACGGTGGGCTGAGCAGACTCAGGGGGTCGAGGGGGTGTGCCCTGGGACAAGCCGATTGCATCGCCGTGGAGAACGCGGCCTACGGGACGTTATTGAGCGCCCCTGGCGGCCGACAGCTTGGGATCGGCTCAACTGGGCTGCCGTTGAGCCTCCGAGTAGGCGGCGCCGAGTTGCTCGCGGCGCCGGCACGGCTGCGACTGCTGCGTGCGCATCTCGGGCTGACGCTCAGTTCCGATGGCCCACTCCACCTTGAGCGCCGTGCTGGTGGTGCCGTCAGCTGGCGTCAAAAGCTGCGAGCAGAGGAAGCGTCCGTGCGGGTGCATATCTGGGGATCGATGGAGGTCGATGGGCTGGCGCAGATGAGCGCGGAGATCCAGATCGTGCAGAGATCGAGCCAGATGAGCGCGGAGATCCGGCGGCGCACCGCCGAGGAGGAGATCTCCTCCAATGCGACTATCGCTCTGGACGACGTGCGGCTCGAGCTGCCGCTCCTCTCGTCGATGGTGCCGCTCATCAACGGATTCGACATCAAGGGGAATGAGCGTCCCAATCAAGTCTTGTGGCGGTGGGATGGGAAGCAGACGACCCAAGACCATGGGCAGCGAGGCCTCAACTGCCGCGTGTGGCTCGGGTCTGCGAGGGCTGGGCTACAGCTCAACCTGCAGGGCATGGAGCAGGCGGCCGCCGCCGCGTCGAGCAACTGCGGCAACGATGAGAATGGTCAGCTGCAGTGTGAGAACCTGTCGGATGCCCAGTTCAACGTGGCGCTTGGCTCGCAGGTGGGCGGCCACTGAGTGCCTCTGATGGTGCCTGATGGCCTCCGACGGCCTCAGAGTGCCTCCGATTGCTTGCATCGGCCCATGGTATAATCACAACCACAATCACATCCTTGATTGTACCATGGTCCGCAGGAATGGTACAATCACAACCGCGGCGGCGCAAGCGTGCTGAGCAACGACGCGGCATCAGGCGGTGGCGGCAGCTCGACGGTGGTCCTGAGCGTGTACACCGGCCGGCTGGACCCCATGCGCCGAGGGGACCGGCTCAAGCTGAGCTGGCGGCTGCTCCTCACGCCGGTGCGCGGCGGCGGGTATCCCGTCCGGGCCGACTTTTCGACGCGGTACTTCCACATGCAGCGATCCGTCTCCGTCGAGGAGGTCCTGCGCACGTCGCCTACGAAGCCGTGGATCATCCTGCATCAAGGGAACCAGCTCATACCCTACATCAACTACCCCTTCCTCCACCTGCAGCCGCTCCGTGACTACATTCGCGAGGCGCACGCCAAAGGGGCCAAGGTGAAGCTGTACTACACTGTGCGGGAACTCTCTACATTTGCCGTCGAGCTATGGGCGCTGCGGGCGCTGAGGGGAGAGGTGATCGTGCCCAGTCGCGGCAAGGCGTCAGGGCACGTATGGCTGCGGGAGCACCTGCGGAACAACTACACGGCGGCCTGGCATGAGGTACTGGCCAACGGCGAGGTGGATGCTGCGGTGCAGACCCCCGCCTTCACAACGCGCTGGGACAATTATTGGATCGAGGGCATCCTGTGGCTCGCGCGCAACCTCGACATTGACGGCATCTACCTCGATGGCGCACCGTACGAGCGCAACGTCCTGCGGAGGTTACGACGTGCTCTCACGGCTGAGGGAAGGGGGACGGGATTCCTGCTCGACCTGCATGCCTCGTGCGCCGGCAACCCGCACCTGCCTTATATGGAGCTCTACCCCTATCTCGACTCGATCTGGTTCGGCGAGCAGTGCGAGTACAAGACCTTCTCGCCCGCCATGTGGCTCGCCGAGGTCTCCGGCGTGCCGTTTGGGCTGCCTGCGGAGATCCTGGGAGACAACACGGACCAGTGGCAGGGACTCGTGCATGGGATGACCTGCCGCATCTACCCCGACCCGATGCGGTGCAACCCACGGCCGCTGTGGGCCGCGCTCGACTCGATGGGGTTGACGAACCCGCGCATGCTTGGCTGGTGGGATGCCGCGAGCCCCGTCTCCGTCACCGCCCCGACTATCACATACGGGAAGGACGCCGGTAGAGGACCTGCGGTCGTGGCGACCCTCTTTGTGGCCGATGGACGCGCCGACGCGCCGCGCTTTGCTGTGGTGCGCCACTCGTCGCAGCTCCTCCCTCGAACGCGAACCCGTGTCTTTGTAGGAACATCCATCTCCCACCCTGTGCTTAGCCCGCAGCCACCCCTCTCCCTTCGGCCGCTTGCCGCCCACCCCCTCCCCCCCCCCCCCACTCCCCCCCCCCCCCCCACCCCCCCCCCCCCCCCCCCTCCCATCCCCCCCCCCCCCCCCTGACTCTCAGGCGCTTGCCAATTGGGCTGACCAGCCGGTGAGCCTCACCCTCCACATCAACGCCACGGCCCTTGCCTCCCTCGGGCTGTCCACGCCCGCGACGGCGCTCCGCCTCCGCGCACCGAGGATCGAGGGATTCCAGACCGCCCACGAGTGGGGAATCGGGCACGAAATCGCCCTGCGCAAAAAGGGCGCGGGGCTCAACGAGGGCCTCTTGCTCGAGCTCTCGTGAAGAGGCTCGAGGGCTCACGTCGAGCGCCGGGCGGGGGGAACGGTCGCGATGCCCAAAGCGACGCGATTTCATACCTAGGCCGTTGATAACCGCTACTCGGAGAGCTGCAGTTGTGAAAGTACTTCCCTTGGCAATGGAATGCGCTTTTCACGGCGTTAATGGTGGAGTTTCAAGGAAGTCAAGTCATGAACAACATACAACCTATTATGGGACGGGAAAAAACCCCGAGATTACAAGTTTGAGTCGATGTCAAACAGGGAAAGTCGTCCTTCGCCGCCGTCGCGTTGCCCGTCGTCGGGGTGGAGGTGTTCATGCGGGCCCTATTCTCAAGCTTCTTCTCCTCTGAGTCGGGTCTGGGCCAGATTTTCTTTTACTTGATCCTGCTCGCGTTCACGATCCTCTACAGCACCGTGTCCCTCCTCGCGCCAATTCTCCAGCCGCCATGCGAAATCCAAATGAACGAGGACGTGCTCAATCGGGCCCACGCCCGCGCACTTGGGCAGGGGCTCGAGGGTGGCCTCGAGAAGGCACCCAATCCGGATTATCATCCGGATCCCTGCCGCTGGGAACGGTATGCCGTGCTGCTATGGATGAACAAGTGGGAGTGCGACATGACGCGCAGGATCATCATCTCGATCATAATGGGCTCGATCATCGGCTTCGAACGCCGCCGCGCCGACCGACCGGCGGGCATCCGAACCATGGCAATGGTGTGCCTCGGCTCGTGCGTCTTCACGCTCGGCTCAATGTACGCCTTCCTCGACGGCACGATGGGCTGGGACGCATCGCGTGTGAGTGCGGCGATCCCATCGGGCGTGGGTTTCCTGGGCGCCGCCTCGATCTGGAAGGGCACCAAGAGCTCGGGGAGCGGCGCCGACGCCTCCACCGTGCCCGAGGTGCATGGGCTCACCACGGCCACCACGGTCTGGCTCGCTGCTGCCGTGGGCATCCTGTGCGGCGGCGCGCTCTATGTGCCCGCGCTGCTGTCCACTTTCCTTGGGGTTGTGTACCTGCGCTTCGCGCCGCGATTGCGCTCGGACCAGGAAGAGCCGGTGACGGAGGCAGCCTCCGGAGACGGTCTGGAGTCTGGCAGCGAGAAGGGCGAGCTACGCGAGCCGCTTGCGCCCAACAAGATGCCGGGCGCAGGCAGCAAGTGCGCGAGCTCGGCGAGCCAGATTGCGTTGCCCAGCATCCCGGTGCAACCCGTCGCGCTGACCAAGGTGCCGAGTGCCAAGCGGCCCAGTGCTTCCATCCTGCCGTGAACTTTGTCTAGTTGACCTTTGATGGTAAGTGTGTGTAGAGGCACAAGTATGAGAAGGCATGCGTACAAGCAAGCAAATTGCTTGCATGCGTCAGTCTCTCGAGAGGTCGACGTACGTGTAGCAAAAGGACCAGGGTAAGCGACTGCCTGAATGGCCGGGGGCCCACCTCAATGCTCTATCGATCATCACCCGGGCCTTACCCGGGGGAGGTTCTCGATGGCTGAGCGGCAACTGGAGCAGGGCCTTAGTGAGCGAGGACGCACTACTCCTCAGGGCCGTCATGTGGGAACATGCTATACCTTATGGCCGCCTTTACCGAACAACATGGCTGAAATATGGGGTTTCTGACCATTGGTTTCTTATAGGTCTTGGGGCATCTGTGGGGGAACGTCGTGTTCGTTAACATGACCCCCCCCGAGCTGCGACGCAGGTTTCACACCCTCCGGGTTTCTCGAAAAGGGAAAGTTCAGAAAGTTTCCTCCGCGGCGTGTTTTGGACGGCCGCGCGAGTCTGCGACCCTGCATCTGCGACCGCGAGTGTGCCGTCGTCATGAACAGGTTCACGGTCGTTGGTCAGATTGGCAAGGGCTCCGCGGGCTCCGTAACAAAGGCGACCGTGAAGAAGACCGGGGCAACCGTCGCCATCAAGCACATCACTAATCAGAGATTCACGAGCTTCTCCGCCGCGCTGGCGCAGCGCGAGGTGCGCGCGTTGAGTCGAATCCGCCACCCGAATGTGCTGCGTCTGCTCGAGGTCGTGCGCGAGAATGAAATGCTCTACCTCATACTCGAGTATGCTGAGGCCAGCTTGTACCAGTGGATGCGAGCGGCCAAGGCGCCGCTCGGGGAGCCGATGGTGCGCGTGCTCGCGCACAGGCTGCTGCTGGCTACGAACCACGTGCACAAGTGCGGCTTCGTCCACCGCGACGTCAAGCCGATGAACATCCTCGTCTCCCATTTTGACGGCGACCCTTCGTTGCTCAAATTGAAGCTCGCCGACTTCGGCGCGGCCCGTGAGCTGCCCAGGACGGCGCCTGGCACCGCGCGGCATGAGCCGCTCACGCCGTACGTGTCGACGCGCTGGTACCGCGCGCCCGAGGTGTTGCTGCATGCGTCGGGCTATGCGGCCGCGGTCGACATGTGGGCGGTCGGCGTCATCATCGCCGAGGCGTACAGGTTGCAGCCGCTCTTCCCTGGCAACACAACGATTGACCAGCTGGACCGTATCGCAGGCGTACTCGGCAGGCCGTCCGAGGGAGCGCTGGGCGGCGCGCAGGCGTGGCCGTACGGGTGCGAGCTGGTGCGCAGGCACGAGCAGATCCACAGCCACAGATTCCCGCGCTGCGAGCCGATCCCGATCGCGCAGATTGTGCCGCATGCGAATGCGGACGGGCTCGACTTGATCGCTTCTCTTTTGCGTTGGGATCCCGCGCAGCGGCTCACGGCGCGACAGGCGCTGCGCCATCCGTTTGTTTCGAGCAAGCTCATGAGCTCGCTGCGGCTGGTATCCCTCCGACTGCGCACTGCGCTGTTGCGATGGTCGCTCCGGAGTCGATCTCGCACGACACGGATACCGACGGCCACCGGGGAGCCACCGAAGCATGGGACCTCGCCGTCGCCGCCTGCGGCACTCTCACGTGCCCAGGGCGAGGCACCAGGGGATGTGCGTGCTGACACGCCGTCGAAGAGTGTGCCAGCCGCCCGATGACCCCGCACATACGCGTAGTGTGCGACGCGAACGCGCCGAACAATAATCATTATATCGAGGTAAACCCGATAGATATTCATCGAAACGGAAACGATGTAGCGGATCCGGGTGCGCGTGCTGCGATCCTGAATCAGGACTCCCCGTTGAGCTTATTGGAAGCCCGCGCGGTGAGACCTTGCGTGGCATATCGTTATACACAGTCACTTTAACGGACGAAAGTGCAGAGTCGTCCGCCACGCATCGCACGGGGCGTCTGCGCGCAGCCGCGGTGACGCGCATCGCCCCTCCCCCGCACCTCCCCCGCACCTCCCCCGCACTCCTCTCTCACTCGCGTCAGAGCTCATCCTTAGGATCATCCTGAGGCTCCTCCCCACCACTGGATCCGGAGGACCATCCATCCTCATCGGTCGTCGCCTCGGAAGGCACCACTGGAGGCTCCTCATCGGTCGTCTTCTCCTGCCCAGTGAGCGCCGGGCCGGCGGCACCCGGTGTCCACATGCGCTCCTTACGGCGCAAGTCCGAGCGCTGCCTGCGCGACTGGTCGTGATCGTGTGCAAACGGGTCGCCGAACGGTTCGAACGGATATCGCTCGGGGAAGTAATGGCGCTCCACCTGCTCGTAACTGTAGCCCTCGAGGTCCCGGCCGATGTCAAAGTGCGACTTGCATGCAGCGTCCGAGAGGCACTCGTACGAAGAGGCGAGGCGTGCCATGCGAGATGTCGACCCCCCCGCGCGGTCTGGGTGGTACTGGATGCTTCGCGCTCGGAAGGCTTTCTTGAGCTCCGCAGCTGTGAAATCGACACGCACGCCAAGCACCCAATAATGACCGCGCAGCTCGTCGAGCGCCGTCACGGCGGCCTCCTCCGCAGCGGCCGCCGCCGCTCGCTCCTTTTGGTCCAGTGCGGCAGTCAGGCGCGCGGCAGCCTCCGAGTCGGCGGGCGCGCAGCAGAGCACGCTGAGCTCCATTCCCCAGCCGCCGCCCGCAGCGTCGGCGTCGTCGTCCACACGCGTAACCAGGAGGCGTGTGCCTTCCTGAGTGACGTGGAAGGCGTCGCCGAAGCCCGATGCGTAGCCGAGAGGGTCCCACCTGTGGGGAAGGGGTGACGCCGTGGTGAGCACATGCATGCAGGGCGTGTGCGCCGGCGGCCGCGAGGGTCCCCCACCAGTTCGTCTTGTTGACCAACGTCGGGCAGCTAGCCTCTGGATCGCTCAAGCAGCATGCATGCAGCCCATCGTCGGCGGCCAAGGGGATGGCCTCCGCGACCGCCGAGATCTCATCGAGATCGATAGGCGTGGTGCCAAAGCTGGCTCGTGCGTTCAGCCGGGCGTCGTGCCGAGCGCGCCGCGCGGCCGCCATCAGCTCCGACGGGCTAGCGAGCCCGCCCACTTTGAGAACCTCGCATCCCGCGGGGGGGGGCGTTTCAACGGCAGGGAGACGCGCTCCGTCGCCGCGGATGACCTTGTGCTGTGACGGGTGGTGATGCTCACGGCTCGTGCGTTCCTGCATCGCATGCGCGAGCTGCAACCAGGCCCCAACGCCCTCCGTATCCGGCTGTGCCTGCATCGCTCGCTCGAGCGATCGTATCGCGTCGGACGCGCGCCGTCCGTCGAGGGCCGTCAGCGCTTGCTCGAGGAGCGCCTCCAAATAATTGGGGAAGATACCGAGCGCCACACGCAGGGCGGCTTGGGCCTCCTCTAGCCGCGCCGGCTGCGCACGGCGCAGGCAGCGCGCGCGCTCCAGCTCGAAACTTGCCGTCGCCCAGCCCGCCGTCGCCCAGCCGCGTGACGCCGCGGCCGCGCGCGCAAAGTGCTCTGCAGCAGCGTCGAGCTCGCCCTCCTCCTTGGCCACGCGCGCCTCGCGCGCCGCCTCAGCCGCTTCTGGAGCGAGGGTCGCCTCAAGATCCTCGGGCGGCGCCGTGTTGTACAGCGTGGGCGGCGCGGGCGCGGGCACGCCCGCAAGGTAAGCGACGCGCTTCTCGTTTGCCCTCGCCGTCTTCTCACTATGCCTCGTCGCCTCGCGCCTGAGGGATCCGGCGAGTTGCGCGATGTGGTGAGCACTTGCATGCAAGGCACGTCATCAGTGGCAATCAACCTAGAGGGATTCGACGCTGTGGAGAGCACTTGCATGCAAGGCACGTCATCAGTTGGAATCAACCTACCTGAGGGATTCGACCTTGTGAGCGTCGCGGATGCCGATGACTTGCCAAGGCAGCTGATCGTCGTCGTCGCCCGTGGAGGTGCGCAGCTGCGTGCTCTCGCTGGTCGGACCGCCCCGGCTGCCACCACCGCCGCCGCCGCTGTCGCCGCCGCCGCCGCCGCCGCTGCCGCTGCCGCTGCCGCCGCCGCCGTTGTTCGCATCGACCGGCGGCGGCTGCGCACGCGGCTCTCGGTGGAGATGATCCCAGCCCGCCGGATGCTGCCGGATGCTGCCACTGCTCGGAATCAGATCAGGGCTTCTCGTCGCAAAGCGCTCGCGATTCTGTGCGTCGAAGAGCACCCATTCCTGCACGACGTGACCCTCCGGCAGCGCAGTGTTCACATGCGCGAGGAGCCAGTTGCTGATGTGGTGACGGTACGCGCCGTGTCCCAGAGTGATGGCGATTTCGGGCGGCAGCTCAGCGTGCGGATCGTGCATCCTCGGGCCGTAGACGCCATTGACCTCGTCTAAGCTGGAGCCGGCAAGGAAGAAGCCCACCATCGGCTCGCTGATGCGCACACGGCCGCCGTAGCGGGGTCCGCCGCCCCCGCCGCCGCCACCCGAGTAAGGAGTCATGCCGCCGGGCGCGACCAGCTGCTGGCACGCCGCATCGGAGAGGACGAGCAGGACGAGGAAGCGCGAAAGGTCCGCCGCCATAAGCGCCGTGTTGAGCGCCTTCCGCCATTCCCCTACATGTACCAACGTAGCCGTGCCGCCGTCACGATGAGCGGGGCAGCTCGCTGGAGGGCGGTTTGAGAACTGGAAGTTTGAGGATCGCCGGCCGATAGATCGCGAAGAGCACCAACGCCCTCGAACCGCTGCCTCCTTCTTAACGCAGCCGAAGTCGAGCTGGGTACTTTGCCATGCCAGCCAAGCTCTCTGAGCGCCTCGAGCGTGCGCTCGCGGCGGCCGGCTCCGCCACGCCGCGCACGTTTGGCGACGGCAGCTCCGAGGCGCAGCATGTCGCGGCAGCCTCACCGCGGACAAAGACACTTTGGCACCATTCCTCAGGTGCGCACGTTGACAGTTTCCCGGAGGCCCGCGCCGATCCGGACGACGACTTCCTCGACGACGGTGGACCGGCCTCCTTTGAGTCTTCGCCCTTTGTGCCGACCGACGTGCTGCGGGAGCGTCGGCGCGCTCTCGAGGAGCGGCTCGAGATGCTGCAGACTGACAGCCTCAAGACGCGCTCACTGCTGCGCGAGTGCGAGGCGATGGTGCAGCGCAGCATCGCCGAGGCGCCGGACGATGATGACGCCGGCGGAGCCGGCGCCGCCACCTCGTCCGCAGCTCCGACCCCTCGGGCGACGGCGGTGGCATATGGCGGCCGCCTGCTGCCCTCGTCCTGGACGCCTCGGTCGACCCTGGCTGGACGAGCCGGAGCTGCCGGACCGGCCGGCGTCGGCGGCGCCTCCTCAGTGCCCGAGTGGGCCGACGTGTCCATGGCCGCGGGCGGCGCGCGCCCGCCGACCGCGCCCGACGATCTGAAACAGCAGCGACTGCTGCGCTGCGACCATCTACAGGCAGCGCTGCAACCGGTGCGTCGGGATTGGGACGAGTACTCAGCGAGCCTGGGGGACGCGCACGCGAGCAACGCGCGGCTGCAGGCCGCGCTCGACAGCGCTTTCACATTCACAGAGGCCGAGATACAAGCGGAACTCGCAGCGCAAGCGCGAGAGGCGCCGCCGGCCGCCGCCGCGGCCGCCGCCGCCACGGTAGCAGGAGCGGGGCTTAAAGTGAGGGCGGAAGCGGGGGCGGGAGCGAGGGCGGGGGCGGGGGCGAGAGCATTGGCGGGGACGGGGGCGAGACCGGGGGTGGGACCGGGGGCGGGGCCGACCGCTGTGGCAGCGCGCCCCGCGGACATCTCATCGACGTCAACGATCCCGCCGCCCCCGCCCGCGTCTCTCGGCGGCGCCGACCACGGCGGTCTGCGCGCCGCCCTGGGCCAGCAGCCCCGACGAGCGTCGGCAGCGCAAGCCGCCATCGCGCGCGTGAGCGTGAGCGAGGCGATGCGGGGACAAGCAGCCACCACCGCCACGAGCACGGGCACGGGCGGGCAGCCGACCGGCGCCGCGGCCGCGAGTGGGCTGCCTGCGCGGGCTGGCATGGCGCATGGGGCCGGCCGAGGGGGCATCGCGACGGGTCGTGGGCGCCCTCCGGGCCGAGGCGGCGGCCGCGGCATGAGTCCGAGTGGGAGCCCCGAATCCATCGATTCATGATCCATCGATAGAGATTCTGGATGCAATGGATAGCGCGGGCGTGGGGCGATCGGCGAATCCGCCCCGGAGCCTGTTGTCCCATTCCCGATAGGTTACATTAACGGGGCTTCATAGGTAAAATCCCTTACTTGCCATTTTTTCAAGTCCGACGACCGTTGGCAGACGTGCACTCTCACGCCCCGACGGCGCTCGCTTTTGCCGTCGCGATTAACGAATCCTGTCGCGCGCGCCAAAGTCCGTTCCGGGGTCATTAATGGGCCATTAATGGGGCCATTAAATGTGAAATCTCGTCGTACTTGCCTTTGTAGTACAAGTCCGACGACCGTCGGCGTCCGCGCCTCCGTCTAGCCGTCGGCGCTTGACATTTTGCCATCGCATCCCGTCTGATCGTCGGTCTCGTCCGTCACCGTCATGGCGATGATGCTTGCGCCAATGTCTCTCTGCTTCGTGAACGTGGGCCCGCGCCCAGAGTGTAAGCAAGCGTGACCTCGCACCGCCCGCTTGCCCTTTGCCGCATCGCGGCCGATTTCTGCTGACTGCACTTCACCCCGTCTGTGACGACAGGGCTTGTCAAGAACATGCGCAACGGGACTCTGAAGACCAGCTTAGAGCAGTGCCTCACCTCGACCTTCCGCAATCAGGTTCACGACTTCTCGATTGGCCACCGCGGTGCGTGCCAACAGTTCCCAGAGCACACGGCCCAGAGCTACCAGGCCGCCATTGAGATGGGCGCGGGCATTGTCGAGTGTGATGTGTCCGTCACGAAAGACGGCGAGCTCGTGTGCCGCCACGACCAATGCGACCTCCACACGTCCACCAACATCCTCGCGGTGCC
>Ga0180440_101573_pt1 | contig 13883 bp, 10 predicted proteins | sample ChrtobMetaP5_4mM_FD_119745 | JGI IMG/M metagenome (GOLD analysis project Ga0180440, IMG submission 119745) | Chrysochromulina tobin associated microbial communities from unialgal haptophyte culture, Washington, USA - P5_4mM MetaG | ecosystem: Host-associated > Algae > Haptophytes > Unclassified ... | reverse complement strand
TGTCCAGTGGTGACATCTTAGAACCTCTTACGGACTTCGTCCCGCTCTAGAGAGGTCAGGTCTACTCGCCGGACCTCCTAAGCGGCATGCAAGGGTCCCTGGAGCCAAGGGCTCCGGTTCCCAGTTTGCAATTATTTATATTTTTATTTAGGCCGTGTGGGAAACAATTGACGATCACGCTTCACGGAAACACGGTGTCGCGTTGGTGTCGCGAGTTTCTAATCTAACCAACGATGGCTGTGAAGCCGGCGCGCGCGTCGCTCTAACGTGTGTATCGCAGTCTAAATCCATCCGTGGCGCCGGCGGCGGTGCGTACGTTTCGCCCCTTCGGCGCGACGCGCGACGCGCCGCAACCGGAGCTGACCTTTTCACTGAGTATTCACGCACACTCTCTCAGTGCGCATTTTTTCTGATGCGAACGGACCGCCGCGGACGCCTTTGGCTTAGCTGCAGCGCCCTTGGCCGCCTTCTCCTCCGCGCGCTTCGTCTCCTCTTCGAGGGCCTCTACGAGGGCAGCACGCGAGGGCATCACGCGCCTCTCCGGCACGCATGAAGGCGTCCTCTGCACCGGGCGCCTTGCAGCGATCAGGGTGCACCTCAAAGCTCACTGCCTTCCACGCCTGTTGGATGCTAGCCGATGTTAGCCTACGGTCGACAGGCAGCCGCAGCATTGCCTACCAATCCGCGGCCATCATGGAGGCCGGGGATCACCTCCAATCTGCGGCCTGGGATTACCTTCTATCTGCAGCCTTCTTTTGTCTCTTCGGCAGACTAAAGGTTTCCGGCACGCTGCATGGACAAAGGTGCCATTTGGGAAGCGTGCAGCCTGCCTGGATGTCGCACGCGTCCAGAGGCGTGGGTGCCCCCGTCGGCACCACGTCCTTTTGTATCGCTCCCGCCACCGGCGCCGCCGCGGACGCACTCGCCGTCGCGCTCGGTACGGCGCTCGGTACGGCGCTCGGTACGGCGCTCGGTACGGCGCTCTTTTCGGCGCTCGGCACGGCACTCGGCAGGCTGCGACGTTTCGCATGGCGCTTGGCGGCGGGCGCATCAGCGGGCGCGTCAGCGGACGCCGCCGAGCAAACTTTGGATGGAGCCGCCGACCCGACGTCCGTCGAGGAAGCCCGACTAAGCGGCGGCTTCTCCGACCCGACTCCCTCTGTCCTCACAGCACGTGGCCGCTTGCTCTTGGCGTCGGCCTTAGCGTCGTCGACCGAAGCCGCCGCCTTGAGGGCGTCCTTCTTTTGTCTCTTCGGCAAACCGAAGGTAGGCGGCACGCTGCATGGACCACGGTGCCATTTGGGAAGCGTGCAGCCTGCCTGGATGTCGCACGGCCCCTGCTTGAATGCGTCCAGAGGCGTGGGTGCCCCCGTCGGCACTGCGTCCTCCTGCTCCTCCTCCTCCTCCTCCTCCTCCTCCACCACCACCTCCGCCTCCGCCGCCGCCGCCGCCGCCGCCGCCGCCACGAGGGCGGTGTTCCGGCGGCGGTTGGCGAGCAGAGCGTCAAGGGTCGGGTCGCCAACTGGCAGGGCCGTTGGCTCTTCATCCAGTGAACTCACTGCTGCCGTCAACGCCGAATCAACCTGCAGCCGGCGCGGAGCGATGCCAAGACGTTTGGCGGGCGCAGCAGGCGCGGTGGCGGCAGGCGCGGTGGCGGCAGGCGCGGCGGCGGGCGCATCGGTATCCCCCGCCACGAGCGGTCGCGTAGCTAGGTGACCCGCCAAGTGCGCCTGCTTAGCGTGCCACAAGCTCGCAAAGACAGCTCCGCTTGGTGCAACGTACAAGTACTTGATCCTCGGGATCCGAGGAGCCTGCGCACGAGCCTCCGCCGCCTCTACCGCCGCTCGCTCCTTTCCAATGTGCCTCGCGTAGTGCAAGGCCGCCTCCTCCGGCGTCGCGAAGTTGCCGAGGAGGCGCTCCTTGCCGTTCTCCTTGATCACCGCCCTGTACTTGCCATGATTCTTGCGCACGCCCTTGAAGCCCGTCTCACTGCTGCTTGATAGCACCAGCTCGAGCCCTTCGGCCGCCGCGGCAGCCTTCGCTTCGTCCGCCGTGAGAGTCTGTGGTTCTCCTTTGTCCCTGGCCTCCGCCGCCTCTGCCGCCGCTCGCTCCTTTCCAATGTGCCTCGCGTAGTGCAAGGCTGCCTCCTCGGGCGTTGCGTAAGTGCCGAGGAAAATTTGCGTGCCTTTCGTTCGGACCATCGCATCGTACTTGCCAAATTGCTTGCAGCTCACACCTTTGAAGCCTGTCTTATTGCTAAAGGCCGGCACCAGCTCGAGCCCCTCGGCCGCCGCAGCTGCTCTGGCCTCGTCTGGCGTGAGCGGTTGTGGGCGTCCATCCCTTGCCCCCGCGACGGCACCCTTGAGCTTCGGCGCCGAGCATGCCATCTTGCGCCTCTTGGGCCCGCCAAACTTGGGCTTATCCAGGCAGTTGTCGCACTCGCCGCAGTCCACGTACAGCTTGCGCTGCTCCTTAGTCAAAGCGGGCGGGCGCGAGCCTTTGGCTGGAGCAGCGGCAGGAGCGGGGACAGCAGCGCCATCGTGATCTCCATCGTGAGCGCCATCGCGAGCGAGCTCTCCTGCGCCCTCTCTTACGCCATCATCTGCACCCTCTCCTGCGCCATCATCTGCACCCTCTCCTGCGCCATCATCTGCATCCTCTCCTGCGCCATCATCTGCACCCTCTCCTGCGCCATCATCTGCATCCTCTCCTGCGCCTTCATCTGCACCCTCTCCTGCGCCATCATCTGCACCCTCTCCTGCGCCCTCTCCTGCGACCTCGTCTGCGGCCTCGTCTGCACCCTCGTCCTCCATTCGGTCGGCTGCCGGCGCAAGTGTCGACGGCACAAGACCGTCATGGACAGGAACAAGATCGCCAGGGTCCTCGCAAATGGGCTGTGCCGACGCTGGCCGTTGCAGAGCTCGCCGCCAGCCCAACTCGTGCGCACCCTTGAACAAGGCCCTATCGATTATATATGGAAAGTCCTTGACAACCTCGAGGTCGCCAACGGACTCGGGCGGCAGTGGAGAGCTTTGGAAGGTGCCAGCGGGTTCGGCGGTCTCGGCCGGCTGTTCGGCCGTCTCTGCCGGCTGATTCCACTGCCCTGCCCAATGTCCCTCGTCTACGGCACCGCTCTCCAGCTGCTGTGGCCCCTCGCCCAATCCGCCCACTGCCGTTGCCTTCTTCCTTTGTCGAGGTTTCTTTGCCTCGGGGTGCTCGTGCTGCGCATACATCGCGCGCGCGAGCGCACCCTCGACAGCGTTGCCGAACGTGCCGATGTAGATGTGGCGATACTTGACCTCAAACTTCTTCCTACGATCTACGTAGCTCACGCCTTCGTAGCCAGTCGAGCTGCTCGACTCGCCCACCTGCTTCCGTTTTTGTAGCTTGAGCTCGTACCCGCCGGCGTGCGTGGGCATCATCTCGCCGCTGGCTGAGGCGGCGGCAATGGCCGCGGCGGCCATCGCAGCGACGTCCCTGTTTGGCGGTCGACGCCGCTTGCGTCCCGATGCTGGCCTATCTCTCCCGCTGCTGCCACCACCATCGTCACCATCGTCATCGTCGCCGGCGCCATCGTTGCCTGAGACGTCGCCATCGTTGCCTGCGCCGGCGCCATCGTTGCCTGAGAGGGCGGTCAGCGCCAGGCGCTGGCGCTCTTGTTGCTCCTTTTCTGCATCCCGACGCTCAGCGGCCTCGTCGATGAGCCACTGTGGGATCTCGGGGACGAGCGGGAGGGCGGGTCGTGGAGGGGCAGGCGGCCGTGTGCCGGCCACGTCAGCCGTTGGCGCACCCTCCTGCCACGCCTCAAACACACCCTCAACCTCGTGCACCATCACGCCCGCCTCCAGGCCAGTCCGGTCCAACACCGCACGCGCGTCCTCGAGGGCGTGCAGGGCCTCGCGCCGCTCCCGCCGCGCCTTACGCCCGAGAACCACCCATCGCTCCCGGCAGTACTTATTGCCCCGGCGTGCAAGCAGCTCAGAGGTCTTGGCCACAGCCGCCCAACTCGATTTGCCGTGCGTCTCGACGCCATGGCGAAGGGCCGCGTCCTCTTCAGGAGTCCATGCATCAACACCGCAATGCGGGACCACGCTCGTGGCAAGCCGATTTTGCCAACGCTCCCTGCACCTAGTGTACGGTCGACCACCCATGTGCTGCGGGCACCATGATGCCCAGTCCTTGGCCCCATGCACAGCCACCAGCTCGCGAAGCTTTGCATCCTCTTCAACGGTCCAGGGACCCTTCTTGAGGCCTGGCTTGAGAGCGAAGCGCCAGCGCTCCAGACAGTCATTCGACGAGCGTCCGGTGCCGAGGATCGTGGCGACACTGACCCACTGGCTTGTGTCTGCGGCCACTCCGCAGACCCGCTCGACAGCCCTTCGCAGCGCCTCGTCCTCCTCGACGCTCCATGAGCGCCGAATGTGCCCTGCTTCCTTGTCCATCTTCGACGCTGCCCAGAAACGATGGCATGCCATCGGCGTGCGCCCGGGGAAGCCGGACGCACTCAATGCCGCCGCGACCATCTCCCATGCATGCAGTCCATGCACCTCGATGGCATTTTGTAGCGCTGCCTCCTCAGCAGCATCGAAGGGCACGTCGGATCGCGCTGTCGCGGACACGTCGGTACCGCGGCGCGCGAAGGTTGCCCGCCCGGAAGGGGCCCTGCCACCGCCGCCGTTGCCGCCGCCGTGCGCACCGCGCGCCACCGCTGCTGGGGCGTCAGGCGCGCCGTCGCTGTCAACGCCGTCGCCATCATCTTCGGCGGCAGCAGTGGCGGCAGCAGCGGCGGGGGTCGTGGCCTTCTTGCGCCCGCAGCCGGCGCCAAAAAAGGGGCGAAGCCTCGGATCGTCGCGTTGTGACCATTGGATCTGACACTCGCGCGCGGTGCGCTGTGGCACATGCTCCGCTGCGACGCGCTCCCAATCTCGCGGCGTGAGATGTAGCGGTGTGCCTGGCCAACAGGTCGACAGCTGTTCGAGTACGGCGACGACATCATCCGTGGACACGCGGCACGCCAGCGTCGCGCGCTGCCGATGCACTCGTGCGTGCATGGCCTCGAGCTCCTCCCGCTTCTCCGCCGTTAGCGCGCCAAACACGACCAGGACCCCTTGGCCGTCATTAACGGTGGCGTCGTTGTCGGCGGCGTCGTGGTCGGCGCCATCGCCATCATCGCCTGGGCCCTGGCCGCTGCCGCCTTGTCCGTCGCCGCTGGTGCCGTCGCCGCTGGTGCCGTCGCCGCTGGTGCCGTCGCCGCTGGTGCCATCGCCGCGAGCACGGCTGGGTTGCTCTGCCGGTGCTGACGCCAGCCGGGTCACGATCGACGCTTCAATGGCGTCGATCGCCACGCGCATCACGCCCGAGCGCAGGGCCCCACGCTCCGCTGGGCACCACGGCATAGAGGTCGCCCACTCGCGGGGTGGCTGCAGCGGCACGGCGGCATGGAGCTTTGCGCGGCGTAGCGCGTCGTCTGTGGGCGGTGGCCGTACGGATGGGTCGCTCGGGAGCAATGGCTGCACCGTCGGGCGCCAGCGCGCGTTGATGACTCGCTGGATTCGCACGCTCTGGTCGGCGGCGCAATCTGCAGCCATGTCATCCATGCGGATGCGCGTCCGCTCGTGGTGCTGTAGCGCACGCTCGATCATGGTGAGCTGCGTGCGGCACGTGCGCTGCAGCTGCAAATTCGCCTCGAGCGCACGCATCACAGCTGTGTGTGCGTCCGTGGCCGGGCGGCGCGACGCGGCATCCTCGACGACGATGGAAAATGTGGAGGCAGATGCGCGAACGCCACACGCCGAGGGCGCGGTCGCAGAAGCGATGGCCGCGCGTAGCCGGCTCGAATCGTCTACCAGATCTTCGTCCGAGTCTTCGGCTCGTGCGGATGATGGCAGGCGTGGCGCGCGCGGCGGCATCCGTCGCCTCGAGCGTCAGTGGAACGTCGTTGTGAACTTTCCACAAAACCTTCCCCCCCCCCTACCTCTCAAAGGTAATGGCGTCCCCGAGGAGGGCAACATCCTCCCCGGTCTGGGCCACAGTAGACTGGGCCCATGTCCCCGCGGCAGTGTTGTGCCGCGCGAGTTTGGGCGCCCCCGATTACGGGTACCCCCGACGCCCCGAGCGTCGAAGCCGCGCCCGGATTGATGAGTGATGTCGAACACACAAAAGCATGCAAGTGGAATTTTCACTAGCGACACTCCCCAGTGGCCGAGGACCCTGAGCCCCACCGCACGAGGTGGAAGCGCGAAATATGCTCGCGCGGCGCCCGCCACATGAAACAACCAAGCAAAACTTGTTTGGGCACAGTATCTGTCATCCCTCGGGTCAATTCTGGAATGGAATTCTACTCGGGAACCGTCGCCAAGGGGCCTCCCCCATCGACCGCCGTGACGTCGCGCTCTCCGAAGATGTCGCCGTCGGCGGCGGGTGCACCTTCAGATATCACCGAGGCCGCATTCAGCCGCTGGAAGGTGGAGCTGCAGAACAAGCTCATCGTCGAGCAGGAAAAGCAAGCGCACCGTGATCGCCTGCAATATAAGAAGCATGAAGACTCCAAGTACTGGGAACGCAAGCAAGCGCTGTGCAAGAAAACCGTCGACCAGTTTGGCAAGGCCAAGCTGGAGATGGAAGCTATTCGGCAGGCCAACCTGACGCGAGGCGCGGAGTACAAGGCGGAGCTGGAAGAGATGAAGGAGATGGCAGCGGCGCAGCGGGAGGAGTGGATGCAGTTTGGCCACGAGCTGACCGTACAGCATGGGCCAGAGCAAACGGAGCGCACCAGGGCGCGGCTTGCAGAGACAGCGGAGCTGAAGGCGGAGCAGGGGCGGCAGGTGAAGCAGCTCTCACAGGCCAACAAGAAACAGCGGCACGTGCAGCGCACGGCTCGGCTCGAGGAGAAGCGGCAGATTGTCGAGTCTACGAAGCAGCAGCTTTTCGGATCGGCAGAGGAGGCAAAGAACTTCGCCTTCCACCAAAGAGAGGAAATAGGCGGCGAGGTGCGCCGCACTGAGCGGCGTTGGCGGTCGCTCTCGAAGCAGGAGCGTGAGGCGTTTCTCACGCACGCGCACGACAACCACGAGAAGAACGACCACACGAAGGAGCACATGCGCGAGGTGCGAAAGGATCTCATCAAGAAGAATGCAGAAAAGGTCAACGAGGAGAAGGAGCGCAAGATGACTGATGCGATGAAGGTTGCAGAGAGCCGGGAGGAGCGCGTCAAGACCGCGCGGGGGGTCCGCGACGCCATCTATTCCTCGCGCTACGCTGACTCCGAGAAGGCGAAGCTGATGAGCCAGTCACCGCAGGAGGCTGCTGCTCTGACGGGCATCATGGTGTCACCGTCGCCGATGTCGCCGCAATATCGCCTTCAGGCATGAGAGCAGCGAGACGCTCTCATGCATCGCATGTGCCTGAATCTTGAAAAGCGGCGACAGTTCCAACGCACGTGATGCGAGAGACACGGCACATGCCGGCATTAGGCCGAGTTACGTGGAACGGATGTAGCGGCCCAGTGAGCGGCCCAGCACTCGCGGCTGGGTGTGATGGACTTTCTAGCTGTGTCAGTCGTGGTGCTGCGTGACCGGACTGACCGAGACGCGAGGGAGCGTGCTGTGAAAGCGGACCGGGGGGACGCCGAGGTGGAAGTCCAAGTCGAGTGAGTCGCACCCGACCCTGGTGGGTGGTCGCTGTTTGGGCAAGATTTTTTGTCACGTGGGGTCGCGGCACGCGCGCGGCGCATTTTGGCGCGCCGCGCCCGCGGGCCGGCGCGCCGTCCCGTCCGCGATTATATCGCATCGGATGAAGATAGCGAATAGGCCGATAGGACAGCCCGGGATAGGCGAGTTGGCGAGAGTTCGACACACACAAGACACGCGTGGCCGCGTGGAACATCGAACAAGCGACCCGGCACCCGCTCACGCAATGTCGATTACGCTCGGAGTAAATATCACTCTTCTGCATGCCCATCATGCATGCCCTCTCGACGGTCCACATGATGCATGGCTCGCTCAGACCTCATCCTCCTTGATTTTGGTTGATGTCGGCGCAGGCTTCATGAGCTTCATGCCGCAGTAAATCAGATAGAGACCGTAGATGCCCGCCGCCACCATGCACGCAGAAGCCGCCGCGGGAGCGTCCTCGTGCGATACGCCGAGGTACCACTCACCACCCGAAGTGAGAACGCCGTACAAGAAGAGCTGCCACAGGAAGCGGGCCGGCGGGGATGAGTCGGCCGGCGGGTGGCACGTGCACACCCCTGTACGCATGCGGTGAACGGGCGTTGCGAGAGGGAGCCGCGCGTGACGAGGGAGGGTGGCAGCGTACGAGCGCAATCACGCCAAAGACTGACAAGCCCGTGCAAAAGTACGCGCAGCACACGTCCATGTCCATGGCTGCAGCAGCTGCGATCGCGACACACAGCAACCACGTCAGCAAAGGAAGCCCTCGCCGTGGGGTGCACTGCCTCGGCGCCGAAAATGATTGATGCAAACATCGGGCCGGCCGCGAGTGCAGAGAGCGACCAAGGCTGCCCTGGGCACGCCTATAGCAGCCCGGCCGGGGGTGGCCCTACGCAAGACGTATACAGGGGAATGACGACTTCAGAAAGACTTCGACCCGCGTCACAGCGTGAGGGAAGCAGCTTACACTTGCAGTGTGAAACCGATGTGAAACCAAAAATCCCACACCGGGTCTTGCCCGGCCTTCGCTCACAGTCGGAGACGCGGAACCCGGACCAGACAACAAGTAGGCTTCCTTCAGAGGCGCACCACAGAACGGTCACACACCCTCACACACGGACCGCGCATTCTGCTCTGACGACGTATTTAACGGGTGTCCTGTTACTTAAAAAGGACCGATAATGCTGTGCCAATTGAGCGATTGTGCTGTGTGCGCGATTCCCGAATCCCGATTCGCGATTGGCTATGCGTCAATTGCTATATGCGTGTTAGCTGTCAGCTGTGTGTCGTCTCTGTGACTCGTGGACTCGTAATTACATTCCTTAGTAGTGGTAGATGGACCAAAAGTATGCGCTTAATACCGTTACCGACTATTAATACCGGGCATCTACTTATTCGCCAGCTCGAGTTGTGAGATTTCGATTGTACTTCTGTATACAGCGATCGTCATCCGATCTCCACCACGTCAGCCCTGGCGGGTGGCCGCGATCGCACGTCGCGCTCACGCATCTGCGCGACCGTGATTGCAGCCGCGCGCTCGGCGGCGGCCTCCACGGCCGCCGCCTCATCCGCCGTCTCGAAGAACTCGCGCACATCCTCCAAGCCCGGGTCCTCAGCGTCGACTGTAATCTTCTGCACCTTGAGCAGCTCGGCGAGCGTCGGTTCCTTGCCGCCGCCTGCCATCGGCCCGGCGGCCACCATCGTCGCCGCGGACGCGCGTGCGGCGATCTGCGCAGCGGCCGGCAGCGACCGGATGATCTTCTCCATCTCTGGCGCAAGAGGTGCTGCAGCCTGCGTCTGAGCCATCATCTCATCAAGGGCCTCAGTGTTGCCCATCGAAGAGGCCATGGCTGCTGCGGTGATGGCAGCATCGAGGCCCGCTTTCTCTGCATCCTGGCGCCGCTTCTCCTCCTCTTCCTGCTTGCGCTGTGCAATGGTGGCTGCCGTGTATTCTGCAACGTGGTCTGCCTTGGGCTTGTCCTCGTCATCCGAGTCATCGAGGTTGTCCCACTTGGAGTAGTCCACCGTCTTGTGCGGCGGCATGCTGGCGTGTGCGTGCCGCTCGCGGCTTGGTGCCTGAGAAGAGAAACCACATCAGAAGACGAGCAGCTGTCTCGAGCGTGTGAGCACTCGAGTCTCGGAACTGCTCGAACGATGTATTTGTGTGAACACGTGAGTCGACTTTTTTCTCGTTTTCAGAGGGCAGATTTGTAACTGAACACAGCTAACGTCACGGCGCGGGACATGGATCATGGAAACGTGCTTGGTCGTCCCGTTGCGTGGCGAGGGTGCCGGCCGGGAGCCCCCGGCAGCGCGGAGCGCGGAGGCGTTTCTTGCGACTTGCCGTGCTTTGAGTCAGCGCAGTGCGCAGAGCCGACAGCACACGCTCCCGCGCTCGACCTCCCGCGCTGGAGGCCTCCCCACCTCCGGCTCCAGGCGGTGTCGCCTTAAGTGTCGCCTGACGCCTCTCGGTGCTCGGAGGACCGCTCCGAAGCGCGCGAATACCAGGACTCAGAGCTCGGCCTCACAAGGCCAGCTCTCGGGGCTGATTATTACTTAACATCCCTAACAAGTGTGATGCACAGAGAAGACCAATACACATACAGCAGTCAGTGTCACAGCGCTATACACAACGATTTCCGAGCGTGCACACAGATCCTTGCGCCTCACGCACGGATCTCTCGACCACTGCCCCCCTGTTATTCAAAAGTCGCCCCCATTGGCGTCCCTCAGGTCGTCGGGCGGCTTGTACTCTGGCATATCAGCCTCTTTCGGCTCGGGGAAACGGCCCCCTTTTGCAAGCAGTTTGTTCGTGTCTTTGAGCCACGAATCGAGGTTCACGAGGGCTGCACTCTCCTCGGCCGGGCTGCCTTGCCCGGAGACCTTGACGTGGATTCTGGCTTTGTAATCCTTTTCGAGGAATGCCAAGAGCTTCGGGAATTGCGTGGGGTAAGCGGCGTGTAGCGCGTGCGCGCACGGCTTGAGGAACGCAAGTAGGATGGTCGCGGTGATGTTCCCCGGCGGATGGTTGAGCAGCCGAGCGAGCCACGCCCATGCGCGCGCCATGGGCGAAAGTGCCATGGGCAAAACCCCCTTGGGTGCAAAGCCCCGCACCGAAAGCGGAGGCATCTTAGCAGCTCTGCCCCAATCGAAATTCGCGTTTCCGGCCGACTGCGGCGGGAATTGGGCAATCGACGACTGCTGAAGCAGCGCCGCGTACAGCGTCACGTACCCCGCCATGCGCGCGTAAAAGTCCTTCTTGGTCTCACCCTGCTTGTAGCCAAGGCGCTTCTTAAACTCGTCCGTGTTGCCGGGATTTTCCGGGTAGTATGGGACGCAGTAGCAGCACGAGGCCTGCAGGCGCGCGAGAAGGCACTCCCAAAGCACCGGGCGCCTTTCGCCCACATGCAACACGAAGCCCGACAGCGCGTACGCCATCCCCGGCTGCTTGTCTACCATCGTCGCGCAGGAGGTATCGATCACCTGGGCGATGGTGGCACACACGGCACGCTCGCCCTCGGGGCCAGTTTGCGATGCACTGGCCAGTTCGCGAAGCACCAATTCGGCGCGCTCCCAAACGGTGAAATGCACGCACACGACCTGCCCCACAAGCATCTTGGCTGCTTTGCATGTGTCCTTTAGCGACTGTGGCTGCTTTGCATTCTTCGAATTCATCTCGTCCTGCTGCGCAATGCCCTTCGAGCCCTCCCACTCCGCAAGAAGCCCCGCCTCGCTCGTCTGACCGCTGCTCGCACCCGGGGCCGCGGGGGCAGGGGCGGCCAGAGCACCGGAACGTGCCGGGCCAGGGGCGGGGGCGGGGCCTTGGACGGGGGCCGAAACAGCTGCTGGCGCCTTCTTAGCAGCCTCGGCGGCTTTCGCCTGCTCATCAGCCGCCTTGCGTGCCTCTGCCTCCTCCCGCGCCTTCTGTACAGCCTCTTGACGCGCCTTCTCCTGAGCCGCCATGAGCTCCTTCTCCTGAGCCGCCCTGAGTGCCTCTTCTTTTTCCCGCGCCTTGCGCGCCTCTTGTTCCTCTTTGGTCCGGGCTGCGTCACGCACCTTTTGCTCCTCCTGCAGAATTGAAAGTGCCTCTTTGAGCTTCTCTCCCACGCCGCGCCCCGCCGCACATGCGGCCGACGTCTCCCTGTACACGCTCTCGTAGAAGTTCTCCATTTCGCGCTCAGCCTTTGCTGTTTCAGCGTTGGGATCGTCCCAGGCAAGGCGCTCGTGCTGCCGCTGCCGCGCAGAGTGCGGCACGCTGTCCCAGGCAAGGCGCTCGTGCTGCCGCTGCCGCGCAGAGTGCGGCACGCTCCCATGGGGGCTCAGTACGGCGCGCTCTACCCGGGCAGCGCCGCACACGTGGTCGTCTCGAGCGTCGTCTCGAGCGCGAAGCCTCTGGGCGGTGTGGGGGGCGTGTTTGGGCGGACTGATCGACAGCTCGAGCTTCACCTGTCGATCGTCGATGATCCGATGCTGACTGGCGTCGTCCGGTAGCCGGCTACCGACTGGGCTGCTGGCGTTCGGATACAGGTCGAGAATCCGGAGCAGGATGGCCTTACGCTTCGGGGCGCGTTCCGCGGATGCGCGCATCAGAGGCCACTCGCTGCCGCCCAAGCTGCTGCCGCCGAAGGCTGAGACCCACCCCGCCTTGCCGCCCCAGGAGGTGAAGGGGGCGGCGAGGGCGGTGGTGGTGAGGGACGCGCGCATGCGGCCGAGCCCCCGAATGCTATGCGCATCGTCCCCATCTGCTGGGAAGCTACTGGGCGTCTGCTGTGCCGCCGTCGCCGCCGTCGCCGCCGCCGTCGGCGGCGCCGCAGTCGGCGGCGCCGCAGTCGTGGAGGCACTCGCGCCGCCGAAGCGAAGCGTGGTGTTCGGCGTGACGGAGGTGGAGGCGAAGGTGGCGGGCTCGGAGTCGGCGGCGAGGGTGGTGGTGAGGGTGGAGGAGGCGAGGGTGGAGGGCTCGGGGGTGGAGGCGAGGGCGGCGGCAAGGGTGGCGGTGGTGAAGGCGGCGGGCTCGGCGGCGGCGGCGATGGTGGCGGGCTCGGAGGTGGCGCGGACAGAGGCGGGGAAGGCGGAGGCGGCACGGGCGGCGGAGGCGATGGTGGAGGTGGCGAGGGCGGCGGCAAGGGTGGCGGCGGCAAGGGCGAAGGCGATGGAGGAGGTAGCGAAGGCGGCGAGGGTGGCGGCGGCGATGGGGGCGGCGAGGCCCCACCTCGGCTCGCCCCCCCTCCTCGGGACTGCACCATGGCTCGTCGCAGCGGCGTGCGCAACGTGCGCATCTTGGTCGAAGTACGATGGCGGCGGCGGTGGCCGAGTGGCAGGGTCGTGCGCCGACGGGAGCGTGGAGTACGAGGTTGTCATCGGCTGCACGGCGGCACGAGTGGGAGACCGAAGATCAGTGCCAGGCTGTATCGAACAATCATAGCTGTTGGAGTCTCCATAGTACAGCTGGCTCACGGGCGCCGCCGCTTTGCGCTCCTCGAAGGCCGGAGAGAGGTACGGCGCGGGGCGCTGTTCACCAACAGGACGCAACCGCACGACAGCATTGTGCCGCTGCTCCTCGCGGCGCATTGCGGTCCGTTTCGCTTGGAAGACGAGAAGCCCGATCATGGACAGGACGATGGCGCAGGTGGAGATGGGCGCAAAGTAGATGAGGTATGCCGCCGCCAGGCCCGAGACGGCGCCAATAGACAGGATAGTCGCGGCGTCGCGCATGGTGGCATGGTGGCGACGACGCATTCTCCGCTCGCTTTCGCCGTCCCAGCGAACGTGAGGGGTCTGTTCATTATGAATTCACACCACACGTGAAAACAGCAAACAGGTCGAAAGAGACACGAAAGAGCCAAAATAAGAGAGTGCGGCGAGACCCATGTATGAACTCAGGAGGGAGTCGAGGCCTCCCTCCCTCCCCCGCCTCCCTCCCTCCCTCCCTCGTTACCTGGTACGGCCTGACTGGCTCGCGTCCGGCCATGCTACTCATGAGGTGCGTGTGGTAGTGCGACAGCGCGCCTGCGTAGCTCCTCCCCTACTCTGCATTGGCCGTCCACCACTGCTCGCCAAGGCGGTCCCACTTGCTACCCTTGGGCGGCGCAGCCATCACAGGAGCCGGATCAGGCGCCGGCGCGGGCGCCGGAGCAGTGGGCGGCGACGGCGACGGAGTCGGAACGGCGGGTGGCGGCGGCGGCGGTGGTGGCGGGGGGGGGGGAGGCGGGGGAG
>Ga0180440_101540_pt1 | contig 14110 bp, 20 predicted proteins | sample ChrtobMetaP5_4mM_FD_119745 | JGI IMG/M metagenome (GOLD analysis project Ga0180440, IMG submission 119745) | Chrysochromulina tobin associated microbial communities from unialgal haptophyte culture, Washington, USA - P5_4mM MetaG | ecosystem: Host-associated > Algae > Haptophytes > Unclassified ... | reverse complement strand
CGGTGGTGGTGGCGGTGGTGGTGGTGGTGGCGGCGGCGGTGGTGGTGGTGGTGGTGGCGGCGGTGGTGGTGGTGGTGGTGGCGGCGGTGGTGGTGGTGGTGGTGGCGGCGGCGGTGGTGGTTGAAGTGGTACGAGTGGCTGCTGTGGGGGCAACAGTGCATTAGCGGCCGCAGCCGCTTGTACAGCGGCGGCGGCATTGGCGGCGGCTGCGGCGGCGTTGGCGGCATTGGCACCTGCGGCGGCGGCGGCGGCCATCGCTGCAGCTGCACCGGCGGCGTCGGCAGGGGCAGCAACGATGGCGGCGAGGGCAGCGGCCATCGCTGCCGCTGCAGCGTTCGCAGCGGCAACAAATGCCGCTTGGAGCTGCTGGTGATGGGCCTGGAGGGCCTGCAGCGGCGCTGGTGGTGGCAATGGTGCAAAAGGCGCTGCTGGAGGTGGCAATGGTGCTGGAGGTGGCAGTGGCGGGGGAGGAGATGGCGATGGTGGTGCTGAGGGAGGAGGCGGTGGTGATGGTGACGGCACATCCTCAAAATTAAACCCAAACTCATAGTATGAGTCATCCACGAAGTCATAGTCAGAGTCATCTGTCTGATGTTCCATGTCTGAACCATCATCGTTGGATGATGGCGGTGGCATGGTGGGCATTGGCTGTGGAGGTGGTGGTGGTGGTGCGGTAGGACGACCGCAGTCGTGGTGGAGTGTCATGTGCCCCCCGGAGGAGTACACCAACACCCTTCGGATGGTTGCCCCGGCCTCCAGCAACATGTTGCTGAGAAGCCCTTTCCCTAGCCTGGAGGCCTCATGGACCTTCGCATCCAGCGAAAGGTCAGCGAAAGGTACGCATTGGCGGCCGAGTTATTCCTGCCCCTTTTGAAGCTTGTTTTCTCCCTGCCACCGCCTGTCTCGCTGCGGTCTCCACCCGTCAGTTTGTCGATGGTGGCTTCAAAATTAGAAACTACCGTAAAAGGCGGCGCGGTGGGCACGGCCTCGTGGAGAAGCCACGCCACGAATCCGAGTTCTCCCGAGATGGTGTAGACCTTGATGACAGTGACCCTTTGGCCACCGTCGAGAATGATCTCATCGGTAGGAAGAGGAGGAGGATTTGTGGCCCAAAAGTCACGAAAGTAGCTTAAAAGTAGTTCAAATGGATTGGGTTGCGTCGTGGATAGGGGTGGGATAGGGGGCGGCGATGATGATGATGACCGTGGTGAGGGCGGCGGCGAGGGTGGTGGAGAGGGCGGCGGTGAGATGGGCGACATAGTCCGCAAAGTCGGCAAAGTCGGCAAAGTCGGCAAAGTCGGCAAAGTCGGCAAAGTTGTCAAAGTCGGCAAAGAGGCACCCGTCGGTGGCAAAGTCGGCAAAGTCGGCAAAGTCGGCAAAGTTGTCAAAGTCGGCAAAGAGGCACCCGTCGGTCTGGGGCTGTTCAGTCCCGACGGGCGAGGTTGTTTAGCACCGCTTTTAGAAAAGGCGGTGATGGCGATGGTGGTGGTGGCAAGGGCAATGGCGGTGAGGGTGGGGTTGAGAATGGCGAGGGCATGGATGGTGAGGGTGGTTGTTGCAGTGGAGATGAGGGTGAGGGCAGCGAGGGCGGCGGAGGAGGTGATGGTTACAAGGGCGGCGATGGCGAGGAAGGTTAGGGTGGGGGCGGCAAGGGCAAGGGCGTGAGCGGCGAGGGCACGACGTGCGCGGACGGAGAGGGCAAGGGCGAGGGTGGCGAGGGTGGTGAGGGTGGGGTAGGCAAAGGCGAGGGCGGCGAGGGCGAGGGCGGCGAAGGTGAAGGCGGCGAGGGCGAGGGCGGCGAAGGTGAAGGTGCGGGGGGCGGTGAGGGTGAGGGCGGTGAGGGCGAGGACGGCCAGGGCGGCAAAGGCTGGGGTGGTGAAGGCGATGGCAGTGGGGGTGAGGGTGGAGGTGGCAAGGGCGGCGAAGGCGGGAGTGGCAAACAAGGCGAGGGCGGCGAAGGTGGTGAGGGAGGAGAAGGTGAGGGTGGCCGTCAGGATACGCCGTCGCCTTTTTTGTAGACTCTGTGACAGTTATGCAAGCGACGAGAGTCGAGGCAAGCACGTCAGCACCTTATTCTTCACCCCATCGGGGCGCTGGGAAATTTTCAAGGGGTCTCTGTGCACGTACTTTCTGTATAGTTGACCGAAGCATCGGTAGCAGTTGTAGGGCATGTGCAAGCGAGAGTCGTGGCAAACACGTCAGCACATCTCCCCATCGGGGCGATGGGACTCGTCAGCAATTTTCCCAATGGGGCGCTGGGAATTCTAGAATCAATGGGTGTTTGCACTCACGTATAAGTATATGTAGAGGGCGGAGATGTAGAACAGGTCGATGCCTCCCACGAAGCGGATCTGACTGCCCACGACAGGCGTGACCAACCTGATGAGCGATGCAATCCAATGAATGATGAGGGAGGCAATCTGGTTAATGCGAGGCCATCAGAGGGCATCAGAGGCCATCAGACGCATCAGATCATGAGGGTTTGACGAACCTTGTGAGGAGCCAATGCGCCGAGGCGGCGGCTTTCTTCGCCGACTCGGCCCTGTCGCCTTCGAGACACGAAGGGGTGCGCTGTGGTGAGCACTTTGCAGGCAAGGCGGGTGCACAGAGGCCATCCTCGTGATTCGCGGGTCATGCACGTACCTTGGCGTAGCGCCACGTATGCAATGCTCCCAGCCTGGGCGGCGCTCTGGTTGGCCGGGTTGTCGCGCGCGAGCTCGGAGAGAGCAGAGGTCGCGCGGGCCTTAACCTGATGAGGGATGCAATTCGAGGCCACCAGAGGTCATCAGAGGCCATCAGCGATCATCAGCGGTCATCAGAGGTTTTTATCAGCACCACACCTGCACATGCACGTCCTCCGATGAGAGCATGTACACAGGTCATCAGAGGTCATCAGAGGTCATCAGCGCGCGGTCATCAGTACACCTGCGCGTGCATGTCCTCTGATGAGAGCATCGAGCACAGAGGCTGCATCCCACTGGCCGCTGCTATCGCCTCTCCCTCGGTGCAGTTGCCGGCGAGGTGCCAGAGCGTGCGCGCTGCCGCCGCGTGCGTCGCCAAGTTGCCCTTTGAGAAGCGCGTGATGAGACCTGTGGGGAAGCCGAGGAGGCGTCGTGGTGAGCCCTGGCATACTGAGGGGAGGGATGCCATTTGGAGCGCAGCGCGTGATGAGCCCTTGGATGTTCCCAGAGCCAATCAGAGGAAATCAAATGCAATCATTTAGGTGCAATGAGATGAGACCTTGGAGCGGCTCATTGTTGGTGGCCACGGCGAGCAATGCGGAGGTCGCCTCGCGCGGCGCGTCAGCGTTGTAACCACCCTTGGCGTTCGACTCAAGCCACATGATCAGAGGCGGCATGCCCCCAACCTTGGCAGTTGCGAATTGGTTCGCCTGGGCAGTTAGAGGCCAATCATGGGCAATTAGAGGCCAAACATGGGCAATTAGAGGCAAGCAGGGGCATCTAGAGGTAATCGGGGGCCAATCAGAGGCAATCAGTGGCACTTAGAGGTAATCAGGGGCCAATCAGAGGCCATCAGGCACACTACCTGGTTGCCCGCGGACAGCTTGGAGACTGAGTATAGGACGCCATTTACCTCCGCTCCTGATGCCATACCCACGTCTCCTCGCACGATCAGGATGCACTCAGAGCCATCCAGCCCGCACCGGTAAATGGCTCGGGAGGCGGTGACGCTGTAGAAGAGATGAGGCCCGAAGGTCATCAGCGCGGAGGGCGCGATGCCCCGCCGGATGGTGAGCACGGAGACACGGAGGGGGTTGGCGTCGGTCGCGTGCGACTTCTCTTCGGCGACCATGAGCAGCGACGCATTGCCAGGCTGCCTAACGGACACGTACGCGGCATGCACCAGACCTTCGGCGCTCACGACGGCACCAACAGCACGTGAACCACGCAGCAGTGAGGACAGCACCACCTCGCACCCGCGCCCGTCGAGGAAGCTGCGCTCGATCTTACAGCCGCCGCCTGGCGCGAGCGCCGTCCAGTACAGCCGCGCCGTCGGCCGATGCAGAAAGGGGCTGTCCGACTGCGCGCCCACCGGTATGCCCTCGAGCCATACGGTGTTCGCGAGAGCGTCGGCCGCCTCCTCGGGCTGCGTGGTCACGGGGCCGCCACCAATCCTGGCGCCGGGGGCGTCTGCAAACCGGTAGCGTCGGAGCAGACCCGAATGCAGCACGTACACGCGCTTACCGAGCGTATCAATTGCCAAATGCGAGTGCCCTTCGATCGGCAGGGTGCGAAGCACCGTCATCTCCGCCTCCCGGGCCGCGAGCGCCTCCGCCGCCGCCTCGTACTTAACGCGCTCAGGGTGCTCGCGCGCCGCCGCACGTGCGGCCGTCGCCGCCTGCACCTGCACAATCTCCCACGATCTCGAGGCGCGGTCGGCGAGCGTCGTCTCGAGCGCGGGCGCAGCGACCCGGCGTGCCGGCACGGCGCCTTGGGTGAGCTCCTCGAGCATCGCCTCGCGCCGCGCGACGAGCCGAGTCTGCAAGTCGGAGGTGGTGCGCGCCCGCTGCACCACCGCCCCACCAGCGGCGCCGGCACTCGCGTACTCGAGGGTCCCGTTGAACGCGCCGATCTTCTTGACGCGGGACGTGTCCGCGAGCGTGAAGGAGACGAGCAGGTCGCCCTGGTTGATGTTGTTGCTCGCGGGCTTCTCGTGCTTGATCACGTCGTCCTCGTGCTTGATCACGCCGCTCTCGGTCGCGTTGAGTGTGATGATCAACTTCATCGCCTCGGCCTCCTTGACGCTGGCGCCGCCATCACCTATGAGCTTGCCGGTGAAGTCCGAGTGCCGGTCATACAGGGTCGGGAGGAGTGCGGCCACGCCATCGAGCACCAAGCGCAGGCCGAGGGCCTCCTCCTTGGCAAAGACCTGGTGCGACTCAACGCCGTAGGCCGCGTACATGGAGCCGTCGGCCTGCTCGCGGTAGCGCACCTCGATCCACTGTGCTCGGATCTTGAGGACCATCGTGTCATGCGCCTTGGGTGTCATGCGGAACGAGTACTTGACGTCGTCGTACGTGATGTCGACCTCATCCGCGTACTGATAGAAGGGCATCTCCCGAGAATCTGCGTGCGCCCCGGGAGCGAACTCGATGCCGTTGAGTGAGAGTCGTAGGGCGACGCTTGACGGCAAGAGACCGACAGCGGGGGGACGAGCAGCGAAGCAGAGAACGAGGGTGGCGCTGGAGTGCGTCGCTTGAACGGTGCCGTTGAGCGCATGGCTGCAGATGGAGAGGAGGTCACCAGGGGTCATCAGTGGTCATCAGCGGTCATCAGAGGTCATCAGAGGTCATCAGAGATCATCAGCGGTCATCGGAGGTCATCAGTTGGTCTCTCAGAGGGCTCCGTGTAGAACTTACGGGTAGCCCTCGAACGCATGGCCTTCAAACGGTCCGAACTTGCACAGGGAGGCCGACGGCGTGGTGCGCGCATAGCCCTCGAAGCCGTCGCCGCGCAGGTAGAGGCACGTCCCCCCGTACACAGGCCCACCGGTTGGTAGGACAGAGGAGAGTGTGAACGGGCGGGCAAGTGTGAAGAGGATAGGGTCTCGTCGCCCCCCTACCCAGTCGGCGTATTCGGCGCCGAGCGGAGCGGAGACGGAAATCTCGATCGACACGCGCCCAGGAGCACGCGCGCCCCATGCGGGCGACGCGCATGCAAACGCGCCGTCGTCGAGCGCCGTACCGGGCACGCGCACGCCCGACGGGCCGCCGAAGCGGCACTGACCGCCCAACACGGCGCTGCCCGCGACGGCGCGCACCTCGCGAAGAATAACGAAGCCCCTGCCTAAGATGGTCAAGGGGACGCCACCGTTTAGGAAGGCCCCGGTCGGCGAAACGGTCGAGAGCGCTGGCAGCGGGAAGATGACGAATGCATCGGCGCTGCTCGCATTGAGTTCCGTCGACGACTCTGCGGCGAGACGGGCGGCGAGGCGAAGCAGCTGCTGCGCGTCTGTCTCCGGTGGCTCCGGTGGCGACGGCGGCACAGCGGATGGCGGCATGCGGGGGGTGGTCGTCGTCGTCTCGGTCGAATTACCGTCGTCATCAGGCGACGGCGACGGCTCGGGAGGTGGCGGCGGCGGCGGCGGCGGCGGGCGCAATTGCCAGGGCAGCGTCGGTGCGATCTCACCGGTAGCTCGAGTCTCGTCAACACCGTTGATGGTAATCCCAATCCGTACGTAGAGCAGCCCGCCGCCACCGCCGTCTCCGCCGCCACCAGCGACGCCGTGGTGGGCGGACGCGCCGTCGTGGGCGGACGCGCCGTCGTGGGCGACGCCATGGCTGTCGCTCGTGCCATTTGCCCACGACGGCGGCACGAGTCCGTACACGTCCCGCGGCGAGTGGCATCGCAACTGCGTATCGCTCAGCCGCGTGGCGGCGCTCGTCTGACGAAACCTGCCGCCACGCGCCGTGGTGAAGATGCACCGAGGGGTTGCATGCAGCAGGCCGGAGAAGCCGACGCCTTGCACTAGGAGGAGCGTGTGGCTCGTGCCGGCGGGCGGCGTGACTGAATGGACTTGGAGGCTTGGGTAGATGGAGATCCGCACCTGCACTCAGCACACAGCGGCACTCAGAGGCACACAGTGGCACTCAGACGCGCTCAGAGGTCATCAGGGGCCAGTAGAGGCCATCAGAGGCCATCAGAGGCCATCAGAGGCACTCAGAGGCCATCAGAGGCACACCGGCGAGATCGGGTTGAGATAGTCTTCTCCATTGAGGGCGAGCTGCACACGCACGGCGCTCGCATTCTGTGGGAGACTTTCCGTAGTGAGCAGACAGATGATCGTGTCGGTGTAACCGCTGCCCAGCCGGTCCGCCGCCGCGCCCGACACGGCGACTGTCTCGTTACCGCCGCTCAAGTCGGCGCCCGTCTCGTCGTAATCACCGCCGCTCAGGTCGGCGCCCATGCCGCCGCCCATCCCCCCTCGGTACTTCGACCCCACAGCCGATTCCACAGCCGACCCCACAGGCGTTTCCACAGCCCCCGCGCTCGCCGCCAAGGCCGCCGCAGCTGCCCGAAAGACCACCGCCGCTCTCGAGCGGCACCGGGCGAGCGTGGTGGGCCGAAGCCGAGCTTCGTCATACTCCTCGCACGCCCGCGACGGCGCGTCGACGGGTAGGAATCGGCACTCGGCAAGGCCGGCCGCGCCCCCTTCGCCCACGACGGCGCCGCCCACGCCGCCCACGACGGCGCCGCCCACGCCGCCCATCGCGCTGCTGAACTCGCGATCGCGCGCGTTCACGCCGCCGACGTGGGCGTTCACGCCGTTCGCTGGTGTGAAGTCGCGCCCGTTGAGCGAGATTGCGAATCTCGCGTGTGCCATCGGCTGCGGCGGCGTGGTGCAGTTGAGCGCCCCGTCGTCGGCGCTCGAGTTCACGCGCACATGAAGGCGGCCGAAGGCGCATCTGCACTCAAGGGGGAGGCCATGAGGCAATTAGGGGTCATCAAGGGGATCACCATGAGGCAATTAGGGGTCATCAAGGGGATCACCATGAGGCAATTAGGGGTCATCAAGGGGGTCATCTGCACTCAAGGGGTGACCGTCAGGCAATTAGAGGTCATCGAGGAGGTCATCAAGGGGGGCGACCAAGGGGTTATCAAGGGTCCATCAGGGGTGACGCACCTCGCAATGGAGGCATTGAGGCGCATCCCATCCAACCGTCGGCCGAGCGCCGTGACGGTAAACCCCCCCCGGACGGGACCTCCCGAGGGCGAGATTGAGGAGAGCGCCGGCCCGAGGTAATAAAGGAACTCGCGGCAGGTGCCGAAGAAGCAGGGAGCGTCGATCGAGGGCGGCGCGTCGATCGAGGGCGGCGGTGGAGGCGAGGAAGGGGGGGGCATGCCGATGGGCGGGGGGGACGTAGTATTCGTCCCGTTGGTCAAGTTCAGCAGGAGCGCCGTGTCGGTGGCGTTGGCGCCGTTGGCGACGAGGGTTTCGTCGATTTCGTCAGAGAGGTCGAGGGTGCTCTCGTTCAGCGGCGGCGGGAGGCGATCGCCGTACGAGTTGATACGAATCTGGCGAGCGAGATGGAACGAGATGCGGTGAGATGGGGCGAGATGGGGTGAGATGGGGCGAGATGGGGTGAGATGGAACGTGCGGAGAGCAATCAGCATCACTCACATGTAATCAGTTGCCATCAGCTGCAATCACCTGTTCATCGAGCGCATGTCAGGTCACTGCATCGGGTAATTGCATCAGGTGATTGCAATCATGTAGTTGCAATCAGGTAATCACCTGACCATCGAGTGCGATGCGCAGCGTGAGGAGAGAGCCGGCGCAGTGGGCGGGCGCATGGGCGTCCTCGACGGCTACAGGGAGTGGCGTTGGAGGCGCTGAAACGGTGATGATCTCGATGATGCTGTAATTAGTCGCGTTCGTCATGTTGAAGGCCTGATGAGCGATGTGATCAGAGGTCATATGAGGCCACGAGAAGCAGCGTCCAGGGACACTCAGTGGCAATCAGTGGTCATCAGCGGCTCTCGATGGCAATCAGCGGCTATCAGCGCACACAATCAGTGGCAATGAATGGTCATCAGTGGTCATCAGTGGTCATCAGCGGCTCTCGGTGGCGATCAGCGCACACACCGTGGTATTGGTCGCGTTGGTCATATTGAGCCCGAGCGTCGTATTGGTCATATTGAGCGGCGGCTGGTAGGGTGGCATTGAGGGGGCAACGGCGGCGCCGAGGGGGGCTGTGAGGGCGGCGGCGCCGAGGGCGGCGGCGGCGGCGGGAAGGGCGGCGGCGGCATGACGCAGCCCAACTCCAAGGGCGACGGGGTGGGCGCGAGGCATGTGAGCGAGGTGCCATCTGGCGAGATCGAGATCACCCGACCGTAGGAGGTCTGCTCGCCGAAGAGGCAACGCGCGACGCTCACGTCGGCCCCGAGGCCATGGAAGCCGCGACCGAGCACCTGCCATATTAGGCAACCATGGGCGCTCAGAGTTGATGGGATGAGGAGAAGGGCAATCAAGGGGCCTGTGGAAGCCGTGCCCGAGCAGCCAATCAGAGCGTGCACTCCGTGCACAATCACCGTGACGAGAAGCAGTGATGAGGGATGCAATCAGGGCGTGCACTCCGTGCACAATCACCGTGACGAGAAGCAGTGATGAGGGATGCAATCAGGGCGTGCACTCCGAGCACACTCACCGTGACGAGCGTGCCGCCACGCTTGGGGCCTCCGGTGGGCAAGATGCCGAAGACGTGAGGGTCCTCGTAGTACCTAATGAGGCACGCAATTCGTACGCAATTAGTGGCCATCGGAGGCAATCAGATGCAATCAGATGCAATCAGATGCAATCAGATGCAATCAGAGAGGTCTCGAGCTAGGCAACGTACGTGAAGCCACTCCCACTAAGTGGTCTGAGGTAGTGGTGGTCGTTGAGGGCGAGGCTGAAGTCGGAGACCCCAGGGGCGAACGTAGGTTCGTTGACGAGCCCGTACCCCCGGACAGTGACGAGCGTGCCGCCCCCTACCGGTCCTCTTGTGGGGAAGATGGAGAGGACGGACTGCTGGTTGTACCGGTAGATGGCGGGGGGGCGGGCGGAGAGGAGGTGCTCGCCATTGAGGGCGATGGTCACCTGTGGAAGGATGGGCGCCGCAGTGAGCGTGTGCATGCATGCTGGGAGAGGAAGTGCTCGCTATTGAGGGCGATGGTCACCTGTGCCAACAGAGGGCACTCAGCGGGCACTCAGAAGGCAATCAGAAGGCAATCAGTATCAGAGGGAAGTCAGAGGGCACTCAGAGGGCACTCAGAGGGCACTCAGAGGGCACTCAGAGGGCAATCAGAGGGCTCGCAAAGCTCAAAGGGTACTCCGAGACGGCAATTGTCACCTCAACCTCCGCCGTGCCACCCACGCCCACGAGATCGACATCTGGAGCGACGAGATCGAAATCTGGAGCACTGCAGCGTACAAGCGTGCCTGCGCCGCTCCCACCCCAGCTCGCAACGCCTCCATCGCCTCCGCCGCCTCCGCCTCCTCCGCCGCCTCCGCCGCCTCCGCCGCCGCTGCTGTCGGCACTGCTGCTACCGGTAGCACTGTTGCTGCCTTCTCCGCTCGTGACCTGTAGGAAGACGTCGAGAGTGCCAAATGCATGCATGCTCGTACCTAATTAGGGTTCGAGGTAGCGTAGGGGGGGATGAGCACATCGAGAGCGCGCCTTGTCGGTGCATGCATGCATGGCTCGTACCGGCAGTTGCCGCCGTTGACGAACCCGCTGATGAGGCGCCGTCATCAGCCGAGGAGGGAGGGGGCTCGGGCGCTCGGGGCGGCGCGGACGGCGCTCCGGGCAGCACGATGCCGCTCAGCTCGATCGAGATCACTTGGGTGATGACGGTGCCGAACTTGCAACGCGTCGTCGCGAGCGTTGACGCGCCGAAGACGTCGAAGCCGAAGCCGGTCACTGCCACGCTCGCGTTCGCCGCCTCCGAGGCGGTGCCCGGGACGGCACGGTCCTCGGCAGCAGCGGCGGCGGCGGGTGTGCTTGGGGTGCAACACGGCTCATCGCCGCGCAGTGCCGGACCGGCGCGAGGCCAGAACGTGTGCAGCACCTGCTCATAGTAGCGGAAGTAGAGGTAATTAGAGGTCATCAGAGGTCATTCGAGGTCATCAGAGGTCATTCGAGGCGAGCACCTGCTCATAGTAGCGGAAGTAGAAGTAGCTGCCGTTGAATATCGCCCGCAGCGACGTGGTCCGATTGGCACTCAACACGGCACGCAGCCACGGCCGGTAGGGCCCGATCGCTGTGGAAGCGAGGAGGACGAAACCGTCGTCCTCGGGATGGTCCCACGTGGGCATGAGCTCGAGCGTCATGTTGGGCACGTGCGTCGGGAAGGGCACCAGCGCCTGCGACGTGTGATGAGGGGGGTACTCAGCAGAATGCAAGTGCACTCGGCTACCGTGGTACTCAGCGGCGATCACCTCATCAGGGCTCATCAGAGCTCATCTGGGCTCATCACGGAGGGCTCATCAAGGGAGGGCTCATCAGGGCTCATCATCAGGGCTCATCATCAGGGCTCATCAGAGCCGCGCGCACTTCCAAGAAGAGCTCATCGCGCGTCGTCCTGGTCGTGAGCACGCGCGTCGTCCTCGAGCTGCACTCGAGCACGCCTTGCGAGATCAAGAGCTCGCGCACCTGTGGGGAAGGGTGAGACGCCGTGGTGAGCGCATGCATGTGCGGGAGCGCAGTCATGAGCGCATGCATGCGCTGGGCGCGCGCGAGCCGTCGCGAGCGCATGCATGCACGCATGCATGAGCGAGGCCCACAAGCCTGCGCACCTCGTCGTCGGCCATGGTCGTCGGCGCGCCCAGGGCATCCGTCAGTTGATCTCCGGCAGAAAACGAAAGCCCGAGCGCCGCTGAGATGACCTGCCTGAGCTGTTCGGTGGCGTCGGAGGCGCTTAGGAGGAGGATAGTGAGGACGGGCGGCAGGTAAGCCTCGGTCGCGTTCGTCAAGTTCGAACCGTCGAAGAAGAGAAGCTCTCGCGGAGAGTAGAAGTCCTGATGGGAGGGGTCATCAGCGGTCATCAGCGGTCATCAGAGGTCATCAGAAGAGAAGCTCTCGCGGAGAGTAGAAGTCCTGATGGGAGGGGACATCAGCGGTCATCAGAGGCCCTCAGGGATCATCATGGGTCTGCGGGCGCATGAGGTTTCGTCACTCGATCAGGTTTCATCGCTCAATGAGGTTTCGTCACTCGATCAGGTTTCATCACCCACCTGCCCATTGACGGAGAATTCCACAAGAGCGCTCCCCTGCCGACCGGGCGGCAAGAGGCACACCGCATACGTGGGGCCCACCGCCACCGCTGGAGCCGCCACGCCGCCGGCTTGACACAACGTGAGAAGACCAACGTGAGGAGATCGCACCTCGTAGCCCGGCCGTGCGCTCAGGTGATTCCACAGGTCGCGTGAGCCCTCAGGCGCCGTATCGGGCAGCCTCGAGGGCATCATCCAGCGACGCCCGTCATGCGAGTGGTCGGCGATGGCGCGCACCTGTGGGGAAGCGAGGACATTGGACTTGAAGTCATCAGGCGTCATCAGGCGTCATCAGGCGTCATCAGGCGTCATCAGGCGTCATCAGGCGTCATCAGTGCGCACCTCGACGGAGGCTTCGCCTCCAACTGACGAGCTCACGCACGAAAAGAGATCGATCCGGATCTTGAGCTTGGGCATGTGCTCCGGCACGGAGTCCTGGAACTGCTCGAGGCGCGACTTGAACCACTCGACCTGCGGGGCGCATGCGGCCTCGAGCACCGCACTTGAACGGTCGCGCCGCTCCGCGGACATCAGCAGATCTTCGCCCTTGGTCATGACGGGGATGACGGTCGTGTTCGGGGCACCCAGGCGCAATGCGTTGAGCCAGCGGCCGACATAGAGCTCGTACATCGTCTTCAGGATGGATACATCGAGCGCGGGCACGACGAGCAGGTAGACCGAGCCGTCGCACAGGTACGGCTGTAGCACGGACCCATAGTCCTTTCCACCAGACAGGTCCCACATGGTGAGGACCCCTTGCGAGTCCGCCTCGCCGATGAGCGCGGACGAGACGCTGATGTGACCAGACAGCGAGTACGAGAGGTCGCGCATGTGCTGCTCGAGCTGCTTGAGAGCCTTGGTGAGCACCTGTGGGGAAGTGAGCGAGGGAAGGCGCCGTGATGAGCGCGCAGACTGGGCGCCGTGGTGGGCGCGCATCTTGGGCGCCGTGTTGAGCACATGCATGCTGGGCGTACGCGTACTGTCTTGCCTGACTGAGCGTGCCCGACAGTCAATCAGTGGCAATCCGTGGCAATCCGTGGCAATCCGTGGCAATCAGTGGCAATCCGTGGCAATCAACGTACCATCTTGCCCAACTGAGCATGCCCGAGGATGCACACGCGCGCTCCATAGTATTTCATCGAACCTTGCATCAGCTTCTCCTGGATGAATTTACGCACGGCTCTGATGCCCTGCCGTGCAGTGGACGTGGGCGGCCGTTGGAATGCCTTGATGGCGGCCTCACGTGGCGCCGTGCCGGGCTCGAGGGCAAACAAGGCGTCGAAATTGGCCGGAACGGCCTCGCCCGCCTTGGGGGTGAGCGCGGCCGAGGTGCTCGACACGACGCCGAGCAAGTCCACGTGGATGACCAACGGCGCGATGGGCTTGGGCGGGCGCACGAGCAACACCTCATGCACGGACAGCTTGAGGCTCACCGAGCCCGGCGCGCCGCCGCCAGAGCTCTCATTGAGTGTGCGAAGCGCGGCGAGAGCGACCACCGAGACGCTCAGCGTCCCAAGGGTCTCCTTGCCGTTGGGGGAGAGCACGGGGCGCGGCGCCATGGATGAGAGGTCCTGCCCGGCCACGAGCAGTGCCCTGAGCGACACGTGGCAGATGCCATACCTGATGAGGGAGGCAATCAGAGGTCATCAGAGGTCATCAGAGGTCATCAGAGGTCATCAGAGGTCATCAGAGCACGTCATGTGGCAGACGCCGTACGTCGAGGCGCTGCCGCTTCGGAAAATGGTCTTGACCACGAGCTGCATCTCGCTCTCCTCCTCATCGGCCGCCTCGAGCGCCGTCGCGAGCTTCACGGCGAGCTTCGAGAGTGGCGCGAGTGTGAAGGACTTGGAGAAGGGGAATGGGTAGAGGCCTTCGCCGTGCGTGGTCTCCTTCTGAGTCGTCTCCTCGAGCTCGGCCACGCCGAGCATGTCGACGAGCAGCCGCACGCCATGTCGCGCGGCGGGCGGTGCTTTCTTGAGCTTGAGTTCCGTCACGTCGACGAAGAGTTGGTCCGAGTGCGCCGACTTGCCCATGGTGGCGATTGCCGTGATCACCTTGACGCCGACAGTCAGCTCGCCCACCACGACGCCGGCGCAATCGACGATTGGGCGTGGCGTGGGCGGCAGGTTGGCACCCTTGGCGACCAGATCATCCTCCATGCTCGTCAGACGCTCGCTCGCGAGGCTCTGGCTGGCGTCCACCATGGAGGAGGCGACCCACTCGCCCGTGTAGTCGTTCCCGAGCGCCGTCGAGAAGCGGAAGATGTCGTCCACAAACGAGCGGTTGCCGCGCAGCGCACCGGCGGCGTAATTGGTCACGCCATCAAAGTGGATGG
>Ga0180440_101482_pt1 | contig 14445 bp, 14 predicted proteins | sample ChrtobMetaP5_4mM_FD_119745 | JGI IMG/M metagenome (GOLD analysis project Ga0180440, IMG submission 119745) | Chrysochromulina tobin associated microbial communities from unialgal haptophyte culture, Washington, USA - P5_4mM MetaG | ecosystem: Host-associated > Algae > Haptophytes > Unclassified ... | reverse complement strand
TGATGCCGTGGGTGTCGGCTCTTTGAGTATGGCGTGCACAGCTCGTGCATGCGACTGGCGCTCGGATAGCAACTGACCGACTCTCTCCTCGGATTCCTGGAGCTCAGCCTGCGCCTGCGTCACAAGATCACGGTGAAGCTGCGAAATCCTCTCGATGTCATCGTCCTCTTCAATAGCAAACACTCCCATGGGCTCGTCCAAAGTGGTCACCTTCTCGTACTTGGATTTGCCGCCGATGGCTCTCAAGGAACCCAGCATGGGTGATGAGCTCAGCTGCTCTGCCACGAACGCTTGTAAGTGCGGGCTGAAGCGCCGCCGCTCGGGGGAAAAAAGTCAGCAACGCGCCATGTCGAGCGTCCAACACGACGCTCAAATGTAAATACATGCACAACTCACCTGACCGTCCGGCTCCTCAGGGCTCCTCAGCTACTCAGAATAATGCCTCCTCAGCAATCCTGTCGAGCCTTCTGAGAACACCTCTGCACTCTCTCCGAGCACTTTTCTTCCCCCGATCGGGCCGCCACCGCTCGATGGCGGATGGCTGCGCGGCCGGGTTAGCGGATGGAGGTGCGCCCTTGGAAATCGAGCATCGAGGAAGAGTCGGAGGCGTCTCCCTTGGTCTTCGGGCCAGGGAAGACATTCCAAAAGCGCAGAGTTTCGTCGCCTGCGCCGGTGACGATCGTCTGCCCATCAGGTGACATCGCCAGGTAGAGTACGCGTAGGGTATGCCCCGTGAGCGTGGCCACCTGCGACGAGGGGCACGGGCGTCGTTGTGAGCGTGTGCATGCAAGGCAGGGGATCCCGAGTGTGAGCATGGCCATCAGGGAGGCCATTAGGGAGGCCATCAGGAGAGGCCCCTTGGTCATCGAAGAGTAACCAGGGAGGCCATAAGGGAGGCCATCAGGAGATGCACCTTGGACATCGAAGAGTAGCGCCACACGACGATCTGATTCTGAGAGTAGCCGTGTGTCGAGACGAGCTCGTTGATGTTCTTCGACCAGCACAGATTACAAACCTACAAGGCAAGGAGCGGCAATGAGCAGCAATGGGCGGCAGGAGCGGAGCGGCAAGGAGCGGTAAGGAGCAGCAATTAGAGGCATTTAGAGGCAATCAAGGAGCTGAGCGGCAAGGAGCGGCACTCGACGATCGCACACCTGTGGGGAGGGGACAAGGCGCCGTGGTGAGCACATGCATGCTGAGCGAGGCTGTGAGTGCCGTGCACCATCGCACACCTGCGATCCCGTGTCGATGCTGTTGAGAGGCGAGGCCGTCTGCGTATTCCAGAACCGTATGCACCTGTCGGCCGTGCCGCCGCCCGAGGCCAACAACCCATTCTGATGCGGCGACCATGAGATGGCCTTGACCGCCGCCGTATGCTCGTTGAATCGAAGCAGCGGCGAGGTTGAGTGCGGCGACCACACGTAGAGCTTGTTGTCGTTGCCGCCCGAGGCGAGCTGTTGGCCGTCGAAGGACCACTTGAGTCCGCAGACCTGATGAGGGAGGCCGTCAGGGAGGTCATCAGGGAGGCCATCAGGGAGGCCATCCAGGGGACCCATCTGAAATTGCACCTCCTGCTTGTGCCCGGAGAGTTTCGAGGTGAAGTGGTCTGCCACGCGCACGTCGCGCTGCAGAATGAGACGGTCGCGACTGCCCGAGGAGAGCATGTGGCCCGACCAGCAGAGCGTGCCCACGCGCGCCTGATGGCCGCTCATAGTGCGCGTCGTCTGGCATTTGGCCGCGTCCCAAATTTGGACTTCCCCCACGCTCGTCCCCACAGCTAGGTGAGTGCCCCGCTGCGTCCAGTTGACCGAGGTGACCGAATCCTCCGGTCCGAGATCGCAGAGCTTGGTGACCTTCGAGGTGCACGCAGACCACAGGTACACGCACGTGCCCAGCCCGACCGCGAGCACGTTCAGCGACGACCAGTCCACCAGGTTGAGGTAGAAGTCGTCTTGCAGCGCAGGAGCGTCGAGCACCTTGTACGGTACGGTCGAGATCTTGCGCGGCGCCTTGCGCGGGCTGCAGAGGACGCGCTGCGAGTCCGAGCCCACGGGCGAGAGCGCGTACGCCGCGTTCTCGTCCGCGCGCGAACTGGGCAGCGCGCGGTACCGGAAGAGGTTGCGCTGCGGGCTCGTCGGAGCGAGCTCATCGGCGCGGCGTGCGCCGTTCGACTCGCTGCCGAGGAACTCGGAACGCAGGAGCATCGTGTACGTGTCGAGGTTGTCCTCCTTGGCCCCCTCCTGCGGCGCGTCGCGCTTCTTGGGCTGCGAGTCGGGCAGCAGCGCAAAGGAATCCTGCAGGTTAACGCCCCTTCGGGAAGGGATGAAGCGGTCGGAGTAGGCGCTGCTGGGCGACTTGCGCGCGCTCGTCGGGAGGCGCGCGTCCGAGGTTGAACCCCACGCCTCGCGCCGCGGGTCCGACGAGGAGCCGGGCTCCGCCGGAGCCGAGCCCCCAAGTACGGTCTCCGTCTCCATTCCAAACGTTGTGTCGGGCACTCCGCGTAGGTGCGATGGCGAGAGCGCTTGACGTAAGCCGGTGTAGTTGGTGATCTGAGCTTGTGGGCAACGATCGGCTGGCGGGAAATGCGGTCTTGCGTTCCGGATTCGTCTGGAAGAAGCGAGCGACTGCCTTCTGCATCGCCGACGATCCGCCTGCCTGCCTGAGCGACATGGCCAAGCTTGGCGAAGGCGACGCGCGCTGGATCGTACGCGAGCGCGATGACGGAGCGAACGTCAATGGCTGGCACTGGTCGGAGAAGAACCTCACGCCGTGGTCCGAGGAGCGGCTGAGAGAGCTGCTCGTGGGCATCTCAGCCTTCGAAGAAGGAAGCAAGAAGGGCAAGTGCACGATCGACAAGCTTGACCATATGAATGGCGAGGTTACCGTCCAGAGCCGCAAGCAGAAAAAGTTTCCGCTGTACGAGCTGGAGATCAAGCTCAATTGGTCTGGAGAGGTATGGGATGCAGAGGGCAAGGTGGTCACGGAGGCCAAGGGTTCGATCAAGATCCCCGATCTGAGCGAGGAGACGTGGGACGACCTCGAGATGACGGTCGTGTGCGACGACGAGACGAGCGCCATGAAGCCACTCAAGGAGGCCATGCGCACCGAGGGGTGCAAGCGCGTGCGCGAGCAATGCATGCTGTGGGTGAAAGAGCTGCGCGAGAGCGTCGCGGCGGGCAGGGACACCGCGGCCGCATCGACGAAGAAGCCCGCGGCCGAGCGCGTGAACGCGAGCTACGTCCCCGCCGCCATCGAGAGCAAGGCGACAAAAGCGATCACCATCAAGTACAGCTTTGTGCTGCCACCGCCCGTCCTCTTTGAGACACTGCTCGACACGAACCGCATCCGAGGCGCGACCGCGAGCGATGCGAGCATGAGCAAGGAGGTGGGCGGCACCTTCTCGATGTTCAGCGGCAGCGTCGAGGGCAAGAATGTGAGCCTCACGCCCTTCTCCTCCTCCGAAGGCAAGGCACAGATCGTGTGGGAGTGGCGTTTTAACACGTGGCCGCCGGGATGCTCATCCAAGGTGACGATCGACCTGCTAGACAAGGACGGCGGTACGACGCTCGAGCTGAAGCAGACGGGCGTGCCCGACGCGGAGGTGGAGCGCATGGAGAAGGGCTGGCGCGAGCTACTCTTCGATCGGCTCAAGGCGATGCTCGGCGGCACAGTCCTCGGATGAGGCGGCGCTTCCAAATTAGGTTCCGCAGCGGCTTCGAGGGGAGCTCGGTCCGTAGCCGTTGGCGCGAGAGAGCAGCTTGCATGCCGCGCTGGTGCTCTCTGCCGCCAAGTATTTACCAATCCAGCGAGAAGGGCTTTCGTGCGCACCGGTCAGAATGGCTCGGCACTCGGGGGCGCCGCGCGGCCGCCGCGCGGCCGACTGAGTGATCACACAGTCGCGTTCATCCGTAGTTATTACGGTGAACGCAGTGAGCAATGTAGGTTGGCCCAGCTCCGCAGGAGCTTTGATCGATGTCGCTATTTTGATCAAAAATATAGCGCACGTCGCGTGTCGCGGTGATCGAATGCAACCGGGGGACAGAAAACGGTCCTGGGGACACCGCTACTGACCCTTGGGACATATACCTCGCGCTCAGGTCTCCGATCATGCAGTCGACAGTACGTTGAGCACCAATCACGAGGCCGAGGCAGCCCTTGACTCCCCTGAGTTCATTTGCGCAAACCTCCGAGCGCCGAGCCCGCATCCTTAATGAGCCCATCCTTGCGCTGTTGCTCCAGCTCCATCTCGCGCTGCAGCCGCGTGACCCTCTCGAGCTCGACGCGCAGCTGGAGCTCGGCAATCTTGTTGCGCGCAATCGCGGACGGCTCCGACGAGCGGATCGATGAAGGCGTGCGCCACGAGAGGGTGCTCAGCCCGTCTTGGCCACCCGCGGCGGAGAGCACGCTGCGCACGCCATCGTCGCCATCGGCGGCTGCAGCAGCTTTAGAAGCTCCCGATGCGCTCGATCGGCGTGACGCACGCGAGCCCCCAGAGAGCATTGAGCTGCCAGTGGGCTTTGGCTTTGGTTGCGGCGGCAGGTCGACAGCCCAGGGCGGTTGGGAGAATGGGTCACCGCGACGAGGTCCCTCCATCCAAGCCGAGATCTCCTTCTCGACACGCTCCATATAGGCGCCCTCGCGCTCGCGACTTGAGCTGGGCATTGGCTGTGTGCGGAGGTAGCGGCGAGAGCGGCGAGTGGAGTAGCGGTTGCTTTGGCAAAAACTTGAGAGGCTTCACATTCTCATTCACACCAGTGGTCCGTTTTGCACACTCCTGATAGACGGTTCAGCCCAGACCAGCCGATGCCTCCTCCGCCTGCGCACCGCCCGGCGGCGGTCGATTCTGGAGCTTGCAGTTAGGGTCCGGATTGTCGGACTGGTCGCGGAAGGACATCCAGTAGCCATCTTCGGGCGGCTGGTCCATCTCCTCCGTGCGCGCCGAGCCCGTGCATATGCAGCACGGCACGTTGGTCGCATTGTACGCGTCGAGGCGCCCCTTGAGTTGCTGCACGACCTCCGGCAGGGCTTGAGAGAGGTCCTGCCTCTCAGCCGGATCGGCGTCGATGTCAAACAAGAGGAATTCGGGGAGGGGCTCCGAATGGTTGGCGAGGGCGGGGGGGCACGAGGACGTGGCATTGGCGTCTGAGGGCGGCGCACTGAAGCAGCACAGCTGCCCGCCGAAGGCGACTGTCGTGCCATTCGGCACGCCGGCGCCCGGTACGGCGCTCGACTTGACTTGACTCGACTTGACTTGACTTGACGGTCCGGCGTTGGGCGGAATCCAACAGCCCCCCGTGTGGTTACACAGATCACACCACCCATCAAAGCCACGGGCGGCCTGCATGCGGTGCAGTAGCTTGTAGGCGCCCACGCGAACCACGGCCACGCCGCTGCCCTCGACACCCTCAATGTTGTGTAGGATCTCGGTACGCGGGAACTCGGCCGCATCCGAAGGCGCCAAGAGCGCCCTCCCGCGCCCGTCACGGCGCCCCACTGGTGGCTGCACTGCCGTAAGCGCGTGCCACTGATTGATGCCGTCCAGCCCGGCGAACGTGGGCCCCAGACTGGCGGCCGTGCTTCCGGCAGCGGCGACGAGTGTCGGCAGCCAGTCAGTCACGTGGAATAGCCCACCAAAAGAGCTGCCGGGAGTGAGGCGGCCGGGCGCGACCACAAAGCTGATGCCGCGGATGCCACCTTCCCACAGCGTAGTCTTGTGCCCTCGGTAGGGCGTATTCAGCCCGCCGTATCCCATCCAGCCGCCATTGTCGTTCGAGACGACGAGGATGGTATTCTCCCACATCCGAGCCGCCTTGAGTGCCCCCGTGACATTCGCCAAGCACTCGTCCACCACCGACACCATCGCTGCGTACGTGCGCCGGCCGCCGTCCATGATTGTACCGGCAAAGGGCGCGATGTACTTGGCCGGCACCTCCAACGGCTCGTGCACGTCCTGCAAGGCTAGGTACAGAAAGAGCGGCTTCGTAGGGGGCGTGCCCTGGATCACTCGGATCGCCTCCGCCGTGAACAAGTGTGTTGAGTAGCAACTCGGATCTCCCTCGGAGCTCGGCGGCAACGGATACTTGAAGTACGTGAGCCATCCATCACCACTGGCACTCGTGCCCGCCTCGGCGGTCTTGAAGAAGATCTTGCAGTACGGAGCGCTCTCGCAGTCGGCGGGGTCGGCCGCCTCAAAGGTGATCGCCGAGCAGTTGGCAAGCGCATCGCAGCTCGCCTTTGCGAGATCGAGCGTCGTGTAATGAAAGTCGACGGCGTCGTGGCCGCCTGGGAGATAGCCCGAGCGTTGAGTATACGAGCACGGCGGCTGGCCGGGCAGGCCACAAGGCGGCGCGGGCGGCGCGGGTGGGTCGAGCGGGGGATTGATGCAATACGAGCGCACGGGCCCTGCCTCGGTGCGAAGGTCCGGGTACATCCGTGTCGAGCTGTTACTTCCCGGGGGGCTGCCTCGCGGCGTTCGGTTGATCTTGGTGTAATGAAGCTCGCTGCCGGTCAGGTAGCCAAAGTAGGTCGCAAAGCCGCGGTTCCAGGGCAGGCACGCGTCGCGATAGATGCCCGCGTGCCACTTTCCGATCATCGCACTGCGGTACCCTAGGCTGGTGAAGGCGTCGCCCAGCGTGCCAAACGAGGGCGGCAGGCACACGCGCGCCCAGTCCTGGATGATGCCATCCTGGAGGCCCGTGTGAATCTGGTAGCGGCCGGAGAGGAGCGCCGAGCGAGTGGGCGAACAGATGTGCTGCGTGTAGTAACGGTCCAGCAGCATGCCCTCGGACGCGAGCGCGTCGATCGTCGGCGTGTGGAGCTGTGCTGGCTGCTCCGGACGAAGAGCACGCTCGCGGAATGCGGCGTCGAAGCTGCCCCAGTCGTCGACTAGCGTGAATATGACGTTGGGTCGAATAACCAGCGCCCCTGCATGGGCGAGCGCGAGCAAGGGGTACAGGTGCATGCCGTCGCTAAGTTTCGTCCATATAGAAATGATTCACGTTCACGCGCCGGATGGGGGTGCGCGCGCGCGCGTGCAGTCACTCCTCTTTGCCATCGTGGCATGCATCAAACTAGATGCAATTTCGTCACGGTCACACTTCACAAACTTCACGCGGCGGGCGCGGGCAATGAAAGACGCGACGGCCTCCCTTGCGGCCTCCTGTTGCAACTGCCTTCGCCATGCTAGTTGAGATAGCTTCGGGAAGCGGATATCAAGGTGGTCGAGCTGAGGAGCCTGGCTTGGTGGAGATGCGGATAGCAAAGCGTACACGTGTCCGTCGCGTGATGCTGACTGTGACTGCCATCATTGCCGTCATTGCCATCGTCATCATTGTCTTCGTCGTGATCGTTGCGGGGCGCGCGGACCCCGCACCTGCCGGCAATACGTCCATCAAGGTGGTCAACGTCTCGAGCGTACGATATGCATAAAGCTACTCGACTGCTGGAGCAGCCTGGACTGCACGACACAGACGCACCAGGAGCCCGCACGAGCCGCGGAGCCGGGCCGGCCCGCGGGCGGCGATCGCGGCACGTGTGGTCAACGTCACTCGGTCGTGTCTGTACTACTACTACTAGCCCGGGCGTAGCCGGCCCGCAACGTATACCGTATAGAGAGCCGAGAGGACACTCCGCCTCAGGCTCACCTGGACATGCACGTACCGTACTCTCTCTACTCGTACCGTAAAAAGCGAGATAGCGAGTGGGTGCGGACTGCGGTGAACTAGTCCGTACACGGGGAACGGCTCGCCACCTGCCAGCGAAAGGCGAAAGGCCGCCCGCTCGGCACCCCTCACATGCGGAATCTCAGCCCATACTCCCAGGCGTCGTAAGCTGCAGACCGCCGGCCTGGAGCGCCGCAGTGAGCGCAGCAAGTGCACCACGCGCTCCAACACGCCGCCCGCCCCGCCCAGCCCCCTCCATGCCCCCCCCCCCCCATTCCCCACAGGCACTGCGTTGCGTGTGCACATCGAGGCCACACATCGATACCCATGCGCAGAGACATCCTCATGCATATGCGCCCGGCTGGAGTCGTAATACGGGCTGGAGTCCGGGCGAGGCGAGGCGCGGCGCACGCGCGCGCGCTGCGGCGGGTACATGGCGCACACGGCGCGCTCGTCGGCGGCGCTCACTGCGGCGCTCACTTGTCGCGGTCATCGGGCATGTTCGACGAGAGCCAGTCAAGGCCCTCGTGCAGCCCGTCGCCGCTCGTGGCGCAACAGCTCTGGATGTAACACGAGCGCGAGATGTGCGGCGGGTAGAGCTTCATGAGCTGCGAGATCTCCGCCGCGTTGCATGCATTGGGCAAGTCCTGCTTGTTGGCAAGCACGAGCAGCAGCGAGTTGTGTAGCTCCTCTTCCTTGATCAGCCGATGAAGTTCCGAGGCGGCCTCGGTGAGCCGCGCGCGGTCGGAGGAGTCGACGACGAAGATGAGCGCCTGCGCCGATGCAAAGTAGTGATGCCAGAGCGCGCGTAACTTCTCCTGCCCACCCACGTCCCACACGGTGAACGCGATGTTCTTGTACTCGAGCGTCTCCACGTTGAAGCCGATCGTGGGCACCGTCCGCTTGGGCTGCCCAAGCTTGAGCCGGTACAGGATCGAGGTCTTTCCCGAGTTGTCCAGCCCGAGCATCAGGATCCGCATCTCGCGCTTGACGAGCCGATCGACGAGCCATCGAGAGAACTGCGAGACGAGCCCCTTTTGCTCGAGGGTGAACTTGAGCTTGCCCTCGAAGTCGCCGCCCTCGGATTCGTTCGCGAAGACCATCTTCGCGTCCGTGTTCACAGGGCCCGACGGCTTCTGGATGGGCGCATCACCTGTGAAGAGACGGAGGAGGGGGGGCGAAACGGCGCCGTGGTGAGCACTTGCATGCATTTGTTCGACGGCGTCTGGAAGGACGCGTCACCTCGATCGATCTGGCCGCGCTCCAATCACGTGCAATCCGCGGTGGTGCAATCCGCGCCCATCAATCACGCACCTCGATCGATCTGGCCGCGGTCCTGACGTGGCTGGCTCGCGCTGGCTGGAGCGCCCGCGGTCGCTGCGGCACGCCAACCAGAGTTGGATCGCTCTCGCATCTTACCCACCCAGCCCGCGCCGCGCGGCGTGCCCTTGGTCGTGAGCCACTCCCCCTCGAGCACCTGCCAAATATGGGAGGCACTCAGCATGCAATGAGGGAGGGCGATCAGCACGCAATGCGGGAGGCACTCGGCGTGCCCTTGGTCGTGAGCCGCTCGCCTTCGAGCACCTTCCAAATATGGTATACGGCCATGCAAGCGCACGCAAGCAGAGGTCACTCCGAGGTCACTCCGAGGTCACTCCGAGATCACTCCGAGGACACTCTGATGTCACTCTGATGTCTCTTCGAGGTCACTCAACACGTCATCAGGGGCAAGGCAATCACGTGTGGCAATCACGTGTGGCAATCACCTGTGGCGCCGTCGCGCGCTGCTGCGGAGGCACAGTGAGCAAGTTACGAATGACGCCTTTGGCTTGGTCGCTCACAGTAGCCCATGTGGTTCGGTAGCCGTCGATGGCCTCCGGGAACGCGTATGTGCCTGCGCGGATCAGTTCGAACATCTGCTCGTCGTCGTCGCCGTAAAAGGGCGGGAAGCCGCACAGCACGATGTACAGCACGACGCCGAGTGACCACATGTCGACGGGCTGTGAATACGAGGAACCGCTCGGCTTCCTCGACTTGTCCGACACGTACCTGGGGCACGGGGGGTGAAGGGCGGGGGTGATGGGGGTGATGGGGTAAGCGGCAGGGGGGCAGGCGGGCAGGGGAGCAGGCGGGCAGGGGGGCGGGGGGGGGTATGGGGGGCAGGGTGGGAATGGGGGGCAGGGGGCGCAGGGGGGGCAAGGGGGCAAGGGCACGGCCGTAACGATGCGCATGCAAATCACCACTCCAGTACTCACCAGGTGAGGAACTCAGGCGCCGCAATCAGAGGCCATCCGAGGCCATCCGAGGCCATCCGAGGCCATCCGAGGCCATCCGAGGCCATCCGAGGCCATCCGAGGCCATCCCAGGCCATCCGAGGCCATCCGAGGCCACTACTCACCAGGTGAGGATCTCGGGCGCCGCAATCAGAGGCCATCAGAGGCCATCAGAGGCCATCAGAGGCCAGTACTCACCAGGTGAGGATCTCGGGCGCCGCGTAGTCGGGCGTGCCGCACAGGCCGCGCAGCGGCGCGCTCGCCGAGCAAAACCCGGCATACCCAAAGTCGATGATCTTCATGCGAGCATCGGGTGCCTTGGTCGTGAACACGAGGTTGTCCGGCTTCAGGTCGCGATGCACGATGCCCTTTGCATGCAGGTAATCCACCGCCGTCACCACCTGCCGCATCAACAGCGCCGCATCCTCCTCCTTGTATGGTCCATTCTGCTCGATTCGGTCGAAGAGATCTCCGCCGTCGAGATCTTCGAGCACGAGATGGTAGCGCTTGCCCTCCTTGATCGTCTCGAGCAGCTCAACGATGTTCGCATGCTGCACCATCCGCAGCACCTTTACCTCGGCGAGGATCTCCTTCTCGGCATCCTTTTCGTTCGCACCCAACTCCGGATCGTCCAGCTCCATGATCTTGACGGCGCAGCTGCGCTTGCTCGCCGTGTGCGTGCACCGGCGCACCTGCGAGAAGCGCCCGCGGCCGAGCACCTCTGCCAGCGCATACGACGCCTCAAACTTTTGCACCTTCACGCTCTCGGGCAGCCCGGATGCGGCCGGCGCCGGTGGCGTCGTTGGCGGCGGTGTCGGCGCAATCGGACCGCTCGACGTCGGCTTGGACGGGGCTGCAGCCGGCGCCGGCACCTCCTCCATGAAATGCACGTAGTTGTTCGGGAATAGCCCCTCGATGCCATTCAGCCTCCCCTTGTACCACCCTTCATCCTCTTCATCGAGGCCGAACACCTCGATGAGGTCGTTACGTTTGAAGGTGAGCTCGTCGGGCGCGCGTGCGTCGTAGTCGTAGATAGCCCGCGCCTTGCGATTGGCGGGCATCCCGCCGCCTCCGCGATCCCGGAGGGAACCGAGAGGAGAGGGAGTTGCTGCCAATCGGCGGCTGCGAGTCGGGAAAGATTGTGACCCGCCTGACCCTGACTGCCTCTTTCGGGACAACCTGCTTTTCTTTCACGCGTTTGGCTGTGAACGTGACCGCTGGACTCGACTGTGAACGTGTTGGTTGCGCTTCAATCCCCCATACATCACGCGCCCACCATGGCGCCCATGAACACATAGCGCCACAATCTCGACCACGCCTCGCCCTTCGCCTCAACGTCGTACGTCCTCGGCGCCGCCAGCACGCCTCGCAAACGCCTCCAGTACGCTGCGGCCGACTCGTCCCCCCGCGCGCGCAGCACCCCCTCACGCGGCACGCCGAAACACGCACCTGTGGGGAGGCCGGGCGCCGTAGTGAGCACACGCATGCTGGCGGGGCATGCAAGGCGGCGGCAGCGAGCCAACGCCCGAGACGGCGCCGAAGCACGCACCCGGAGTGTAGCATAGCCAGAGTGGCAGCGGCGGCGGCGAGCCAACGCCCGAGACGGCGCCCGTCGCTCGAGAACCATCAAGGCCGGTGGCGCCGTCGTGGGCGCCGTGATGGGCGCCGTGATGGGCGCCGTCGTGGGCGTTTCCACCGAACGCCGCTCGCCAGAGGGGCCCTATCGGAAGGAGCGCCGGGCGTCGTCGTGGGCATGGTAACCCACTCGGCTCAGAGAGGCGGAGCGGCGCACCGCTCGCGTCACAGAGCACAAGGCGCTCACCTGTGGGGAGGCGAGGCGCCGTAGTGAGCACATGCATGCTCGCGTCACAGAGCACAAGGCGCTCACCCGAGCGCGGCGCGCCGCCCAACGGCACAAAGGGAGGCAACGGCCGTCCAATGGCCGCCGCACCGGCCATGAGAGCCACGTCATCAAGGAATCTCGTGCTCCAGCTCGCCGGATCGGCCGGGGCGCAGAGGACGAGCGGCGGCAACGGCGGGCGCGCACGCCGACGCACGAACCGATCGTACCTAATGAGGGAGGTCATCAGAAGCCATCAGAGGTCATCAGAGGTCATCATAAGCCATCAGAGGTAATCAGAGGTAATCAGAAGCCATCAGAGGTCATCAGAGGCCATCAGTGGTCATCAGAGGTCATCAGAGGCCATCAGTGGTCATCAGAGGCCATTATCAGAGGCAATCACCGTCGGCCGGAGTGGAGAGCTGCGAGTAGCTCCGTGTATCCGATCGCGCCGTCGCCCGAGACGTCCCACGACGCGAAGAGTAGGTCGCTCTCCTCCTCCGTCACCTCGAGCTCGAGGTGGCACAGGGCGCGGTAGAGCTCACCTGCATGCAATGCGGGAAGCAATCCGAGGCTCATTAGTGCTCATCAGGGGAGCTGCCGCCGAGCGCAGGTAACGCACCTGCATGCAATGAGGGAGGCAATCCGAGGTTGGCATTCGAGTCAATATAAAAATGGTTATACGAGGCAATCGTACGTACTCAAATAAGTACTCAAAGCACCATCAAAGGGCAATCAGCGAGCTCGCCTTTCGAGATCGTGCCTGACCGGTCGGTATCCCATTCGCGTAACAAGTCCATCACACGCTGTGCGTGCTTGCGCAGCCGTGCCACGATGGCGCTCTGTACTGTAGGCCCATCACCTGCATGCAATGAGGGAAGCAATCAGAGGCCCATCACCTGCATGCAATGAGGGAAGCAATCAGAGGCCCATCACCTGCCAGAACAGCTCAGCGACCGCAATCAGAGGTCAATCATAGGTGAACCATAGGCCAATCAGGCCAATCAGAGGGCCATCAGAGGGCCATCAGAGGGCCATCAGAGGGTCATCAGAGGGCCATCAGAGGGCCATCAGAGGGCCATCAGAGGTCTATCAGAGGTCATCAGAGGGCCATCAGAGGGCCATCAGAGGTCCATTCGTGAGGCCATTCGTACCCGCCCTGTCGTGCGTGACAACGAGATCCGCTTGGCGCGCGAAATCGGGATCGCGCAGCGCCTCGATCAAGTCCTCATTCTCGGCCGCTTGCTGCAGAAAGCCACGAGCGCGAGCGATGCGCTCGGCGGTGCTGCACCAGCCTCCGCCGCCGCGCCCGCCGCCACCATCGCAGTCTGCTTCTCCGGTGCAAATTGGGGCTGCAGCACGCCCGAGCGCTGCATGATGTGGAAGTCGACGCCCGCGGGCAGCCGATGCACCCACGCCACGTCTTCCTCCAGTCGCGGCACGACAACGACCGCGCAGGGGCCCGACGAAACTCCAAGCGCCGTCCCGAGCGCACAGGGGCCCGACAAACCTCGAGGCGCCGTCCCGAGCGCCACGGGCCAACGGAGCGTGGCGCCATACGAGCTCGCGGACGGCGCCTTGCGCCGCGCGGCTTCGGTCGCGCCGACCGTCGCGTAAAAGATCATCTCGTGCAGCATGGGTAGCAGCTCCCCTCGCAGCTCCTCCCAACTGGTGAGGGTGCTTAGGGTGCTTAGGGCGCGGAGATGTTCCTCGCCCACACCCAAGTCGCGCAGCTGCTCGAGCGCGGCGTGCGCCTCGTGCCGGCGTGCGTCATTGGCGAGGCACGCCGCCTCGTCGACCGTTTCGTCGCCGAGCTCCTCCGGGCTGACGAAGCCATCTGCAGCCAGCGCGAGCGCACGGCTGACTGCGTTCATCGCCGCACTGCGCACGGCCTCGATGTCGGTGCAACCATGATGCAACCGTAACCGGCGCCCGGTGCTGTCAGCCGACGGCTGCAGGTCGTGGGCGCGCAACCAGTCGTCGCAGCGGGCGGCCGCTGCTTCGATCGGGTCCTGCTGCGTGAAGGCGACGGCGGCTGCAGCGGTCGGCGCAGGCGTCGGCATGTGTGCGGCAGCACCAGCAGGAGCTACTGCGGGCCCCCCAGCTTGCGTGGGAGCTCGAGGTGGTGGCGCCCACGCTCCCTGTCGTCCTCGACCTGTGACCACCGCCTCTTCTGAAAAGCGGACCGTCTTGGTGGCGGTCACGTGGGTGGTTGGGGAAGGCTTAGATTGCCGCATTGAAAATTCCCCAAAGCACTGACTCTGTGTGAAACGGCTGTGAACAGCTGCGCTCCCGGCCGCTGTCACCCCTCCCACCTCTCACCTGCTTTGCAAGCAATCTTCGATGAGCAGATCAAGCACATCATCAGGAAACTTCATGCCGTGTTTGTTCAGCCACAGCAGCAGCAAGACGTATCGCTGGGTGGTACCATTGAACATCAAATGGTCTTTGCGAGACCAGTTGACCATATCCCAGACTTTGATCGTCTGGTCGCTCGATCCAGACACAATCTTGGTCCCGTCCGGGGAAAACGCCACCGACGTGACTACCCCGCTGTGGGCATTCGTCTTCTCGCTGAGCTGCTCCAGTTTGACTGCCAGGCAAGCCAACAGGCGTCAGTTTTTGCCAAGGAGGGGCGATTTTGAGGGCTCACGGCGCACCTGAATCCCAG
>Ga0180440_101479_pt1 | contig 14454 bp, 6 predicted proteins | sample ChrtobMetaP5_4mM_FD_119745 | JGI IMG/M metagenome (GOLD analysis project Ga0180440, IMG submission 119745) | Chrysochromulina tobin associated microbial communities from unialgal haptophyte culture, Washington, USA - P5_4mM MetaG | ecosystem: Host-associated > Algae > Haptophytes > Unclassified ... | reverse complement strand
GTGTCGGCCCTGCGCAGAGCGACGGGCGCGGACATTTTTCACAACGCGTTCACAGCGGATCCCTTCAACAGGTAGACCTCACAACCTTTTTTGTCACCCATAGTGAAGACGGGCGGGAGAGCCTGCCTCACTCGTAGAACAGCATGCGGCGCACCGAACGCCCCGCAAGAGGCGGCGGCGGCTCGCTTAGGAACGGGACCACCGTGCTCCGCGCCGCCGGGGCGCTCGTGCGCGCGGTCGCGCCGGGCGGCACGGCCATGGCTGCGGGCGGCGTACACTGGGAGGAGTCGGCGCTGCTGCTGGCCGCCCACGCCTCGAACTGCTCGTCGAGGCGCGCCGTCTCGGGCGCACCGCCATCGTCCGTATTTGGATCTGTCTCGGACGAGAATGACGAACCCGCCGCCACCGAGGACGTTTGGCTCCTCGAGGCGCGGCGCACGCTCGCGCTCATCTCGGCGCTTGCCATCTCCAGACCACTCGAGCTGCGCCCTGCGCTCATCTCGGCGCTTGCCCAGAGGACGAACTGGTCGTCGAGCGCCGAGATGAGCGCGGTGGCTGGCGGCTCGAGCTCCGCCAACGGCGCGTCGTCGTGAGCGTCGTCGTCGTCGTTGGTGACGGGCGCCACCGACGCGCGCCCTGTGTCGAGCCACGTGGTCGCACTGCTGCGCTGCCGGGCGGAGGGGGCGGTGAAGGCGGCGGGGGCGAGTGCGGCGGCGCGGGGTGGGGTGGCGGCGGCGACGCGCGGGGATGGGCGAGTCGGCTCTTCACAGCTCGTGTACACCACGGCCGTATAGCCCACGGCCGCGTCGCAACTTCGCACCACGCGCGTTGGGGCCTCGCCGTAGAAGCCGCCGCCCGAGAAGCTTCCACGTGACGCCGAGAGCGGCGCCGAGAGCGGCGCTGGGAGCGGCGTTGGCGGCAACGGTGCCATCGAAGGTGTGAACGGTGCCATCGAAGGCGTGAGAGCAAAAGGCCGTAAGGGAAGTGGGAGCGGCGGCGGCGGCGCGTGCGCACGTGCAAACGCACGCGCGACCCATGAGGGCCGCAGCACGGCAGCGGGCGCGTCGGCGGTTGGAGGGGCGACGGTGGAGGGCGGGTAGCTTGCTCGCGAGGAGGCGTCGGCGGTCGCAGAGGTGGCCGCGGCGGTGGAGGGCGGGTAGCGTGCCGGCCGCAGCGCCGTCGTGAGCACCGGCATCGAGGTGGCGGCAGCTGTGGGGAGCTGTGGAGGACGACTCGGGAAGGTCGTCAATGGTGAGTGTGTCGCCCTCGCCGCCGGCGCAGGGGGCAGGGGCGGAGGCAAGGGAGGTGTGGCGGAACGGCCGGGCGTCAGCGCTGGAGGCGCGCCCGACACGGCGCTGACGCGAGCGGCCGCCGACGCTGCCAGGGCGAGCTCAATTTCGTCAGTATCGAGTTCGTCGGTCTCTGCCTCGGGGGCCTCGGGGGCAACCGACTCGTCTTCTGTGGAAGACCAGACACTCGGATGCCGCCACGGCCGATCCCCATCCGCCTCCATCGCCGTCGCCGCTGCCACCACCTCCTCTGCCGCAGCTGCCGCCTCCCGCTCCTCCTCCTCCTCGCCCTCGTCCTCGTCGTCGTCCTCACCCTCGCCCTCGCCCTCGCCCTCGCCCTCGTCGTCCTCGTCCTCGTCCTCGTCCTCGTCCTCTTCCACGTCGTCCGTGGGCTCCTCCGCGCTCGGCTCGGCGCTCCGAAACAGGCAGGTGGCGCTCGGCACGGCGCCCAACGGCCGCCCGGATTGCGACCAGACGGCTGCCGCCGCCTCCGTGGCCGCCGCCTGCAGCCTCCCCCGCACCGCAGCGCTTTCCCGCGCCGCACACGCCGCGGCCGACGGCACGCCCCCCACCCTCATCCATCGGCGGCTGGCCGCCGCGCGCCGCATCGCTACCAGAGCTGTTGAGAGGACGTGATCGACGAATGCCTGACGGCCACGCACTAGCAAACTCCTGTGGTAGGCACGCTCGCGACAGCGCTCGCGCCAGACGGGCCACGCGGCGCGCCGTTGGCGGCGCGCGCCCTCGGCCACCGCCATCGAGAGCACCGTCAGCGCGCGCACGTGGCGCTGCCACGCATGCATCGCTTGCCGTTTCGCGCGTGCTGCCCAGTGCGCCACCGCCGGCACCGTCCGCAGCCGGGACTGCATCAGACGCTCAACCGTCGCCCGAAGCAGCGCCCGAAGCACCTCCCGTGCGGCGTGCCGCCGCCAGCGCACCGTCACGGCGCGAGCAGCGCATACGCGCCCGGTGTGCGCGAGGGCGCCGTCGAGGAGCCGGCTGAAGCCACACCGCTTCCGGGTGGACGCATAGAGGGCTTCCCCTCGTCGCCCCATCGTCGCCTCCGCCCCGGCAGCTGAAAGCGCCCGGATCGCACGCGCCATTCGCCCCTCGAGGCTGTGGGAAAGTGCAAGCCGCAACGCCTGCCGCTGCCGGCCCTCGAGTGTCGCCGCGAGCTGCCACTGCGCCAGTGTTTCGATCACGACGCGCCTCGCACGTCGGCCCTCGAGCGCCGTCCCGGCAGCCAACGCGCCGTTGCCCACGGCAAGCACACGCCAACGGCGCAAGGCTTCGGTGCGTTGGTGTGAATGGCGCTGCATAAGGGCGGCGAGGGCGCGCTGACGGAGGGCGTGCACGGTTGCATTCTCAGCCGCCGCCAGGGTGGCCTTGTCGAAGAAGGCTCGCAGAAGCCGTGCGCGCCACCGACGATGCCCGGCGGCGGCGGCGGAACAGCTCTGGCACGCCTCGGTGGAGGCCGTGAGGAGGGCCCGCCAAGCGCCGTGCAAGGCGCCTCGCACGGCGTCCCTCCATAGCTGCGTGCGGCGCGAGGACGTGGCCGCCCGCCGCAGCGCCTGCCGCCGCCATGCATGCAATTCGAGAGAAGCTCGGAGTACCCTCGCCGCCGCGCCGCGCGCTGTCGCGAGCACCACCCCTCGGAGCCAGCGCCGCACTCCGTCGCGCATGCAAATGGCGATGGCGAGCGACCGAAGCCGCGTCGAGCGCCGCCAACGCTGCACTCGCTGTCGCCAGCATCGGAGTGCTTGCTTCTGGAGCGCGCGTGTGTCGGCGGCGCGGGCGCTCACCTCGGCGCGTGCCCAACCGTGCCAGGCCCGCAGCAGCACCCGCGTGTGCGCGCGCGCATGGCAACGGTCGGCGAGGCGCGAAGCACGGCGTACGTGCTCGAGCACGCAGCCGCTGCTCAGCGCACCACGATGGGCCCCACACGCCCCCTCGGCGTCGGCATCGTACGCGGCGCCACTTGCCGAAACCGCCGCCGCCGCGGCGCCGGCGGCGGCGGCGCCTTCCCATGGGGGAGGCGCAGCGACCATAGCCCAGGCGCAGCCGCCAGCGCTCATACTGACGCTGCCCGGTACAGCGCTCGAACTGACGCTGCCCGGTACAGCGCTCATACTGACATTGCCCGGTACAGCGCTCGAACTGACGCTGCCTGGCACAGCGCTCGAACTGACGCTGCCCGGCACAGCGCTTGAACGGCCACGGCTGCGGCGCCACTGCCGAAGCTCGCGCTGCATGCGCCATAGGGACACACGCTGCACGACCGTCCGCCACACCGAAAGGGCGACGCCGAGCGCGCGCCGCCCTTCACAGCGAACCGCGAGGGCTCGATGCCACCGCACCAGCTTCAAGGTGCATGTGCGCGCTCGCCATTGGGAGAGCGCGTGAGCGAGTCGGGGCCGGCGCAGCGGGTGCTGAAGCAGTCGACAAAAGGAGCGTGGGCGGCGAGGCGAGGTGAAGGCGCCGTCGTGGGCGGCGGCGGCAGCGCGCGCGCGCCATGCGCCGAAAGCGAGCGCCACCTTGGCGGCCATCGCAACGTGCCGAGGTGCCCATTGCAGCGCGTGCGGGTCGCGAAGCACGCGCAGAGGCGTGAAGCGTGCGACGGCTGCGAGGCGATCGGCATGGATGGCATCCTCGTGCCAGCGCCTTGCCACCCTCTGCCAGCGCCACCAGCGCGTCGCGAGGACGTACCGCCGACTCCCGGCAAGGTGGCATTCGAGGCGCAGCGCGAGGACATATGCTGCCACCGCTCCCTCGTGCAGCCGAGTCCACGCGGGCCACAGCCGCAGGCGCCGCGAGGCCGCTGCCAGGGCCGCCGCTCGCGCGACCGCCGAGGGGCGGCCTACTGCGGCAAGAGACGAGCCGAGGCGTGCGTCAGCAGGGGCGCCGCCGCCGCCGCCGCCGCCGCCACGACGACATAGGCAGGAGCGCCATCGTGAGCGCCAGCGTGAGAGCGCCGCACGCGCCGCCAGCCGCCCTCTCTGTGCGAGCGCCACGCCCGCCATGCGCTTCTGCGACGCACTCTCAGCCGCCCACTTGCCCAGCCGAGCCGCGAGCTGACGAGACCTTCGCGCGCTGCAGTGGAGCGATGCATGCGCTGAAAGCAGGCGACGCTCGCGACGGCGCGTGCCTCCCGCATCGAGCACCGCCCATCCGCGCCCGACGCGCCGCCTCTGCGCATGCACCTGCCCCAGCTGCAGTTGCAATCCCTCCGCCTGCGACTCCGCCGCCGCGCGCTCGAGAGCAACCATCACCGCCCGGCCTTCCAGTAGCCAGCGCCGCTCGGCAAGGATGGCGGCGGCGGCGCGCATATAGGAGCGCGTCCAGCAGGCGCTCGTGAGCGCAATCAGCGCGGCGCGCACGCGGAACCGATTCGCCAGCGCCCACTGCCACTGCTTGGACGCCCCCCAGCTGGCCGCCGCCCGCCAGCGCGCCAGCGCCTCGGCCAGGGCGGGCAGCATCGCCAGTGGAGGCGGCGGTGGCATCGGCGCCGAGGGCAGTACGAGTGGCTGAGCCAGCCAGCGGCGCTGGCGCCTCCTCTGACGGCGGGCGGCCGCTTGAGCCGCGCAGCCGAGCCGCAGGCGGGCAAAGGAGGAGCGCAGGTGCGCGAGGCTCGCCTCACGCCGGGCGTCGGCGGCGAGAGTTCGGCGATGGGTGGCGTCACGAAGCCGACGCAAGCTAGTTAATACCGTGGCACGGCATGCGTCGCGCGTCGCACGACGCGCGTCGCGAGCCACCCGCTTCCACACACGCAGCGCTGCCTCGGCACCGCCGTGCCTCCAGTGGGCGAGGATGCGCCGCAGCCTGCGCTCGAGCGCGGGACGGCTCGTCTCGAGGCCCGTGCGCTGGCGGAGGAGCAAGGACTTTGTGAGCGAGATCGACCAACTCACCGCGTCGAGCGAGCGATTCACCTCGAGCGAGGTGGGCGCCTCCGAGCGCCTCTGAAGAGTGAGCATGCGATGCGCCCCGCTATTCGCGCCTTTGTCAAGTCACGTCAGTAGTCTTGGCGGCGGGGGACGAACTCGAAGTTGATGAGGCGACGCCACCGAATCCTAGTCTTGTTTGAACTACATGTAACACACGGTGTGAAATGAATTGACTCAGTGTGTGATTTCTAACACTTCACATGCAAGCCCGGCCGCGAGCCTCAACCGGGTTCTCCACTTTGCACCCGTCGTGCTCTCGTGAGCTGCAGCCCAGTGCAGCCCAGTGCACAGCCCAGGGCGATGCATCGTTCGATGCGTGCTCTACTACTGGCCTTTGCCGCAATCAATGATTGCACGGCAATACGGCTGCATAACGTGCCTCTCGATGGAAACTGCCTCTTCTCCGCCGTGGCACTCTCGGCAGCACTCGTTGACTACCAGCCGGCCCAAGCACGGGCGAGGGCTGTTCGCACGGCGGCGGCACGGCTGCGGGCCGAGGCGCTGGATCTCTTGTGTCCTAGAGGAGAGCCAGATCCAGATTTGATGTTCGGGGAGCTTCCGGCTGAGCTCGTTATTGAGCCCATCGGCCATGAGAGCACCGCTGAATACTGCCAGAGGATGCGACGAGATGGCGAGTGGGGCTCGGTGGCCGAGGTGCTCGCATTGACACGGGTCTTGAATCGACCGATACACGTCTTTAAGTCGTTTGGACCGATGGGCGAGGCGGAAATCTACGGTGAGCACGAGCGCCTGCGACCGCTCAGCATCTTCTACGACAGTGGTGCCAACCACTATCAAGCAGTGACAGTCGACGACCTCGACAAGTCAAAGGTGGAGTTATAGGACTCAGGGCGACACAATTCATGATCTTCGTTTCGAGGGTGACTGTGACGGGCGCCGATGATGGTTCGTCGGAATCCGGAACTAACGCATGTTATACGTTCGGTTCACACAGTAGTACACACACACAAACCGGTGCCACACACACCCGCGACACGCTTGACGGCCGACGGGGATGCGGGCCGCCGGCGACGCGAGAGCGCGCACCGATCGGCCATCGGGCCACGCGCATTTGAAGTTCGACGTCCTGGGGCTGGGGGGGGGCTCTCATGCGTGTTGCCACGAATCAAACCCGGTGAGCGGGCGGGCGGCTTGCAAAGTGGATCCCATCGCCGATGGGTCGACGCGGCACGGGGAGCAGCTGGCTCAACAACGTGGATCGCCCCACGCCAAAGACCTCCCTCATGTTTTGGATCCAGCCCAGATCGAAGTCCGTCTCAGGCGGCGTCCGACAACTCTCGATGTGCGTGAGGCCACGACACAGGTTGCCCCAGTGTGCGACGAGAAGTGCCGTCGTAAGCGCCAGGGTGAGCGCGCTCGTCACGAAGAGGAAATTGATCTCGGAGGTGCCGTTCGGCAGGGCGACGAGAACAGGGTAGAGGTAGGTAAAGATAGGACTCGCCTGGTTCCACGGCGCGGAGGCCATCGGCGCCAGGCCGTGCGGCATGGGGCCGCCGTTGATGGCAACGGCGGCGGCCGTTAGCGAACGGGTCGCATTATTGGCGCTGGCACTGGCAGCGGCAGCGGCGGTGGCGGCGGCGGCGGTGGAGATCCTGGCGGCCCTCTCAGCCATCGTCGCACGCACGTTGGCGATGAGCACCCAGCCGGCGCCGAGGGCGACGTAGAGCGTCGCGGCAAAGAGGTAGACGAGCAGTCGGAGGAAGTAGTGATGGTTCGCGTGCCCGACGCAAGTGTTGAGGAATGCGCAATGATGGTCCATCCGTTTGACGACTCGCTGGCAGGTTCTGCAGTAGTGAGCGCGTGGAGGCATCGAGAGTCCGGTCACCGCGCACTGCCGCCAGCCGCGCAGCGGGAGGCTGCCCCGCTCAGCGACAAGCGCCGCCAGTCCGCCGGAGATGACCGAAGGCCCAAGCTCGAGCCGGCTACCATATTTGGAAGGCGACTCAGGGCCTGTAACTCCTCCGCCGCCGCCGCCTTCACGGCCGCCGCCTTCACCGCCACCGCCGCCGCCGCCGCCGCCACCACCTTGCATGCGCAGCGGGCAGCACTCGCTCAGCACAAAGTTGGCAGGGCTACTCCCCGCCAGCACCGCCGCGCAATAGTTAAAGACGACCCCCGAGGACAGGATGATCGTCAGGCCCACATGGAACGCAGTCGTCCAAGGGCCAGCTGCATCGATGAGCCGTGGCAACAGATGGCCCACGCCCACGACGATGATGGCGCCGATGAGCGCGGCCGCAACCGTAGCGGTCTTGCGGCCGTGATTCTTGGAGAGCCGTCGGCACGCTCCGCGGAACACGCAGCCGGAGAAGGCGCGGTCAGGGATCGGCTCCTTGCCATTGAGAGCCCCGCAAGCGCCACACGAGAAAAAGGCGGCGCCCGGATCGCGCAATGAAGTGCCGCACGCCCAACAGCGCGTCAGCCCCTCGTGGTACTGCGAACGGCCGCATGCCTGCCCGGGCGTCGATCGCTGCTGTACGGACGCCGCACTGGTTCGCTGGCGTGGGGAGCACGGCGTGAACACGTCGGGGATATCGCCGCCGTCGTACTTGCGGCGCAGCTCGGTCTGCGTCAAGGCGCTATCGTTCGTCTGCGAAAGCAGCTGCGCCATCTTCTCCTTCATGCGGTCATCGAGGCCCATTGTGATTCGGCGACGACGCGGAGTTGCAGCGTGGGCGAGATTTCGAAAAAGCCGTGAGAAAACTGAGAAAACTGCACAAGTCCGCGCGAAATACATGCACTTCGCCGCATCCTTAAGATTGACCTCTGAGCCAATTAGTCGGACTTTTTTTGCAAGGTTTCGTCACAAAGTTAGGTTTCTAAAACGGCGCAGCAAACCGTGCCATGTCCGCGGCGGCGCTTGGCGAAAGCGCCCCTGGCGAAGGCACGCCGGTGCTCGAGCCTTCTGCCGAGCCGGCTTTAGCGGTGCGCATCGGCGACGGTGACCAAGCCATCCTGCAAGCGGAAACCATCTTGGTCGGCCGCAATGACTTCAAGGACTTCAACAGACGCTGCAGCAGGGAGCAACTTGAAATTACTGGGCTGCTGGATCCACCTGGACAAGTGAAGACTGTCGGCAAGAAAACGTCGTGGATCACAGGGCCCGGATGCTCCGAGGATGAGGCAAAGCCACTGCCCCCGGGTGCCACGAGTACGATCTGTATCGGTACCAGGTTGTGGTGCATCAAGGACAAGGCGACGGGCCGGCTGTGCATGCCAGTGAGCATCGTGGGCGCCCCTGTGCCCGTGCCTATGACGATCGATACTGCTCCTCTCAATGCGACGATGGGCTGTAACACTCGGGCCACAATGGCAGCATCATCGCCATTTCCGATTGCAACAGTCTCGCCGTTTCCGATGGCAGCTACCTCGCCGTTTTCGATGGCAAGCGAGCACGCGCGGCTCTTCTCACGCCCCTGCCGTCCAACGTGGATCACACCCGTGGCATGCGGCCTGGGTAACCCTCAGCTCGAGCAGCTCAAGCAAGCATCATCTACCCTGGCTCCTCAGCTCGAGCAGCTCGAGCAGCTCAAGCAAGCATCATCTACCCTGGCTCCTCAGCTCGAGCAGCTCAAGCAAGCATCATCTACCCTTGCCCCTCAGCTCGAGCAGCTCAAGCAAGCATCATCTACCCTTGACCCTCAGCTCGAGCAGCTCGAGCAAGCATCATCTACCCTTGCTCCTCAGCTCGAGCAGCTCAAGCAAGCATCATCTACCCTTGCTCCTCAGCTCGAGCAGCTCGAGCAAGCATCATCTACCCTTGCTCCTCCCTTCCAGAGGGCCAACGGAGAGGAGGAAAACGAGGAGTTGGACGACATCGAGGACGAGGATGAGTTGGATGAGGAGGAGGACGAGGGGGTAGAGGTGAAGATCGAGGATGGCGAGGAGGACGAGATGGAGGTGGAGGAGGTCGATGAGGACGAAGACGACGATTCTCCGGCTGATTCTTCGGCCGATCCGATCGGATCTGACGCGGCGCATGGACGGCGGGCGATCATCACACAGCCTGCCAAGAGGCAAAAAGTGGAAGAGGCGGCGCAAGCACCGATGCAAGCGACGGAGACAGGCGGGGCGCCATTCATCACCTTGGCTGGAGGGTACATGCTCATTCTGAGCTCGCAGAGCAATACGGGCTACAAGGGCGTCTGCTATTCCCCCAAGAGTTGTCGCAGCAGGCCATTCCAGATGCGCTATTACAAGAATGGCAAGTCTTATTTCGAATTTCACAAGACGGCCGTCGAAGCCGCGATCGCCTACGCTCGCCATGTGAGAGGCGAAGGTGCGCAGCACGAGCAGGACGGGGAGGACGAGGAGGACGAGGAGGACGAGGAGGCGGAGGGGGCGGAGGGGGCGGAGGAGGCGGCTGGGGGAGATGAGGAAGGGCCATTCATCACTGAGGCGGGAGGGTACAAGCTCATTCTGAGCTCGCAAAGCAATACGGGCTACAAAGGCGTCTGCTATACCCCAAAGCGCCGCACCAAGCCATTCCAGATGGGCTATTACAAGAAAGGCAAGTCTTATTTCGGACGCTACCAGACGGCTGTTGAAGCCGCCATTGCCTACGCCCGCCATGTGGGAGATGGAGGTGCGCAGGAGGAGGAGGAGGCGGAGGAGGAGGAGGAGGCGGAGGAGGCGGAGGAGGAGGTGATGGTGGGCGAAGGAGATGAGGACGGGCCGTTTATCACTGAGGAGGGAGGGTACAAGCTCATTCTGAGCTCGCAGAGCAATACGGGCTACAAGGGCGTCTGCTATTCCCCCAAGATTTGTCGCAGCAGGCCTTTCAGGTTGACCTATTTCAAGAATGGCAAGTCTTATATGGAACTCCACATGACGGCCGTCGAAGCCGCCATCGCCTACGCTCGCCATGTGGAAGCCAAAAGCGCGCAGCGCGAGCAGGACGAGGGCGAAGAGGAGGAGGAGGCGGACAACAACGAGTTGGAGGGAGATGAGGAAGGGCCGTTTATCACCGAGGCGGGAGGATACACGCTCATTCTGAGCTCGCGGAGCAATACGGGCTATATGGGAGTGTGCTATCGACCGAAGCGCCGCACCAAGCCCTTCCAGATGCGAATTTCTAAGAATGGCCAGTCTTATTTCGAATACTACAAGACGGCCGTCGAAGCCGCCATCGCCTACGCTCGCCATGTGGGAGATGGAGGTGCGCAGGAGGAGGAGGAGGCGGAGGAGGCGGAGGAGGCGGAGGAGGCGGAGGAGGAGGTGATGGTGGGCGAAGGAGATGAGGACGGGCCGTTTATCACTGAGGCGGGAGGGTACAAGCTTATTCTGAGCTCGCAGAGCAATACGGGCTACAAGGGCGTCAGCTTTGTCCGTAAGGCGAATGCCAGCAAGCCATTCCAGATGAACCATACCAAGAATGGCAAGTCTTATTTCGAATTCCACAAGACGGCCGTCGAAGCCGCGATCGCCTACGCTCGTCATGTGAGAGGCGAAGGTGAGCAGTGCGAGCAGGAGGAGGAGGAGGAGGAAGAGGAGGCGGAGGAGGAGGAGGAGGCGGTGGAGGGGGAGGAAGGGGGAGATGAGGAAGGGCCATTCATCACTGAGGCTGGAGGGTACAAGCTCATTCTGAGCTCGCGGAGCAATACGGACTACAGGAACGTCTGCTATAACCCCAAGGGGGGCCGCACCAAGCCCTTCCAGATGAGCTATTTCAAGAATGGCAAGTCTTATTTTAGTTTCTACCAGACGGCCGTCGAAGCCGCCATCGCCTACGCTCGTCATGTGGGAGATGAACGTGCGCATCGTGAGCAGGAGGAGGACGACGAGGTGGAGGTGGAGGAGGAGGAGGAGGCGGTGGAGGGGGAGGAGGGGGTGGGAGATGAGGACGGGCCACTTATCACCGAGGCCGGAGGGTATAGGCTCATTCTGAGCTCGCGGAGCAATACGGGCTACAAGGGCGTCTCCTATTCCCCAAAGAGTTGTCGCAGCAGGCCATTCCGGATGACCTATTTCACGAATGGCAAGTCTCGTATTCGCGAACTCTACCAGACGGCCGTCGAAGCCGCCATCGCCTATGCTCGCCATGTGGGAGGCAAAGGTGCGGATTGCGAGCAGCAGGAGGAGGCGGCGGAGGACGACGACGAGGAGGACGACAACGAGGCGGAGGAGGAGGAGGACGACGAGGAGGAGGAGGCGGAGGTGGAGGAGGTTGAGGAGGAGGCCAAGGGAGATGAGGACGGGCCGTTTATCACCGAGGCTGGAGGGTACAAGCTCATTCTGAGCTCGCAGAGCAATACGGGCTACAAGGGCGTCTCCTATTCCCCCAAGAGTTGTCGCAGCAGGCCATTCCATATGCGCTATTACAAGAATGGCAAACGTTCCTCCGAATACCACAAGACGGCTGTCGAAGCCGCCATCGCCTACGCTCGCCGTGTGGGAGATGGAGGTGCGCAGGAGGAGGAGGAGGCGGAGGAGGCGGAGGAGGCGGAGGAGGCGGAGGAGGCGGAGGAGGAGGTGATGGTGGGCGAAGGAGATGAGGACGGGCCGTTTATCCCAGTGGCGGGAGGGTACAAGCTCACTCTGAGCTCGCGGAGCAATACGGGCTACAAGGGCGTCAGCTATACCCCAAAGTGTTCCGTAGCCGGCTACAAGGGAGTCCGCACCAAGCCATTCCAGATGTTTTACTTCAAGAATGGCAAGCAACGTTCCGAATACCACAAGACGGCCGTCGAAGCCGCCATCGCCTACGCTCGCCAGACGGGAGCCATTCGGGCCAGGGAAGTGCCCCCCGCAGCAGTACATCCTCCAGCGGCACCGACGCCATCTGGGCCATCGGGGGCAGCACCGCCTGAGAGAGCACCTTCCACAGCGTCCATGATCCGCACCCCGCCACCACCGCCTCTGCCGCCGCCACCACCTCCGCCGCCGCCGCCGCCGCCTCCGCCGCCTCGGCCAGCATCAGCCGCAGCGTTGCTGGAGGAGGGGATGGAGGGCGTGCGTGCCTTTTTGGGCGGGGTCAGGCTGGGCGAGTACGCGGAGGCGTTTGAGGAGCAGGGGTACGACGACCTGCCCTGGCTGAGCAGGCTGGGGGACGATCTCCTCAGGGAGATCTGCGACTCGTTGGGCATGAAGCCGGGCCATGCGATGAAGTTTGTGATGAAATTGCGCGAGCCCCCGTTGTAATAACGTAGTGAAGCGTTTGAGGCGCGTAAAAGGTTGGCGGCGTACCCGATCCCGAACATGGGTTGTATTCTATACTATGAACTATCGTAGTATATACAATTTGGTAGTACCATCCTATATACCCTCGCTGGGGAGCTGTAGCAGCTCGTACTGGGGCCGTGGGGCCGTATTGTAGTATATCTTCTGTGTGTCGCGGTGCGTGATCCCTTTTTATATTTTTTTAGATCTCAGCTGTGTGCGCTAGTTAGAAGTTTTTCGGTTTCATCTCGAGCAACTACTCTTTTCCGCGACGCGAACTACAACTCTCTCGCTTCGACCATCATCGATCCCTCGGATCGCGTCGCGACGCAACATGGTCTATGTCCCGCTCGGGTCCGCGACGGGTAGCATGTACCATGGAGTGGCCATGGGCGACCACGAGGCATTGTCATACGCGACGTATGACAGGCCCACGTATGACCGGCTCGTGGCACCCGTGCAACGTTTGCCACGCATTTCATCATGGATTGGTAACGACTCCTCAAACTACCCATGGATTGGCACTGAGGAATTTGAGTGGCGATCGCGCAAATTTGAGGTGCAGTCGAAACGACTCCCGCCTTCGCCAGAGAAGGCGGTCACAGCGACACGGACCCTTCCCGCCTCGTTGTCGCTGCCAAAGCTGGAGCCTGCTCGAGGCCGACCGGCCCGCGCCATGGTTGAGAGGGCGATCACCGGCAAGCTCGTGCCTTTGGAAACCCCTCCCGCGGGGCAGCCTGCAGTCCCCGAGCCGCTCGTCGCTCATGGGTCGCATGCCTATACATCCTTGGCTGAGTATGATCGGGCTGCCAGCATGGGCATAGATGCCGTCACCATGTACGTGTACCGGAAGCAGCGGGGCAAGTCGGCTCTTGCTCCGCACAATCTGCACCACCACGCGAATGAATTTGCGCCGCGGCGCACGCGCATGAAGCCCGCCGATGCCGAATGAACGGAACGGAACGGTGGTTCTGGTTGTGTTGTCTTTGTACAATAGAACATGTATACTTAATCTTACCCGAGGACCTAAAAAAACGACGAGCAGGAAACCCCAAGGCGGCGTGGGAGGGCGGGTCGAAATGCGGGTCGTCTGTACCACGTTTTCCTTAAAGAGCAGGTGTGAACGAACACTAAAAGGTCTGTTTCGGTGCACGCACGTCTCCTTCGCGTCCTCGCCTCGCAGGACAGGAACACCGATGAGCAGCCGCTACAGGCTATTCTACGACACCGTCGTGCGGCAGGACCTGCTGTCCAAGATGGCGTACAAGAATGTGCACGAGATCCCAAAGGTGACGCAGATCGCGATCAGCGGAGCGACGCGTGCGCAGCTTGGCAAAGGGCTCGACAACCCCGTTGCTTCCGCCTTCTTCCTTGAGCTCATCACCGGCCAGCAGGCCAAGTTTACGCGTATCAAGCGAGGCAACGCGCGCTACAAGGCGCGCGAGGGGTTCCTCGAGGGCTCCAAGGTAACGCTCCACGGCAGCCAGATGTACGACTTCATGGACCGGCTGATCACGATCGTGCTGCCGCGGACCACCGACTTTGGCGGGCTGAAGACCTCGTCCTTTGACGGCAAGGGAAACTACGCTCTGGGGATCAAAGACGTCAACACTTTCCTCGAGGTCGAGGCGCAGCACGGCAACATGCTCAACTTCCAGCTCAACTCGGCGCGCGGCATCGGCATCTACGTCTCCACGTCATGCGCAACGGACGAGGAGGCGAAGGTGCTGCTCTCCGCGCTGCGCTTCCCCTTCGAGCCGCCAAAGGCGCGAAAACCGGCCGCCGTCGCCGTCGTCCCCGCAGGCGGCACACCCGAGGCGACCAGCTGACACGCGCGGAACACAGACGGACTGCCTAAAGGTTTCAGTACAGTACCGAGTACGCGCGATTTATACATCTCGAGTCACGTGTTACGTTGCCCTGTGTAGCGCCATATCGGTGCCTACCCGTCTCCTGAGAGACAGTTGCATGCAAGCCGACACATTAACCAATTAGGGAACACCTAGAATTGTGTGACCCGATTTAGGTTGGATCGAACTGAGACC
>Ga0180440_101424_pt1 | contig 14790 bp, 7 predicted proteins | sample ChrtobMetaP5_4mM_FD_119745 | JGI IMG/M metagenome (GOLD analysis project Ga0180440, IMG submission 119745) | Chrysochromulina tobin associated microbial communities from unialgal haptophyte culture, Washington, USA - P5_4mM MetaG | ecosystem: Host-associated > Algae > Haptophytes > Unclassified ... | reverse complement strand
TCTCTGACACCTTGCTGAGCATGCGTGCGCGCTGCTTGGCCTCGGACTCGGGCAGCCCCTGCAAATACTTGTTTGTCTTGAAGCTCGCCTTGTTAGCATGCGTCTGCTGGGTGCCCCCAACGGCTGAGAGCTTCGGTGAGCCCGTCATGGTGGCGGGCATGGTTGCTTCGCCTTCGCGGACGCCAAACAATCTACGATGGAAGCGAATAAGTTTGCTAGTTTGGCGAAACCGCAAACTTCTCTTCCTGAACGCCGACGCGACGGGGGGACGGGGGGCAGTGTGAAAACGAACGCAGTACAACCCTCCTCTTCACAAGTTACATACCAAGAGCCCCGCACCACCCATATCGCGCCCCCATATGCATATCTGCAGTTCTGCACTCACGGATACGCATCCGCACTCGACCCTCACCCTAAGCACGACCCTCACTTGAGTGAGTGTGTGCAGAATCATGGAGGTTTCGCCGCATGCCTTTGCACATAGGCGGCAAGGGCGGAGGCGGCGAGGGCTCCGGGGGCGACGGAGAGGACGTTGGCGATGGAGAGGACGGTTAGAGGGGAGCTGGTCCTGGAGAAGGGGACGGCGGCGGCTGCGAGAGCGGCGGCAGCGGTCGTGGCGGCAGCGGCGGCGGCGGTTGTGAGGGCAGCGGCAGCGGCGTGAGGGATGGCGGCCGTGATGACCAAGAAGGGCCTCGATGCCTACAGCCGCTGGCCTAATTGCGCTGACCAGGCGGAGCGACAATTCCACATCTCAGCGCGCCGCGCGACCAGGCGCTCCACACCGCTTCGTCAATGAGAGCGCGGTGTGCGCCGTAGAGCTGCTGATAGGTTTCATTGGCCGTCGAGATGTCGAGCCACATCACCTTGCCCGCGTCGTCGCCCGCGGCGAGCGGCATCTTGTCGCCCACCTCTTTGGGGCAGTGGAAGTGGAAGGCTGTCGTCTCAATCCATGCGTTATCTGTAATGCGAGGATCGTCAACGTAGCCGCGGTACACCTGTCACGCCGTCCCGCGCGGGTGGGGGAGGGGTGAGGGGGCTAACAAGCGTGGCGCGAGGGGCGGCAGCGAGCATGCATCACTCAGCCGGGCGCGAGGCGAGCCACGCGCAGACCGCATGGGCCTTCACAGTTGAGCGTTCACAGGATGGTGCCGGCACGGCGAGGGGGGTGCGTGCGGCGCTCTCACCTGTGTGCCGCTCGCGAAGAGCGTGTCCGTCATCCTCTCGAACTCCGCCCGCTGTACCGGATCCTCTATCTCGCCCGCCTCCTCTTTGAATTCACGCTTGACGGTGACTGAGACGGCCTCGCCCGCGTCCACCATACCGCCTGGAATCGCCCATTGGCCTGTGTCCTTGCGCTGTATGGCGACCACCTGGAGGGCGCCCGTGGTCGGGTGGTAGCGCGTGACGATCGGGTCGGCCGCGTGGTTGGGCCCCCACTTGCCAAGCAGCCCGCGGCCCGCGATGCCAGTGCGTCCCACGGGGTTGATTGGGCGCCCGTTGGCGTCGAACTGGATGCAATCGCGGAGGTGGCGCTCCTCGCCACCCATGCTATAGGTGACCCGCCCCTCGAGCTCGCTGCGCATGCTGGCAACGTCATCGGGGTCCGCCCATTTGCCACCCGTAGGAAGCTCGCGACTGTTCTTCAGGACAACCGGGTGGGTCCAATCGACAGGGGTGTAGTCAGGCCAAGGCACAGACCAGCGACACTTAACGTCGCTCACATGAAGCCGCGAAGGGTAATCGCCATTCTCCTGACCACGCGCCTTCACGTGCAGCTCGAGCGCGAGTGGGCCGCGGCCCTTTGAGCCGCCGCCGCCACTGCTTCGTGAGGGATAGAGGAACCTGCTGATGAAGTCCAGTGCATCAGGCGCCTTAGCCTTGATGGCGGCGTCGACTGCAGAGGAGAGGTGGTGCTCTAAGCTGTGCTTCCTAACATACTCCGCGGCTTCTTCGTCCAGGGGCGGCTGTGGGATCGGCGGCGGCGACGGGGGCGGCGACGGGGGCGTCCACGAGGCCATCTTTTGGTGTCGCCGCGCTCGGAACACACGAGCTCTCTCGCATGTTCACAGCAGTTTTTCGCCCACGGGAGACAAGTCAAGTCAAGTCAACAACCGGGCCGCCGCGGCCACACGCGGCTGACGAAAGGCAGCTTTTTAGAGTCCTTGCCTATGCACGTTTCGCGGGTGCGTCGGGAATATCAGGTTGTTTTCGTGTGTTCGTGCGCATGATCGGAAGGTCTGCTTGCTTCCCGAAGGGCCCAGCTGTTCTTGCGAGAGCGGCTGCGTGGCTGCCATGCGGAGCTCCGCGAGCGTGGTGGTGCTGGTGCAGACGCGCATGCGCGTCGCCTCGCTCAATCTACATGAGCATCAAACGCAACGCCCTGGCTCTGCTGCTCTCAACGGCAAGGCAGCGCCGCCGTTCCTGCCGCCGCTAGATCCATCCTCCAGCAAGGCTACCGGTGGAGGAGGAAGTAGCAGCAAGCTGGACGCGGCCAAGGGTGTTATAGAGCTGACCGCCGCTGAACGCGACAACCTCGCTCGCGAGAAGCTCGATCGCGTCCGGGCGTTCATAGAAGAGCGCGACCGGATGAGACCCATCCTGCCGGCCTATACGGCTGCATTTCGATCGTCGCTCGATGTCAACCCGTCTCCCGTCGCCGACTTTGTGCCGCGGCGGACACGACTCGGCGCCGTCACCAAACCCCTTCGACGATTGTCACAAGACAGCATCAGCAGCAGCAACGGAGTTGGCGAGAGCGTTAGGCAAGACCACGACGAGTGGTTATGTGCAAGGATCCCGAGCAAGGATCCAGTGCTTCTAAAAGCCCCTCCAGGTCTCTTCCCACCCCTCGAGAGCAGTGCCAGTGGACAGCCCACTAAGGGAAAGAAGAGGCGCAAGACGAAGCACGCGATGAAGAGTGGCATTGAGCTCTTGCGAGGCAGACCGAGACCGAGGAGGACTGAGGTGACCGTGGAGACCGATGAGACCGCGGAGGATCGAGATCGAGACCGAGACCGAGGCTTCAGCAATCGCATCCTAGATGATCAGCTCGTGCCTGCGGCGGAGGAATTTTTGCAGGGCCTTGAGGGAGCGCCCGACGACGAACGGATGAAGCAGGGCTTCGACAAGGCGCTGCAGAAAATGAAGATGAGCACGAAGGCGGACGCTGTGTCAGGGCTGCCTTTTGGCGGCGGCTCAACTGGAGCCGTCAAGGTGATCAAAGGCGGCTCCCCGCCGGGTCGCATGCGCGCTCCCGGTGCCACTGCTATGGCATACGACTCGGCTACCCTCACTTGGGAGCCTATGGGCAACACACTCGGATACGAGCTCGAGATTACCATGGTGAACGCACTCGAGGCTCATGCACCTGAGTGGAGGAAAGTGTACCGGGGCCCGAAGCTGCAGCACGAGTTAACCAAGCTCGGGCGGCAGCTAACCGGCGTCCGCGCACGCGTCCGCGCCTACAATGGACACGGCAAGGGCGAGTGGAGCCCGAGGTCCGAGCTGCTGCGTTTGCCGCCCATCCCGCCGCCGAATCGGGAAGAGATTCAGGAAATCCCCAGCTCGTGGCTAACCATCGACCTTGCCGGCGTCCCCGACCTCTCAGCAAAGGGCGGCGACGCTGCGCTCCTCGAATTGGTCAAGGCTGATCTGGTGAAGGTCCTACACGCCAACCGCAAAGTGATCAAAGTTGCATTTTGCTATTACGCGCTCGCTGGCGTTGCCAACGTCGACGACGACCCGTCGACAATGTCAATGGTGCAGTTTGGCAATTTCTGCCGTGGTGCCAAGCTCCTCAACAGCCATCTCAACAGCTCCGGGATCGACCGAATCTTTTTGCGAGCCGTGCGCGTGCTGCCAAATGTGGCGGCGGCTGGCGCGGACACTGAGACCGCTGATGCATCTTTAGTGTCGGCGCTCGCGACTGCGGGTGTCAAGGCGACCAAAGAATGGCGCAAAGCAAAGGCGGCCGTGAACGCCGTGAGCCTGCTTACCAAGGGAGCCAACCTGATGGACCAGCCGCAGTTCGTTCAGGCGCTCATCCGGCTAGCGGCCGCTCGCCAACCAGGCGCCGCCGATGGGCTCTCGATCGCCGATAAGCTCTCGCAGATGCTCGGAGACTACGTGGAGCATCACGTTCTGCGCGAGATGCAGCTCATCGAGGATGACTTCAGCCCTCACATGCGCACGCGTGCGATGGGCGCGGTGCTCGAGCGGCATCGGGCCGACCTCGAACGCGTATTCTTCGCGTACGCTGCAGCGGATCAGCAGAGCTCGGCTGCGGCCAAGCGGGCGCTCACCACGATGAACGTGCTCGAATGCAACGAGCTCTGCGAGGACATTGGTATCTTCGACGAAACCTTTATCACCCGAGACTTGCTCAGCGCGTTCGTGATGGTCAACATCGATGATGACCTCTACTATCAGGAGCAGGCTGAGAATACCTCTTCAGAGCTCGTCTTCGATGAATTCGAGGAATTTGTCGCACGCATTTTCAATAAGGCCGTGTGGTCGAAAGCGGAGGGGAAAGAGGTGATTGTGATGGCCAATCTGCTCGATCAGGATGGCGACGGCGACCTTGACGAGGATGACGTTGATGACCTCTTTGACGAGTGCGATGTAGACAAGTCGGGAGCAATATCGATCGAGGAGCTGGCTGCGGTGCTCACCAAGGCGAAGCGCCTTAATGACGGAGCTGCTAAGCTCGTCGCTGAGAAACTGATGGCTTTTGCCGACACGGACAAGTCTGGCACCATCTCGAAGGATGAGCTGCGCGAAGCAGTCATCAAGATGGCATCCGGCAAGGCTGAGTTCGAGGAGCGGGGCCAGGCGCTCGAACGCGCCTTTGACGCTTGGCTCCACAGTATATTTGTTCCAAGGGCGCTCCAAGCGATCAAGAAGAAGAAGCTCGAACCCGCTCCTATGCCCGCTGCGCCAGCACAGGGCAACGTGAAAGATGGCAAGAAAAAGTGAGGCTAGGGCCTAGGGCGATTAGCGAGTCCTCAGTCGCAGTTCTACGGCGGATACGCACGCGCACGGCAAAGGAAGCGCCGCGGCGGGCGAGGTGAGCTTTCTTGCGTGACGTGAGATATCCGCGTCTCCTTAAGGAGACGCGGAGTTGTTAGTTGTAATGGCGTGGGGCAACAGTACCAGCCCACGTATCAAACCGCTCCAAAAACCTCGCCGCATGGTGTGCCGGTGCCGACCCGCACGCGCACGGCAGGCGGAGGGTCGGTGCTGCGCGAGCTCGCAGTCCTGAAGCCACACGCCTCACGCACCCACGCAGGTCATCTTACGCTGAGCTAATCCCTGCGGCGGCCGCCTGCGCGTCCCTCTGACTGGTTGCGCACGGGCGCGTCTCGCGCGCGAAGCCGCGCGTGCCGTTCGGACCCTTGGCGTACCGTGTCACCTGTGAGGGGTCGAGGACGGCCTTGCGGGTCCATTCCTCACGCTCGGGCGGTTTGGGCGCCTCCTTGGTCCTCACGACTCGCATCGCTGTGAGCTCCCCGTTCTTGGGGTTGACGGCGGCCATGAAGGTGACCTCATCGCCCACATTAAGCTCCGCCGTCGACAGGCTGCGCGACGCGATGCCGTCAGTGACGTCGGTCGCATAAAAGATGAGCGTGCTCACCGTGCCCGCGCTCGAGCCAGCCTGTGCCTCAGCAGCCACCGTCGCTGCTTCCGAGGTGGTCGGCACTGCAGCCTCTGTCGACGATGCGGCTCCCTCTGCCGGCTCGTCTGCCGCGGACGCGCCACCCTGGGGCGCGAGTGCGGCTGCGGCCGTCGTCAGAGGCTCGAGAGCGCGTATGATGCCTTTGCTGGCATTGATGATGCGCTCGATGGTGCCAGAGCGCGGCAAGGCCTCGACCGCAACTGCCACGAATGTTCCTTTGGCCTTGCTCCGCGCCAGCGTGAAGCTCACTGCAGTGCCCAGCGCCGGGAGTGCTCCCTTGGGCACCGACACGGCGCGCAGGCCGAAGGGGAGCCGCAGCAGCGCCCCCTCGTAAGGTTCGTCACTCAACAGCTGGCCTCCGCCGTCGGTCAAGGTGCTCACGACGGCGCGCACCCCCTCCTGCAGCGGCGTCTCGAACCTCACCGAGCCGCGAGCGAGCGCGCGCAGCTTCGTGGCGCACTCCTTGCCAGAGCGCGGGTCGACTTTGACGACGAAGTCGAACTCGTCGCCCACCGCCACCGACGCGGCACCCGCGCCGGCGCCGCCCTTGCCGCCGCTGCCCTTACCGCCGCCCTCGCCCTTGGCGGCGATGGCGCCGAAGGCGAAGAACAGCTGCCCCTCGCGCGTCTCGCGCTTCAGGAAGCCGTAGCCCTCCTTGACAGCGAGGGTGACGCCCCGCTCGCGCTCTTCAACGGCAACGGCCACCAAGCGCACCTGTGCACACCGCACATTGCCGGTGGCGACGCTCACCCCGAGACGTACCGCCACACAGTCGTGCACGCCTAGCTCGGTGCGCGCGTCGAGCAGCGCTTCATGCCCGAAGGCGAGCGGCGCGCTCGCCACGGCAGGCACCAATGCAGAAGGCGCCTCCGAGGTGACCACACTGCTGCCCTCAGCGCCCGTCGCCTTGGCATCTGCCGCTTCAGCTGCCGCCGGTGCGACGCTCAACACGACGCTCGTGCGCCCCTTGCCAGGTCGTGCCGCCGCTGCCGCCGCCGCCGACGCCGCCTCATCCACGGACGCCGGCCCCCGCAGCGCGCGCAACGTCGCAAGCGCCATGCCACTGGGGCGTCGTCGTGGGCATGCAGGCTCAGCGGCCTTGGCGCTCGAGATGGCGCTCGTCTTGCCGTCCGCCTCCCCTCCGACCGCGTCGTGTTGGGCAGCGGACGCGTCCTGCGCCGAGATGGCGATCTCATCGAGAGCATCATCCACGCCGACGATCCCCTGGCCCGCGTCAGATGTGAGCGGCGGCGGCGGCAGGCGCTCGGCGTCGCTGGCAGGGGCGAAAGGCTCATCCTCTAGCGTCATGCGCCGCTGCAGCAATAGCAGCCCGCTCTCTGCCTCGGCTGGCACGCCGCCCTTGCCGCCCTTGCCGCCCTTGCCACCCTTGCCGCCGCTTCCTCCGCGTGTCGGTACACGCGTCACCTTGGCTAGCCACCATTCCTCCATAAGCCACTCGAGTATCACCGTCCCTCGCTTGAGTGGGCGCAGCTGCGCCGCCGTCGGGCGAACGGCGCCGCTGCGGCCCTCGTCACGCCCATCACGGCGCCCGTCGCTACGCCCGTACTCCTCCCTATACGACGAGATGCGGTACTCGAACTCGTCGCCAACGCGTGGTCGATCGCGCATGCCGCCGTCGGGCAGGGCGCTGAAGGCAAAGTGCAGCGTGCCGTCGGCGGTGGCGGTCTGTAGCAGGCCCACCCTGCCAGACGCGACACGGGTGGAACAAGGGGAGGGAGGGCGGCGGAGACGCGGTCGGAGGGAGGAGAGAAAGGGCGGGCGACTGTGGGTGGCTTGCAGCGTCAGGGATATCATGCCAAGCAATCCCATGGCATTGAGGGAAGGGAGAGGGAGGAGGAGGAGGAGGGGGAGGGGGAGGGGGAGAGGGAAAGGAGGGGGAGAGGGAGAGGGAGGGGGAGAGGGAAGGGAGGGGGAGAGGGAGAGGGAGAGGGAGAGAGCGCTCAGCGAGTGTGCAAATAGTCGACAAATGACAGGTCAGGCGCCGTGAACGGTACCATCTTCTGCCTTCGGCCAAATCGTTCGTGTTCAACATCAGTGCGCTCGAGAGGGCAAGGAGGGGGTAGGGGAAGGAGGGGGTAGGGGAAGGGAAAGGGAGTGGGCGAAAGGGCAAAAGGGCGGAGGCGAGGCCGGGCGGAGATCAGAGAAAGGTCCGGGTAGGATGTGCCGAGTCATCAACGGACCTCACGGCCGTTACAGAGCGGTCTCCACAACCAAGGCGGATCATCACTTCTCGCGGGGTGGGGGGGGGTCATGGCGAGCGGGGGGGCTCGGGTAGCCAGCTCGGGCAGCCAGTTCACTTAAAGGAGGAAGGGGAGAAGGAGAGGGAGGGCAGGGGGGGGCGGGGGGGCAAGGGGGGGGGCGGGGGTGCGGGGGGGGGGGGGCGCAGGGGGGAGCAGCTGCGCAGGCGCGGCAGGCATGAGCCCTCGCGTGCGTGCTTGCGCTCTCGCATACCTGTCTCGCTCACGCACGCTCGCGACGATGCCGCACTCCCAATTCGGATGAAGCAGCCCGATGCTCGCGGTACCGCGCTGTCCCGAGCTGCTGCCGCGCTCGGTCGTCGCGACGCTGATCGAACAGCCGCCCATGCCGCCGCCGCCCGTGGAGCCGCCGCCCATGCCGCCGCCCCCCATGCCGCCGCCGCCCCTGCCGCCGCCGCCCATGCCGCCGCCGCCCATGCCGCCGCCGCCCATGCCGCCGCCGCCCATGCCGCCCGCTCCCCATTCCGTTGGCGCGTTGCCAAGTAACCCGAGCATCTGTCGCTGCATGCTGATTGCCTCCCTCATTGCATGCTGATTGCCTCCCTCATCGGCGGCATGGGCGTTGCCAAGTAACCCGAGCATCTGTCGCTGCATCGCCGCCAAGTCCACGCTGGCCGCGCCGCCGCCGGCGCTGCCGCCGCCGGCTGCGCCGCCGCCGGCGCCGTGTTGAACGCCACCGGCGCCGTGCTGAACGCCACCGGCGCCGTGTTGAACGCCGGCGGAACCGTCGCCGCCGGCGCCGCCGCTGCCGCCGAGGGGATCGGAGTCGATCACCGGCGCACTGCCAGGCACGATGCCCATGTTAATCACCGGCGGCGGCCGCTTCGGAGGCGGAGGCGGAGGCGGAGCGCTCATGCTCATGGTCTGTGCGGCGAATGGCGGCGCTGAGCGGCGCGGGTCGAAGTCGGCGCCGTGGTGAGCACTTGCATGCTGGCGCGGGTCAAAGCCGCCGCCGCCTCCGCCGCGGAGATCGCCGCGGAGATCGCCGCGGAGATCGGTCGTCGATGCTCTGGGGTCTCCCCCCGACGACCGCAGCGGCGGCGGCGGAGGTGGCGGCGGAGGTGGCGGCGGCGGCGGGGGCGCCAGGCGCGCGAGCGGCTCGGTGGCCGCTGACGAAACCCTCGCTGCGTGCTCCTTGCTGGCCTCTTGGGCCTTGGCGATGTTCAGGAGCGCCGTCTTGAACGCGCCGATCGCCGTCCGCAGCTCGCGCCCCAGATCGACGAAACCGGGATCGGCCCGAACCATCAGCGCGTTTCGGCTCGCGCGCAAGAGCTTGGGCAGGTACCTGATGAGGGATGAAATCAGGCGCAATCAGACGCAATCCAGGCGCAATCGCGCGCAAGAGCTTGGGCAGGTACCTGATGAGGGGCGTCATCAGAGGTCCTCAACGGGGGCCGTCAGATGCAATCAAGTCGCAATCCAGACGCAATCCAGACGCAATCCAGACGCAATCAAGGGCATCGATGGCACGTACTCGGGCCATCGCTTGAGCTTCGCATCGAGCCGCTTGCCCGCGCAGTCGAGAGCGCCCTCGAGCGACTTCTGCGCGCTCGGTACCTGTGGGGAAAGCGAGGGCCGCGACGTGGTGAGCACTCGCATGCTGGGTGCACTGCGGGGGATCGTAGCGCCGCTGTGAGCACTTGCATGCTGGGGTGCACTGTGGGCGGCGCGTACTGTGAGGGCGGACGATGAGGGAGGCAATCAGCATGCAATGAGGGAGGCAATCAGGCGCGTACTGTGAGGGCGGACGAGTGGTCCAGCGCCCTGCCGTCGAGCATAGCGAAGGTGGCAAGCAACACCTCCGCGCCATTCGCAAAGGACTCGACGCCGAGTAACCCTTCCATGGCTTCCTCGATGCTCGAGCAGAGCTCCTCCGCCGCCGCCGCCGCCAGCGCCGCCGCCGCCGCCGCCGCCGCCTCAGCCGCCATCGAGGCCGCAGAGGGTGCCGACGCGCCAGAGCCGCCGCCAGCGCCGCTCGTCTGCGGCCGCTTGCTGCTCGCACTGCTGCTGCCTTTGCCGGCGCTCTTGGCACCGACCGCACGCGCCACCTCGCCGCCGCCGCCGCCGCTGTCGTCGTCGTCATCGTCATCGACCAGCCGCCCTCCATCTTCATCGTCGTCGTCATCGACGAGCCGCCCTACATCTTCCTCTTCGTCCTCACCGTCGCCTGCCGCCGCCCTCGGCTTACCGGTAGCCTGGGCTTTGGCGGCCGCTTTAGCCTCAGCCTTGCCAGCCGCTGCCGCCTTACTGCCGCCGCCGCCGCCGCCCTTCTTGCCCAGTAACAGATGATTGCCGCCGCCACCGCCGCCACCGCCGCCACCGCCGGAGGCTCCCTTGCGACTTGACGAATCCTGGACGACTTGACGAACCACGCCGGAGGCTCCCTTGCGACTTGACGAATCCTGGACGACTTGACGAACCACGCCGGTGCCCTTGCGTTGCTTCCCGCTCTCGCACTCGCGGCAGAACCAGTCCCCTTCGGGGGCGCGCTGTAGCGGCGGGCTGCAACAGTATGTGTGGCATGCATTCGGGCAGGTGCCCCCACGGCCATCACAGAGAAGCATGCGCGTTTCGTCAGTCGTCTTCCCACAGACGTGGCAGGCTTCACCCTCGTCGTCGTCCTCGTCGACCAGCACGTCGCCCTCAGCCGCCTCGGCTCGAGTTTCGTCCTCGGCTCGAGATTCGTCCTCGGCTCGAGATTCGTCCTCGGCTCGAGTTTCGTCCTCGGCTCGAGATTCGTCCTCGGCTCGAGATTCGTCCTCGGCTCGAGTTTCGTCATCGGCTCGAGATTCGTCATCGGCTCGAGTCGGTTTCGTCTTCGCTTTGGGCGCCTTTGCTGCGGCGGCTGCGGGCGCCGCCATGCCTCCACGGCTCTTCTTCTTCCCCAGGAGCAGATTGTTGCCGCCGCCACCACCCTCGCCGCCGCCACCACCCTTGCGAGACTGCAGGGACACGTCCTCCTCCTCCTCCTCATTCTCGTCTTCGTTCGTAGCCTTCACCTTGGGCGCCGTAATGGGCGCCGCGGCCTTTGGCGCCGCCGCCTTTGCCGCCTTTGCCGCCGCCGCCGCCGCTGTCGTCGATGCCGCGGGGCCGCCACGGCTCACGAACGCTTGGCGCTCGGTACAGCGCGGACAGAACCAATCTCCTGTGGGGAGGTTCTGGAGCGGAGGATCGCAGCAGTAGGTGTGGAGGGCCATCGGGCATGTACCACCCAGGCCGTCGCAGAGCAGCATCGCGTCCTCGTCGCCACGGCTGCCGCACTTTTGGCAAGGCACGTCTTCGCCATCGTCTTCGTCGTCGACAGCGTCCTCATCGTGTGCGCCGCCGGCCGTCGTCGACTTGCTCGTGGCCGGCCGCTTCTTGGGAGCCTTGGGTTTGGAGGAGGGCTTCGATCCCGACTTGCGCTTGGCAGACGCGGGCGCCGGCTCCTTGGGAGCGCTCGCCTTGGTCGAGAGATGCTGCGGAGCGTCGAGTTTGATGCCTGCGTTCGGATCGGGGGCCTTGCGACGCCGTGCGCCCTCCACATCCGGGAAGATGCAGCAGCCGGGGTGGCGATCCGCCAGGATGCAGCCGTTGATGCCGCAAATGGCCCAGCCGACGCTCTCCTCCGTCTTCAGGCGCACATCGGCGGGGGACGGCTCCGGAGGCTCAGCCATCCGTCGGTGGTCAAATGCGGAAGTTCAGATGACCCGCGCGACTTTTATTCCACGATTCTGCCGCGCTTTCGTCTCATGCGAACCGTGAATGCGCCGTTAGAACGCTTTTACCACCCTGACTTGCCTTGACTTGCAGAGTGCAAATGCACAGTTGACTTGACTTGGCCCCGCACTCCCGAGAGCTCCTCTGCAAACTAATTATTTTAGGATACATAGTAGTGCAAGTATTTGGAAGAGGGTTGATTGCGGTTGCCCCCGCCGACACCGGCCTCGCCGCCGCCACCAAGCCGCCGGCCAGAGGTGACGAGCGAGATGGCTCTGGCTCTCGACGATTTGGGTGAGTTTCATGATGTGGAGCAGGAGCACCACGCCGCAGCGCGCATGCAGGCAATCGCGCGCGGCCGCTCCGACCGGCGACTGCTCAAGGGCAAGCAGCATGCGGTGAGGAGCGAGGAGGAGGAGTTCGGGGAGGAGATCGCGAGGAAGATCGTTGCCGATGCACTGGTCGCCTCGGCCATCGCGAAGGGTATCTTGATGCATCTTGAGATGGCCACGGCGTCGCAAAATTCGACACGACGCTTCTCGGTGGTGGTACCTGCAAGGCTTCGAGCCGGTGCTACGATGAAGACCCTTCTTGATGGTCGAGTCGTCAAGCTCATCGTCCCGATGACGCTGAGTGCCAGTCGCATGATCATCGTTGATGAGACTGGGCAGGTCATTTGCAACCCGTCCGCCGCATCTGCCGTGCCGGCCGAGAAGGCGGCAGCGGCCGAGGTGGCAGCGGCGCTTGCACGAGACGTGGCCAGCATCCAGACTCACGCGTATTTAGGAATATATATTCCTACCCTGGGCTCCGCGGCAGAGAAGGCAGAGAAGGCGGCGAACGCCGGTAAAGTGCCGAGCACCAAGATGGAGGCGGTGGGCGGCAAGAAGGTGGAGGCGGTGAGCGGCGGTGGCTGCTGTGCGATCATGTGAGTGAGCCTGCGGGAGGCGGCGCACGACCTACTCACATCTACTCATCTGACTTTTCCAACAGAGATGGGCCGGGACGCGGGAGGGGGCCGTGGTGGTGTCAGTCAGTCAGTCAGTCAGTTAGGTTCCTACCCCGCTCCCCGGTCCTCTACAGTTTTTTCATGAGTTTTTTCCAAAATGCCATAAACCTAAAACCAAAACCACGAGCAAGCGTGTCCGTGTTGCGCATATAATACCCGCCGCACACCGTTGCAGCACACCGTGATCTGGTGTCTTCGCTTGGTGTCCGAGAAAGTGTCCGAGGCGGCCACGTTCTTCCTTGTCTTCCAAATTTGTTGTCTTCAGTGTACAGTTTGGAGGGACCGGACGAAGCCGATCAAAAGGAATCAGGGCTTCCGGGACTCTTGAATCGACTCTCGACTTGACTTGACTTGACTTGAATTGTCTTCCATCCACACACGTTACACACGGTTGTCGCGTCTGTCGTGTTAACGTTCACACGATCCTCTTCGCTGCCGCCTCATGCTCCTCATGCTCCTCATCGCTGCCGCCGCGCTTGACACCGCCTCTCTCAAATCTGACTTTCGGCTGCAGGCGGCTCGCGCCGGCCGCGGCTTCTCGGCGACGCCGAGTGCGAGGTCCAAAGTATCACGTCTCGCCGCCGATCTCGAGGAAACTCAGCGGGCGTCCATTGTCGAACTCGCGCCGACATCGTCTGAGCTGCTCCTTGGCAAATGGTACCTCGACTGGACCGATGCTGCCGACGTGCTCAGCTTGGCATTGCTGCCCAATGTGGCGCTCGGCGACATCGTTCAGGAGATCGCTCGCGACCAGACGACGGCGGACCACTTTGTGGCCACCAATGCCGTCACATTCGCCCCACCCCCAGTCCTTCCGTTTGCGGACGCACTTCCCTCGATATATTATGCAGTTGAAGCTGCGTGCAAGCCCATCAGTGCGACCAAGCTGACGCTTCTCTTTGTCGGCGGCCGCTCGAAGCTCGCGGGCGGCCCCGTGCCGCTGCCAGCGCTTCAAGGACGGCTGCCCACGGCCGTGATCGACGGCCTGCAGAATCTGTTCGGCGAGCGCGTGTTCCTCGAGACTACGTTCCTCGACGGCGACCTGCGTGTTGCCCGGGGCCCCAGCAGGGAGCTGTACGTTTTGTCGAAGAGAGACGATGTGAGATCGTAGTTAAGGCTTGACTCGAGCTCACCCCGCGCAATCCGATCGATACTCGGAGGCGATAAAACGTACTTCTACTACTACAGTAGCCAGTACTCGACGACGCACGAGCCACGACACGTTCAACCCCCTTTCGTTCGTGTGCAATATCGAGTTGGGCGCGCGCGCACTCCGCACACCCGTTCTCGAAAACTCGACGTTAGCATTAACCGTACCTCGACCGCACCGGCTCGAAGCACCGGCCCCGCGCTGCCCATGCCGCATGCCCGCTGCCACTCTCACCGTCTAGTAAGAAACGCGTCTCATCTTCGTCTCTCGCTGACTTCATGCCAGAGGTCGCCGCGCCTTGTGGGCAAGCAAGCTAATTAGTATTTGTTTGCTTGCTTGCTTGTGGGCATGTGCTGCATCTGGGCAAGACCCCAGTGGCAAAGGACGATGGAAGACCTGTCTCCTTCCCCATGTTACGCCGAGACGAAATGCAGATTTTTATCCGTAACCGAAGTTTTTAGGACCCAAAAAAGGTTGGGTTTTTCCGAACCAAATTAGGTCTAAATTGCTGCCCTGAAAATGTGCGTCGCTCGAGCACCAACATCGCGAGGCGACCGCCGCCCTCTGTGCTCACGAACGCGGTTTGCCTGACCACCGCGCGCCCGTTGCTCCTCGCCCGCTCGCAGAGATCCGACCAAAATGTTGAACAAAGCTCTTCTGGCCGTCGTGCTCCCGATGATCGTCGCGTTGCCGACGACTTCCGTTGACTCTGTTCTCGCAATGAAGAAGGAGCGCAGCGGACCGCCCGCACGAAAGGCAGAGGGCCTGCCCGCCGCCGCCGCCAACGCTGGCACCGGCAGCGGCAAAGGCATGCCCAACTGCTACTACCTCAAGTGCACCCTCGCGAACGGCATCAGTGCGTCCGGTCAGTCGTGCGTCCCGGACCTGTCAGGCGACTTCTGCACTTCGCCGCACTCCGTGTCCGACGGCTACTGCTACTATTTCAAGTGCAGCAAAACCAACGGCTTCAACGCCCCCG
>Ga0180440_101389_pt1 | contig 15046 bp, 17 predicted proteins | sample ChrtobMetaP5_4mM_FD_119745 | JGI IMG/M metagenome (GOLD analysis project Ga0180440, IMG submission 119745) | Chrysochromulina tobin associated microbial communities from unialgal haptophyte culture, Washington, USA - P5_4mM MetaG | ecosystem: Host-associated > Algae > Haptophytes > Unclassified ... | reverse complement strand
GGGGGGGGGGGGGGGGGGGGGGGGGGGGGGGGGGGGGGGGGGGGGGTGGGGGGGGGGGTGGCGGGGGGGGTGGCGGCGGGGGGGGTGGCGGCGAGGGTGGCGGCGAGGGTGGCGGCGGCGAAGGCGGCGGGGGAGAGGGCGGTGGCGAGGGCGGCGGGGGAGAGGGCGGCGGCGAGGGTGGCGGCGGCGAGGGCGGCGGGGGAGAGGGCGGTGGCGAGGGCGGCGGCGGCTGCGACGTGGCAGTTGGAAGCAACGCGAATGCCGAGAGGATGAAGAAGAGTTTGCTGGGCAGCTTTGGGTCAACTGGTTGTACCCTGAAGAGAGTCGACCTCTCAGAGCGTGAGATGGCGCAGCACTTTGGGCTGGGCATGGAGCATGCGCATGAGCAGCTCGCTGGAGTCGCTGCAACCGCCGCGCGCGCGCGCGCTCGCCGCTCGCTCAGCACCCTCAACACCGCCGCAGCACCCCCAGTGACACCCCCACACATGGCTCGATGCATGAGCGACGCAGGACCGCCCGCCTTCCTTGTTGTCGTTCGCTGTGGCTCCCGAGCACGCCGCGCATCAAGTTCGCGTACATTTTCGTTGAAGGCCGCGCTGCGGCGTGTCCGAATCTTCCGTCGGAGCGTCCGACAGTACCGAAACAACGTCGGCTACCCCCAAAATCGGCCAGCGGACGCTTGAATGGTTTTTCGGGGAGTGTGCATAGAAAGTTCGGGATTTATGGATAACTAGGTCATACAGATCGGGGTCAGAGCTGGCTCGTTAGTTATTAGAGAGTGGGTCTAGGTAAACGACTTTCTAGGTACGCAAGTAAATGTGAAGTTGAGAGCATTCGATAGCGCCGTGTGTGAGAACTTGTGTTGTTTCCTAGGAATCCTAGCTTGACCCCGGGGTTTGGGGATGTCTCAGAGTTTCGCGAAATTTACATGTAGAGAAAAATTATTGCCACTTTGCAAGAGGCGCCGCAGGCGCCGAAATTTTTCGAAGTTTGCCACTCACCGCTCCACTTGCCTCCCAGGCACACGCAGTACACATGTACCGGATAAGCATGGAAAGGTACATGTATGGCCCCCGGTCACTACATGTAGGCGGAAGACAGTACCAGCTGACCTGTCAAACTAACCTCAAACTGTCTCGCCATCTTCGCAACTTCAGCCCAGCCCCCCAGCCCCACAGCCCCGCCGCGCTGCGCGCCGATCGGTGCTCCGGAAGTCGGAATACGTGGAAATAAGGAGAGCACCCGGCAGCGTCACACCACTGAGTTCAAAATCAGGTGGTTGGGATAGCGTGTGAATTCAGAAAGAATACCTCCCCCTACCGGCTAACGGTAACCCCCCCTTTGGGTCAATCAGACAATCATCATCACTGAGTTCAAACCGGAAAATGCAAAACGTCAGGTGGTGGGGATAGTGCGGTGAATCCAGCGGAAAGAATACCTCCCGCCCTACCCCTTTGCGGGGTCAAATCTAAATCACGCATCCCGTCCAGGGTCCTTAACGTTCCACTACCTCCGTAGTCCGACCCTCCGGTACATCCGCCCACAATACTATAGACGGATATCGATACACAGTAACCCAAAACCCGTTCGGTTCAGCGCGGCGCGGATCGCGGTGCGGAACCAGGGCCCCCCCGTGCCCCTCTACCGCCCACACGCCACAGCGCACACACCGGCCCCGCCCCACAGCCGCACAGGCCCCACGCTCCTAGACGCTTTACAGGCGAGACCGTGCCGACCCCGCCCAGACCCCGCCCGGTCGCGGCCTCGTAGGCTCTTCTCGATAGCGCGGCGGCACGCGCCGCATCAGGCATCTCGCGTTCTCGCCCCAGGCCGGGGCCACCGCGGTCCGCTCGCCCCCCGCCGCGCCTCGGCGCCGCCCTGCGGCCGCGGCCATACCGCGGCCACGGCCACCTGCCCCCCCCCGCCACGACGCGGCCCCGGACCCCACACGCCTCGCACACTCGACTCTGCGTACACCGCATCCGCCGGGGGGGCGATGACACCACATAGATATGCGATACACGTAGACCAGCATCGTCTCGACAACACCGAGCCCTGGAAATATGCACGGGGTAGAACATCCACTTCACGCCTTCACGCGTTGACGTACGTACAAGTACAGGTACGGTTTTGCGCGTCCCCCCCTCGCTCTCCCCCCCCCTCGCTCTTCCCCCCCCTCGCTCTTTCCCCCGTTCGCTCGTCCCCCCTCGCTCTTTCCCCCCGTCCATCGCCCCTCTGAGCGACATATCTTCTCTCGTGCCTCCGGAGTCCGGAACGGGCTCTTAGCTCTCCGTTCCGTCATCGTGCACGTGGGTGTCGTGATCCAGCGCCCCCATGCGTGCATGCATCCGGTCACGGTGGCAGCGTCCCCCCCCCGTGCCGAGCCCCCCATGCGTGCATGCATCCCCACAGTGGCAGCCCCCCCCCGGTGCCGAGCCGCTCCCCGCCCTATGGTTACGAGTAGGACGCCCTGTGGTTACGAGTAGGAGAAGACTTGGAATGGCATGAGCATGGGCTGGTACGGCGTTTGGCCTGGCTGGTGGGAGAGCCTCCCGGGATGGGGCTGCTGCTGGGGCTGCTGCTGGAGCTGCTGCTGCTGGTGCTCCTGCTGGAACTGGTGGTACTGCTGCAGGTACTGCGGCTGCTGCTGCTGGTACTCTTGCTGGTACTCTTGCTGGTACTCTTGCTGGTACTGCTGCTGGTACTGCTGCTGGTACTGCTGCTGGTACTGCTGCTGGTGCACGAGCACCAGTTGCATCGGGAGCGCTCCAATCGGTCCGTACGGGGCGTATCCGAAAGCGTCGAGGGGGTAGGGCGCCATGGTGGGCGTCATGGCGTCGTGCTGGACGCCGTAGTGGGCGCCGTGCACGTGCGGGCTGCCGATCGAGCCGCCGCCCATCACGGCGCCAGCACTGTCCCCGCCCATCACGGCGGCACCGCCCGCGACGGCGCCACCCATGTGGAAGGGTTCGAAGCGCATGTGCTGGTACTGCATCTGCGGCGACATGAACGCCGTGCTGGGCATGAATGGCGCCGTGCTGGGCATGAATGGCGCCGTGTTGGGCATGGTCGGCGCGGAGGGCGAGGTCGGCGACGGGGCTATCCCAAACCAGCTGTAGGGGTTGGCATTGGAATGGTGGGTCACTCGGGGTGGGGTGGGTATGAGCGGCGGCGGGGGCGGCGGGGGCGGCGGGGGCGGTGGGGGCGGCGGGGGCGGCGGGGGCGACGGCGGCGACGGCGACGGCGGCGGCCGTGCCCCTTGGGGATTGGCGCTCAACATGGCGCTCAGTCGTTTCAATCCGGAGGCCATCCTAATCTGGGAGGCCATCCTCGCCTGTGAACGTTCATCCGTCGCTGTGAACGTCGCTGTGAACGTCGCTGTGGAAGCATCCTCCGCCTCTGACGCGGGCTCTGACAGCACTGGGGGCGCCGTATCGGGCTCTGACAGCACTGAGAGCGCTGTATCGGGCTCTGACAGCACTGGGAGCGCTGCTAAAGTTGCGGTGAGCGCATTCTGTCTGGCCGCCGCGGCCCTCGTCATGCCCAGCTGGGGTGTCAACTTGGTCGCGCCCGTCACGGCGCTCGACGCTTCCTCGGCCGTCGGCGACGCGCTCGACATGGCGCTCGACATGGCGCTCGACATGGCGCTCGTGGGGTATGAGGTAGAGCTCGATGAAGGAGTGTCCCCCCCCCTCTCCGTGTCCCCCCCCCTCTCCGTGTCCCCCCCCCTCTCCGTCGCCAGATCAGACAGAGGTGGTTTCCCATCCACTTCCGCCTCCTCTTCATCTGCCGCCGCCAGATGCAACCCCTCCAGATGCAATCTCGCCGAATCTTCATCTGCCGCCGCCAGATGCAACCCTTCCAGATGCAATCTCGCCGAATCTTCGATCTCCGCCGCCTCGAGGACCGTTTCGGGCGCCGTGTCGGGCGCGGCCTGAGCCCTCTCGGCGAGCAGCCGGACGGGCGCCGACTTGCCCAGGTCCGCGCGGTAGGCCCCGCGGTTCATCGCTAGGTCGAATTCGTTAATGAGGCTGATCGTCGCGCCGGAGAGGTCCACATGGCTCTGCGCGCAATCAGAGGTCATCAGGGAGGTCATCAGAGAGGTCATCAGAGAGGTCATCAGAGAGGTCATCATCAGCCGTCATCAGCCATCATCAGCCGTCATCAGCCATCATCAGGGCTCATCAGCGCTCATCATCAGGGCTCATCAGCAGCCCTCACCTGGGCGATGAGCTCCTTGAGCTCGAGAAATCTCGACGTGGCGCTCATCGCCCACGCGGCGCGCAGAAGGATGTCATACGTCACGCGGGAGGGCTCCACCTGTGGGGACGAGGCGAGGGCGCCGTGGTGAGCACTTGCATGCTGGGAGGGCTCCACCAGCTCGCGTGTGGGGACGGGTAGCGCCGTGGTGAGCACGTGCATGCTGGGAGGGCCCCACCTGCTCTCGGAGCATCTCAAGTCAAGTCAAGTCAAGTCAAGTCACGTCAAGTCAAGTCACGTCAAGTCACGTCAAGTCAAGTCAAGTCATGGGCCCCACCTGCTCTCGGAGCATCTCAAGTCAAGTCAAGTCAAGACAAGTCACGTCAAGTCAAGTCACGTCAAGTCAAGTCACGTCAAGTCAAGTCAAGTCAAGTCAAGTCACGTCAAGTCAAGTCCAGGGGCCCACCTGCTCTCGGAGCATCTGGTACAGAAGGTCAAAGGCGAGGTCGAGCGCCTGTGGGGAAGAGGAAAGGCGCCGTGTTGAGCACTTGCATGCAAGGCGAGGTCCGTAGGAGGTTCGAGGGACGCGCGCCAGGGTCTTCACACCTGGGTCTTGCAGCAAGCGCTGATGAGCTCTGTGAACGTGCGCACGTTCGGCTGGGTCAGCCCCGAGGTGCGCAACTGATGCCACACCTACGCGCACAGACAGAGAGAGCGCACGGTCCTTGTGTTCCGGTCATAGGCAGGCGAGGGGGCGGCACAGGGGGGCGAGGGGGACGGGGGGGGCGGAGGGGGGACGGGTCCATAGGGGGCGGAGGGGGGACGGGGGGGGGGACGGTTCCACAGGGTCGAGGGCACAACGCACCTGGAACGCCGCGTCCGTGGCGCCCACCGTCGCGCACGCATGGATGAGCGCGTTGTACGTGATCAGGTTGGGCGCCACGTTGGCCAGTTGCATGCTGCGGCCACGCGGAGGAACACTCGATGGCGCAGTCATGAGCAGCAGCAGCACCACCATCATGAGGCGCCGGCAACCACGCCGCTGCGGAGGCGACGGGCGACGAGGGCGCGCGGGGCGTTCGGGCGCGCCGCAGAGCCCAGCTCGGCCCTAAACGACCCTTGCGCGGCGCGGCCGCGGTTCGGCGCCAGATGGGCGCGGAGGTTCTCGACCGATCCAGAGACGGGCATGGGCTCACCGGCTAAAGAGGGCGAATGCCTGGTCGAGGTGGCCCGCGCGGCCGCACGCGTCGATGAGCGTGGTATAGGTGACCGCATCCGGGAAGTTGCCCACGCACACGAGCTCGTCGAAGAGCTCGAGCGCCACCCGGACTTGCTTGGACTTGCTGCAGCAATCAATGGCCGCATTGTACGAGACGGTCGAGAGCGGGGCACCTTCCATTCGTGCTTTTGAGAGGATGGCGATGGCGTCCTGCCACTTCCTCTCCTTCTTGCACAAGAGGATGCGCTTCAGGGCGTCGCGCTGCGCGTCCTGGGCGGGGTTTTGTCGCCTCGCTTTCATTGAAATCCACTCAGCTTGCAGACTACAAATAGAAAAAGAAGCGAGACTCTTTTTCGGAGATTTGGGTCTACTCTGTTTCGACGCGTAAGTCGCGTAAGTTTGGAGACCTTCCCTGAGAACTGTCCCGTGAGCACGAGTGCATGGCATGAGCGGTCCTCCGAGTGCAGGGACCTGTAAACATGGGCCAGGAAACCTCCCTAAACCCTCCCCCTACCTACCCGCCTCCCTCGCCGCCACCGCCTGCCCATCACCCTCGCCACCGCCGCCTTCGCCACCGCCTTCACAACCACCTTTCACCGCGAGAGCCGATGCCTCGCACCGATCCTTCCAACGTCGAGTCAGCCGTCGCGCCAGTGGTGACGTCCGTTGCGCCCGCTGCATCGTCAGCCGCAACCTCTGAGCACTCTGCACCGGCCGCGCACGCGAAGCCCCTCCCACCACCCTCGCTTGCTTTGCTCGGCGACAAAGAGCGTGAGCTGCGGCTGCAGCTGCGGCTAGCGCTGCTACGCGGCCGCATCGAAACGAGCTACGTGCACGTGCACACGGTCACCGTCATAAACGAGGCGACGGCCGAGGCGACGGCCGAGGCGGTGAGCAATGCGACGAGCGACGCGACGAGCGTTGGAGCAGCGGCTGGAGCAGCGGCTGGAGCAGCGGCTGGAGCAGCAGCTGGATCAGCGGCTGGGGAGGCGGCTGGGGAGGCGGCTGGGGAGGCGGCTGGAGTGGGTGCCCCTTTCGAAAGCTTTGCCGTCCACCGCTCGACGTGTGCGGCGTGGGAGGGCGAGCGTGTCGTCGTGTGGCGGCGCGGGCTGACGAGCTTTTGGGCGGTGCAGGAGGCATGCCCGCACGCGGCGATCTCGTTGGCCATGAGTGACATCGAAGATTTGAGTGATGCCTTTGCAGGGAGCACGCATGGACCATGCATCAGCTGCCCTGCGCATGCATACATCTTCGACCTGGGCTCCGGCGCGTGCCTCACCCATCCGCGCACCAAGGATGCTCGACGCTACCGTATCGGTCTTTGGCGGGTGCGAGGGAAGGCGAGTGAATGGCAAGTACGCGGGTACAAGAGTGAGGAAGGCGGCGAGGGCGGCGGCGGCGAGGAAGGCGGCGGCGAGGGCGGCGGTAGCGAGGGCGGCGGCGGCGGTGGCAGTGAAGCAGACGGAAGCCGTGGCAACAGCGAAGTCATCCTAGTCTGGCTAAGTAAGGAGCCGATGCCCCCGGAGGCGCGGGAGTCTCATCAGGTGGACAAGGCGACGGGTCATGCGATCCAAATGGAGATGGTTCGCCGGGGGCTCGAGGCCAAATACGGGCCGTCCTGACAGCGCTGTGATTCGCTGATAGGACTGAGTGGCTGTGAAGACACAGTGAAGACACAGCGAAGACTCTGCATCATGTCATTCAGGACGGATTCAGCCCCTGCGGATCGTACTAAATCTTTTATATACTTCAGACCCGTATTAATAACATACCCACCCTCGTCGCCCTCCCGGCTCTCCAACGCGCGGAGACCGCGCGCGCAGCAGTTCCACGCAGTACGACAGCACAGGTACTATACGAATGGGGCTGTAGACCTGGAGAAACGGTCCGAAGAGCGGTGATTTGTACTGATTCACTCACAGCGTGCTATCTGGGATCATCTCCTCCTCCTTCTCGACGGGCAACCCCTCGGTGCGCCAACGCTCGAATCCGCCGTCGAGGACGACCGCATTGACATACCCCGCGCGCTGCAGGATCGTCACCGCCGCCTGCGCGTCCTCAGAGTCCTCGCTCCCGTCACAGCCGACGATGACACGTGCTGCCTTGGGAATCCCGCCTCCGTCGCTTCGAAGCGCGTCGCTCGCGCGTGCCTCGAAGCTGTGTGCCTCTGGAAGGAATGGGCAATGCAGTGCCCCATGTACCTTGCCGCCATCAGCGTGCTCCCGCACGTCGAGGTAGCGGTGCCGCGCGTTCCAGCCGACCTCAAAGAGCAGCTCCGCAGCCATCCCCGGCGCAAGACGTGCCGGCGTGCCACCGGCTGACGACTTGATCAGTCCAGGTATCCATTCGGCATTCACCTTCGCGCCTGGCCCTGCCGCCTCAGCCTGTAGTCGTCGACGCAGCTCGGCGACTCGGAATGCGGCCACACGCCGCGAGGGGTCCTCGGTGGAGCATCCGCGCGAGATGACCATTGGCAGCGATGGCAATCGTCCGCGGCGCATCGAGGAGGCTTGGCGAAAGAGAAGGCGAAGCATGTTTTCTTTGCGTTTTCTTCATGTGAATCACGCTGTAACGTGATCAGCAACACATGACTTTCTTCTCAACACTCCAACTCGAGCGTTTTAGGAGGACGAAAAACTCTTTGCGGATGTTGCGTCGCATGGTGAGCTCCTCGACGGCGCTCGCGCCTCTGTGCTGCTCGCGCGTGCGCCCGTGGCTCTGTGCGTGTTCTCCGACCGACCGAGCGTGGCTCGTACCGCCTCGACGGCCGGCGCCGACTGTGCTGAGGCTCGCGAGCCACCGCCGTGAGGACTCGGCGGCCGACGACGAGCTCTCCACGTTCCGAGTGCATACGGTGGCAGACGTGCTCCGTCTGATCGCGCGTGCACTTTGGCTGGGGGCCGTGATGCTTCCGCCGCTGCTGCTGCTGCTTCCCGCGTACCTCCTTCCGGAGTTCTTCCAGCGTCGCCTCGAGCTCGAGATGCTTCGAGCACTGCAACGCGGAGGGCCGTGCACCATCAAGCTGGGTCAGTGGGCCTCAACGCGGCCCGATGTGCTGCCGCTCTCCGTGTGCCGCACACTCGCGACGCTGCACGACACCGTGCCCGCGCACAGCGTCGAGCACACGCGCGCGACCATCGAGGCCGCCTTCGGAGCGCCGCTGACGAAACTCTTTGCGCACGTCGATCCAGTTCCCGTCGGGTCAGGCTGCATTGCGCAGGTGCACTGCGGCGCCACGGCCGCGGGCGAGCGGGTGGCGATCAAGGTACTTCACCCGGGCGTCATCCGGCAGGTGGCGCTCGACGTGTACCTGATGCGCACCGCTGCCAAGTTGGTGGAAGACTGGTTGCCTGTGCGTGGGCTGCGCTGGCTCGCGCTATCGGACTCGGCAGACGAGTTCGCAGCGTTCATGGCGTCCCAACTCGACCTGCGACGGGAGGCGACGAATCTGGCTCGCTTCCGCGCCAACTTTGGCTCCGAACGCGGCGGCGCCATCCAATTCCCGCGACCGTTTCTCGACGAAGGTCTTGTCGCGAGATCGGTGCTCGTCGAGAGTTTCGTCAACGGCACGCCGCTCTCGCAGATGCTCGAGCGACATCGCGGCGATCTCCGGCCGGAGATGGGGCAGCTCGGGCTCGGGATCGCGCGAGATCGCGAGCTCGCTCGCCGCGGCCTCGAGGCGTTCTTCACGATGGTGCTTCGTCACAACTTCGTGCATGCAGACCTGCACCCAGGCAATGTACTCGTCATGGCGCCGGACGACCCGAGCGCGCCCCTTGGAATCAGTTTCGTCGATGCGGGCCTCGCCGTCGAGCTGAGCGCACGAGATCAGGTGAAAGGAGCCCCCATCACATTACCCTTCACAGAGTGCCCCTTCACAGAGTGCCCCTTTACAGAGTGCCCTTCACAGAGTGCCCTCCCGAGCGACTCCTCCTGCGTGGCACTTGACTTGACTTGACTTGACTGACTTGACTTGACTTGACTACGTGGCACTCCGAGTGCTGCAGGCCAACTTCAAGCGCCTCTTTCGTGCCCTGGGCGCTGGCGACGGGCGGAAGGCAGCGCGCTTGATGCTGGAGCACTCGCCCGAGCACGCGTGTGAAGACCCGACGGCCTTTGAGGAGGGTGTGCAGCGCATCGTGCAGGGCGTCGGTCTGGGGTCTCGGGGGGCGTTCAACCTCAAGGCCCTCAAGATTGGCGACGTGCTGCTTGAGCTGACGACCCTGGTGCGGGTGCACCGCGTCAAGGTGGAGCCCAACTTCTAATTGCCTCTGATTGCCTCTAATTGCCTCTGATTGCACCGCGTCAAAGTGGAGCCCAACTTCACTGCCATCGTGGTGATTGCCCCCCTCATCAGGTGGAGCCCAACTTCACGACGTTGGTCACTGCCATCGTGGTGCTCGAGGGCCTGGGTCGGCAGCTCGATCCGACCCTCGATCTCTTCGCCGTCGCGCTGCCGCTACTGCTCTGAGCAAGCAAGAGATGAGAGCTGAGAGCTGTGAGCTCAACTATGCAAGATTGCAAGAGCTGAGGCCTGAGCATAAGTGAGCGCGGGTGGCCCGACGCTCTCGTGGGCGCTCTTGGCCTTTGGCAACGGCGCTGGGGGTTGGCGTAGTTCAGCTCGTCTCCACAGCGGAGGCGAGGGTCGCTGGTCTCTGAAGCTAGACAACGTTGAGACCCACACTTTCTTGCGGGGTTTGGCGAGGCGCGATCTCGATTGTCTTGACGTCACACACAATCGTCCATCCCGCCGCATGCGCCTCCTCCAAGCGATCGTGCTCCTCTCCTACCCTGCCGGCTCTAGCACCTTTCACGTGGCCCCGGGCCTGCTCAACGTCGCCACTTCCCATCGCTGCCACTGCTGCTCGATGGGTGGCTTTGGCGCGCCGCAACCCAAGGCGGCGGCGCCAAAGAAGCCGCTGAACAAGAAAGACTTTGAGCGACAGATGAACTCGTACAATGCGCTGCGTATCGATGGCTATCCGCCGCCGAACGTGGTGGACGTGTACGTGCACGCGCCTGGTAAGGACAAGTTTTGGTTCGTCGGCAAGGTCGCTGCTCGAGCGGAGGCCACTGACGACTATGGCCTCGCAGCCGTCGTGCAGAAGCGGCTCGTGTTCGAGCACGCGAAGCTGCTGCAGCCGCGCGAAATCGGCCTGAGCAAGACACTCGAGGTTCGTGGCGCGAATGGAATGCATGCGGACGGCCGTCGTATCGCCTCCGGCTGTGCGTGCCTCGCTGACAGCAGCGGCTTGTGTGCTTCGAGTCTCTCGCTCCGTTCGGCAGTTATGGTGCGCGCCTCCCAACTCGGAGATGAAGGTTGCGCAGCGGCAGCAGGCGCTCCGCCGCCTTGATGGCCTCCGAGCCGGCGTCGATGGCACCGCGCCACTTTCGATCGACGAGTGCGGCTTCCTTCCAGAGCAATACTCGGCCGAAGACCAAAAGGGATTCTACGTTCGACTGCCGCCCGATGGCGTGCCGAGGGAGGAGAACCGCGTGCAGATCATGTCACCCGGGCAGGCCGCAGCCAGCGGCTACCTGGACAAGCTGCCGACCAAGGGCGCGGGCGAGGCGCCAGCAGCCGTATAATGATGCTGGCGACCGCGCACTCCCCGCGGCCTTACTATTGTAGGTCCTCGTCTTTGCTCTTATAGACTTTTAGCTGCCCGTCGACTTTGCGCGTGATCGTGGCGAGTGGCGGCGGTGATTCACTCCAGATTTTGAGATTCGGGGCCTGGAGGGGTCGTGCACGCCGAGAATGAATATCGCGAAGCGGCCAACCGGGTGACACGTGGCCAAACTTGGCTATTTTCTGCATCTCGAAACGGAGCCCTCGGACCGCCTTCGGGTGCACATCAATAGCCGAGGAGCGCGCCCCGCTGCTGTTTCTACAGAGCGATCCGATGCCAGGGGCAAAGACGGCCCCGACGGGCGCACTCGCTCAGCCGCTCCTCCCTCCGACGACCGGCGCGGCTGCTTCGGGTACTCCCCTCGTGGGCGGCATCTTAGTCCTCTCCAACACCATCTTGGGTGCGGGTATGCTTGGGCTGCCGTATGCATTCGCGCAGTGCGGCTTCCTTTTGGGTCCGATCATGCTGCTCGCCTTTGGCCTATGCTCCGCCACCGCCCTCGTGTGCCTTTCGGAGGCCGCCGACTATGCCGGCCGCCCGGCCAACTTCCGCTCCGTCTCGGAGCTTGCGGTGCCGGGCGCGGGCGTGTACATTGACGTGGCGGTGGCGATCAAGTGCTTCGGCGTGGCCACGTCGTACCTGATCGTCATCGCCGACTCGGTACCCAAGGCCATCGCCGCCTTCGGCGCCACCGGAATCTGGCTCGACCGGCGCTTGTGGACGATCGCGGCGCTCGCGGTCGCGGGGCCGCTCGCCTACATGAAGCAGATCACGGCGCTGCAGCACGCGTCCAAGGTGGCGCTCTCGTGCGTGCTGCTGATCACGGTCATGATCGTCGTCTTCGCCATCGAAAAGGCCTTCCCGGACCTCATGCCCGACTTTGACGCGTGCGCCGAGAAAGAGGACGAGTGCGAAGGGACCATCGTCCTGGTGCAGTCCCCAATGACGATCCTGCGCGCCCTACCGGTGTTCGTCTTCTCGTACACGTGCCACCAAAACATCTTCTCGATCACGAACGAGCTGGCGAACCCGACGCGCGAGCGCAACGCCACGGTCGCGTTCATTGCGGTCTCGGTGGCACTGGTCATCTACATTCTACTCGGCTCCTCGGGCTATTACACCTTCGGTAGCTTCGTCTCGAAGGACATCCTCGTCTCGTATCCTCAGGCGAACATCACCGTCGCCGTCGCGCGCCTCGCCATCTCGCTCGTCGTCACGTGCTGCTACCCGCTCCAGGCGCACCCGTCGCGCGCCGCCTTCTCGTCGATTGTGAAGAACTGTGCCACCGTGGACGAGGACGTACTGCACTACTCGATCACCACGCTCTTCGTCGTGTGCACGGGCTCGATCGCCTTCATGGTCGACGACCTCGGGATGATCCTCTCCATCGTTGGCGCCACCGGCTCCACGATCGTCTCGTACATCCTCCCAGGCGCCTCCTACTTTCTCCTCTTCCCCGACCGGGCGTCACGCTGGGTCGGCTTCGGCCTCCTGTGCATCGGGTTGGCCATCATGCCGCTCTCCCTCGGGCTCATCATCCAGAAGATCATGTCCGGGGCGCCGCTGACGCCTCATTAACGAATCGCAGCCACCAGTCTCCGGGGCGTCGCTCGCGCCTCTATTTATTCAGCGCCCCGCGCGACGCGCCCAGCGCGACGCGCCCCGCAGCATCGGAGGGCGAGCGCTGCCATCCATCTCCCGATGGATCTGCCGACGAGATGCCATCTCCCGATGGATCTGCCGACGAGATGCCATCTCCCTGCCACCCATTTGGGGTTGGTCTTTGTGCACAGTGTGCGGATCAAGTCAGGTCATGAGTGTGGTGTTGGGCTCGCGGTCATGCTCGAACAGTGTGTCGCGGAGTGCAAGTTGGAAGTGCTCAGTCAGGGTGCGCGGTATAGCGAACTGCGAAGGATGATAGAGAGAGCCTCGCAGGCGGGCGGTACGTCTTTAATGCGCCTCTAACGTCTTCGATTAGTCTTCGATAACATCTGATTGCATGATTGTCCATCTTCCCGGGGACCGTTGCTTATAGACGTCGGCCTCTGCGAGAAAGCCGCGGCAGACGGGCGGCGCGGCGTCGGGCTTCCGTTCGGCCTTGCGCGCGCGCGCTTCTGAAGAAATTACTAAGATGGCAACTCGAGGTGCACTGTCTCCGCTGCTGTGAACGTCCATCACGTTCACGCACCACCGCGTTTCACATAATGGCACGCACGCTTCACATCGGCGTGCTGGCTCTGCTCGCGGCCGCGGCCGCCGACCGTCGTTTACCCGTCCTCAGCCTGCGAGGCGGCGCTTCGTCCATCCGGTACCAGAGCGGTCGGTCTGCCGTCGAGCCGTCGAGAGCGCTCGTGCCTGCTGAGCCGGAGATGAGCAATGCTGAGCGCGTGTTCGTGGTGCAGCAGTTCGAGCGGCCCGCGGTCCGCAAGGCCTTCATGCAAAAGGTCTATTCGACCGTCACGGTCCAGCTGCTCCTCACAACTGCCATCATCGCGCTGCTCCGTGCCTCGCCGCTCATGGCCGTGCAGCTGATGAGCAGGCTCGGTCTTGGGATGGTCTTCTTGCCGCTCCTGCCGCTCGTCGCGCTGCAGTACATGCCCAACCAGCGGCAAGCGTCCTCGCCGCTCGCCTACCTTCTCCTCGGCCTCTTCACTGCCTTTGAGGCCCTCTCGATCGGCTCGGTCACCGCAGGGATGTCGACGGCGCTCCTACTGCGCGCAGCGGCCACGACGGCGGCCGCGACAGGCGGGCTCACCCTGTACGCGCTCACAACGCGACGCGACGTGAGCGCGTCCGGCGGGCTGCTCTCGGGCGGCATGTGGGCCCTCTTCGTCCTCGGCGGCTTCCAGATGCTCTTTGGCGGCGACTGGATGATAACGGTCAGGCTGGCGGCGGGTGTGGCTCTCTACATGGGCTACCTCGTCGTCAACACCCAGATGATGATGGGCGGGAAGAAGAAGCGACAGATCCGGCCGAACGAGCACCTGCTCGCCGCTGCCACTCTGTACACCGACATTGTGAGCCTATTCATGCACCTCGCCACCATCATGGACAGGGACGAGAGATGACCGTTACCGCAATTTTGTACTGTTGGACCTCGGGGTTAGGATTCCAACACAATGGGTGAATCAGTACTTGACTTCTAGTCGAACTTCCACTCGAGCTCAGTACAATTTCGGAATGCGGCTATAATGCAGCGGCTGCATTGAGCGGCTGACGCTTTTTCCACGCCCACCTTAACCTTAACGCCTGTATCCTACCAGAGATGGGCCACTCGGTCTCGGACCGTGAGCCAAGACGCCTGGGGCCTGGCTCAGGTGGTTCGACACCTCGGCACGTGTAACTACCTAAAATCACCTTAAAACCTCACGTGAGCCACACGACGCACGTGTCGATCGCCTCGAACGCGCGCGGCTCCAGGTGTCGCATTCCCACGTGAGCCAGCCGTCGAAATCTACACCTCGGCCTCGTCGCACGGGGAGCCCAGGTGGTCAGGCTCGGCTCATCCACCCCCCCGCCGCGCTCACTTGGCTCACCTGGAGCTGGCCGGCTCATCTGACCCCCCCGCTCACGTGGCTCACGTGGCTCACCTGGGGCTGTCCGGCTCATCTGCCCCCCCCGCTCACGTGTGGCACCTCAAGTGGCACTACCGTGTGGTTGGGCTCCCGCCTAACTCGTGGTTAATAGGCTCCCGCCTATGCGCCTAACTCGTGGTTCTTTACGTTTTTACTAACCATTCTTCCCCACCCCGTTGGAACACCGGGAGGGAAGCCTCAGAGATTAACCGCCAGCGCTAAAAAAGTGCGCGAGCGCCCGTATTTCCCACAGCCTCGTTTGCCGGTGGATCCCCTCAGAACCCTGTTTCCTCAAAAAGAGGAGGGATGAAGCGGGCGCCGTCGCGGCCTTTTTTTTGTGCCGAACTCCCCACCCCCCCTACGTGTGGCACCCATCGAGAGGGTGCATAGACGGTTCCAGACATGTGTCTGCGGTCGCGGGG
>Ga0180440_101344_pt1 | contig 15295 bp, 9 predicted proteins | sample ChrtobMetaP5_4mM_FD_119745 | JGI IMG/M metagenome (GOLD analysis project Ga0180440, IMG submission 119745) | Chrysochromulina tobin associated microbial communities from unialgal haptophyte culture, Washington, USA - P5_4mM MetaG | ecosystem: Host-associated > Algae > Haptophytes > Unclassified ... | reverse complement strand
CACACACCGGCCCAAGGCAACGCACGCGTGAGCGCGTGCACGTACTCCCCCACCCCTCATATCACATTGGGGCCGGGAGGTGGAGTGAGCGTGGGGGGTCCGCGACGAAACTGAACTGAACTGGGTCGAAGCGCGAAGCGAGATCTGACGAAATCGATCGCGCCCGAACAACACCCTCCACATCGAGTTTGTAGCACGCCCGGCCCAACATCATGAACCCGGAGCATTTTCTCGGCTATCAGACGGATACGGGCGTGGCCGGGATGAGCGAGAGCGCTTTGAAGGTGCTAAACAAGTACAAAAAGGGCGGCGCCGCGAGTGCGACCAGCAAGCAGAAGAGCACCCAGCCAGTGCTGCTCTCTGCTCCAGCCGTCAAAAGAGACGCTCCGCTGACTGACGGAGAGCGCAAGGCGAAGCTGCGCGCTCTTGCCCGGAAGCGATTGGCACGTCTTCTCGGGCAGGCATACCGCAGGCGCGAGGAGGACAGCATGCCGCCGCTGCCTCCGCCGATCAAGGTGCGCTCGGTCGCCTCGGCACTGGCGGCCCGCGAGGACCTTCCGGTGATGCTCGGCGGCGAGCTGGAGGCGCCCGGAGACGAGCTGGAGACGGCCGGCGACGAGGCACCCGTCGACGACGCGCCGGCCGACGCTAAGGTGCGTTTGTCGACATCGCTGCGACCGGAGCTCTTTGAGCCTCTGCGCGTGATCCGGTGCGACGAGCTGGGAGAGGAGGGGACGAGCGCATTCTGCGTGCGCTTCTCGCCCGACGGCTTGCTCCTCGCGGCCGGCTGCGGCGACGGCACCGTGCGCGTCTTCCACAGCGGCTCCGGTAGGCCGGCGCACGTGCTGAGCTGCGAGGGGGGGGAGGAGGAGGGTGCCTCGCGCACCGTGGCGGCGGGTGCACTGCCCGTGACGTGTGTGCGCTGGACAGGGACGCGCACCGTGCTCGCCACAACCGCCAACGGGCGCCTCCACTGGTGGCGCCTCGGCAGCAGCTCGACGGACGGAGCCTCGTGCCCGCCGCTCCACTCCCTCACGGAGGCTGATGCCCTCTATGCCCTTGCCCTTAGCTCGCAGTCCGACGGCATGGCCAGTGGCGCCGGTGGCGGGTACGTGGCCACGGCGGGCAAGGACACCGTCGTGCGTGTGTATGATGAGGCTACCCGCCAACTGCTCACCGCGTGTGGCGAGCCGGATGCGGAGATGCGACGCTTTCTCGGCGCGGGCGGCGGCGGGAGCGCCGCTAGTGCCGGCATGCACACAAGTCGCCTCTTCTGCGTTCGGTTCGTGCCTGGGCATCCGCAGCTGATCGCGAGCGCAGGGTGGGACGCGACCGTGCGCTTGTGGGACCTGAGAAGTGCACGAGTCGTCCAGGCCTTTAGCGGCCTCGGCGGACCCGTTTGCGGCGACGCACTCGATTGCGAAGGCCATCAGCTCCTCGTGGGCGCCTTCGCCCCCACAAACCAGCTCCGCCTCTTCGACACGCGCACCGCGGCTCCCCTCGGTGCGTCCTCGTCGATTGCGACAGCCATCAGCTCGTCGTGGGCGCCAGTCCGCCCGTATGGCGGGTGCAAGCTCTACGCGGCCCAGTTCTGCTCGTCGGGGCGTGCCGAGGGTGCAGGCCACTCCTCGCTCGTAGCGGCGGCCGGAGTGGCGGCACTCGACGGCAGTGGCGAGCTCACGCTGCTCGACGCAGCGAGCCTGCAGCCGAAGGCGACGCTCCGCCTGCCCAAAGCGGTGCGCAGCCTCGACGTGTGCGCGCCCGGGACAGCGCTTGAGTCCGAGTACCGCGTGGCGCTCGCCGCCGCCGACCACACGGTGAGGATCTATGACGTGCGCGATGAGTGACTGAGGCCGAGGTAGGTCGAGAGAGTAGCACAGGGAAGCACAGGGGCCGACGGGCTGGGGCAAGGGGCGTTGGGCAGAGACGTATCTCGAGACGGGGCAGCAAGAGCACCGCCGCGTCGTCCGGAGACAACGCCAAAGCTTTCCGTGTGGCCAAGGGGCGCTGCCGCCCACTGCTGCCGCACGAGCGTGCGAAGGACGCTGGCGGTGTGCTGACGCTCAGCAAGGGCACGGTGACGATCGCCGGCGGCTCCGACGACTCGGACAAGCCCGGCAGCGAATCTCCGCGTGCCTCGCCGCGCCGGTCGTTTCCGGACGCGAGCTCTGCGCTCAAGCCGAGCAAGAGCTTCACCTTCGATCACGTGTACGATGAGAACAGCACGCAGGAGGAGGTGTACGCGCAGTTCGTCGCGCCGTTCACCGCCAAGTTCCTCGCGGGGTAACTCGCGGGGCACACCGTGACGCCCTTCGCCGACGGCCAAATGGCACCGGCAAGACGCACACGGTCGTCGTCGGCGGCGGCGTTTTGAGTGTTAAGTATGAGTAGCGCGGAGTTTCCCTACAGCGTACAGGCTCGCTTCTGTCCCGGGCGCATGCACCATGCAGGAAATCATGACCTACCCGTGGCCATACACGGGGCAGGGGGAATGGTCAAGCCGCGTACACCAGCGGCTGCGCCTCAACTCCAAAAGTTACCAATACGGCGCTAGTCTTAAATAGGCAAACCTCGAACATCTCTCTCTCTCACAGCGGGCGGCCCCAGCGCCCAGGCGCCGCGCTGACGGCGTGGACGAAAGCGGCACGCATCGGGCAGCCATGGAAGATGTGCTGGGTCCTGCACACAATGCTGCATTTCAAGGAGATGGCGACAGTCTTCGCGGTCTGGCGCTTGCCAACCTCATGGCGGTGGGTGCAAATGGAAAGACGCCCGCGCACATTGCTGCTATGGAAGGCCACGCGAGCTTTTTGGTTGCGCTGCATGAGCTCGGGGCGGAAGCTACCCTGTCGGTGGCGGATGCAAATGGAAAGACGCCCTCAATATGGGCTGCAATGCGAGGCCACGTGAGCTGCTTGCATGCGCTGCATGAGCTCGGGTCGACTGCTAGCCTCTCGGCGATGTCTGCAAATGGAAGGACGCCCGCGCATGCCGCTGCTCTGGAAGGCCACGTGAGCTGCTTGCATGCACTGCATGAGCTCGGGGCGGCGGCTAGCCTGTCGGCGGCGGATGCAGATGGATGGACGCCAGCGCATCTCGCTGCAATGGAAGGCCACGCGAGCTGCTTGCATGCGCTGCATGAGCTCGGGTCGGCGGCCAGCCTGTCGGCGGCGGCTGCAGATGGAAGGACGCCCGCGCATCTCGCTGCAAGGAAAGGCCACGTGAGCTGCTTGCATGCGCTGCATGAGCTCGGGGCGGCGGCTAGCCTGGTGGCGGCGTCTGCAAATGGATGGACACCCGCGCATGACGCTGCTTTTCAAGGCCACGCGAGCTGCTTGCATGCGCTGCATGAGCTCGGGGCGGCGGCTAGCCTGTCGGCGGCGGCTGCAGATGGAAGGACGCCCGCACATCTCGCTTCAAGGAAAGGCCACGTGAGCTGCTTGCATGCGCTGCATGAGCTCGGGGCGGCGGCCAGCCTGTCGGCAGCGGATGCAGATGGAGGGACGCCCGCTCATCGCGCTGCAATGAAAGGCCACGTGAGCTGCTTGCATGCGCTGCATGAGCTCGGGGCGGGGGCTAGCCTGGTGGCGGCGGATGCAGATGGAAGGACGCCCGCGCATGAGGCTGCTCTGGAAGGCCACGTGGGCTGTATGCATGCACTGCATGAGCTCGGGGCGGCGGCTAGCCTGTCGGCGGCAGCTGCAAAAGGATGGACGCCCGCGCATCTCGCTGCAATGGAAGGCCACGTGAGCTGCTTGCATGCTCTGCATGAGCTCGGGGCGGGGGCCAGCCTGTCGGCGGCGACTGCAGATGGAATGACGCCCGCGCATCTCGCTGCAATGGAAGGCCACTTGAGCTCCTTGCATGCTCTGCATGAGCTCGGGGCGGCGGCCAGCCTGTCGGCGGCGGATGCAAATGAAGTGACGCTCGCGCATCTCGCTGCTCTGGAAGGCCACGTGAGCTGCTTGCATGCGCTGCATGAACTCGGGGCGGCTGCTAGCCTGTCGGCGGCTGCTGCAGATGGAAGGACGCCCGCGCATCTCGCTGCCATGAAAGGCCACGTGAGCTGCTTGCATGCGCTGTATGAGCTCGGGGCGGGGGCCAGCCTGTCGGCGGCGGCTGCAAATGGAAGGACGCCCGCGCATCTAGCTGCCATGGAAGGCCACGTGAGCTGCTTGCATGCGCTGCATGAGCTCGGGGCGGGAGCTAGCCTGGTGGCGGCGGCTGCAAATGGATCAACGCCCTTGCATCACGCTGCTGATCAACGCCCAGGTCATGCCGACTCAGAGCGCAACTATGTCCGCTGCATTCGGTTCCTTCTGCAAGCGGGCGCCGACATCGACCAAACAGATGGCTTCGGCGATACGCCGCTTCTCTTAGCGGCACGTCATGGCCATCTGCGCAACGTGCAGGAGCTGTGTTTGCATGGCGCCACTCGAGAGCTGGCCGGTGCTCCGACAGCCATTCAAGTGTCGGCTGGCTACCCTACTGTCTGCCGTTGGCTTCGCCGCACACGCGACCATACGTCGCCGTTGCACTATCTCGAGCTCCTTTCTGCCTTGCAATGCAAGGCCCTGCTTCGCGCGGGTGGCCGAGTGCAGGACGCATTCCTTCAATCGCGTGCCTTTTTCAGTTTGCAGCGTGGACCAGGGACAGCCGGGTACGAGGCCGCTCAGTTGGTAGCTGCCACTTGCATGCCGTGGCATGCGGCGTCTCATTCACTCTGGCCAGCAAGCTGCAGGGCGCGCGCATGGGAACTCCTTGCCGCTTGCTATCAATTGGCATACCGTCGCAACACGCAGGATGAGTTGAAGTATGGCAACGAAGCGGCGGGTCTGAAGGATGCATTGGTCTCCAGAGTGCTTGCATATGGGCTCGATCGCACCGCTTTAGAGCGAACACTCAAGGGCGCGGCAGTGGCCGTCGCCTTGACTACCTCGGAAACTTCATCCCAAACGGCTGAGCCGCCAGTAGCGAGGTTGGCAGCGGAGTGGTTGGATCAGGAGCTTGCGAAGAGAGCAGCAGTCCAAGAAGGAGGAGGATACAGTGTCGAGAGCGATGATAAGGAAGGCGAGGAGGAGGAGGAGGAGGAGGAGGAGGAGGGCGAGGATGAGGATGAGGATGAGGAAGGCGAGTAGGAGGAGCAGGGAGGAGGAGGCGAAAGTAGGTAACCGGAACAGCTTGGGGGGGGCTGACCCCTGACGTAACTTGGCCGATGTCGATGCGGGGAAATGTATAATGTTCCGTCACTTTGTCGCTTTCCCAGCCTACCTTCTTCTTTTTTCATCCTCGATCTTGTGATGATGTACCAAAATCGCTTCGTACCGGACTAATCGGGACACTGGGTCAAAGATCAAAGACGACCCAGCGCGACACCGCCGCGACACCGCCGCCATCGCGTCCTCGAGCGAACAGATAACAGTCTCCCGCCGCTCCCCCGGCGCGCGGCTGTGGGGCTGCTCCTCACGCGTTGGTGACCTTGAATGAGCCGCCGCCCTTGCGGAACTCGTCCTGGATCGTGTGGAACTGGCGCGAGAACGGGTTGGGAGACAGGTCAGGGTAGTTGCTGGGCACCTCGACGAGCTGCACGTCGCCGTCCTTGGCGCGCCCCTCGCAAAAGGGTGGCGGCTTGTCCGCGGACGAGTGGAATGGCGGCGGGCCGATGAGGAACTTGCACGGGAAGGAGCGGCCGGGCGTGCCGTGGCAGCACGGCGAGTAGAACGGGATGCAGCCAGCACGCGGGCCGACGCAGGCGCCGTCCTCGTAGCAAAAGTGTCGCGAGTAGGGCACGAGAGCCGGCGCGAGACCGGCCCAGAGGGCTGCCTCCTGCCTCTCCTCAAAGCCACAGAAGCGGTCCTTGGCCACGGCGAGCTCGAGGACGCGCGTGCGTTCATAGGGCTTGAGTGCGGCGCGCGCCTCGTTGGCACTCATGGGGCCGGTCTTGAGCCGGACCCAGGAAGACTTGAGGGCGGGTGAGAGGCGCGGGTCCGAAAGGAAGCCAGACTCGCGGAAGGCGATGGGCAGCTCGGACTGGAACCAGCGTGGCAGGTTGAGGATGTGGTCTGCTGGGCAGTCGAAGGGAAGGGTCATGCCAAACGCACCGCCCACGCGGCAGTGCTTCATCTCCTTCCAGATGTTGTCGCAGTAGCAGAGCATCCGAGGAAGCACCAGAGTGCGGTTGAGCGCGATCGCGAGCGCGAGAGCGTCGCGCAGCACCGTGCGCAGCTGCGTCTCCTCGCGATTAAAGCGGTCGGCCGCCTGGGCGGTCGTCACGTTGCCCGGCAGGTAGTCGATCGGGAGGGTCGCAGCCTCGGGCGCGACCGCGAGGTAGTAGCCGTCGTTGAAGTACGAGGGAGGGTCCACCTGCCACACGCGCCCCTCGCGCATCCGCTGCCGCTTGCCGTACGGGAACGCGGAGTCGTCGCCATACTGATAAGTCATGTGCACCACAAAGGGGGGCGGATGATCTTTCTTTTGATAGAGGCGCTGCACGAAGAAGGTGTGACCGTTGGCAAAGTAGCGAAGCGGCAGGCGCGCGATCTTGATCTTGTCATTCCACGCGAGGAAGATGGGGCGGACCGCCGAACGGCCCTTCGGGTCGGGTGGCGGGTCCCAGGTCTTCGAGTGGAAGTTCTCGCGCATGAGCAGGTTGAGAGCCGCCTGGTCTCGCACCATAATGTCGCGCGTGCTCTCGATCTTCGCCTTCCACGCTCCGAGAAAGTCAAGCACTGCTTGGCGTGAACGCATGTACACGAGCCCTGTGTTGTGGTCCACGTGCCAGCAGCCGTTGTGCTGGTCGCCCTCGATGTCGATGCAGTCCGTGGTGGTGAAGATGTCGACGTGCTGCATCGGGAACTCGTTGACGAAGACGGCCGGGTTCCCCATCCACCCCGTATCGGCGTCGCAGGCCCACACGTTGAACCCCATCCGCAGGACGCGGGTGTAGAAGGTCACCTTGAGGGCGGCCATGCGTTTGTATGCGCCGTAGTCGAAGCGCAGGTTGGCCGCATTCCTGTTCGCGATCGAGGTGCCCTCGATAGGCAGATGGTCGACGCCCGAAGCCTCGCAGATCTCGGCCATCCTGGCATCGAGCGTGCCCACCACGGTCGTCGTCAAGCCCGCGCGACGCAGGTTGGCCACCCAGTTGAGCGCAAACGGCGCCATCGACGAGGACGCGAAGCTCACGTACAGGTCGGTGCCCTTGCGCATGGCCGCGAGCCTGGGCGGTAGGGTTTCGCCCGGAGGCACGACCACGCGCTCCGCGAGCGGCACCTCCTCCGCCTCGACGGAAGGCGGTGGCGGAGGCATGTGCACCGCGATGAGCTCCGAGGCGTTGGACGCCGCCAATTGCGGCGGCACGTGCTGCTGCTGCGGCGCCTGCGACTGCTGCTGCTGCCGCGGCAGGCCAGCCGACTGCTGCTGTGTCTGTGGCACGCGGCCGGCCGATGATGCCCTGAGCATCGCCTCACGACTGGCGGCCGACGCGGCGGTGCCGCCCGAGACCTGAGCGCTCGAGGTGTAGGCGGCCGGTCGCGAGAAGTACATGTTGGCCAGGAGCAGTAGCGCGGCCGCGCCGACGAGCAGCCGGGCGCAGCGACCACCGCTCATTGCACCGAGTGTGAAGAGAGAAGTTAAAAAGTTGTGAACACTGTCACCTTGTGATTCACGAAGCCAATCGTGCATGCACACGAAAACAGTCCACCTTTCAGAATTTGTCTCGGGTTCCCTGGGTCCGCGGCACGTGAGTGGTTATGAGAGTGCCACAATTCGTGAGTGGTTATGTGCTGCTGCGGAGCAGGCTGTGCACGAGCCAGTCTTTACTGCCCTCGATCCACTGCGGAAAACCCTGCTTGACTGGCCGGACATGCGGCAGCCTGCCCTACATCATAGCAGGATTCACCTGTGAGGACTTTGCTCAAATCGGCTGCAATTGCCAGGGCTGCTGCACGAATCCATCGCCGCCGCCGCCGTTACCCCCGTCGCCGCTGCCTCCACCTCCGAGGCCTCCGCCTCCGAGTCTGCCACCGCCAAGCCCACCTCCGCCGTCGGCTCCTCGGCCATCTCTGCCACCACCACCGCCTTCCCCAAGCCCACCTCCACCCTCGGCTCCTCCGCCCATGCCGCCGCCGCCGTCACTACCACTACTGCCTCCCCCATCACGACCCCCACCATCGCCTCCGCCACCGTCACCGACGCGATCACCGTCGCCATCGCCAGCGCCTGTGCCGCCGCAGCCGCTGGCGACTGCTGTGGAGATGACGGCCTGGTGGTTCTCGGCGGGCATCATCTGCGGCGGCGCCACACTCCTTTTCGCACGCCATCGGTCAGCCCGTAACGACAAGAATATTCACCAATATTCGCGCGCGCACACTCAAGACGTTACTCAAGACGTTACTCAAGACGACACGGCGAATGCATGCAGGGCGACACGTTACACCGTCCGATTTGGGTCGAGGCGTTACATGTACCCGGGGCGTTACACTCGGAGGGCCGATTCGGACGTTGACTACAACGATGGTGCCACGGTCGTAGGCTACAATGACGGTGCCACGGTCATAGGCTGCAACGACGGTGCCACGGTCATAGGCTGCAACGACGGTGCCACGGTCATAGGCTGCAACGACGGTGCCACGAGCGTTGGCGCCAACGACGGCGCCACAAATTACAACGACGGTGCCACGGTTTTGGATTATGCCTGACGGTCCCACACGAGTCGCGGGGGGGGGGTCGTTCGGATAAAACTTGAGAAAGGGTCAGTTGAAACGACACACAAGGTACCGACCAGCCACTACATGTACTACTGTCCACGAAACACAGACTGGCGCTGCGGTCGCGTCGCTCGGTGGACTAACACACCGGCGAGGATTTTCAAGGATCCGGACCCACCCACCGCCCCAGCCACGCTACATCTATCGGCCCACTTGCGAGCCATTTTTGGATCTATTGTTCACGTGAATGCCCCGCGAGATGGTCCCTCGACTGCGACCTTGGCGATCCCTTTCGGCAGCCGAATTTTCTCCTTCCTCAGTCGTCAGACGGAAGGAACTTCTTCCACCCATTTCTTGGCGCCACGACCTCTTTAATCTTTGCTTCGGTGTGCGCGTCCGCCCTCGCCATGCCTTCATCCAAGGTGCGCGTCGTGCAATGGAACGTGCTCGAAGACGGGCTGAGTGACACGCCTCATGCGATCTCATTCCCGCCCGCCTTCGTCACGGCCTTTGGCGCGCTGGCAAGCGAGCTGAGCATGGACGCAGACGGGAGGCCATTCTTCGGCTTCTCCACTTCGCGCGACTTTACGGCATTGCCGGAGGTGGTGCCCATCGACTCGCTGCACGCGCTTATGGGCTTCGTGGACGTGTTGTACAATGCGTGCTACCACGCCACGGGCGGCGAGGCGCAGCTGGACGGCGTGACGCTGGGCAACACGTTGCGTACGCTCTTCCTGACGAGCGCACTCACGGACGCGACGGCGGCGCCAAGCATGGCGAATGCATGGGCGTGCTCCGCCTTCGAGTCCGAGCTGCACAAGGCAACCGCTGGCCTCGGGGATGTCGAGGTGGCACGCGCCAGGCTGTGGGAAGTCCGAGGGCAGATCTTCGAGCCTCGGCACGGGACGCTGCGCTGGCCAGGCGCACTGGCCGCGCGGATCGCCAAGCGCGGCTCGCCCCTGTATCGCACGTGGATGGGCCTCGATAGGAGTCATCAGCCCATCGTTCGTGGCCTACGTCTCTTCTATGCGCCGACCGAGACGGCGCTCGACGACGAGCGTACGGCAAGCGCGCTGCGCCGCTTCTGCCGTGTCGTGCGGGCGGGCGCACCCGCGACGACGCCCTCGACGGACCTCGAGGCGAGCTTGGAGGGCGGCGAGGGCGGCGGCGAGGGCGAGGGCGGCGGCGAGGGCGACGGCGCGAGGGCGCTGATCGAGATGGTGCTCGCGCCTGATGACACTCTCCTCTCGCTGCGCACGCCGACTCTCGCGGCCGCGCTGCACTGGCTCGTGCAGCGGATGTGTGAGCATGCAGGCAACAACCCGAGGGCAGCAGCGGCGGTGGCTGCCTTTTGCGCGACGTGCCCGGTGGGCGAGGGCTCGGCGGCGGCCTCGGTGGTCAGTACGGCGGTGGCCAATACGATCGCCGATGACGCTGGCGCTCCATACGACGATGCGAGCACCGCCGCCACTCTGGACGCAGGCTCGAGCCCGAGCGCTTGGGCGACGGCCATCTACGCGCGTCTAGCAGCGCCTCTGGCGGCATGGCAGCGGAGTTCGGGGCTTGGCGAGCGGCACGCGCGGGTGAGTGCCACGCTGTCGCGCGTCAGCCCTGACCTGCTCTGTGCCGTCGAGGCGGACGCTTCCTGGCGCGCGCTGCCGCTGCCAGCGGGGCGGCGGTACGTGGCAGCTGAAGGTAAGGGAACTGCTCGGATTGTGTACGATGCGGACCTCTTCGAAGAGGCCACCGTCGCGACGTGCGGCGTGGAGGTGCCGAAGGCCATCCGCAGCCTTCGGGAGCGCGGCGCAGCCGAAAGTGCGGTGGCGCCCAAATCGTCGCGAGTGCTGCTGCTGCGCCGTAAGGCGGACGGTCGGCTGCTGCTGCTGCTCGCCGCCCACTTGGAGAGTGGCAAGCCAAGCGATAGCGTCAAGGTGGCCCTCCGCGCGGCACAACTCAAGGCGCTCCTGGGCGAGCTCGAGGAGGCCGCTTCGGCCCTACGCCAGGCCGGACGACAGGCGGTGCTCATCGTAGCTGGGGATCTCAATGCGGTGCGCGAGGAGTTTCTGTACGGCAACAGCGACGCCTTCTTTGAGGCCCCTGGCGTTCAAGCGATCGTGCCCCCGCTCCGCCGCCCCTCTCACGGCGCGGCGCGGATCGAACCGCCGGAGCCCCCGCTGGCAAAGCTCGGAGAGTCTGGCGAACTCTGCCTGGCATGCGCATCCGCTGACGGCGGCTGGCTGCGGGAGGTGTCGGCGGCGCCCGCGTGCGTGGCGGCCCAAGGCCATCCGGTGTGCACACGTGCCGGCTCCAACATGGCCATCGATTTCGTTCTGCTCGGCAGCCTCGGCGGCGGAGGCGGCGACGGCTCGGGCGGCAGTGGCTCGGACGGCGACGGCTGCTCGGGTGCACCGTATGCGCTCGTGCCGCCAGAGGACGTCGCTGCGTGTGCTGACCCCGTCGACGGCACGCGCGTGGCCATAGGGCAGTGGGGAAGCGACCACCTCCCCGTCGGGGCGGATCTCGAGATCGAGCTGCACCATCAGAGATGCGAGAGGGAAGGCTCACAAGAGAACAACGAGTGAGTGTACCCGGGCTATGCCTCGCCTATGGGTTGTATTTCATAACGTCGATATCGATTCGATTACGAATAACTATCGGTCCGATGTTGATGTTGCATGTTCATCTGAGTACAGAGAGGCCACATCGCATGGTAATCGCAAATCGGTCTCGGCGCCTCCCAGGGTCCCAGCCTCTCCAGCATCTGCTCTTATGTGTACTGTATGCTCTCCTCGCGTCAACCGTCATGCCCTCGCGTGCACCGCCAAAGTGGGCTTACCGCCAAGCGCTTCGCCTCCAACCTTTCTGCCGCAGCTCTGACGCTCCAGCCCCTCCAAAGCTCCTCCTCCAATGCCTCTGACGCCGCCTTCTCGGCCTCCACCGCGGCCTCCTCAGCCTCCACCGCGGCTTCCTCGGCCTCCACCGCGGCTTCCTCGGCCTCCACCTCGGCCGCGGCCGCGGCCCTCTCAGCCACAGCGACATCGACCGCCGCGGCCGCCGCGGCCTCTGCGGCCTCTGCGGCCTCCGCAGCCGCCTCAGCAGCGACCCTCTCGGCTGCTGCTGCCTCAGCAACAGCCTCAGCTGCCTCGACCGCCTCGGCTGCCTCGGCCACTGCGGCCGCCGCGGCCGCCGCAACCGCCGCAACCGCCTCGGCAGCGACCTTTTCGGCGGCCGCTGCCTCAGCAACAGCCTCAGCCGCCGTGGCAGCCTCCGCTGCTGCTGCTGCCTCTCTCGCCGCTTGCTCGCCCTCCACTTGTTTGGCCACCAGTCTCTCCACCTCGGCCGTCGATGCCGCCTCAGCAGCCGCCGCTGCCTCGGCCGCTGCGACCGCCCAAGTAGCCACCGCCGCCTCGGCTGACGTCGTGGCCGTCGCCTCTGCCACCTCTGCCGCCTCTGCTGCGGCTTCGACCGCCGCCTCTGTCGCCGCCTCCAGCGCGACGCGTGCATCAGAGAGCTCTCCTCGCTCGACACGGCGCTCCTTGTCGAAGGCCGTAGGCTGCGGTGTGAACAAAACGGCCGCCGCCGGTGCCTCGGCTTGCCCCTGATTGCCTCCATCTGATTGCCTCTGATTGCCTCTGATTGTCTCTGACGTGGTGGAGGCCGCCGCCGGTGCCTCGGCTACCTCTGCCTCCGCCACGTCGGCCGTCTGGTTGCCTCTGATTGCCTCCGCCACGTCGGCGACCGCCTTTGCAGCAGCCTCGGCCGCCGCAGCCTCGGCCGCCGCAGCCTCGGCCGCCGCAGCCTCGGCCGTTGCTATGGCTATCACCGCCCCCTCCGCAAACTCTCTCTCGAAAGAAGCCGACTTGTCTTCGGTCTGCGCCTGCACGAACGTCTCCTCGGTCGCGTTGCCCCGAGCAATCAACGCCGCTACGACCGCCAACCCGCCACCTCGCGCGAGCAGCGCCACCTCTTCCTCTCTGTTGGCCCTGGCAGCCGCCGCCTCCGCAACCGCCTTGGCCGCTGCTTCCTTCGCGGCGGCTTTGGCCTTTGCATCTGCGGCTGCCGCCTGGGCCGCTGCCCGAACCTCCGCTTCGCGCCGGCGCCGTGGCGCCGCCCTTTTCCCTCCGATCGTGACCGCATTCTCCGCACCAGCGCTCGACGCATCGCTTGACGACCGGACCAGTGCCGGAATCCCTACGAGCGCGCCTGTCGCGCTCAGTCCCACGATCCCAAAGGCCAACGCGCGCCGGTCCGGCGACGCGATATTGTCAGCGTTTGACGACGCAACCTTCGAGTTCGCATCGGATGCTGGCCCACCAAAAAGTGCCTGGAGGGAGAAGGATGGCGGTGGCGGTGGCGGCGGCGGCAGCTTGGGCGGCGGCAGTGCAAACAGAGACATGAGGTCTAAAGGCTTGGGTGCGGGCGGTGGCGGCGGCGGCAGCTTGGGCGGCGGCAGTGCAAACAGAGACATGAGGTCAAACTGTTTGGGTGCGGGCGGGGGCGGCGGTGGCTTGGTCCGACCAGAGAAGAAGGATGAGAGGTCGAATGCGAGCCCATCGGAGACGCCTTCATCACTCTCTCCGAGCCCATCGGAGACGTCTTCATCACTCTCTCCAGCGACTACTGCTCGTTTGAGATGTTCTTTACTGTCTCCAGCAGCGAGAGCCTCGTACTCCGTCATGCAAGGGTTGGAACGCGCACCTAAGCGGATAACTTTATGAGACACGAGTAGCAGGCTACTGTGGGCCAGAGTCAACAAGAACGCGACCATTGTTTGGGATCGAGATTATTGACGAATTTGGAAAGATAATTGACTCATCAAGTCGTGCTAATACCAAATTCGGTCAGCAGTAGACCGAGTCGCGGCGGGTAAGTGAGTCACACGGAAATCACCCGCGAAGCGCACTGCGGCCGTGTGTCACACCTTCCAAGCCGAGAAATGAGTGGCCGCTCACTGTGTCGCCATTCGCTTTACGCTTATACAAAGTCCAAGCCCATTCAGTACGCCCCCTCGACCCGCGCCATCTTTCAGCCTGCCGCCCTCAGCGCTTGACCTTACCCTCATTTTGACCCTTGTTATGCTTGGCTCGGCTTGGCTCGTGTCGGTTTGGCTCTAACCTTCGGCGAGGCTTTTGTCGAGCCACTTTGGTGCGGCGCCTCTGTCTTTTTCACTTTGGCGCGGCGGAGGCTCTCGTTGAGCTCGGTGTAATCAATCTGGCCCGAGCCTCCCTGGTCGAGGTCACCAAAGATCTTGTCGAGATCGCCCTTGCCGCATGGGAACCCCATCCCCTTGAGCGCCGCCCCAAACTCCTTCTTGTCCACGGTGCCGGAGCCGTCCGTATCCCACTCGCGGAACAAGTCGAGCACTCGCCCACGCGACGCATCGAGCGCCTCCCGGAGTGCCCACTGGATGTACTCGGACAGGTCCACCGAGCCACTGTGGTCCTGGTCGAGCTGGTTGAAGATAGCCAGCACCTCCGTCTCGGAGGGCGTGGGCGCGCCCTCGCGAGCGCACTTGGACGCCCACATCCGACTAAACTCTTCGAAGCCGAGGTCGTTGGTGCCGTCCGCGTCCTGCGCGGCAAAATCGTCGTAGCTGGCCCGCATCTTCGACGTGAGGTCGTCCTTGGATGTAGCTTCCTTGGATGGGGCCTTCTCGAGCGGAGCCTCGTTGGGTGGAGCCTTCTGCTTGGGTGGGGGCAAGGCGCTCGCCTGCGCCTGCGCGAGCGCCAACTGGAGCTCGTGCAGCTGCTTCTCGAGATCGCCTCGCATGGCGATCGCCTCGCGCAGCAGTTGGCTGCGCTGCTCGGCAAGCAGCCGACCCAGCCGCGCCTCGGTCGCCTCGTGCTCGGTCTTCTGCTGCGCCTCGAGCAGCCGCCGCGCCTCGCGCCCGATTCGATCTTCGTCGGTCATCTCGGCCCACTTCGCCTGCAAGAGCTCAAACTTGTCGGCCCACTCGGCGCCATCTCGCGTGGCGAGCTTGAGCTGTCGAAGGTATTCGAGCGCCGCCTCTCGCGCCTCGCCCACCGTCACGCCAAGCTCACGCATCTTGACGCCATACTCCGAGTGTAGCTCCGTGATCGCCGCCTCCGCGTCCGCCCGCCGCTTGCGCTCGGTGCCGAGCTGCTCACGTATCGTCAGCTTGGACTCCTCCAGGAGCGCAAGCCGCCAACTCTCGCGCCAGCGCACGTAGCTCCATACAAACTTGGGCCGTTGGAGGCGCATAGCCGCCTGTCGGAGCACAGTCCTCTGATGAGCCTTCTCATAGTACAGCTCCGACCACGCTTGCCAGCCCATTGCGAGCTCCTTTCTGCCCATTCGGCGCGCGGCGAGGGCCGACAGATGCTCGACGCGCCTCTCTCGCGTGCGCGCTTCACGCTCCTCTTGCCGACGCTCGCGTTCGGCCTCATACCCCTCGCCGCGAAGCATCGCCTCACGCGCCGCCGCAAGCTCCGCCCGCAGCCTCTCGCATTCCGCCGCGAGAGTGCCGTGACTCGTGCCGAGCTCGACCGCACGCAGCTCCGCGGCGAGGGCGCCACGCCGCAGGCTGGCCGCCTCAATCTCCTCCCACGAGCGCCGCCAGTGATGGT
>Ga0180440_101333_pt1 | contig 15364 bp, 19 predicted proteins | sample ChrtobMetaP5_4mM_FD_119745 | JGI IMG/M metagenome (GOLD analysis project Ga0180440, IMG submission 119745) | Chrysochromulina tobin associated microbial communities from unialgal haptophyte culture, Washington, USA - P5_4mM MetaG | ecosystem: Host-associated > Algae > Haptophytes > Unclassified ... | reverse complement strand
GGTTTGGGGCTATCTGCCCCAGCAAGTTGCGTCGAAATGCGACCTCCCGATATCTCGCGCCGGCAGCGGCGCCCAGGCGCGGCGACGACGTCGCCATTGAACTTGAACTTGAACTTGAACTTGTATTAGCAGTTAGAATCAAATTGAACATGTAATCAAACAGGACGCGCGGAGGAAAGACGCACATGGATGCCTTGATGAGCATAGAGCGCGAAGGGCAGACGCAAGCGGCGGCGAGGACGCGCGCGGCCACGAAGATCAACATGACTTTGCGCGGCCACCTCGCGAGGAACCGCGCTCGGCAGCTGCGCAGACAAAAGGAGGGCTTCGGCAGCGTCTTGCGCCGATCGCTCTCGTTCGGCAAGAAGAAGGGCTCTGCACGAGCTGCTGGAAGTACTCTTCCGGCGATGCCGGAGGCTCCACCGCCTTCCCCGGGAGGCGGCGGTGGGACCGCAATGCGAGTGATGCGCTCGCTCTCGTTCGGCAAGAAGAGCAGCAGAAGCAGCAGCAGCAGCAGCAGCAGCAGCAGCAGCAGCAGCAGCAGCAAGGATGGCAAGCCAGCGATGGTTGCGGTCTCAGCGACGCGGCGCACCTTTGTGCTCGACATGTTCGGAATCCGTAAAGCCTCCGACGGTGCGGTCAGCACGCCGGCAGCGGTCAGCACGCCTCCGCCTGGACTCAAGCTCGAGGGCGGCTCGCTGACTGGCGAAGCGGCCAAGTACCCGGGCACGTACCGTCTCGTCGTCGGCAAGCTTGTGAACGGCCGGCCCGCGTATCAGCACACGGGTGATGCAACTCGATGGATTGCGTTCGCTGGAGCTGGGTGGATGGGGCAGATTGAGTCATCACTTGGTAAGTGGGAGGGCTTCCTGAACCTAACAGACTCAGCTGCAGCTTCGCCCGACGTGAGCGCTAAGACATGGCAGGCGAGCGCGGGCGGTGCAGACGCTGCTTGGGTTGAGGCGCCGCAGCTCAAGTGCACCGCTTGGACGCCGCCGCTTTCAGCCGCTGAGAAGGCCGCTGCTGCCTTCTTAGCAGCGGAGAAAGCCGCCGCTGCGAAGGCCGCGGCGGAGAGGGCCGCAGCTGAGAAGGCCGCAGCTGAGAAGGCGGCGGCCGAGAAGGCCGCAGCGGAAAAGGCCGCAGCTGAGAAGGCGGCGGCGGCCAAGAAAGCAGCCGACGAGAAGGCCGCAGCCGCGAAGGCGCCGCCGCCGCCGCCTGGACTCAAGCTCGAGGGCGGCTCACTGCCTGGCCAAGCGGCCAACTACATCGGCACCTACCTTCTCGACCGCAGCAAGCTTGTGAACGGCCGGCCCGCGTTTCAGCACACGAGCGATGCAACTCTCTGGATTGCGTTCGATGGAGACCGCTGGATAGGCTGTGTGTCAGCACTTGGTGATGTGAATATGGGCCACCTGTATCTACAAGACTCAGCTGCAGCTTCGCCCGACGTGAGCGCTTATACATGGCAGGCGAGTGCAGGCGGTGCTGCTGCTTGGGTTGAGCAGCCGCAGCTCAAGTGCACCGCTTGGACGCCGCCGCTTTCAGCCGCCGAGAAGGCCGCCGCAGAGAAGGCCGCGGCGGAGAAGGCTGCGGCGGAGAGGGCAGCGGCGGAAAAGGCGGCGGCCGCGGCAGCGGCCAGCACGCCAGCAGTGGCAGGTTCTCCAAAATCGCCCACAGCAGCAAGCACTTCCAGAGCACCTGGACAATCGCAACCAGGCCCAGCGCACCTCTGGATGTGGGAGGATGGTGCTGTTGGCAGCGGGGCGTGGCAGCTCTTCGACACCGCCTCAGAGGAGACGTTCCGAAACCACGAGGAGGCGGGTGTCCTTCACTTCCGAATCGAAATCCGCGGCCAGGCGTACAATGTGGACCTGAGCCGATGCACGCAGCAGAATGTGCGAACAGGCTTCGTGCGCAACCTCAAAAGACATGCACTGACTGATGTGGACAAGGACCTGCCGAGCCTGAGTCAGTTTCCAGGCAGCTATGGGCAAGCACCGCTATACTGGGCAGATATACCCACACAAGGTATAGGCCACGCTCCATATGTGCTGGGTGAGATCCTTTCGCCGCCTCCCTTGTTCACGCCCAAGCCCATCTTCTTTTACATGACCAAGCCAATGCCCATCGAGCGGCACGTGGCGCTGTGCGACTTCGTTCGGAGCATGATGCCTCCACAGCTGCATTCGCGTCTGCTCACAGTCTCGCACATTCGCAGCGAGGCTCGCTTCAACCTATACCAGGCAGCTCGCGACGCGCTGATCTCACGCATTGGGAGAGCGCAGCTCAACGAGACCTGGCTCTGGCACGGCACTTCGCGCAACACGTTGGAGTCTATCATGGCCAACGGCTTCGATCGCAACATGAACGAGCGGGGACAGTATGGCGTTGGATCCTACTTTTCAAATCAACTTGAATACTCTCTTCGTCAGGAGTACGCGAAGCCCGACGACGAAGGATCGCAATGGGTACTGCTCGTGCGTGTCCTCGTGGGTCAGTCATGCGTTGGCAAGCTGGGCATGAGGCAGCCTGACAAGAAGCCTGGCGGAGGTGCGGTACTCTTTGAGAGCATGGTCGATTCGTTGCAGAAGCCGAGCATCTTTGTGCTCTCAACTGGCAGCGACAACCACGCATACCCAGAGTTTGTGCTGCGGCTAACGCGCTAAGGCTGCCCCCAACGCACATGTAGTTCAGTACGGACAATCAAAACTACTTTCTGGTTTAGTAGCTACTACGTAGTATGATAACAAAACCCGTCTTAGAGATTCCAATCCGTCGCCCTCGGGGGTCACGTACATGTAGACGGTCATGATATTCAGATCATACCGTACAGGCTCGTGTTGCCCATTTGGTGATGGTGTTGCCGCCGAGAGCCGAGTTTTTGGGCGATCCGCCGTCACAGCGCCCTCGACAAGGAAGTTTGCTAAAGCAACCCCTCGTGTTTGGGTTGTCTTGAGCAGCGGGAAGTTTACGGATTAGGCAGGTATCACTGATACTAATGTCAACTACTTCGTAATCGCCCTCGGAGCGCCCTTGCATGCCTCCCGCTCGCGTCGCCGTCATCGGCGGCGGCGTCGCGTCGTGCAGCCTCGTGTACGCCATGCGCAAGCACTTGGAGGCGAGGCAGCTGTCGCTCACGCTCTTTGAAATGGGCCGTGGGCTCGGTGGCCGCGCGGCGACGCGCCGGACGCGGGAGGTGCCCAAGCTGCGCGTCGACCACGGAGCGCCCGCCTTCGAGGTGAGGAGCGCACGCTTTGCCGACGTGTGCGAATCGCTCATGGTGAGCCAGATCCTCACGCGCTGCGTGGGCGCCTACGGCACGCTCAGAACGACGGGCGAGTTTGTGGCCGAGGCCAGTGGTCTTGCCAGCGGCGTGGTGCCGGTCCGCTACACTTGCTCCGACAGCCGTGGCATGGGCGCCCTGTGCGACGCGCTCGTGCGCGGCGGCAGCGACCCGGCGATGGGCGCGCCCGCACTCGTGGATGCGGTCTTCAACACGATGGTGGGTGCAGTGAGGCGCACGCCCGAAGGCGTCTGGTCGCTCTCGTCGAGCACGGGCGAGGTGATGAACTCCTGATTGCCACTGATGACCTCCTGATTGCCACTGATGACCTCTCGTCGAGCACGGGCGAGGTGATGAACTCCTGATTGCCACTGATGACCTCCTGATTGCCACTGATGACCTCTCGTCGAGCACGGGCGAGGTGATGAACATCTGATTGCCATCGGATGGCGCTCTGATGGCGCCCTGATGGCGCTCTGATCGCTCTCTGACTGCCCTCTGGCTGCCTTCTGACGGCAAGGGAATCTGACGGATGCGCCCTCGGGCGTCAGGAGAGTTCGATTGGATCGTCATCGGCAGAATACCCCCTAATTGCTTATCACAGCCCTAATTGCTTCCCCTCATCAGGCGTTAGGAGAGTTCGACTGGATCGTCATCGGCAGCACAGCCATCGGCCACCCTCGCTGGAGCGTCACATTCGGTGGCGAGCCTCCCCTCGGCCCTCATTAGGATGATTGCCTCCCTCATTAGGATGATTGCCTCCCTCATCAGGTGGCGAGCCTCCCCTCGTGCTTGCGGCCCGCGGCCTCGCCGATCAGGCTCTGGACGCTTCGCTCGCGCAGCTCGCGCAGCTCGCCTCGCGCCCCGTCACAGCGTGCCTGATGGCATTCGAGGTGGGTTGATGGCCTCTTGATGGCCTCCCTGATTGCTGCTGATGGCATAGCTGATTGCTACTGATGGCCTCCCTGATTGCTGCTGCTGGCATCGCTGATTGGTGACGATTGCTACTATTGGTCATGTTGTGCCTCAGGGGCCTGCGGCGGCGGCGTGGGCGCGCATGCCCTTCATGAAGCTCAAAGTGGAGGGGGACGCGACGCTCTCGCACGTGCGTGCATGCAGCGGCTCGAACCCCTCTGATGAGCTTTCTGATGAGCTTTCTGATTGCGTCTGATTGTGTCTGAGTGCGTCTGAGTGCGTCTGAGTGCGTCTGAGTGTCCGTCTGATGGCATCGGATGGCGTCTGATGGTGTCTGATTGCGTCCCTCGTCAGGTGAGCGTGCAGCGCCTCGAGCCCGCCCTAACCGTCGTCGTGCTCCATTCGACGCATGCATTCGCCACCGAGTCGGAGGCCGTCTACGGAGCCACCTCAGCCGCTGCTCGACTTGCGGGGGCCAAGACGGACGCTCTGGTGGAGGCGAGGCTCGTCGCCTCCCTCGTCGGGGCAGCCGAGGCACGCCTCACAACACCCTTGATTGCCTCCCTCATCAGGCACGCCTCGAGGACACCATTGATTGCCTCCCTCATCAGGCACGCCTCGAAAAAACCATTGATTGCCTCCCTCATCAGGCACGCCTCGAAAAAACCATTGATTGCCTCCCTCATCAGGCACGCCTCGAGGACACCATTGATTGCCTCCCTCATCAGGCACGCCTCGAGGACACCATTGATTGCCTCCCTCATCAGGCACGCCTCGAGAAAACCATTGATTGCCTCCCTCATCAGGCACGCCTCACGAACACCTTTGGAATGGCCGCCAACTTCCGATCGCCGCTGTGGGGACCTCACCTCCACAGGTGGGGCGCCGCTTTCCCCACAGCGCCGCTGCTGCCCCGCATGCATGCCTTCGTGCCGAGCGCGCGCGTGGGCTTCTGTGGGGACTTTGTGGACACGGGCGATGGGCGCGGGGGCTCCGTCGAGGGCGCCGCGCTGAGCGGCATGCAGATGGCCGATGCACTCGTCGAGGCGCTGCGCCTCGACGGAAGCGCCGCGTCGGGCGCGGACCGGTGCGACGGCGGCAAATGCGTCGTGCTGTGATCCTCGCAAAGGTGAGTGGTAGGTGCTCAAACTCCAAGGTGCTTGTACATTCTTTTGAAAAATTAATGTCGCATGTCAATTTTCATACCGTTCCGATCCAAATCGGGACCGAGCCCGCGGACCGACCCATATTTGGGTTCAAAATGTTGTACCTTTTTCTCTCTGGTGCGCTGCTGCTAGGCGTGCCGGTTTTGCCGAATGAGCCAACCACAATGGTAGCCGCTTCAGCGGCCAGGCCTTCATGCCACGACATGGCGGCGGCGGGCGACTGCACTACTAATAAGGCATATATGCTCTCACAGTGCGTTCTTGCGTGCCAGGCAGTGGCCGCGGGAGGTGCCGCAAAGCCCGCACCGACTGCGGCTGCCCGACCCGGACCGGCCGCACGGCCCACACCGGCCGCAACGGCCGCACGGCCCACCCCGGGAGCCGTGACCGCAAAGCCCGCGCCGGCGGCCGTGGCCGCAAAGCCCGCGCCGGCAGCCGTGGCCGCAAAGCCCGCGCCGGCGGCCGTGGCCGCAAAGCCCGCGCCGGCGGCCGTGGCCGCAAAGCCCGCCCCGACCGTGGCGCCGAGCACAGCAAAGGTGCTCGTCCTCGTGTCCGACCACGGCAGCGGCACGTCCGAGTTCGGGCAGGCGCTCAACACGCACCCGTGCGTGTTCGACGTCGAGACACCCTTCTCGTTCTCGAACACGCTCTGGTCCAAGAGCAAGCTCGACTTGCCGTGCGACGCGACGATGCCGCACGCAATCTTCGACGCCGACACGGGGCAGATGACGATGACGGCCAACCATCAGCTTGACAGCAAACTCATTACCCTGAGCCAGAGCAAGACCAAGCACGTGAGCCTGACGCCCGCCGAGTTCAACGGAGACGCCTCCCCGCTGTACTCGGGCCTGCGCTACAACCTCGCCGTCTACTTCGTCCGCATCCGCGACCTCGTGTGCAAGGGCGTGCCCGCGGACGTGTGCCCGCCCTCGGAGTGCACGGTCACGCTGCAGATGTTCCCGCAGTTCATCAACGCCAACACGGCGTGGCAGGAGATGAAGGAAGACGAGCCGTCCGCCTGCACGGCGGCGCGCAACGACAAGGTACGCACACTCGACTCGGAACCCACTCAAGCGCCCACACCGGCGCGCGCATGCACGCGCTCAGCACGGCGCCCCGCCTCTCCCGCGTCCACAGGCGCTTCCCGAGTGGAAGAAGGCCCTCGAGGAGATGGCGAACCATCCCAAGGTTGCGATGGTCAAGGTCGCCCGCAACGAGCTCGACAGGCAGTTCTCCGTCTTCAACCGGTTCAGCCCGCCGGGCACCAAGTTCGACTGCACTTTCGTCCGTAAGCCCGGCGAGGTGAGGCATCGCGCTTGATGGGCCTCCAATGACCCCCTGATGGCCTCTAATGACCCTCTGATGGCCTTTTCATTGGCCTCTGATGGCCCTCTGACGGCCCTCTGGGCCTCTGATGGGCCGACCTCATTCTGAGCTCGCTCGGTGTGCGCAGTTCTTGACCGCGACATCGACCTTCTTTTCCAACGTGACCGCGCCGGCTAAGATCGTGCCCAAGGCAAGCACGCAGGCCGAGACGATCCAGATCGAGAATTGCTGGAAGGGTATGCTGCGTGCATCTGAGTGCATCTGAGTGCATTTGAGTGCCTCTTATGGCCTCTGAGTCCACTCTGAGTCCAATCTGAGTCCAATCTGAGTCCAATCTGCTTCCAATCTGAGTCCAATCTGAGTCCAATCTTCTTTCAATCTGCTGAGGGCCTCCGCTTGCCTCTCTGTCATTGAATGATTGTCATCAGATGAGGTGGGTGCTGAGAAGTGCCTCGGCGACGCTCTGGCCCTCGTCGGTCTCACTACCGAGCCAATGGAAGGCAAGGGAGTGGCCCTCATCGCCACCGGCAAGGGCATCTCGCGCTTCTTTGGATCGGACGCTTCCCATGAGGTGACGAATCTGATTGGCCCCTGATGTGACGAATCTGATTGGCCCCTGATGTGACGAATCTGATTGGCCCCTGATGTGACGAATCTGATGGGCCCCTGATGTGACGAATCCGATTGGCCCCTGATTTGACGAATCTGATTGGCCCCTGATGATGGCCCCTGATGATGGCACGATCTCGTTCGTATCTTGCTCCTCTGCTCGCTGAACGCCCGATGAGCGATGTCGAGGAATTGCCTCCTTCATCAGACGACGACCCCCGACGCACAGGTGACGCATCCGGATGCGGACGGCAGCCCCATTCGGCCCTGCCAGCTCACCGGCACGTGCCCCAAGTCCACCGAGAAGGACGCGCCCACCGGTCTCGGAGGGGTCGGGCCGGCGAAGCTCACCGTCCCCGCCCCCGCCGCCAAGCCGGTCGCCAAGCCGGTCGCCAAGCCGGCGGCGAAGAAGGCGCCCCTGGCGCTCGCGTCGGAAGGCGACGAGGCGGAGACGGCGCCCGAGACGGCGCCTGAGCACAAGGGCATGGTCTCGTCCATGTCGCAGCACATGGGCAAGTCCATTGCGTACACGGGCAAGGGATGCCGCGCCGACCCGAATGGCGTCTTTGTGATCCAGGCGAATGGCGAGACCCAATTCATTCGGGCAAACGAGCAGGTGATTGCCAATGATGACCTCCTGATTGCAACTGATGACCTCCTGATTGCCACTGATGACCTCCCATCGTCTCGATCACCTCTCGATTGTCACTGATGACCTCCTGATTGCCTCTGATGACCTCCTGATTGCAACTGATGACCTCCCATCCTCTCGATCACCTCTCGATTGTCACTGATGACCTCCTGATTGCCTCTGATGACCTCCTGATTGCCATTGATGACCTCCCATCCTCTCGATCATCCTTCGAGCCCAGGCTATGCATGGGCCCAACAAGCCGAACACGGCCAAGAAGGCGCTCGACCTCGACGAGATCGACCTGAAGCTGCACAACTGCGCGGACTGCGAGAAGAAGGGGAAGATGGAGCTGCGGAATACCGAGTCAGCCGCCGCGCGCGACCGTCGGTGGAATCAGTTCCTTGGCGAGAACAACAACGACGACAAGCCCATCTCGCTCTCGGCGGTGGTCGACCCGGCGGTCGTCGTCGCAAGCAGCGTCGGCGAGCCCGTCGCCCTCGCTCCGAGCGTCGTGCCGAGCGCGCCCATCGCTCCGAGCGTCGTGCCGAGCGAGCCCATCGCTCCGAGCGTCGTGCCGAGCGCGGTCAAGAAGGTCAAGACCGAGGAGGAGTACATCGCGGCGAGCTCGAACGCAGAGGCGACGCGCCGTGCCTTCGCGGAGCACGAGGAGGCCCTCCGAATGGTGGGCGTCATCAACAAGGGCTGTAAGAAAGGAAAGATCTGGATCTGCAAGGGGGAGCCCGCGGAGGCTCTCCGAATGGCGGGCGTCCTCAACCGGATGCTGTCCTAGGCGAGATCGAATCTGCGAGAGCGCAGCGAGATGAGCGCCGAGATGTTCTCTCGACCGAGTGATGAGCCGCATATCCTCGCCAACGACTAATTAAACCACTAATTAGGGATGAGCCGCTCGCCAACGACTAGACGCCGAAATCTCGTACGATCTCGTACGGGAGAATGGACGATCTCGTATACGAGATGCCATCTGGATACCGTGAGGCATGGAGAGTGGAAGGAGAGTGGAGCTCTGTGAATGAGGGACAGAGGGAGGCGACCTGTGAGCCAGCGGCGTGCGGCCTCGGCCCTCGCTCGCTCACGCTCGCTTACACCCGACAGTACTGCCACAGACCATAGTGCAACCGTGAATGCATGAAAGACGAGTGAAGAATGGAGAACGTGTAGGGGCTTCAATGCTAGGGGGGGCGGAATTCTGCAGTGGCCAGTGCGATCAGGGCCTCGACGAGCCGGTTGGCATCGGCATGGCGTTGGGTTAGCGTTGGGTGCCGTCCGGACGGGCTCGGGTGCGCTCTGTAGGGGTCGAGTAGGTGGGATTACGATGTGATTTCAAGTGGGAATCGCACGATCGGGTGTCCACTGTCCTCGTGTTTTCGCGGCATAAATTATTGCGACCTTTAAAAGTCAAAAACTGTCCAAGTACATCCGATCGTCGCGTCGCATGAATTGCATGATGCATCGGTCGAGGGGCCTTCAGAAGTTTCCAAGTCGTAGACAAGTTCCGGCAAAGATTCGTCAATAAAGAATCGACTTTCCGTTTCCATAGAAGAATTTGCGTTTTGCGTTTTTCTTCGAGGCGCTGCATCCACGCGACCATCAGTCTGCCCGCGACGGCGACGATGCGATCGGAAGGCTGGTCCTCAGGCGACGAGCGACCAACGGCCGGCTTCAGCCTCTTTTCCACGGCAAATTGGCATCAAGGCTACTGTGGCACGACAGATTTCGGCGGCCGCTGTGAGTCGGACCCGAACGGCGCATGGCGGCTGTCTGACGCATCCAGTGCCAATTGGAGCGTGGCAGAGGACACGTGTGCACGGCTGTGCCAGTCCTGCCGGAGATGCATGTACATTTCAGTCAGCCTTGAGCACCATGACTGCTCCTGGTTTGCAGACTGTGATCTCCATGCGCTGGAGAGTTCGGTCACCGGCTTCCGCTCACGCTATCAAGGAGCTTCCTGGAAACTGCCTTACAGCTTAGCGCACGGCCAGTGATCGGCACCAAAGCGTGCCATGAGGATCGCCGAGACCAGCCACTGTCCTTCGTCCATGTGGCTTGATCGTCTGACCCCGCTGCTCGCGCATCCGAGTCAGCCGTTCACCTTTGTGAATGTCGGCGCCAACAAGGGCTTCGGCATCGCCTCCATCGTTGGCAGGTTTGGCAATGCGACGTTCAGCCCACAAGACTGGTACCATTCGATGCCCGAGTACCTCTACTGATGGCCACTGAGTACTTCTTGATTACATATGATTGCGTCCCTTATCAGGTACAACTCGATGCCCGAATACCTCGCCGCTCACAATGTGACGAACTGTGCGGCATGTGCTGCGCGTGCCGCGACCGCATCGGGGTGCGTGGCATGAGCGCCCGCGTAGTGGTGCATGCAATTGAGCTGATGAGGCCCAACGTCGCGTGGCTATCCTGGGCCTTGGCGCGCTTTGGCGTGCCAGCCTACCTGGTGCATGCTGCGGCGAGTAACGTCAGTGGCACTGTGCTCGTTCCTGTGAGTGACGAGGTAGCGGGGATGGGGGCAGAGGCGAACATGGTCTTAGGACAAGTGGCCCAGCCCTCGCCCCCTGTGGGAGAAATCCCCGCTGTGGGAACATTACGGAGGCATGCACGGAGGGTCCCTCAGGCATCCAGCGTGCGGATCTGGTCTCCATCGACACCGAGGGGCACGACGGCGTCGCCATCGAGAGCCTGATGGACGTGCTTCGTACTCGCTCGGTGCGCGTACTCGAGTTCGAGTACCACGGGGTCGGTATGTGGAATATGGGCTCCCTTGCTGCGACCATCGAGGGGCTCCATCAGGTGAGAGACACGCGTCCTTCTTTCACTGGTTGCAATCACTGAAAAGGCACCTCTGATTGCCACTGATTGCGATGCATGCAGGTGAGTTACACGTGCTTCTGGCAAGGCAATTTCGGCTGCCTGGCGCCCCTGTCGCCGCCGTGCTGGAGAGCGGAGTTTGAGATCCGCCGATGGTCCAATGTGGTCTGCGCTGCCGAGCAGGCACTGGCGTCCGAACTCATGAAGATTGCTGCCGAATGCGAGATCTCGATCTCGAAAAAGGAGATCCAGATCTCGAAAAAGCACGGCATGACGCACCCGCTCGAGAGTCGCCGGCCAGCCGATCTGATCTGCTAATTAATATTACAGATCAGACAATGACCGGACGCACCCACTTTACGAGACTCCTCCTCTACTCCTCCGCCCACCCACGTACCCACCCCGATCTTTCGAGTATTCTACTGCCAGTATTCGTACTTGTAAATTCTTAGGCACTTACAATTCTCTTCTCCATTATCCCATTATAAACACCATTGGAAACCATTGGACTCTAATAGGACTCACGTGTAGCCGCATGCCGCATCGCGTGGGTACTGTCAAAGATTCTGAGGGCTGTGAATATGTGTGAACTTAGGGATTTTCCTCGAAGTTGCCCATTTCTCGCGTCCGTGCTCCCCAAGTTGTCCGCGAAGGAGACGCCGCGCGCCGCACGAAATGCGAGCTGAAGGCTTGTCCTCAGGCGACGAGCGACCGACGGCCGGCTTCAGCCTCTTTTTCACGAATGCCAGCAGCCTCATGAGCAAATCCGTCCGGCGGCGCCTGGAGCCCGACGACCTGCTCGCGAGTCCGGATGAGCACGTCGACATCAGCGCGCAGTTCGAGGCGCTGTGGCAAAAGGAGCAGGCGCGTGCGGAGGCGGACAAGGCCGCGCACGCGGCCAACCCGCCCAAGCCGCCAAAGAAGGGCAAGAAGCCCAAAGGGCCCAGGCCGGCGAACATCCGGGCCGCGATCCTCCCGCTCATCAAATCGCTCTGGCTCCCGGCGGCGGTGCTCTTCCTCCTGCAGGGGCTGCTCGGCTTCGTCGGGCCGATCATTATCGGGCAGATGACGAGTATGATCGAGACGGTCGAGACGTGCGCGCGCGCCGAGAGCACGCGGCTCACCAACGTGACGCCCGAGTTTGTCAACTCGATCCCGGAGGCGTGCCGTTTCCCATACGTGTACTGGGGCTACTCTCTCGCGGCGATCCTGGTGGTGGCGAAGCTGTTCGAGTCGCTCTTCCTGACGCACTCGCAGTACCTCATGATGCGCATTGCCCTGCGGGCTCGCTCCGTCCTCATCGGCCAGATCTATCGCAAGTGCCTGCGCCTCGCCGGCATTGGCGACTCGAACACGGGCCAGATCCAGAATCTGATGGCGAACGACGCGCAGTTCTTCGTGATGCTGGCGCCCATGTTCAACTCGGTCTGGCTCGCGCCACTCCAGATCATCATCACCTTCATCTGGCTCGGACTCCTCATCGGGCCCGCCTTCCTCGCGGGGCTCGGCGTGATGTTTATCACGGTCAGTGCCTCTCGGATTGCATGCTGATTGCCTCCCTCATTTGGACCCGCCCACCTCGCGGGCACTGCAATGGCCTCTCTCTCTCTGAGCGACCCTTCCCAGGGCCCGTCATTCATACCCATCGCCCCTCCCCAGGGCAGCACACCTGTGCCGTCGTCCTCGCCACCTGCAGGCCCCGAGCATGCCCCTAATTACCCTAATTGCCTGAATAATTGTGCCTGAATAATTGTGCCTGAATAATTGCCTGGATGGTCCCAATGCTCCCACTTGCCCTCATTGCATGCCCCTCATTGCATGCAGGTCCCGATCATGGCCAAGGTCGCCATGCTCTTCTTCTCGCTGCGCAAGGAGCAGCTCAAGTTCACAGATGAGCGTGTGAAGCTCATCAACGAGCTCGTGCAGGGCATCCGTGTCATCAAGATGTGTGCATGGGAGACGGCCATGCAGAAGCGCATTGACGCGGTACGCACGCACGCACGACGCACGCACGACGCACGTGCGCGCGCCGCGTCGCATGACAAGGAGCTTGACAAGGAGCTTGACAAGGAGCTTGACAAGGAGCTTGCCGTCATCCGTCCCTGATCGCCTCCCTGATTGCGCCTGATTGCGCGACGCAGGTGCGCGAGAAAGAGCTTGCCATCATCCGTCGCACTAGGATGGTTTCGTCCATGATGTCGTCCGTGATGCTGATCCAGCCGCTCGCTGTGACCGTGGCAACCTTCATGGTCTACGGCGCGACCGGCAACGAGCTCACGGCCTCGATCATCCTACCGGCCCTCTCGCTGCTAGGCATGCTGCGCTTCCCTCTCGCCTTCTTCCCGATGCTCCTCGCTCAGCTGGCCAATCTCATGGTGCGTGCCGCTTGATGGCCTCTTGATTGCCTCTTCATGGCATCTTGATTGCCTCTTGATGGCCTCCTCTGATTGCCTCCTCTTGATGGCCTCTAAGTGCCCGCTCAGATTGGTGGCCTCATCAGTCATGAATGCGCTCGGATTTGGTGGCCTCCTGATTGGTGGCCTCATCAGTCATTAATGCGCTCGGATTTGGTGGCCTCCTCAGGTGTCTCTCGAGCGCATTACCAAGTTCCTTGTCAACCCCGAGCTGCCGCCAGAGACCCTGGAACGCGGAGAGCGGGCCGCTGCCGCCGCCGCCGCCGCCGCCGATAAGGACGACGGGAGCGTCGGCGCCCAAGACGGCGCCCAGTTCGGCGCCAAGGGGCGCGGCGGCGGCGCACTGCTGATGCTCAGCATCGTCGAGCCACACGAGGAGGTGCCTGAGACACCCACGATTGCAGAGGCAATCATCTCCGCGCGCGAAGGGACGCATCTCGAGAGCAATCTCGCGAGCCATGGCGAGGTGGGCGATGGCGCGCCCATCCCTAATAAGGAAGCCGAGCTCAATCTCAACAAGGAAGTGGACTTGGAAGCGGCAACACTCCCGGATAAGGAAGCGTCAAGAAGCCATTCACCAAACGCTGCCACCGCCGGCAAGGCGCCCGCGACGGCGCCACCACCCTTGGCGGCCCACCTGGCGGCAAGGGTGCAGGGGTCGTTCCGTTGGCAGCCTCCCGAGGTACCGATCTCGGGCTTGATTGCATGCTGATTGCCTCCCTCATCAGGGGGTCGTTCCGTTGGCAGCCTCCCGAGGTACCGATCTCGTACCGATCTCGGGCTCGAGTGTCGCTGCATGCAAGTGCTCACCACGACGCCCTCTCGCCTCTCCCCACAGGTGCCGATCTCGGGCAAAGGCAAGGGCAAAGGCGGGAGCGCCAAGACCAAAGGCGGGCGCGGGAAGGGCGCCGTCTTGGGCGCGGGCGCCGCCGAGGAGGCGCCCAACAAGGGGGGCGGCGCTCCCGCGGAGGGAAGGGCCAAGGGGGGGCGGGGTCGGGGGTGGTTTGGCAAGGCGGCGCCCGAGCCGGCGCCCAAGACGGCGCCGGATTCGTCCAGTGCCGAGGAGGCCCCTTCATCGCCTGCCGCCGCACCTCCCCCCACCGCACCCTCGCCCCACGCCGTGTCCGCCCCCGCCGCCCCGCCCCCCACCGCGCCAACTCTGCGCGACCTGGACCTCGAGTTCGTCCAAGGGCAGCTCACGATGATTGCGGGCTCGGTCGGCTCAGGCAAATCCTCACTGCTCTCCGCGCTGCTCGGCGAGGTGCCCGCCACGACGCCCGGCAGCTATGTGCAGCTGCAGGGGCGTGTCGGTTACTTTGCGCAGACCGCGTTCATTCTGAACGAGACGGTGCGCGGCAACATTCTTCTGGGCGCGCCGATGGACGAACGCCGTTACCAGCAGGTGCTCTTTGCATGCGCGCTGCTCCCCGATCTCAAGCATCTCCCGGGCGGAGATATGACCGAGATTGGCGAAAAGGGCATCAACCTGTCCGGAGGCCAAAAGGCGCGTGTCGCGCTCGCACGGGCCTGCTACGCGCACTCGGACGTACTGCTCCTCGACGACCCTCTATCCGCCGTCGATGCGCACGTGGGCAAGCACATCTTCAAGCATGTACGTCTCTTTGCCACTGATGGCCTCTGATGGCCTCTGAGTGCCTCTGATGGCCTCTGAGTGCCTCTGATGGCCACTGATGGCCTCTGATGGCCTCTGAGTGCCTCTGATGGCCTCTGATGGCCTCTGAGTGCCTCTGATGGCCGCTGTTTCCACCGATGGCCACTGATTGCCGCTGATGGCCTCTGATGACAACTTTGAGTGCCTCCCTCATCAGGTGCTTAGCTCTCGGGGGCTGCTCGGGCGCGCCACGCGTGTCCTCGTGACACATCAGACGCAGTACTTGGCCCATGCCGACCACATCGTGCTCATGGACACGGGGAACGTGGTGGCGCAAGGCGGGTACGAGACGCTCAACGGCCCCCCCGATCGCCCCCCCGATCGCCCCCCCCATCGCCCCCCCCCATCGCCCCTCGATCGCCCCCTGATCGCCCTGCACCACATGTTTCCCCCCCCCCCCCCCCCCCCCCCCCCCCCCCCCCCCCCCCCCCCCCCCCCCCCCCCCCACCTCCTTCCCCTCCTCCCCAGCCGCTCGTACTCTCGTTTGTCTTTGATAACAGTGAAGTT
>Ga0180440_101319_pt1 | contig 15505 bp, 5 predicted proteins | sample ChrtobMetaP5_4mM_FD_119745 | JGI IMG/M metagenome (GOLD analysis project Ga0180440, IMG submission 119745) | Chrysochromulina tobin associated microbial communities from unialgal haptophyte culture, Washington, USA - P5_4mM MetaG | ecosystem: Host-associated > Algae > Haptophytes > Unclassified ... | reverse complement strand
GGATCAGTGCAGAGCCTCGCCCTCGGTGGCTCGGTGCTGGTGAGCGGCGGAAGCGACGACAGGACGATCAAGGTCTGGTCGCTCCTCGAAGACGTCGACGCGAGCGAGTGCGCCACGCTCGACGAGCACCCTGACCATGTGAGGAGCGTGGCCATCTCGCCGTCGGGCGGATTTATCGCGAGCGTGATCAATGGCTTTCATGGCAAGCTCTTCGTGTGGAGGCCGCGAGAGCAACGACACCAGGAAAGACTTTGTATGCCGCCATCGATACAAAGTCTTTCCACAAGGCGAGCACCCATCAAGATTCGTCGATACATAGGCTGATCGTCCCGCTACCATCCTGCGAAGCAACGTACGACGACCTCTTCTCAATAGCGGGGTCACAAATCAGCTGGATCTCAGCAACATGTAAGCAACATGGCCCCCGCTCCATAGAAGGCGAGGTAGAGGAAGAGAGTGGCATGTAGCGCACGGCATGATTTCGGCGCGAGCCATTCTGCACATGGGCGGGGAGGTTCCGGGCAGGTGAAGGGGCGGGGCCGAAACCACGGGAGTATAGTTTGCGAGTGGTGAGTGGAAAGGCCTTTCCCATGCTTGGTGATCCACTTTGTTTCACACGGTCCGAGGCCGTGTCACGCGGGGCATATTTATGTATACATATTGTCGCCGATCGGCCACGCCTGCACACACACAATCATCCATGTCGTGTTGATGTTCTTGCATAGCGAGTACTTCCAAGCCGGTAGCGGTACCGCTGTGGGCGAGTTGCGACGACCCGACGTGACGGAACGTGCTGGCTCGTTTATCGTTAGTTTTGTGAGTCGTGGGACACAACAGAAGAGAGAAGTGTGGTGTGTGCGTGTTGACAGAATATATTCTTCGATACTATATTTCCCGCAAACAGCCTACATGCACGCAGCATACTGATCGTAATTCGAAACGGTATTCATGCTGGGGTATCCAGAGCAGATCCAGAGGTAGTGTCCGACCCACATCGATCAATACTATATACTTCATCGACGATCGAGGAGCTCTCGTCTGAAGGCTGGGTCTCCAACATGCTGAGCTGTCTGCTGTCAGCAGTACCTCGTCACGTCGTGCCCGACACCACGCGATGTCGGGTCGCACGTCTCCGAGAGAGTGGTTACATGCCAAAGTGGTTACAAGCCAAAGTGGTTACATGCCAAAGTGGTTGCAAGCCAAAGTGGTTACATGCCAAAGTGGTTACATGCCAAAGTGGTTGCAAGCCAAAGTGGTTACAAGCCAAAGTGGTTACATGCCAAAGTGGTTGCAAGCCAAAGTGGTTACATGCCAAAGTGGTTGCAAGCCAAAGTGGTTACATGCCAAAGTGGTTGCAAGCCAAAGTGGTTACAAGCCAAAGAGGCTACATGCCAAAGTCGGTATGCAAATCCCGTACGGCGCTATCGACGCGTACCTGGGCAGTCCCCTCCTTGGACAAGCGTTGAGCGCGCGTCAGATCGGCGACTTCTTGGCAAGAGCGCTCGTCGGGCTCCTCATCGTCGCCCCCGTCATCGAGCACCCTCGTGTCAATCACGCCGTCCTCGAGGAGGCCGATCGCAAAGGAGCGCGGCATCGGCTTCGAGCGCTTGAGAGGCGAGTCGGGCTGCTCGAGCACGACGCGTTCAAAAGGCTCCGGCTCAAAAGTTGGGATGGAGGCGGCGAAGAAGCCGCCAGGGCCGCCGGGGGGGCGCCGCACGGCCTCCTCCTCCTGTGCAGCCGCGCGCGCCGCAGCCGCCTCGACGGCGGCTCGTCGGAGCTCCTCGCTCTCGTCCTGTTCACGCGCCAGAGCTTCATTGACGCGGCGCCGCACGAGCGCCTCGTATTCGTGCTCCACTCTCTGGATCGTATCCAAGTCGGTGAGATCGAGCAGCTCGTCGTCGGAGTCGCGTCGTGGCGAGCGCTTACCCTGCAGGCTGAGGGCCGAGGACGTCGGAGGCGGCGTCGTGCCTTGCTTGATGCGCCGCTTGCTCGCACGCACCGAGGAACCGTGGCTGCGCGCAGTGTAATCGTCCCACGGGCGCCTGGCGCCGCTGGGTGTCGAAGGTGTCATGGCGGACGTGTCGCTTTCGCCCAGCACGGCGCTGGCCAACTCTGCGCCCTCGTCGAGGTGTGAATTCACAGTCAACTGGGCGCGCTCGTCGCCTTCGGCGTCCTCGACAGGAATCCGTTTCGGGCGTCGCCTTTGGGCAGCGCCTTCGCCCTCCACCTCGTCCTCTGTCTCCTCGCCCTCATCCTCGGGCTCGCGCCCATCCTTTCGCTCCTCGCCGCCGCCACGCGAGCCTCGGCCATCCCGCCGCCCCGCCGCATCGTGGGTCGATTCGGTCTTGGACCGCTGGCCCAGGCCGGTGGCACCTTGGGGAGACTCCCCGGCCGCCTCCGCCGCCTCCGCCGCTTCCGCCGCGTTGCCTGCGACGGAGCCAGCTCGCGACGCACGGCCTCGTTCAAGCGCTTGAATCTTGGTCACTGCCGCCTCTCTCTCCGCTTCAACCCACCGCGGGTTACTCAACGTGCTCGACGGCGCACTGACCCATCCAGCGGAGCCATCTGCCAACGTCTCCGCATCGCCATCCGAGATCTCTGCGCCCGAGGTGCTCGCGTCGGTCGGCGGGCGCGTGGCGCCGAGGCCCGAGGTGCTCGCGTCGCCAGAGCCGTCCTCAGCGGTGCCGACGAGGCCGTCGGTTGCGAGGGAGGGTGGGCCCAATGTATCCCCAGCGCTCGAGTCACCGCCCACGCTGCGAGATCTCGGGCGGGAGCTCGCCTCACGGCGCACGTCGGTGGCGATCAGGTCACCCTCAATCTCGCCCTCAATCTCGCCCTCAATCTCGCCCAGGATCGTGCGTAACTCCTCGGGCTCGAGCGCCGTCCCGGGCGCATGCGCCGTCTCGGGCGCCTGCTCCTCGAGCGGCTGTCCGGGCGGCTGCGCACGCGACGCCTTCAGCTCCCTGCGTTCCTCGTCGGACAGCACGCCCGCTGCCGCCTTGCGCTCAAGCTCGGCGAGGCGCGCCTCGACTGCCGCCGCCTTGATCTCAACCGCCGCAGCTTCGAGCTCCACCGAGCCAACTTCCACAGCGCCCAAGGCCACAAAGGCACTCGGCCTCGGAGGAGGGGCGAGAGGCTCTGAGCCCAGTGGCTCGGCACCCGACGGTGGGCCGGGGCCCAAGGCAGACCCCACCACCCTAGGGCGAGCCGCCAGTCCATCCGGGAGCTCCTCGATCAGCTCGATCGGCTCATTGGAGACGCGCAGACTGCCGGCACGGTACTGGGCGAGCGTCTGCTGCGCCACCTTCTCACGTTCCTTCCTCGCCGCCTCCTCGTTTGCCAGCCGGCGCGCCTCATCGACCTCCTCCAGAGCGAGCCGCTCCTCCTCCAGCCTCTCCAAGTCCAAGTCGCTCGCCGCCCTCTGCGCGATGGCCGCCTTCTTGGCCACCTCGGCCTCCACCTTGGCAGCCGCGGCGGCCTCCTCCTCCTCGGTCGCCTTGTACGCCAGCAAGCCCGCACGCGCCGCCTCGGCCGCCTCCGCCGCCTGCTGCATCGCGAGCTCTGCCCGGGCGCGCTCCACCTCGCGCTCCACCTCGCGTGCCTCGTCTGCCCGTCGCTTCGCCTCGGCCTCCCGCGCCATTTGCGCCGTGCGTGCCTCGGCGGCCCGCGCCTCGGCGGCCAGCCTCTTGGCCTCAGCCTCGGCCTCAGCCTCGGCCTTCGCCTTAACCACCGCCGCCTCTGCCTCTGCCTCGGTCGTGCTCTCAGAGAGCGGCGAGAGAGGCGTCCTACCCGCCGCACGCTCGCGTGCAATCGCCTCGCGCGCCTCACGCCCGGCGATGCGCTGCGCCTCCGCCCTAAGCAAGGCCGCTTCGCGCGCCGCCGCGGCCGCCGCGATCGCCTCCTTGCGCTCCGCCTCGAGCGCCGTCTCGGGCTTCTCGGCGGCGGACTGCGAACGACCGGTAGGCGAGTCGGAACGCACCCGCGGTGAGGTGCCCGAGACGGCGCTCGGCGAGGCCGCCCCCGCAGAGGAGGGTCGGTGGGGCTGCTCGCGCGCCGTGCTGGGCTTGCGGTAGATGCTCTGGCCGAGCTGCTGGTAGTCCGGCGGCGGGGTGACGGGCGGCACGAGCTCCGCCCACAGAGGCCCGTCGAGCCCGGCCGCGCGCAGCCCAGGCGCCGACATCGGCCCTCTGGATAGGTACGTGGCGGCTGCGCTCGACCCGTCGGCGCTCATCGGCATGGGCAGCTCCAAGCGCGCGTAAGGGTCTGCCGACTCGGCGGTCGGTGGACGGGTCTGCAGGGGGAGAGCGGGCCGATCCCAAGCTGCCTGCGCGGGCGAGTCCGTCAAGGGGTCGCGTGGGCGCAACGGCCGACCCGTGGACACGGGCCGATCGGCATGTGCCTTACGGTCGGCGGACGTGGCCTTGCGACGCTGCCCCTTGGGAAGAATCTGCTGCGCGAGCGCGTTGATGAGCGCCTCAGGCAACCCTTCGGCGCCCATGATGGCATCCTCCAAGCACCCCTGTGCCGCGTGTGCGATCGCGTGCGCGCGGTCGGCCGCGACGGCCTCAGCAAGCCTTCGCTCCTTCAGGGCCACGTGCTCGAGCTGCCGCCTGTACATCCGCTCTTGGGGCGTCGGTGCCGCCTGGCGCCGCCACTCAAAGATGGCTTGATGGCGCGCCACATCGGCAGCCAGCCGGTTCGTGCGTGATGCCTCGTCCTCTTTGGTCGTGCGCGGGGGCGACTCGCCAGCCTGCGCATTCACATTCACATTCACAGCCCTCGCAGCCAGGCCGAGGGCGCCAGTCTCGGGCGTGTTCATGCGCGGTGGCGAGGCAAGGCCAACAGAGGACGGGCGGCTCGGAAGGACAACGCCGGTGAGCTCGAACGTGCCCGAGCTCGGTCGCGCCTTCGTGAGCGAGCTGCTGCTGCTGCTGCCGCCGCGCGCCTCGCCCGACTCCTTGGGCTGGGTCTTCAGCAGTCCCTCCTCCCCGTCGCGGAACGCTTTGCGTCCGCTGGCGCGTCTCTCCAGGAACGGGCTCTGTCCCCCAGTTGACGACAGGGGCCGGCTTGGCATCGATGGCGCCGGCGCCGGCGGGGCAGCGACCATTGGCGCCGCCTCCACTTCCGCGCGCGTACCCATACCCTTCGGCAGCTTCAGGTTGAATGGGTGGGTGCTCGGGCCGCTGTCGAGGAGGGCGATGAAGGCAGCTGTGTCGATCAACGATCCCTCGGAGAGCACAGGCGGTCGCAACGGCGGCGGCGAGGGCGGCTTCGGCGGCGAGGGCGGCTTCGTTGGCGAGGGCGGCTTCATCGGCGCGGCCGCGCGCGGGGCGCGGGGTGGCGTCTGCGGTCGCGGGTAAGCGATGCCTTTCTCCACGGACCAGCCTTCAGAAGGCTTCGACGGCTCGAATGGTGGCTTGGAAGACGAACGGGCGGCCGCCTTCGCGGGCGAGCCATCAGGCGCTGCGTCGGGCGCTGTGCGCGGTCGGCTGCCACCCTGCGTCGGCGGCCGCGTCGGGCCCGCAATGGCGGCGGCATCAAAGGAGACTCCGAACTCTCGCCCCTCGTCCCTCGTGGCAGTACAAGAGGACGGTGGCGTGGGGCCCGTCTTAAGCGGAAGCTTGGGCGTCAGTGAAGAGAGCGCATCGTCCGCCTCGGCGTCGCGCTTGTCGGCTTCCAACCCGTCGAGGTCGGCGCGCGCGCGCTTTGGCGACGAGTGTGGCTTCTCCGCGTGCGGAAGGGCAGCTTCGACCAGAATGGAGCTGCCCGAAACGCCCACCTTGATGCCCGCGTAGCCCTGGCGCACGAGCTGCTCACGCACCGCATTGGCCAGCTCCACCTCCTTAGCGCCCTCCGGGAGGTCGTGCAGCTCGATGCTGGTCCCCACGATGAACGGAAGGGTGGTGCCCCCCGGCAGCGCTTCCCCTTTCTGCAAGGGCTCGAGCATCCGAGGCAGGCCGACGAGCGACGCCACGAGCGACCGATTGGCGAGGCCGTTGGCGCAGAGCAGGCCGTCCTTGATCTCCACCTCGACCTCCGTGTAGCCCTGCTCCTCGAGCCGCCCCTTGACGAGACGCGGCAGCTGCGTGAGGAAGCACGCGCGCGCGCCGACCGAGACAGCCTCCCCCGTGTGGAAGATGATCGCTGAGTCGGCGGCCACCACGAAATCGGACGGATCGGTCGCGGGCGTCTGTGGCCTGCCACTCTTGGCGTCCGAGGCGACAAAGCTGCTCACGATCGCACGGAGCGCGACGGGCGTGCGTCCGGTGGCACGCACCGTCTCTCCCACGACGGAGCACTGGACGGACGAGTACCCCATCAGCGAGAGCTTGCGTGAGACGATGTTGGGCAGCGCACCGAGCGGAACCGGCTCGGGACCAAGCGCGACCGAGGTGGTCTGGCTCAGCGTGAGCAGGCTGTCGGGCAGCAGGACAGGCTCGGGAGGAGGTAGCGGGTCCAATGTAGCGGTGCTGCCGAGCGGGCGCGGCGGCGAGGGGTGCGACATGTCCATGGGCCGAGGCAGGTGCGCCGCCAGGTCCACGTTCGAGCGCCCGGTCGCGCTGAGCATGCCGTCGTCGCCGATGGCGCACTGCACGTCCGAATAGCCGACCTGCTCGAGCGATGAGGCCACGACGGCGCGCAACTGGTCGAATGGCACTGGCTCGCTGCCCAGCTCGACCACCTCGCCGCTCTCAAAGACCACCGCGCTGCCCGCCGCCACCAAGCCCGCCGCGCCATCCACCGCGCCATGCACCGCGCCTGGCGATGCTGGCGACAAGGGCGGCACTGGCGATCCAGATCGGGAGCGGGGGGGTAGCAGCTCGGCCTTGAGCTGCGCCACCGGAGATTTGGCCGAGATTTTGAGCGTGTCGCCCACGAGGGTGGCCTCCACGTGCACGTAGCCCGCCTGCACCAGACGCTGCTTCACCACCGGGGCGAGCTGCGAAAAGGGCAGCGGCGACGAGCCAATGTCGATCGAGACGCCCGACTCGAGCAGAAGCGGCGTCGGTCGCGTTGTCGTGAGCAGGAGCGGCGAGTTGGGTGCTGTGGGCGCCCGGTTGGCCACCATGCGGACTGCGCCGGCGGGTAGCGGCGGCGCGCGCTCTGACGCTGGCACCAGCGGCGACGAGCTCGCAAACCCAGGCAGCACTCCCTGCTTGCGCGCACTCGGGATGCTGCGGAAGCTGCCCGGCGTGAGGGGTGCTACCAGCGCCGGCAGCGCCGCGACCAGACGGTCGTCCTCGCTCACCACCGGCGGCGGCCGCGTGTCGATGACCAACTCCGACTCTTGTTTCGGAAGGGCCGCGGGCGTCATCATGCGTGGCGGCGTCTCGACCGGAGTCCTCAACCTCGAGGTCTTGTACTGGCTGGGAGGTCGAGACAGTGCAGCCGCCGGCGACGGCGAGAGCGCGCTTGGCCCGTCGAGGAGCCGATCTCGAAGCAGTCGAGGTTCGTCGACGGCGGTGGGCGCGCGTGAGCCGACGGCCCCGGGCGTCTGCAGGCGGCTGCCCTGCAAGGACGACATTTTGGAGGCCGAGGGCGAGAAGGCCACGTTCATTCCGTCCACACTGTGGACCACGTCGATCGTGGGCGCGGGCGCGGGAGCGGGCTCGACAGAACTCATGGCGTCGGAGAGCTTGGACTGCCGGTTGCGTGCGGCGGGCGTGCCCGGCGCCGGGGTGATCACCAGCGCCCCCACTACTGCAAGCTCCGGAGGCTCCGGGATCTCTCGAGTGGTCTTCTTGTTGTTCGTCTTCTTCATCGGCGGAAGTGACGACGACGCTGAGAGCGCGCTGCCACCGACGGCGCTCGAAACGGCGCGGGCGCTTTGAGCATTGTCGATGCCGACAGCCGGCGCAGCCGAGCTCGCCGTCGACGGCGGCACAGCAGTGAGGCTCACGCACCGTGCAGCATCCTTGGCGGCCGAACTCGGACGCGAGAAGGGCACAGTGATAGGCGACGAGGCCGGGGCGACGAGCCCGGGCGGCGGTTTCGACGACGGGACCGACTCTGTGGGCGAGCCCGTCTGCCTTGCGGCCAAACGGCTCCCCGGCCGGCTGCCTGGCCTGCTGTCGCGCTTGCCCTCGAGGATGGCCTCGAGCTCGGCACTCTCGTCGAGAGCACGGCGCGCCATCTCAGCAGCGGTGAGCGGCTTGGGCTTGGGCGCGGCCAACGCTGGCAAGGGCAGGTCGGGCCCCTCTGGAGAGCCCACTGCGGTTGGACCGGTCACTTCTGGCGTCGAAATGGTCGGCAAGTGTGCCACGACGGCCATGGGCTGCGCGGCCGCCTCGGCCGCCGCGGCCGCCTCGGCCGCTCGTTTCTGCTCGGCGGCGGCCGCGGCGGCGGCCGCGGCGGCGGCCGCGGCGGCGGCCGCCGCCTCAGCCTTCGCCGCCGCCTCAGCCATCGCCTTGGCGCGCGCCTCGGCCGCCTCTCGAGCCGCCGCCTCGGAGAGTGCGAGCTCGCGCGCGGCGAGCTCCTTAGCTGCCTCGGCCTTGGCAGCCGCCTCGGCCTTGGCCGCCTCGAGTGCGAGATCCGCCTCCGCCTTGGCCGCCGCAACGCCTTGCTCACCCATACCTGGGTTGGCCTCAAGCAGAGCCTCAAGACTCGCCTCTGCCTCTGCCTCGAGCGCCGCCACCGCCAACTCTGCCTCCGCCTTGGCCGCCGCCTCGGCCTCAGCTGCGGCCGCCGCGGCTGCCTCTGCTGCGGCCTCCGCCGCAGCTACCGCAGCTGCCTCCTCCTGTGCCGCCTTGGCCGCCGCATCTGCCTCCTCCTGTGCCGCCTGGCGTGCCGCCTGTGCCGCTGCGGCCGCAGCGGCCGCCTCCGCCGCGTCTGCCGCCGCCTGTGCCGCCGCGGCGTCGGCGGCCTCTTCGGCGGCCATCGCGGCGGCCCTGGCGGCGTTCTGGGCAGCAACCTCGGCGGGCAGAGGCGGGAGCAGGCCCTTGTCGCGGCGCGAGGAGCGCTGCAGATCCTCCGGGCGTTCCGAACTCTCGAGAGCGCGCGCCGCGAGGATCTCGTCGTCCGTCACGATGAGGGGCGCATGGTACTCTTCATACATGGGCGGCACCACGGGCAGCTCGTCCGTATCCATTGAGGCCTCGGAGGCTTCGGAGCCTACGGGGGCGCCTGGTGACGACTCGGACCCTAACCAGGACGGTGCCTCGGCGATTGCCGCGTGTGCACGCGCTGCCTCTGGCGCGCCAGCAGCGTCGGCGAGCTCAGCGTCGTCCTCATCATGCTCGGCAGGCAGCGGCGGCGGCGGCGGGAAGACTTCGGCGTCCGTTGCGCCGAGAGCGCGGCACTCATCTCGCAGCTTCGCGAGCAACTCCTTCTCTTGCTCATCCGCCCAATCTTGTAGTGAGGCGGCCGCCGTAGCATAGCCAGCCTCCATCAACTTACGAGTTTCTTTCGGGTGGATGCTCCCGTTCATCCCGAGGGACTCAACGGACTGCCCCGAACGCAAGGCGAGCATGCGAACGGCCGCCATCGCCCCCGTGAGCGCCGTCTCGAGCGTGCGCCCATCCTGGCTGTCGTCGTCGTCATCTTCCTCGACGGCGAAGTCGTCGTCGTCGTCGGCGGCCGAGCGCGGCGCGTAACCGTCGCCCTCGGATTCGTCACCCTTGAGCTTCCGCATGAGAGCGCCGGGCTGCCAGGTGGACGCGTCGTTGAGCGCGGACGAGAGGCCGAGAAGACTCTGGATCCCGAGCTTGCTCGGGGCCTCCGCCTCGGCAATCGCCTCATTGAACGCCGTCTCGAAGACCTCCTTAGTGTCCTCGAGCCCCTCGTTCTCTATGTACGAGCTGGCCAGCGCCCGCAGGGCAGAGAGGGCCCCCATCATCTCTGGCGCTTGCTGCGCCCCCCGGCCCTGACTGCCTCCATCGAGCCCTGCGAGCTCCACCTCCCACGGGAGGAGCGGCAGCACATTCAAGGGCGGGCGCTCGCGCCCGCATGAGAAGCGGGGGACCGAGGGCGGCAGCTTCGGCGGCGGCGCGGGCTCGTCCCAGTACTCTGAAGGGTCGTCCTCCTCGCGCTTCCCGCTGATCGGTGCCTGCGGCGGCGGCGTGCGCGCGCGCTTGGCCGAGCCGGAGCGCTCGCCTTTGGCGGATCGCCCGCGTGCCGAGTTGGAGCCGCTCTTCTTGCCCTTCTTGCCGCCACTGCCCTCGGCGCCATCCTCCTTGTCGTCGTCGGCGCCCGGCTTCTTGGCCAACGTGAACTTCGGGTTGGCCGCGTTGATCCGAGCGGCCGCGTCGGCGCCGTCGTGGATGCGCAGCAGTCGCAAGTCACGACGATGTGCCGCGCGCATCACGTCGGTCGCACGATTGCTCGCGAGTTCCATGAGCGCGAGCAGAGAGGAACGGCGGGACGCGATGCCTGCAGGCAGCAGCAGCATCGCCTGATTGCGCTTCGCCACGAGCCTCTGGAGCTCGGGCAGCTTGAGGGCGGCCCGTCGCGCCTTGGCCTGCGAGAGAGCGGCCGGCGCGAGCGCCGCCAGCGCCTGCCACATCAACGCGCTCTCCACCACGGACGCGCTGTCGTCGCCCATGGCGGGCTCGGGTGCGGCGGCCACGGCGGCCGGAGCTGCAAGAGTCATCGCAATTGGCATCCGAGGAGGTGGCGGAGGCGGCGGGCGCGGCGGCGGCGGGTAGGCCAGGAGCTGCGCTGGGGGCGAGTCGGCCCGGGGCGGGGCTCGCGCCGTCTCGAACAGCTCGCGTACCGTCTCGCTCGCGATAGGCCAGCCGAAGGCGGTGGTACTTTCCTGCCATACGCCGACCAATTTCGCCTGGACGGTGGACGCCACGCCGGAGCCGTCATCGCCCTCCTGTACGGGCTTGGCGATACCGAGCCGCCAGCGCACGAAGATGAGCTCGAGCAGCAGCCGCGCGTGCGCGTCGTGCAGCCGCGCCTTGAACCGACCGAGCCGTCGGCGACCGCACGCGTGCTGCTTCCACGCCGCGAAGCTGTGCGTCTGCGATGCGTGCGACGAAGCGCCGAGCATCATGTACGCGGAGCGCCGAGCCTGCACGGCGCTGCGCGTGCCAGACAGGCTCGCCGTCTGGATGCGCAGCACGGCGCCCGCGTTGAGCCGACGCCGGTAGAGCGTGTGCTGCATCAGGATCTCAAAGTGCTGCGCGAGCGCGGTGACCTTGTGGCGGGAGCCGGCAGCGACAGCGACGGCGGTGGCGCGCTTGTGGGCGCCCGCCCACATGCGCCACGCGCTGATGATGAGCTTGAAAAAGGCGCGGTGCGCGCGCTTCCACTCGACGAGGCCCTTCCAGCGGAGCAGCGAGTTCCCCGCGTACAGCTGCAGCCGCATCAGATGCGACGCCTCGGCGAGCATCCGATCCTGCGATGCGCGTTACATGCAGCGTTATGTGCGGGGATGGGATGAGGAAGAGCCATCAGTGGTCATCAGTGGCCATCAGCGGCCATCCGCGGCGGCAAACAGTGGCCATCAGCGGCCATCGGTGGCGGCAATCACCTCGGCCTCTAGACGCGGGTCCCACTCGAGACGGCCGAGTTGATGAGGAAGGCAATCAATTACAATCGATTGCAATCAATGGCAATCACCTCGGCCTCGAGACGCGGGAGCGAGGACCACTTGCGGAACATGCGCCTAAGGAGAGCGGGCCCCTGCAGCTCGGTCGCAACCTCGACGCGCTGCAGCTTCTGGACGGCCTTGGTCTCCCACTCGTGCCACTGCGGCACATAGCGAAGGTAGACTGGCGGCGCCTTGCCCTGCCGCGTGCACCGTTGGAACTTGGCGATTCGGCTCCACAGGAGCAGCGCGAGCGAGAGCATCTCGGACGGCCAAAGGTTGGTTGGCTTGACGACTAGCTTGATCTTCTTGGACGCCTGCTGACGCAGCACGTCCACACGCCGGCAGTGGCGCCGCCACAGGAACAGCGTGCGCTTCGCGAGCTGGATCTGCAGCGCGCGCGCGAACGCCGCCGCCACCGTCGGCGTGTCGGCAGGTCGAGGGATGCGCTTGCGCTTCTCGATCATCGACCGCCAGTACTGGCTCGCCGCACCCGAGCCGAGCGCACGCGTCAGCATCAGGCCGAGCTTGGTGTAGTAGTAGCGCGCCTCGAGCCGCTCCTGGAACCAGCCCCACAGGCACGCTGAGAGCGTCCCGCGCCGGAATCTGCGGTCGGCCTGCACGACGGTGCGCCATGCGTGCCAGATCGGGCGGAGCTCCGCGTGACGAATCTCCATCAAGCGGTCCTTCTCGTCGCGTCCGGAGCGCCCGCGCCACGCGGACTGGATGGCGACGATCGCCGAGTCGCGCGAGTGCACGCGCCGGTACTCGACCAGGTACTGGTCGAGCCTCGTCGCGAGGAGCGCCTCTGCCTTGGCGGCCGCCGCACGGTTTGCATGCAAGCTGGACGTTGAGCGGCTCACGCGCATCGAAGGCGGCCGTTTGAGCCCAGGCACGCTCGCGCCCAGCGGCAGCAAGTCGGGCGGCGGCCATTTGCTGCCGTACGACGCCGCAGCTCCGTAGGAGCTCTCGACGAGCGCGGCGCGCCGCTCGGCGCGCGTCTGCGGTCCCTCGAGGAGCGCCGTCTGTGCACGCCTCGGGTCGCCGCCCACGTCGGCGGCGCCGTTCAGATCGTCGAGCAGCGAGAAATCGCTCTGGCGGCGGCGAATGCCCAACTCGTCGGCCGAGTCGGAGAGCACCGACGTGCGCTGGCTGAGCGACGAGAGCGCCGCGCGCTTGACCTGCGGCTGCAGCAGCAGCTTGGGAGCTGGCGCGACGCTCCGGCGCTGCGCGACGCGCGCCTTGAGGACGGCCGCCGAATGCTCAGAATCGCGCAGCGTCAGCAACTGCGCTATTCCTGGACGCTCCTTTAGCCGCGACACCACGCGCTCCACGCCCTCGCGCAGGTCGACAGCCACCTGGCCGACAGCGAGCGCGTGGAGCACAGGCGCCGAGGAGGACCCGTTCACGTCGCTCGCAGGCGCCGAAGTGAGACCGCGTGCCCGCTTGGGCAGCGTGGGCAGTGCAGCGACCGAGGAAGAGGTCGCGAGCGGCTGCACAGGCATCTACCGTTTGTATCAGACAGTTGTGGCGAGCTTCCTGGTGCTGGTCAAGTCATTTCATGTAATTAAAGTTCCGTGGAAGTCCGAACTAGAAAGCAATTGACACATAATTTGCGGAAACCCCAAATTTCGAGCAGCGAAAGTCCGCAGATCCAATAACAAGTGCAACATAGGACCCGGAGTCCATAAATATGAGGTCGATTCTTCTCCTGCTGAGCTTGCTGTCAAGGGCCACTGCCCAAACGGCGATGCCCCCGCCGCTGACCATCAGTGGCTGCAGCTGCAGCAACTTGTGCCCATATCCGGCAGACGGCTGGTGCGACGACGGCGGACCCGGATCAGAGTATAATAGTGCGCGCGATCACCTCTCTCCCACACCCACACCGTCCAACCTTCTCACTGAATCGCACCTTCGCCCGTACAGTCTGCTCCCGCGGCACCGACTGCCAGGATTGCGGCCCACGCTGCTCGCCGCCGCCGCCGCCGCCGCCGCCGCTCAGGGCTCCACCGCCGTTGCTGCCGCCGCTGCCGCCGAGGGCGCCGCCCCCGCCAGCCCTGCCTGGCCGCCTATTCACCTTCGACGATGCCAACGACCTCGCCGGCTGGATGACCACGTCTGGGACCTCAAATCCCTACAACTGGATTCGATGGTCGGGCAGAGTTCCATCGAGCGGCACCGGGCCGACGACCGGCTTTGGCGGCAGCGGCTCTTATTTTTACTGCGAAACATCGGCTCCACGCGTGCCCAACGACCAGTTTTTGCTCATCTACGACGGCTCGGCCTGCACCGCCGCAGGCTTTCCACTCATCGGCACGATCACCTTCCGCTATCACATGTTTGGCGTCACGATGGGCTCTCTGTACGTGATCCCTGTGCGCTTAGGCGCGCAGCAAGCGGTCTCTTTCCAGCAAGCAGTCTGGTCTCGCGTAGGTGAACAGGGCGACGTGTGGCTCGAGGGCCAGGCGCAGATCATGGCGGAGCAGGTTTACTTCATCGGTGTGCGCGGGGTCTCATGGACGTCTGACATCGCCCTCGACCACGTCGACGTGCGCTGTACCAACTTCCCTCCTCCCTCTCCGGCCCTCCCTCCTGCGCCCCCCGCCGCCCCCGCGCCCCCCGCGCCCCCACCGAGCCAGCCGCGCTGCACCACGCCCTTCGATCTGGTGCTGGTGCTCGACAGCTCAGGCTCGATGCTCGGGGTCTTAGCCTCCATGAAACTGACGGCCAAGCGGATCGTCGATCAGGTCGACTTGACGGCACCAGGATCGCGTGCTGGTGTGGTGACGTTTTCGTCTGCGGCGCAGCGGCTCACCGGCCTGGTGCACAACCGTACACGCGTGTATGTGGCCATCGACTCGATCGTGGCCAGCGGCGCCACCTCAATCTCGTCGGGTTTAGTAGAGGCGAATGCCACCTTCGCCGCTGGCGCAGCCGAGCGCGTCAACGCCAGCGTGCCGAGAGTAGTGTGGGTTCTCAGCGACGGTGAGCAGAGCGCTACGAGTTGCTACGGCCCCGCGTCACGCAATCTGTGCGGTGACAGGGGGGCGATCTCGGCCGCACTCGCACTCAGAGACGAAGGCATCACCATCTTCTCTGTCGGTCTCGGCTCCTTGATTAACAGCCTCACCATCAACTCGATGGCATCATTACCGACGGCCCTCCACGCCTATACCGCCTCGGACACCGCTGCCATCACAGCGCGGTTCAGCGACTTCTGTTCGATGGCCACGAGCCCGCTGGCGCCTCCACCACTGCGGCCGCCCGCGACACCGCCGCGACCGCCGCCGCCGCCCTCGCCGCCTCCGCCCTCGCCCTCGCCGCCGCCGCCCTCGCCCTCGCCGCCGCCGCCCTTGCGGCCACCCTCGCGCCCGCCGCCCCTCGCGCCCGCGCCTTCGGGAGGCTATTCGCCACCGCCGCCCTCGCCACCACCCTCGCCGCCCGCGCCGCCACCACCTCCGCCCTCGCCCTCGCCGCCGCCCGCGCCGCCCGCGCCGCCACCGCCCGCACCGCCGCCCGCGCCGCCGCCCCGGCCGCCGCCGCCTGCTCCATCGGCGCCGATCGTCTGTTTGAACTCGTGCCAATTCAGCGACGACGGCATCTGCGACGATGGCGGCCCGAACCACGTGTCGAGGACGTGTGCCTATGGCTCCGACTGCGACGACTGCGGACTGCGTCTGCTCACGCCACCGCCCAGTCCGCCGCCCTCGCCGCCCAGGCCGCCGCCCTCTCCGCCCTCTCCTCCCCGGCCGCCCTTTCCGCCCCGGCCGTCGCCACCGCCGTCGCCGCCGCCACCCTCGCCCTCACCACCCAAGCCCCCATCGCCGCCCTCGCCGCCGCCCCCGCCCTGTCCGCCGCCGCCCTCGCCCTCGCCGCCGCCACCGCCCTCGCCGCCGCCGCCCTCGCCCTCGCCGCCGCCGCCGCCCTCGCCGCCACCGCCCTCGCCCTCGCCCCCGCCGCCTTCACCCTCGC